>ERZ869925.751-NODE-751-length-19570-cov-8.868921_pt1 | contig 19570 bp, 40 predicted proteins | sample MGYA00579311_ERZ869925 | MGnify/ENA primary metagenome ERZ869925 (study PRJEB32216, sample SAMN09231817) | wastewater metagenome | place: USA: Maryland | collected 2016-07-30 | study: EMG produced TPA metagenomics assembly of the PRJNA472060 data set (Reclaimed...
ATATACCGATAATGGGAAAGGCTCGGAATATGGGGTAGCCAGTGGAAATATAGACCTAAACGAGAGAAGGGGACTGGTAAAGTCCACCAGTGTTTTACAAGCACACTTCAAAAATGGGATAGTTGAGTATAGGAGTTTACAATGAAATATAAATATATCAGCAATGATTACAACATGAGCATCCGCCCGAATCCCACCACAAGCAACGGCGCAATCGGAACTCTATCCCGTGGGACTGAGGGGCGCGGGGATGATTTGACGCTATATCCTAACGGTGATAAGTGGATAAAGATACTAGAGGGTGGGTCTGCTGTGGGATGGGTCGCCGTGGTGCATTTAGGCAAGGTATACGGTGTGCTAACTGAAATCGGTGTAGAGCCTCCCCCGCCCGCTCCTGTGGAGGAGTTCCCGCAGTCGTTTACATTGACGAATGACAGTACAGGAAATAAAGCACAGTATGTATTTGTGAAAGTTATTAGCGAAATAGAAAATACTATTCGTGTGTCAGGGTAATTATGCTAGCTCAATTCCGCAACGTATCGGCACAATATGCGCCTGCCAGACAGTATTACCGCATCAAGCAAGACGATGAGCTAGACGATTACGAACGTCCTAGCGATGGGGAGTTACGCGGTAAGCCCGCTGTGTTCAGACTGGAAGAACATCACTACACCCACATTACAGAAGGGCTACAGTGGCTATGGTTCAACCTCAACCGCAACCCGAAATTCACAGACCAAAAACATCGTCAAGCGTGGTTGGCGTACACAGAATCAAGTAAGGCGTTCTGTAATTCAGGCGGGATTTATGACCAAGACAACGACCAATACCTTGCACGGGATTACATCAACAATAAGGGGATGGATCTAAAATTACCGAAGATTGCCACCTTAGTCTGTGCTAATAACGTCCTGTGCGGTGTAGAAATGACACTGACAGAACGACAAGGGCCGTTAGTTGCAGGGACTAGAGTATTGAAGGTTGAGACTATTAGAGAGCCTATCACGGGATTATCTTACGAAACGTATCCCCATTTGGTACACAAGGCTTGTACTATCATGGACACACCAGGGCCAAACGGATTACGGAAGATAAATCCCTTCCCTGAGTTTGGCGGGCGAAATACTGGCGTTGATGTATTTGTTCCTGTCATATCGTCACGGGATGTTTACTACCCATTGAAGAATCTTGAGAAGTTGCCGCTCGGTGAGCCATTGCCGCCTGTGTATAATCCGCCATGAAAACGAAATCCCCTCAGTCACGAGGGGATTTTTTTGTAATGGTTTGCGTTAGCGGCGGCGATTTACTGCGCTATTTGGATCGAACAAACATTCTGGGCAATCGCAAAATTCGCTATGCCCCTCGGCTAAGCCGTCCGCTGCAAAACTTTGTTGGAAGGCTTCAACATCTTGCAGGGCTTCCTCTAGCTCCCAAAAACATTTATCACACCACCATGCGTGCGTAGGATATGACGGGATATTACCATGCGGACATGGTACTTGTTTTGTACGAATACCTGCTACGGTAGTTACATCAAAAATAACTTTTGCCGCTTTTGCGACACGTTCTAATTTTTCTTGATACTCATTCATGTAAGTGTCCTTCCAAGGGTTTGCGTTACCTGCGTGTGGCACAGAGAGAACAACACTCGTGCGGCGCGCTTCCGTCTGGCTCCCAAACATGTTCCCCATTTGACACGGGGCACACGTCAGAGTGCACGCGTTGTTCGGCGGATTCTAAGGCTTCACGCAAATTGTTTTCAAGACGTTCACTTTCTGCGCGATAATCAATCCACGTTATACCATCACCACATGTCATAAAATCTAAATATTCGCGTGCTGCTTTTACAAGTGACATATTTACCTCGTGTCCGCCGAACGGTTTGTGTTACCTGCGCGCCGCACTAGTTTTCGTCCGACCCTGACCCCGCCTGCGGCGTGTCAGGTGCATGCTTTATTAGGCGTGCTAAAGCACACAAAAGCTTTTCTTTTTCATCAGGATGCTTTGCTAAATATCTTATAAAATTAGCAGGAAGTCCGATTACAAGAAACCAAAAAACTGCCTCAGATATTTGGATTAGTAATTCCATTTTTCTCCTAAACGCCTAACGGTGGCGTTACCCGCATGTGGGCGGGGTAGATAATGCCTGAGATGTTGCCAAAGTTTCAGGGTGGGAAAATGCCTGTAAAGGCGTAGACTCCCACATGTCGGGTACACGCGGTGTTGGAAAGCAAGGGGTTCCCCACTGTTGCGCCATTGCTTGAGCGATGCCAGGAAAAGTACGCGACCTTTCACGCTGACGATCAGGCGAAGGCGGCATTTTCCAGATACGCTGCTCTCTACCTTCCACAATGTTTGTGGGTTTCAAGTTTGGTAAGCCACGCAACCATAAACCTGTTGCTTTGGTTTCACCATGCCCAAACTGCCAGGGCTGGATATACTGCGGCTTCGGCATTTCAGGCAAGTATTTATTTATTTGCCCGATTGGATTTTCTAGCGCGAGACGTGCAACTGGAATATTCCAAACGCGCCAAATAAAATCTGCGGCTTCCTGCCTGCGTTGTGTTCCTGCGTGCCATCGGTTGCCACTGTTCGCAATATAGGTGCAAGGCGGGTGAGCAATTACCAAATCAAACTTACTAAAATCAAGGTCGAACATATCGCCCTGATAGTGTGGCAATCCCTTCGCCCCTGGCTGTAAATCGCAGCTCATGGCATTATGACCGAGGGCGATAAACGCAGCGGTGACTTCCTGGCTTTCTTCACATGCAATCAAGACATTCATTTTCTGCTTTCCAACGGGGCGCGAGATAAGCAGCGAGCGGGGCGTTTAGGGTGGGCATTATAGCCACGTATGCCGCTCATCTTGCACCCTTCCAACGGTTACAACATCATCTTCGGTATGAGAAGTCCCACCCTGCCCCGCTTCGACTGCTTCATCTCTGTGTTCGACAGCGCGGAGTCTTGCAATGGCATCTCGTGATACAAGACAACTACGATGCAAAAATAGATCATACGGCTTGTCACCTATCTCTGCCATTCCGTAAATACGAATCGTTTCCCCGTCTATGTATTTGAGACAGTTATCGCATCTCCGCATTTTTCGCGGATGCTTTACAACGCTTAGTGAAATAATTGGCATAAAAACTCTCCTTCAAGGTCGAGCACAGAGATGTATCTCGCGCCCCGTTCGACAGTAGCGAGGGGGCCACGCTCTTGTTTTTCGTGGTCGCCGAGCGCTGTCGAACGGTTTGCATTACCAGCGGCGGGAGGGCGTTTGATAATGCCTGAGACGGGATAAAAACTTCGGGCGGGGAAAATGCTTTTCGAGGCGCAGAATCCCCGCCGTCTGGTGCATGCTGTGTTATGCGCCGTCTTCATTACGGGCGATTGAAGCATTTGCCCACATCACCGCTTCTTCAAGGGCGGTGATCGCCAGTGATTTCTCGCGGGAATCGGGACACATGACATCAAGCAATTCAGCAAACGCCAGAGCATTCTTGCGGATGTTCTCGTATTTCTGCGGCTGGTTTTCTTTCGGGGCGTGATAGGTAAAGCGTTTCTTCAAATTTTCAATCATGTGATTTCTCCTTTTTTGGTTTCATTATTTCAAGATGGATAGTTCCCTGCTTGTCGCTCTTGGAAAGAACGACGAAAAGCAAGCCATTGATTTTGACGACTTCACCGCGAGAAGGAAGCATACCGATGACAGCATGAGTGCTGTCTGGTTGCATTTGGCTTACCAACTCTTGCGCGGTTTGCCCCGTTTGTGTGGCTATCAGTTCTTCATGTTTGTATTCTTGCACGAGATTATCCTTTTGCCCGAAGGCGCATAACTACTGTTTAACCAATTCTTGTCCGACAAAAACAGTTATATCAAACAATGATAACGCTAGATCACAGTACGCTGATTTTGTCATATTATACTTTTTTGCCTCTTGTAATACTTTAGCCTCTGTTTGCGGTGTAATTCTTGCGGAAAACTTTTTCTTCCTCAATTCAGGAGGTATCTTCTTTCGTCCCTGCGTCCCCTTGCGGGTGTGCTGGGTCTGTCCTGAGATTGTAGTGCGTGTGAAAGAATTAGAGGCCATGAGAGGGGCAGGAAGTGGCTGTGACACCACTTCCTGAGATGGGGTGATTAGTTGAACGGATTATCGTCGTATTCAGGCTCTGGAACTTCGGGAGCGGCAACTTCTTCTTTCTTGCCGCGTTTCTGCCAGTCCTCAATCCATTCCTTTGAGTCCTTGGCGAATTTTCCCATTTCGATCATAACATCTTGAGAAACAAAATACTTCTCGATGTTCTCATTGGAAAATCCATCTTTCGGGATGAACAATTGCGGCGGTGTAATGGTGCTTGATGCGCCGCCCTTGCCTTTTGCATCTTGGAAGATGGGAGTATCACCAAACGTACCAATTCCGTGAAGGAAAAACTGCGGAGCCGCGCCGTCACGGAATGCCGATGTTTGGCTTGTGAATTTCTTAAACGCCGCATCAAGGGCAGTACCAGTAAAGGATTTTGCAGAAAGAACTACCGCGCCGTAAGGCAGGAATGCGCCTTCTTTATTGCGGAGCATGAGGTAGCAAAGAATATTCAGAGAAGTGCGCCACTTGCCTTCATTCTCGAACCACGCAAAACGGCGGGCAATTGGAGCGACCCAGGCAGTACGGCAAATGTATGCCTGATACGAGTCGCCTTTTGCGTTTGTGAGGTCAGTCAAGACCCATGAGGGAGCGGGCTGGATTCCGAGTTCATCAATTTCTTCCTTACTAACTCCCCATCCACCAAAGCGGCGGGCATCGGTAATGCTGGATTCATTCTTGAAAGCGGCCTTGCCATTCATCCACCACATAGTAGGAGCGGGGAAAGGCAACTTGATACCGCTATTATCTTTCATGGTGTCTTTGAGTTGTTCTTGAACATCTGGTAATACTGGAAATCTTGTCATTTTATTATCCTTATTGAGTTATGATTTTTGTGTCCCCACCCCTAAGAGTGGGCTTGGCGTGGCTTGCAAGGCCGTTATGCTTTCACCTCCGCTATTGTGTTTATCACGGATACCCTATGTGATGTGTACCCGTCTTTTTTAGGGAATTGTTGCAAACACCCTTTCTTAGCAATCACGCGGGCTTCGGTCTCTGTGTTTGCATAAATTACAGCGGCGCAAAACTCGAAGTCCTTACCTTTCAGTGCTGCAATCGCCGCCGCGTAAATCTTCACAATGCACACTCCTGCGTCCACTTGGTATCAGCATCAAACTCAGCTTCTGCGATAGCGTCCGCTTGCCACGATTCCGCAACGGTTGCGGAATCAAGTTTCGCGTCAATCTCCAACTCGATAGCCTGCGCTTCGTCAATCGGACTAGGCTGTACTTGCAGGTCTGCAATGCGGGCGCGTATCATGTCGATTCGTTCCTGAATAAATCCGTTATCAGGTACAGCGTCACTTTCGTACCAGGTCACAAACGAATCACCCTCAATGTCTTTGCATTCCTGCATGAGTTTCTTTTCAATTCGCAAGAGTGCTTGTTTCGGGTCGCGTGCATCAGCTTCGACCTGCTTACGATATTCGCGGTACATTCCTGCGCGGAAATTGCCGTTGATAACTCCTACTGCGTGCGCCATGTTACGCCTCCATCCATGCAATCAATAAGCAGGATATAAACATGCGGACTTTATCGCTCGGAGTATGGTCGTAGATGAATAAAAGAATTGATGACATGTCTACATTCCTTTCGGCGTAATCGCGCCAGTTGCTATATCTTGTTTCAGGTCGCCACTGTTCCAGATCAGGTACTGAATGGCGGAGTAAAATTCTCGCATGTGTAAGAATCGCCTGCTGTAATCTTCCACTGTCAGACGTGGTCGTTTTTCCACTTCACGGACAATCATGTTTTCTAGTCGGGTCAGCGGGCGGGTCTGGGAGTTGTTCATTTGGAGGGGCATTAGTATTTCTCCGCTTCTATCCGTGTGATAAAAAAGTGGATTCCGCTCGAACATTCTTCCCAACGATTTTCATCAAATGAGTCGGACTTGACGGTCTTACCAACTATATATTTTGTTTTTCCATCCCAATCACTAACGCCAGTTTTTACAGATTCTTTACCGTCCCATATTTCTAAAACCTTTGCAAATTCGGCGCGGCATTTGCGACCAGTTGCGTTAGATCGTTTTGCCTTTGCAGGGATAAGTAATTTAGCAATAAGTCCGCCTGATAATTTTTTCCATCCGATGATGTCACCTTCTGGGACAATGGTCACTAAAGCGGCTGCAAATTCGTTGTTTTTTGCGTAGCTCAGGTCGGCGTAGCTCAGGTTGGCTTCGCGCAGGTCGGCGTAGCGCAGGTTGGCTTCGCGCAGGTCGGCGTAGCGCAGGTCGGCGTAGCTCAGGTCGGCTTCGCTCAGGTCGGCGTAGCTCAGGTTGGCTTCGCGCAGGTCGGCGGAGCGCAGGTTGGCTTCGCGCAGGTCGGCGTAGCGCAGGTTGGCTTCGCTCAGGTTGGCTTCGCGCAGGTCGGCGTAGCTCAGGTTGGCTTCGCTCAGGTCGGCGGAGCGCAGGTCGGCGCGTTCTCCTCCCTCTTGATCTAAAATCCACTTCTTGTGGTTTTCAAGGATGATTGATAATTGCTTGCCATTTACGATGATGTCTTTCGGGTCTCTCATGGTCGTTTCTCCTGTTCGATGGTCAAATAATATCACGGATGACATACTAGAAACATTGCAAGATTATTACAGGTTCATTGCTGGGATTCCGTAATAAAATGGAATTACAACGGTCTGCGTTAGCGGTGCGCGGCTAAGGCGCATGACCTTCGCAATAAAACATGACGGCGGGCTCATTACAGCCTTCTTCCTCACAGCAGAGCGTGTCCAGTGCACGCAGTTGTTCTACGGCTTTGTAGTATTTCACAACCTTCTCTGCGCTAATAAACAAGCAATGCAATTGACCATCTTCCATGTATTCAATTACAAAATTTAGACCATCTTTCAAGCGTTTCGTTGCTACTATTTCCATGCTTCACCTTTTGCCAAGAGGCCGTAGAACGGCTTGCGTTACCTGCGTGTGCCACAAGAGCCACATACAGGAACATTGTTTTCAAATTTTGTCGTATATACTAAATTTGCGCCACACGCTCGGCACACGTCAGGTGCAAGCGTTTGTTCGGCGGCTTCTAATTTATCAATAATGTCTATTATCAAACCACACTGAACAAGCATTGCTTCTCCATTTCGTAAAGGAGAATTTTCGCGCAATTCTATAGCTTTACTACGTATATCAACTAATTTATATTCCATTTTGCCTCGTGTCCGCCGAACGGTCTTTGCGTTACCAGCGGCAGGCACTGGCACTTGTCCAATTATGACGCCAGCCTGCCTGACGTCTGGTACACGCAATGGTTAGGCAGATTTCATGCCTTCAATTACCCATTGCTCATCTTCTTTGCCATTCATAAGGTTCTTCAAATGGCGCTGTTGCGGAGTATCGTAAACGCAATTTTCACGCGAATCATTTCCACAACACGGGCAGGTATTATCTTGGTGCTCACATGTTTCGCTATGGCAAATTTCACAATACATTTTGTTTGTTCTCCTTTTGCGCTTACCACCTACGCGGCGACTTGAAGACCGTTTCACACTTTTACCATGCAGGTGGTTCGACGGGTCGCGGAATAATCTGCCTAACGGTTTGCATTACTTGCGCGGCGGTGCTGCGTGCCACACATTATGGACAGGACAAAGGCGATCAGTGGTGCATTTTGGCGTGACAGTAGCCGCGTCAAGTGCATGCTGTGTTGGGCGGACTATTGCGGATGCAAGACAATTCATACAAACCTTTACAAAATCGCCACGCCGAGAATGAAACTCTACATACACATCAACTAGGCTTTCACACTCATCACATTTATCAAACTCGCCAACAATTTTATCCATGCTACTTCCTTTCGGGCGTCCGCCCAACTACTGTTTAACCAATTCTTGTCCGACAAAAAAATACTGAGTATTATCAAACACCTCAGCGCCATACATATACGCGTTTAGTGTTTTTGCGGATACGTCACCAGGGTCTAGATCATCCCAAAGTTTACGCCACATCCTAAAAACATCTTGAGCGGTAGCCATTTGCATTGTTTTTTGGTTGAAGTCTTTTTCTTTCATGCTTGCATTTTACGCTAAAAACAAAAAAAGAAACATTGCAGTTTCATTGCAGGGCATTAAAACATATTGCACTTTAGTTTAATTGGATGTAATATTAGCACATGGACGGCGGTACTAATTCCATAAAACGGACACACACAATAATATCCCGTTGCCGTCCTACTTGTAGAAAATCCGCCAGTGTCGTAACCGCTAGCTGAAAAATCAAACAAAAAGAAAGGTACACACATGACAGAATCCGAAATCAAACAGAAGTTAGACACACTAGCAGAGTATCAATCACAACGTGATGCCGCAATGCTCGAAAAGCAATCATTGATTGATGCGATTTACACCGCAGAGATTAAGGCGCAGGTTGCTGAAATTGAAGCGGAGTTTTCCGCAAAGACCGAAGGCGTTACAGAAAATATCGCCACACTTGAAGCCGAAATAAAACAGGCTGTTCTTGAACATGGTGCAAGTGTCAAAGGCTCATTCTTTCACGCCGTATTTGCTAAAGGTCGCGTATCTTGGGACACCAAATCCCTTGACGGTTACGCAGCCGCACACCCTGAGTTACTTTCCTTCCGCAAAGAAGGTGAACCATCCGTTTCTTTGAGGGTAGCTAAGTAAGTTTCTCCTCCGTTTGAGCCGACCCCCTCCGCTAGTAGCACAACGCCAAACGGCCGAGGGTCGAGGCAAAGGAGTTCGACAACTTCATAGATGGGCGCGGCGAAGTAAACGCCTTGAGGAGTCGCTCGAACACAGTGATGACCCTCCCATCTACCGAGTTTTTGAAAGAACCGAACCTTTACAACCTCATAGTCGAACAGCAAGCCCGTCATCAACGGTTTATGCAATGAGCGAACCTCAACGCCAGATGACGCGGTAATAAGTCCATACAGAGAGGCGCTGTTCGGAGAACGAAATTAGCCGAGATGGCGCAATTGGCAGCGTGCCTGCTTTGTAAGCGGGTGGTTGCGGGTTCGAATCCCGCTCTCGGCTCTATGCCCGCAAAATCCAGCCCACCCGCGAATGAAAGGAGCAGTCCTCGGGCTTCTTATGATTAATTTTAGCGGGTGGGAGCGGGCAATCTTTTGATATTACTGCGGCTTTCGAGTCGCTTTAATTACGCGAGGCTCATGCCTTGCGGGAAGTCCTAGCCGTGATATTGCGTTTTGAGACGTAGTATCAGGACGTAAACCTAACAAAAACGAGCGGCTAGGCAATTGTGAAAGTCTACCAGTTGTCAGACATTAATCCATGTTAACGTGGAATCGGCGGGGGGCGTTGTTTTGGCATGTGAACATTATTGCATACATCGTTCAGGCTGTCAGCACTTTTTTTTACCAATTGGAAAATAAACATGAGCGCAAGAGGCAGTAATCAACGCACAGAGAACGCAAAATTAGAAGCTAAGGCTCGTGCGGTCAGATTGCAAAAGGATTTGGAAATCCAATTAGAAACAACACAAAATCCAGCAGAGCAGAGGGTCATTCAGGCTCGGATTGAAAATCTCAAAGAACTTATCAAGACGATCACGAATATCAAATAGGAGAAAAGAAATGGATATAAAGTGTAGTTGCGGAAATAAAGGATGTACAACAAAGCTAAATGTTTACGGTCAAAATAACTATGCCGACATTCGTATTACTCACATTGAAAAAGGTGTGGAAAAGACCGAAGAACTTATGCTTGACCCAACAGCTATTGTTTATCTGATTTCACAATTAAAAGCAGCACTTGCTGAAATGGGGTAATCGAATGACTATGACCATCTTTACCCGTAACGGGCAATGGCTAAACGATCGGTACGGCTGGGGGCCAATCCCTCACCTGTTCCCGTGGTGGCAGGCAGAGGATGTATTCAATCTGATGATGGGCTGCAAGGATAAGCCGACGGCATGGGCGATGGTAAAGCCTGGCGTGGTGGATTTGGATGCGCTGAGGATTGAGGCGATAGCATGAGCACAATAGAAATATCAAAAAAACAGATAGTTGACCTACTAACCGCACAAGTAATGTTGATTAGAAAGATTGATGCAGTTGATGCTACGGTAGGACAAAACGCATTTCTTGAACTGTTTGGAAGCGAATTAGATATTCTAGGAAACACAATTTTGGATTTATGCGGAGTACCACCAGAACATACACGGCTAGAAGCAATTGGGATTGATATAAGCGATTTTAGCGAAAGCGACATAGAGTATGGCTTTTGCAGGGACTCAATAGAAAATGCGTTATTCAATATTGAGACAAATTTAGACTTAGATGATGAAGAAGTTGTAATTGCTTGTGATGCCTTTGTTTCTAAAACTTTAGAAGAATGGATGCCTGAATACGCATACATTGTGAAGCGCGAGGAAACATGAGTGTAAATCTAATGTCTGCAATATTCGAGACAGAGTTTTTTGACATAAAAGATGAAAACGGAAATGTCACCAAAGCATCCACAGCCAAGCTAGTTTTATTGGCAATGGCAGATCATGCAAATGATGAGGGCGAAGGCTCTTATCCGAGTGTTGAAAGACTTTGCAGAAAGACCGCCCTCTCTGAGCAAACAATCCGAAATACTTTTGATGCCTTGCGCTATAACGGGGTGATTGAATTGGCAGGAAAGTCAAAATACGGCACAAATAACCACACAATAAACACAAAATCTTTCCCTAAAGCAATCGGAAAGGAAGTGACCAGTTTGACCCTCTACCCGTTAGGGGGGTCTAATGAGTACTTAAAGGGGTCTAACCAGTCACTTTTAGTTACTCTACCCATTAGACCCGAATCATTATTAAACAAACAAGAAACATCAAATACTCTTACTGCTAGGGATTTTCAGGAAGCAGGTGAAAAAGTCGAGAAAATCATAGCACTAAGTAAAGGCGGGGCGGGCGTTTGGCAAGGTAGAGAATTGATACCCGCCCACCTTCTAAAATACGCGGATTGGTGGAACTCCAAAAGCGGGCAGATCATGCGGAAAATGAATAAGGAATGGGGAAAGGCTTTTGATGAATGGTACTCCAATGAAATAACAATCGAGACTTTAGACGAGGCTTATCAGTTGGAGATTGCTTGGAAAAAGGTAATAGCCAAGCCGAGCGAATTGACCGCAAAGGCGATAGCAATTCAGGCATTACCGAAGCCGACCCAACAACGCCCAGAAGGAGTGTCTAGTGGTTACTTTGCCTAAACACGACAAGAACATATACAGCCCACTAGAAGGGGCAATGCTCGGCAAAGAATTGGCAATGAAGGCCGCAGAGCATAAAGAGTTTGGCATTGAACTGGATATTACAGGAACAGCAGAGCCAAGCGTCAAAGATTACTTTGCCCCGCTCCTGCCGTGGGAAATATGCGCTGTACAGGCTCAGACCTCCAACGGTAAAACGATGTTTACTAATTTCTGGGAGCGTCAAATTGCCGAGCAGTTGAAACGCCAGAATCGGGATGAGATCATCATCCATGTGTCGCTTGAAGAAAGCATCGAAGCCATGGCGTTCAATGATTACGGGCGAATCCTGAACCAACGCCCCGCCGACTTTGCGCGAGGCAATTTCACGGATTGGGCAAAGATGGATTGGGCGTTATCTGAAATCAGCGGGATACCAGTTTGGCGAATTGGTGACAGTGCATCACGTGACCCAGAGGCCCCAGAATTGACGCTCTCTAATATCTACCGCTCTATTCGAGAGTTAGTAAGCGGGAACATTACAGGTGAGGTATGGAAGCCTGCGGTAGTAATAGTGGATTATTTACAAGCCTTACCAATTGATCCAGAAGTCAAAACAGCACAGAAGCAAGACCAAAGACGCTTACAAGTCGCTCAGGATGTTTTCAGGTTGCGCGAAATGACCACACATCTTAAATGTCCGATCATCGTGCCGTTGCAGGCCAAGCAGGAATTAGCAGGCGAGAATCCGCCTTACAAAATTCCAGGCATGTACGACGGTATGGAAACCTCCGCGATTGCAACACGCTTTGACCGTATCTTATCTTTATGGATGCCAAAAACATCTTACCTGATAGACAGTACAGTGACGAATAAAGACAAGACGGTATCCCTGACAGTCCGAGAAAATCAAGCATTTTTCAAAGTAGTGAAACAGCGCGGCGGACTTCCAGCAGGTCGAACGTGGGAACTAAAAGTAGATTACGACAAGCAGGAATATTACGACGTATTCCACACCCCAAAGAAAGGAGCGTAAATGAATATTGAAGCGGTACTACTCAAGACGGATTTGTTTGAACTTGTGCGCCTTGCTGGCGGAAACCCAGACAATCACGGACGATGCGCCTGCCCTATTCACGGCGGGGATAATGAAACTGCTTTTTCCATTTACAAAAACAATGGGAAGCAATCGTGGAAGTGCCATAGTGGTGATTGTGGTGGCGGTGATGCTCTGGACTTTGTGCGAAAGTGGCGCAATTGGGACATCAAACAGGCTTATGAGTTTTTAGGAGGGGAAAAGCAAGCCGACCCATACGAAATGAAACGCCTTGCTGATGAACGTCACGAACGCGCAAGACTGGAACTCGAAGATAAGCAGCGCAGAATGGAAGCCGCCCGCCGTGAGCTACAGGTAGCAGAGCGGCACATTTATTACAACGAAACGATGAAGCAATGGGGACGTAACATGTGGGCAGAGCGCGGATTGGATGAAGGACTGCAAAGTTTTTTTACTCTCGGTGCGTGTGATGATTTTGTTATCAATGGCGACTATCACACACCGACCCTGACAATCCCGATATTTTCTGAGTCGCGCGAATTATTGAATATCAAACACAGATTGGTTAACCCGCAAAAGCCAAACGATAAATACCGACCTGAGACAAGCGGACTTGGAGCATTCCCGCCACTCCTTGCAATTCCTGAAATGGGATACGACGGCGGGTTGATAGTCGTTGTGGAAGGCGAAATAAAAGCAATGGTTACATGGGCGCGGTTGAATATCACCGACATTCAGGTAATTGGTGTAGCTGGAAAAAGCGCATTCCCGAAAATCTCAAGCGAATTGCAAGGTAAAAAAGTTGTAGTAATCCCAGACCCACAAGGCGAAAAAGAAGCAGTTGAACTGGCAAGGTCAGTGAATGGGCGGATATTGTATGTCCCTGACAAAGTAGATGATTTTTTACTAGCAACCAATATGAGTAGTAATAACTTTTATTCAATGGTAAGACAGGCTCGGTATCCATGACCCACGCCCAAGAACGCGCCGAAATCCTGCACAACGCCCACGCCGCTTGTGATGCTGGTGAGATCACCCAGGAACAGAAGCGGGATGTATGGCAGATGTTGATAACAGACTTGATAGAGAGGATGGTATTAGGACAATGGACGAATTAGCGAAGGTAGAAGATTACGAAGGATGGAGTAGGGAGGATGTTGTTTTTTATCTTGTTGCTTATGCGAGAAAAAAAAATAAAGAACTCGCCTCCCTCCGAGAGATGGCAGAGAAGGCAGAGGCGGAACGGGACGCGCTGAAAGTGAAATACGAACGACTGGAAGCAATAGCGGAAGATGTGAACGACTGGCTATATGGTACAGGAAGAAAAGGAACAGCGCATCAGCGTGAACTTGAAGCCGCCCTGAAAGGTGACGCATGATTGCCTTTGAACCCATGATGACAACAGAACAGGACGAGGTAAGCGAGGCGGTGAAAGTTTGGAACTCGGGGCAGGTGGAAATGTTTGACTTTGCGTGTCTGTCTAATTCCATCGTTGGCAAGCGTGACGGCGGGACAGAGCGTCTCTCACGCCTCATTATGCAAAGCGTGGATACCATCGAACGCTATGCCGCCTGTGGGTATGCGTGGGTGGAAATGCTCAAACAATACCCCGCCGAATCCGAAATCTTTCGGGACAATCAAAAACTGAGCGTGTCTCATTGGTCTGCAATCGGCGCAAAATTGAAAGCGGGCGTAATTGATATACACGGCGCGAAATACTGGTTTGAGGAAACGGTAGAGAATGAATGGACGGTAGAAAAACTCCGTTCCTTTTTGCCGACAAAGACCATTAGCGAATCCCCGTTCACCCGAGCCGCAAAACGAATTACAGACATCATCGAAAAAGAACTACTCGAAGCCCCTGCCCTAAACAGCGGCATGAGTGACAGGGAATACAGAGCATTTATCCGAACGGCGCAATGGCTGGTGAAGTTACTGAAAGGTACGGTATTGAAATGAACTCCATGATTAATTTCAACACCCGCCGCATTGCCCGAACAGAAGCAAGGGTAAACGAAATACTGGACTATCTACGCGAGAATCCCAAAGCCACACAGAAAGCCATGCTAAAGGCACTGGCGAAGCGATGGCGGGTGACGGTAAAAACGGCAGGGTTGCCTTTGCAATGGATGAAGCGGCACGGGATGATTGACGCGAGGGTAGAGACTGTAACAAAACTGAAGGTGAGGCAATGAATGACGTACGCCGCGCCGCCGACCATCACTTGATTATGGAGGTAATCGAAAATGCTAAACACAATCCCGCGCTCGAAGCCGAAGCCGACAAAGGGAATGAGATTGAAGGCGAAGAAGAAGCCAGTAAAACGAGAGCCGAAGCTAGACCCCGATCAATGGTTCTCCCTGTGTGTTAGAGAGCGTGCAGGTTGGACTTGTCAGGCTTGCGGGAAACATTATGAGCCGTGGCAGAGCGCAAAAGGACTTCCTGCTAATCCTGGTTTACATTGTTCTCACTACGTTGGCCGCGCAAATTACGCAACACGATTTGACCCGCTGAATGTAGATGCTCACTGTTACGGATGTCACGCGAAGTTTGAAGGTAACCCGCATGTTTTTATGACATGGAAATTTGAACAGTTGGGAGGAATCATATACGACCTGCTGATTGAGAAATCTAATAATATCATGCTCGGAAAACAAGCACGGCACGAAAAGCAGGAAATAGCAAAACACTACAAAGCGGAATTTGAACGGATGCAAGAACTACGCTCAAAAGGTGTAGTAGGTCGCATCAATTTTCAAGGATATTTATAGAAAGGATTCGCAATGAGCAAAATGCAGTACCTGCTTAGCGGAGGAATTACCAACGGCGACATCATCCCACAGCCTCCCCTTCGTATCATCCACGAACAGGAAAAGATGATACTTGTACACGGACCCGAAATGCGGACACCTCACGAGGTAATAGAGTTTGTCCAGTCCCATCGTAAAGGCTCGTGGATGCTGGGATTGTGGGAAAACAAATACGAGATTGACGGCGAATTGTGCAAAACAAAGCAGACCAATCCCCATCAAAATAATATGGGGATGTATGTCTGGTTGGTTGTGAAAGGATGACATGACAAGAAAACTCACAGACTCCGAAATCGTAGGTGAGGCATTTTACAGCGTCCGCCGCTCTCTCACTGATAAAATCCCTCCCCCTCCCACTAATCCAGACGGGACATTCAAGACAGTTGAACAGCTTGGAAACGAACGCAGAGAGCGCGAGTACAACGCAAGGCTAGCAAGTCGCTACCGTGAAAGCCCGCCTGAACCAAATGAACTTACACAGGGGAAGGAGATTGGATACTACGAAAAGAAAATAGGAACACAAAACGTCTTAGTGTTTTTATTTGCCGTTGTTATGGTAATTGTGGTTTTTATAATCTTATTTAGATAGAAAGGAATTGTAGAAATGAAATCAGTTTCAGATATTGCACAGAACAAACAGAAGGCCGAAAGTGCAAAGGCTAAGAGCGCACAAGAGGCGAAGGAAATCGCACGAAAGAAACGTATTCCCCTTTCGGCGTTGATTTTTGCTAATATCGTGTTCTTGTCTTTGGATGCTCGCGGTATGCATGCTGTACACATTATCACAGGCTCTTGGTTTCTTGCCATTGCTACTGTGTTAGTTAGTGGCGCAGCCGCTTTGTACTGGTGGGACTTCCTATATCCCCACGCCCGCCGACATAAGAACGCAGAGCAGGAAAAGATTGCTCTATGGGGTACAGGAATCGGTATTGGTGTTTCTGGCGTACTTGCCTTTGTTGATTACGTTGTGATTGGCGGCGGGCAAAACGCGGATTGGCTTTGGGCGTTGGTTGTTTTACTGACAGTCGCACAAGGTGCAATGCTTGCCCGTTTCTGGCAGGTTGATGGCTCAATTGAAGCCGAAGCAAAGCGTGAAGAAAGTATAGCCTCTCGCGTTGATCTACAAGATACTGCCGATGACTTCAAGGCGGAAATTGAAAGCATGGAAGATTTACTGGAAAAACTCGAAGAAATCAAAAAGAAGTTTCCAGGCAAAGGAAAAGCCGAACTTGCCGCCCGAGCAATGGGATACCCTGTACTTGCTGAAATGTTGGCAGATGACGACAAAGATGGAATCCCCAATTATCAGGATAAGGATTACAAGCAAAAGCCACAACAGCAGATACGTGAGGCTTTTGCTCAGGAAACCGAAGCACCAAAACTCCCAAACTCCCCAGCGGGGAAGTCGTAGAGGCTAACCCCGCCGAAGGCAAAGGGGCGGCTGTAATGGCCGCCCCGACAACATCCTTTGAGGTGTTGTCAAATGGTGAAATACTCGAAGAAATTACGACAACAGTCGAAGAAAGTGAACCTTATGACATCCAAATTCAAGGCTCTGACCGACAACACCCCGCCATCATACTCAGGCGGAGGCATAGAGGGAAAGGGGCGACAATCCGCACAATCAGCAGGCATGACAACAGTGGACGCCTCAACCCACTCTATGACGATTACTCAGAAGCAATCCGAAACTATCTTGACAACAGGCAAAAGCGTCTCAGAGAAAAGCAGGCTGGCGGCGCAAGTCCTGAAAGCAGTGTTGTCGAGGCTAGAGAAAGATGGGTTGATAAAGCGATTCAGGGTGTTGTCAGCCGACAGGACAACGGTCAAGGAGATACGAATAGTCTTTGACAACAGTCTTTGGAGCGAAAATCTCGACTTGCGGGTGTTGTCGGAAACCCATCATATTGCGGAATAGAGGACAAAATGAGCAAAGTAAGAATCCCTAAACAGCCATCCTTCCTAAAAGGTCGCGTCTTAGGTTGGTACTCTCACGGCGCAACTTCCGCAGTTATGGCAAAGTTGCTAGTTGCTCAATATCCAGATTGTGAGATTGTGAATTGTTCAAGCACAATGGCAAATGAGCATCCAGATAATGCCCGCTTCATGGGTAATGTTTCCCGATGGATTGGGAAAGAAATCAAACAACTCTACTCCGAAAAATACAAAGATATTTACGATGTGTTTGACAAAACAGGCTGGCTTGTTGGCGTAGGCGGCGCACGTTGCACGCAAGAATTGAAACGCAATGTGCGTGAACAATATCAGCAAGTCGGTGATATTCACTGCTTCGGTTTTACAGCTGATGAGCCTGAGCGAGTAGAGCGGTTCAAGCAAGATAATCCAGAATTGTATTTGCTCTTTCCCTTGCTTGATAACAATCTATCAAAACAAGATTGCTTGAATATGCTTATGCAAGCAGGTATAAAACTTCCTGCAATGTATGAACTCGGCTACAAAAATAATAACTGCATTGGTTGCGTGAAAGGTGGCAAAGGTTATTGGAACAAAATTCGCGTTGATTTTCCAGAGGTATTTTCAGCAATGGTACAGCGTGAAAAAAAGATGGGAGCGCAAATTTTCAAAGATGTTTCACTTGAAAATCTCGACCCGTCCGCAGGTAATTACCGTTCAGAGTTTGAAGTCGAATGCGGTGTAACTTGTGCAACACAGAATGCCTGACGCACTACTAGCCCTCTCCCTCGTGGCAGGCTGGGTGTACCTATTACGCCCTCGCCTGACCATGAGGCAGATATGGTATCGGCACTGGTATCTACGCTCTCGACACTGGAAAGAGACAGCACGGGCAAAGAGAGCGCAAGTCGGCTGGCGTTGTCAGCGGTGCGGAGAGCGGAAGCGGTTGGACGTACATCATAAGACCTACATACGGCTAGGCCGTGAGAGATTGAACGATTTAGAGGCACTTTGTAGAGAGTGCCATAAAAAGGAGCATAAACAATGAATTGGATTTATCTTGAAGATGAATTACCAGAGATGGACAGGCCTGTTTTAGTTACAGATGGCGGGCGCGTTTGGTCTGCTGTACGCTTCATGGATAGTTATTGGTCTTGTTATGGATATACAGGGTACGACATGGAGTCTCAATTTGGCGTTCCAATTGCATGGTGTGAATTACCTAAGCCTCCGAAGAAAGGAATATAAGCAATGACTAAAAACACTTGTATTGTAGACGGCGTGAGGCTTGATTACGATGCTTGCGCCGATAACATTGATGCCTATCCTGACGTACCAGATAACGAAAAGGTATATCTAGGATGGGGACAAATTGAAGCAAACGGGGAATGGCGGCACTTTTGGAAGTGGATTGACTGACATGATCAAGATAATTCTAATCATCGTTATTTGTGCGGTATGTGCTTATCTTTTATACCGCCTAGTAGATGCACTGGCCCCCGAAGGGTATCAGCAGGATGGGAAGTTTTACTATGGAAAGCCGAGGCGAAAATGAGAGACTGGCTTAGACGACAGATGGTTGCTGATTGCCCCTGCTATTGTGCAGGTAGTATATTACGTGATATGGGTGATGAAATGACACGCGATGAAATACTAGACATGCCCGCAGGTCATGATATGGACTTGCTTGTTGCTGAAAAAGTTTTGAAACTTGATAGTGTTGGATGGAATGAAAGGTTTTTCCACAACCGCGCAAAATTCAGCACTGATATTCGCGCCGCGTTTGAAGTTGCAGAACGCGTAAACAAAATGATTTTCAACGAAGAACTATCCCTTGATAGTGATTACAACTATTTAACTCTTGATTGCGTTGGGTATACCAGTGGTTACGCTGCTAGCTTTGATTGTCTTTTAGATTATAGGTGGTTTGAAGACATTACAAATTACAAATTTGCTGCTCGTGGCGAAACCGCCCCCCTTGCCATTTGCCGCGCCGCCCTGCTTGCCACTTTGGAGGACGAATGAAATCACACTTATTTCAAAAAGTGTTATTAAGCGTATCTGTATTAACACTTGCGGTCATGGCTTGCGGTGTAATGCCAGTGGTAAAGTCTCCCAAGCCATACCCGCCGATTGTGACATTTCCCGTACCTTCCCGAACGGTCACGGAATCACCCGCCCCGTCTGAGCGCGTTGCCTGTACTCCTTTGACAGTCCGAGCGGGTCCAGGTGTTGAATACAAGCGGGAGTCATACGTTATCAAGGGATACACCGTAAACCTAACAGGCCGCGAGGGGATTGCAAAAGACGGCGGGCTTTGGTATCAGGTGGTAGATAGGGACGGTTACAGCGGATGGGTGAACGCAAGATATTTATGTGAGGAAAAATGAGCGAAGAAAAACAGAAGCCGCCTACCAAGTTTGATTTAGTCATGGTGGTGATTATCATGCTTGGATTGCTTGCCTTTATAGCGTATATATGGGGAGGGATGT
>ERZ869925.752-NODE-752-length-19569-cov-4.042892_pt1 | contig 19569 bp, 31 predicted proteins | sample MGYA00579311_ERZ869925 | MGnify/ENA primary metagenome ERZ869925 (study PRJEB32216, sample SAMN09231817) | wastewater metagenome | place: USA: Maryland | collected 2016-07-30 | study: EMG produced TPA metagenomics assembly of the PRJNA472060 data set (Reclaimed...
CGCAAGCGGCGCGGGGACACTTGTTGCCCTTGAATGATACCCCCTACCAGATAGGGGGGTCGATTTGAGCCCCCCCATCATCGGCCCGTCCGCGAGCGGAAGCGGCAGCGGGGCCACCAGAGCCACCTACCGCAAGCGATTGGCCGAGGAACTCGGCATGTTCGCTGCGCTCACCGTCAACGCCACGCCGTCAACGAGCGTCACGCCCGACGCCGAGCGGCAGATCCTCTGCACGGCGCTCGGCTCTGACGGCGTCGATACCGACCAGTTCGACGAGGCGTTCGTCTACGTCGTGGACGGCGCGCAGGCCGGCGAGACGCGCAAGGTCTTGTCGGGGACGTTCGACGGACCCATCGGCAGCTTGCTGATGGACCGGCCGTTCTCGTCGCCGCTGGCGTCGGGCACGGCCTTCGAGTTGACGAGTCCGCTTGGCGGCGGCCGGCACCTGACGCACAAGGGGCTGAACGACGCCATCAACGAGGCGCTGGCCCGCATCTGGACGGTCGCCCGCATCACCGTCACCGGCAACGGCACCTACTCCTACAGCCTCGACGCCTACCCCTGGATGACCGACCCGGACCAGTTGCGCGAGGTGTCGGACACCTACTTCTACGGCAACATCCGACCGGCCGAGCGGTCGCCCTTCGGCTACCGCATCGTCGTCAACGGGGCGACTCGGACGCTGGTCACCGACGCGCTCTACGCCGCGGCCGAGTCGTTCTACCTCGACGTGTTCGTGCGGGCGGACCGCTACGTCTACGACGGCACGTCGTGGGCGTTCGCGACGACGCCGGGCCTCCAGACCGACGCCTACCAGTCGGCGGCCCCCGAGGAGCAGGTGGTGGCGTTCGCGATGGTCAAGGCGCTGCAATCGCACCGCCGCATGCTGCTGGCCGACAAGAGACTTGAGAAGCAGCAGCGGGCCGAGTTGCTGGGCGAGAACGGCCGCCGCACCCTGACCTGGGCGCGGGCGGCAGCGAGAATCAAGCGGACCACGTTCCCGAAGCCGATCCCGGAGCCGCAGCGCGGGCTGGTCGGCCTGCCGGTCGGGCGCTTCATCTCGGTCGGGTGGCCGTAGATGGCCGAGGCGACCACCTACGACCTGGAAGTCCTGCTGGCCGATGGGACCACCTGGCTCGGGCTGATGTTCGCGCAGCCGCGCGGGCAGGACGGCGTGCCCGTCGAGGGCGCGCCGAAGTCGTTCTCGGAGGTGCTGGCGGCCTACGAGAACGACCTGCAACTCTCGAAGCGGCTGACGGCAGACCAGCAGGAAGACTGGTTCGGCGGGGTGGGCATTGCCTACAACGTCGCCCCCGGTGTGTACACCCGCACGCAGGGCTACGCCATGCCGGCCGGGGCCGCGACCCAGGTGCTGGACGTGTCGGTCACCGGGTCGAGCAACACCCGCATCGCGGCGATCCAGGAGTTCTCGAAGGACACCCGCGGGTCCGCGATCTGGATGGCGCAGGTGGGCGACGGCACGGCCAACACCGCCCGCATCCTGCGCTACACGCCCTCGGGCACCATGTCGAACGACTACAGCCTCGGGGCCGGCACCCAGTATTTTCGGGGGCTGTGCGCCTTCGACAACGGGTCCGGCACGCAGGTGCTGTTCGCATCGTCGTCCAACGCCGCCGACCTCGACGCGGGCACCGTGGGCTACATGCACAGGTTGCAGGCAGGCACGTGGACGCAGTCGGCGGTGATGTCGGGGCGAAACGCGCTGACCAAGGTCTACTGGGTCGATCAGGACGGCATCGGCGCGTGGCGCATGGTCGCCATCGACGGGCCGTCCACCATCGCCTACACCGTGCCTGGCGGCAACCCGATGACGCCGGCCGACTGGATCGAGGGCGTCAAGACCGGATCGGCTGAGGGTCTGCTGTCGTTCGCGACCAGCCGGTCGCACGTCTTCGTCGGGGCCAGGGACGGCCTGTTCGACCTGAACGGGCTGGGCGAAAGCCCGAACCTGACCGACTACATGCCGCAGCAGATCCACCCGACGCAGGGTATGGCGGCCCAGTACCTCGACGGCTACGTCTACGTCTCGACCGGTTACGGCCTCGACCGCGTTCGCGTTGAGGATATCGGGTTGTTGCAGGAGAACCCCGGCCAGTGTGCGCCGGGCTGGGGCACCAGGGCCGAACACGAGTTCCGGGGCATGACCACGGCCATGACGACCGACCAGGGCTGGCTGGTCAACGCCACGTTCAACTACAGCACGAACCGCCCGTCGATCTGGTACGGCCGCGACCGGCAGATCGTGGGGGTGGACACGCCAAACCCGCTGGTGTGGCACGGCCCCGAGATCCAGGGCAACGCCGACTACCGGGTGACGGCGATGCGGGTCAGCAGCATCGGGGCCGGCGGCACGGCCGGCACCGGCATGCGATTGTGGATCGCGGCGTCCCCGTACTACGCGACCGGGACGGCGTGGCTCGGCTACGTCTCGGTGCCGGTCGCGGGCGCGCCCATCGACGACCTGATCTCGGGCGGCGACCACCGCTTCGCCATCGGCTCCGGGTCCGGCACCTGGAACGCCAACAGCCGACTCGAACTGTTGCGCGAGGGGTTCGGGGACCGCAACAGCCAGAACATCCTGCACGGCCTCTCGTTCAAGACGCGGGGGCCGCTCTCTGCGACCACCAAACTGACCGTCGAGACGCGGGCCGATGCCGCGCCTGGTTCGACCACCTGGACGACCAGCGACGACGTGACGGCGTCCCCGGCGCAGACCATCACGCCGAGCGTGGTCGTTAGCGGCTACGACATCGGCACCCGCATCTCGTTCGTCAGCCCGTCTGGCACGGCAACCCCGCCGGTCGTCGGGGTGCTGGACGCCGTCCGTCGCACCGTGTTCAAGGTCCGGCCGGCGGTGTCGGTGGTCGCGGTCGATGTCGAGTACGGAGACGGCGTGATCGACGCGCGCGGAGTCACGCAGCACGCCGAGGCGATGGACCCGGACGACATCACGACGAACCTGCTGGCGCTGCCTGCCGCCGGTCGGACCACCGTCCGCGACCGTGCCGGCAAGCGGTACACGGTTCATTTTGAGCAGGTGACGGACCGCTCGTCGTCGCTTGCCGACGGGGTGTACGGCAAGACGGTCACGGCGCGGCTGGAGTTCAACGTCCTGGCCGGGCCGCTCTAGTGGCGAGCCAGATCCTGCGGCGGATCGTCGCGCAGGCCACCCGCGAGGCCATCATCACGGCGGCCAACCGGGTCATCGACATGCTCAACGGCAACTCGCCGGGCCGCATCAACCTCGACGGCGACGACGGCGCGGAGAAGAACCCCATCGGCGGGGCCGCGATCAGCAGCAACAACCACGCGCTGCGGGTCCGCTCGGCCGCTGGCGAACACGTACTGGTCCGCAACACTGCCGACACGGTCAATCTGTTCGAGGTGGACGACACCTCCGGCGTGACCATCGGCGGCAACCTGACGTTCCTGTCCACCCTCAAGCGCATCCTGGCCGACTTCTCCAACGCCACGGTGTCGAATCGCACGCTGTTCAAGTCCTCGACCACCAACGGCGAGACGCGGGTCGGCGCGATCCCGAACGGCACCGCCACGCAGGCCGGGTTCGCCGGCTACTCGTCGGCCACGCCCGATAACTCGCACTTCTGGGAGTTGATGGCGAACGCGACGGCCAACACCATCGACCTGATCTCGAACAAGGTCGGCACCGGCACGATCAGGAACCTGCGACTGATTTCGGGCACGACCGTCTTCGCTGAACTGACGACGGGCTTCGCAATCAGGATGCGGAATACGCGCTGGTTCGCCGGCCTCAAGGCCGACAACACGACCGAGGTTCCCCTGGCGCGGGTCAACGGCAGCGACCAGATCGAGATCGGGGAGAGCGGGACGCAGATGTCGCTGCTCTCGCCACTCAAGAACAACACGCCGCTCTACGGGACGACGACCACCCCGGCGACGGTGGCGCTCATCAACATGAACGGTTCGAACCAGATCGACACGGGCGCGACCGGCACCCGCCACAACCTGCTCGGGACGGTGGTTGCCCCAAGCATCAACCCCCCGACCGTAAACGGGCAGGTGACTCGGTCCAGTCAGGCGGCTGGCGTGTACAGCGGCTACGTGGCCGGCGGCGTCCTGTATCCAGGCGACGGCAACTACAACGTGGCGTCGGCTACGCGGAACTCAGCAGGAAACTTCTCGGTCGCCTGGGACCGAGACTTCACCAGCATCTACTACATGGCCCAGGTGACGATTGAACACCCATCGCGTCTGATGGTCAGGATCAACTCATCGAAGGCGGCTAGTGGTTTGGATGTCCTCGTAGAGACGACGGCCGGCGTCGCGACCGATCCTGATGGTTTCCACGTCTTGGCGTTCGGCACCCTGAGTTAGAGGAGCGATCATGGCTGCACGTCGCGAGAACGGGGTCTGGATCAACGCCAGCGACCAGATTTCAACCATTGTCACCAACGCGGACGGCACGTCCGTCAGCAGCAACACGCCGCAACTCGGGCAGACGCTGGCCGTCGCCACCATCGACAAGACCGCGACTGGCACGGTCATCTCAGCGGTCGCCAGTCAGTCGATCTACGTCTACGCCCTGCGGGTGGTTAGCCAGAGTACCGGTATGGGCATCAACTGGCGCAGCGGGGCATCGACCGCGCTCGACGCATCCGAGACGTACGGCGTGGCCGAGGGGTACGCGATGAACGTCAACCCGCCGGCCTACCTCTACAAGACGGCCGCCGGCGAGAGCCTGGACATCGTGATCTCGGGCACTGGAACGGTGCGGGGCATCGTGTTCTACTGGGTGGCGTAGGCGATGGCACAGCCGTACGTCTTCATGCAGGATCAGGTCGGGCCGCCCGGCCGCTATGTGACGCTGATCGGGGTATTTCCCGGCACGCCGGTGATCCGCATCCTGCGGGTGGACGGGACGGCGCCGGCCGAGGCGTCTGCCAGCACCGTCACCGCGACCACCAGCAGCGCCGACGCCGTGCAGTTCCAGGTGCCAACGTCGCTGAGTCTGGGCCTGTACGCCGTCTGGGTCAAGGACGGGGCGACTGCCAGCGCCGTCAAGTATCTGAATCAGGCCCGCCCGTTCTATACCGAGTTCTCCGAATGCATCACCGGCTCGACCGTGATGCGCGTGTTCGGGCAGAACTTGAAATTGAGCGGTGCGACGCCGACCGTCAGGTTTGAGAACGGCGGCAATAGTTTCAACGCCGTGGTGGACACGGCCAACTCGACCGAGAACGAACTGCGCTTCACCGCCCCTTCAGGGCTGACCACCTCGACGGCCTACACGGTGTATGTCAGCAACGGCTACGGCGGCACCTACGGCGAGGTCGCGCTGCTCTCGGGGCAGACCGTGACGGCGAGGACGGCCGGCAACGGCGACCCGTACGGGTTCAGCGTGCCGTGGGCCGGTGATTTCACCTACTCCAGCGTCACGAACGTCGCGGCCGGCGGCAACATCCAGACGGCTATCGACACCCGCAACGGCGCGGGCGGCGGCATCGTCCAGTTGGCGGCAGGCTCGTACACCGGCGATATCACCATCAAGGCCGGCGTGATCCTCAAAGGCCCGAACCCCGGCAGCGGGACGGCGTCCCACAGCGGCAAGATCAGCTTCTCCGGCAACCTCGTCGGGCTGGTGGACGTGACCAATACGACCACCGTCACCTGGGGCGCGCCGACCGTTGGCTCGTCCAAGATCGTGCTGCACCGGGTGACCTCCACCCACAACCTGGGCAACTCCCACGGCTGGGAGCCGAAGGGCGTCAGCAACATCCTGCTGAGTCAGTGGGTGCAAACCTGCACGGCCACCGGCGACGGGGCCGGCGGTGGGTCCGGCCGGCCACTGAACATGGCGCGGAGTGGCAGCACCCACAACACCTACGTCCACATTCGTGGGTACGACGTGAACTGGCTGCATTTCAGGATTCACGTGCAGGACTGCCGCTACGCCACGATTGAAGGCAACCACCTCACCCGCGACTTCACCCTCGGGACGTATAACGGCGCGGACTCCGGCGGCTGGAACTTCGAGTTCCTCCACTACTCATGGGTCAAGGGCGACACCTTCGACACCAACGGAACCTGGGGCCTGAATCAGAACATCAAAGAGAAGAACGACGGTGAGAGCCTGACGTGGCAGGGGCAGGCCGAGCACTCGACGTTCCGGATCTACTCGGGCACGCTGGCCTCCGCGACCTCGACCACCGTCGTCGGCACGAGCGGCTGGCTCCCGACCAGCAGCACCATCAACACGAACGGCTCGACCTATTGGGTCTACATCGTGGACGGCACCGGCAAGGGCCAGTCGCGCGCGGTATCGTCGCAGTCCACCCAGACCCTGAACGTGACGCCGGCCTGGGACGTGACGCCCGACAACACCAGCGTGGCTTACGTGCTGCGCCCTGACGGCGTGAGAAGCGGCATCACCGACTGCACGTTCAGCACCGTCCTGCGGGGCATCTGGCTCTACACCGGCGGCAACGAGTTCGTCTTGCAGCGGAACACGATGACCCGCGCTGAGATCTGGCTGCGCTCATACCACCGCCCGCAGAACGGGTCGGGGTCGTCCTCCTTCGAGGGTGCGCCGCTCTGGCAGGTCTACTCGGCCGGCAACACGTTCTCGAACCCATCGGCTCTGGTCTGCACCGACACTAACAACAACATCGCCTGGAACACGAGCGCCGGGCACATCACGAACTTCAACCTGACGAGCCACGCGGCGAACGTCATTCCCGGCTGGATGGTCGCCTGCGTCAGCGTGGTCGGCAATACGATGGACACGTTGCCGACGACGCGCGCCAACGCGCAGGGGCCGGGCAAAAACTACCCCGAGGGGTTCACGCTCGCCATCGACGACGAGACGAGCGGCGACGGCTACGGCGGTAAAGATGCCGACACCGTCGCGATGATCGGCGTGATCCACCAGGGGAACACCTGCGCGGACAGCACGCTGCCCTACACCAAGGGTTCGTGCATGAAGCACATCATCCACGCCGATATGACGGGCCAGTCCACCATCACGACGACGAACAGCAGCGGCGGACTAGCGCTGGCGAACGCGGCCGTCCCGACCGCCGACACGACCGCCCCGGTGATCTCCAGCGTGACGAGCAGCGGCATCAGCACCACGCAGGCGACCGTCACCTGGACGACCGACGAGGCTAGTGATACCCAGGTCGATTGGGGTCCGACCGCGAGCTACGGGTCGTCAACCACGCTCGACTCCGCGCTGGCGACCTCGCACACGGCCACCATCACCGGGCTGTCCGCTGGCACCCTCTACCACTACCGCGCCAAGTCGCGCGACGCGGCCGGCAACCTTCAGACCGGGTCGGACAACACGTTCACCAGCCTGACCGGCGGCGGCACCGGCGGGTCGGCCAGCACCCACCGCGACGGTGCGTACTCCGACGCGATCATGGACCGCTCCGAGTTGGCGCTCTACTGGCCGTTCGACGAGACGGCCGGCAGCACGGCTGACGACGGCGAGGCCAGCAACGACGGCACCATCGCGGCCGGCGTCACGGTCAACGCGACCGGCCCGATAGTATCCGCGCCCGTCAACCGCGCGTACACGTTCGACAACAGCACCAACGCCAGCGTGTCTGTGGCTGCGCCAACCGGGCTACCCTCCGGGTCGTTCACCCTCGACGCATGGGCGAAGCACAGCGCCGCCGCGTGGGACACCATCGCCGGCTGGACGAACGGCCGCATGGTGCTGAACGCCAACGGCGAGATCCTGGTCGATCTCAAGACCTCGGGGGCCACGCTGCACTTCTACTCGCCGGAGGCGACCGTGGGGCAGTGGGGGCACTACACCTTCGCCTACGACTCGACGGCGGCCACCGGCAAGCTCTACACCAACGGCGTGCTGGTCTACACGGCGTCGGCCGCCGGCGCCAACGCGCCGACGTTTGGGTCGGGCTTCCGGGTCGGCAAGGACGGGCTGTCGTCCATCGGGTCAGAAGACCCGTTCAACGGCCAGATCGCGCGGGTCCAGTTGTACACGGGCGCGCTTGACGCCAGCACGATCAGCGAACTGCACCGGATCGCCACGGCACCCAGCGGGTACGCGGAAACCATCAAGAACACCTCGGGGCTGGTCAGTTACTGGCGCATGGGCGAGTCCTCGGGCACGACGCTCGTTGATACCCGAGGCCCGAACAACATGACGCTCTCTGGGTCCACCTACACGCTGTCGCAGGGCGGCGCAATCAGTGGAGACGCGAATCCGGGCGTGCTGTTCAACGGCGGGCAGGCCGACGTTTCGACGCCGACCGGCATGCCGACCACCGGCGACTGGACACTGACGGCCTGGGTCAGCCGGGCCGCGCTCGCGAGTTACGACATCCCACTGGCCGCCGGGAAGTGGCGGCTCTCGATCAGAGGCGACAACGACCACTGGATCTTCGAGTCGTCGGATACCACCACCAAGCGGGCCGGCAACGACACCAACAACGCGATCCCGGCCGCTGCGGTCGGGACGTACCACTTCGTGGCGCTCGGGCGCTCGGGCACGACGCCGTTCCTGTACATCAACGCGACGTTGCAGGCCAGCACTGGCGGCGACACGCTGACGGCGTTCGACGCCGGCTTCTCGACCTTCCGCGTCGGACAGGACGGCGTGTCAGGGATCGGCGGGACCGACGCACACAACGGGCGGGTGGACGAGATCAGCATCTTCTCGCGCGCACTCAGCGGAACGGAGATCAACAGCCTCTACCTGCTCGGCAAGCCGCTCTCGAACACGACGAGCAAGAAGCGGCGCCGCTTGCTGCTGAAGGTGGCTTGATACCCGCGTAACCAGTCGCCCCGCCGCCGGCGCTCGTAACGCCGGCGACGGGACTAGCCCGCCACCACAGGAGGTGCCTGATGGCAACGAGATGCGGCCACGATAGCACGTTCTGCCGAGCATGGCAGGGATAGGCGCAGGCATGGAATCGACGCTGCTGCAAGTCGGCGTGACCGGGGCCGTGTTGCTCTGGTTCATGCTGCGTGCCGAGCGCCGGCTCGATGCGATGGTCACGGCCCAAGACCGCATGAGAGTCGATGTGGTGTCGGCGCAGGACCGCACGTCGCGGGCCATGCTCCTGCTGGTGTTGCAGATCCCGAACGCCGACGAACACGCCCGCCAGCAGGCCCGCTCCATCCTGGCCGAGATCGAACGCCACGACCAGGCGGGGAGACAGGAGGAGCAGGCGTGATCCGCGCCATGACCCCGCGCGACTGGCTGCACTACAGCGTTTCGCTGGCAGTGCTGCTGGCGGCGCTGTTCGCGGACCAGATCGTCGGGGCCATCGCACCCCACCCGTTGGTGTATCGCAATCTGCCGTTCCCGGTGCTGAACGCGCCGGTGCACGCCGGCGAGCCGGTGATCATGCTGGTGGATCGCTGCATCCGCGACGTGGACGTGCCGGTCTACGTGATCGCCAGAGAACTACTTGACCTTGACGACAACCGCCGCACCGTCCTCAACCAGACCTACAACACGGTCAGGCTGGGCTGCGAGACGCGGCAAGCGATGAGCGTGCCAATGCCGGCCGACCAGGCGCCCGGCCTCTACGTGTACCGCGGCGTCGCCATCGTGCGCGGACGCTGGGTCACGAGAGACGTGCCCTGGCAGACCGAGCCGTTCGAGATCATCCAGAGGGAGACACGACCATGAGCAGCGCATCAATCGTGAAGGTGATTTGTCTGGCGATCATCGGCGTGCCGCAGATCATCGCCTCGACGCAGGGCATCGTGGTGCCGCCGGTCTTGACGTTGCTGCTCGGGGTAGCCGGCATGGTCGCCGGGCTGGTGATGAGCGAGATGGCGCCGTCGTTCCGTCAGGAGGACTGATGGCAAGCACGAACTTCGACCACGCGCTCGGCATGTGGATCGAAAAACCGCGCACCCTCAACCTGAACTGGCTGGTCTTTTTGCGCGGCCTCGTGGAACGGGGCGAACTGGAGCATCGCGAGGCCGGGCCGGCGGAAGGCCCGGCCCTCAAGTTGCTTCGCGAGGAGGCTCGCGTCGATGCGCTGGCGTGCCCGGCCTACAGCGGTAAAGCCTGATGACGACGCGCGAACTGGTCATCCAGCAGGCCAAGGCGCGGCAGGGCATTACTGCGTGGGCGGCTCGGTGAGCGCACGGGTGGCGGGCCACCCGGCCCATATGCGGTTATACAGCGTGGTCGCCTTGATGCCAGTAATCTTGGCCCATTCGGCAAGCGTCAAGGTTCTTCCGTCATGAGTCAGGCGGCGAGTTGTCCTGCGGTTGTTCGCTTGTTCGGCAGATGTCGCCCATCGGCAATTAGCAGGGCTATACGGGCCATCGTTGTCGATACGGTCAATGGAATGATGAGGGCTGGGACGCGGCCCCATGTCGCGATAGAAGACAGCAAAGTCATCCCATTCAGAACACACCGCGATGCCCCGCCCGCCGTACCGTTGATAACTCCGGTCATTAGTGTCTCGGCAACGCTGCCGCATGATGACCCAGACGTGATACTCGGGAGGGCGACCGGCCGCCGTGGTGCCTGCGAGGCCGTGTGTTTTGCGGCGCGGGCGAGTAGACCGCCGATTTTCATCACCCAGACATCCGCAGGATCGCGTCTCGCCGCTCCGAAAATCCTTGCCTCGGATCGACTTTTCCGTTCCGCAATCGCACTGACAGACCCACCGGACCTTACGGTCGGGGTACGCCTGCGGATCTTCCCGCAGCACAGTCAGGCGACCAAACCGCTCACCGGGCGTGTGCTTGGTAACATTGTTACGCATCAGGCGACTCCTGGTGTCAGCCCCCGGCCGTTGACGCGGTGCGGGGGCACTTTGCTGGGTGAATTTTACCATGCTTGACGACACTAGGTCGCGCATCATCCAACAGGCTCAGGCTCGTTTCGGGATTGCCTACCGCCTCGACCCGCCACCGGACGGCGTCAACAACCTCGACTGCTCGCTGTACGTCCTTCAGGTGCTGGATGCGGCCGGCATCCCGCTCGACGGCGTCCGCACCGCCGAGCAGATCAGGCAGGTGTGCATCCCGATCCCGTTCGCGGCCGTCCGGCCGGGCGACCTGCTCTTCTTCGAACATACCTACGACGCCGCCGGTCCGGCCGGTCCTGACGGCAGCATCGCCAGCCACATCGGTATCTCGTTGGGGGCCGGCTCTCGTCGCATGTGGGATGCGAATGAGGCGCACGGCGTGGGCGAGACGGATATCAAAGGCGACTACTGGCAGTCGAAACTGTTCGATGCGCGCCGGCCGCCCGGCCTGATCGGCGCCGAGCCTCCTACGGTCGCCTACCCCAGAGGCGTGGACGTGGCATCCTATCAGGGCAACCCGGACTGGTCGAAGGTCGCGGCCAGCGGTATCGCGTTCGCGTTCACGAAAGCGACCGAGGGCACCGACTACCTCAACCCGACCTTCGCGCGGAACTGGCGCGAGATCAAGTCTGCCGGCATCAAGCGCGGCGCGTACCACTTCGCGCGGCCGGACGCGAACACGGCCGAGGCCGAGGCGCTCTACTTCGTGCAGACGGTCATGGTCGGCGGTATCGAACCGGGTGATATGCTGGCGCTCGACCTGGAAGCCGGCACTGGGCCGCTCGGGGACTGGGCCGTGCGGTTCATGCGGACGGTCAGGCAGATGACCGGCGTCACGCCGCTGCTGTACAGCGGGGCGTACTTCATCCGCGACCACAGCATCGGCGCCGCGCCCGACATCGAGCGGTATCAGCTCTGGCTCGCGGCCTACCAGGAGGCGCTGCCGCCGGCGCCCGCGCCGTGGGACGCCGTCACGTTCTGGCAGCACACCGACAAGATGACCGTGCCCGGCATCGCGGGCGGCGTGGACGGCGACAGGTTCATCGGGACGGCCGCCGAGCTTGCCGCGTTCGGACTGCCGCCCGGCGTCGGCACCGGTCCATCGTCCACCAGCGACGAGGACACCATCCTCGGGCTGCGCCGCGCTGTGGCCCACCTGTGCGACGTAGTTCTGCCTCGCGCCGCTGCCGCTGCGTCCCTGCGAGACGACGCGCTCGCGGAGGGCCGCCGGATCAGGGCCGAGTTCGTGGGACCACCACCAGCGGCCTAGGTGGCCGCCGTCGCGCACCCGTCCCCGCAGGCGTGGGCCTCGGCCGCCGGGTCCACCGTCTCGCGCTCGCGCCATCGGATCGTGTCAATCCTGAACGGGTCGAGCTGCGTGCAGATCAGGCTGACAACCCAGGACCGCCGGCAGTGCCGGCAGCGCCGGCGGTACTCGCCCGTGACCGCGCGGAACGGCACGCGCAGCAGGCTCAGTCTCCCGCAGCATCGATAGTTATCCCAGAACAGATGGTCGTCCATCACCACCACCACCTGAACACGAGCCGCCAGATCGAGATGCCGCACATGGTCAGTCCTCCCCCTGCGCCGGGGCATCGCGGCCCCGGCGCGGCGTGTGTGTGTCAGAGTTCAACCTGCGCGAACAGGCTGGCGTCGGAGCAGCGCATCCGATACCGCCACTGCCGCATGCCGCGCGACTCGATGAGCAGTCGGGCCACGGTCGAGCGGTCGGCCGTCTCGACGCGCCCGTCCGCGTACTTGACCACGCACGGGCGTGCGTGGTCGGAGTAGATGTTCAATTGCTGCACGCGCCCGCCGCGCCCGGTGTGGAGACGATAGATGGTCACCATCAGTACGGCGACTCCAGCATCTCGTCCGCGCCGAACAGGTCGCGGTAGGTGCGACCCATCGGGACCACGACGGTAGCCTCGCGGTGGTTGTGCAGCATGACGGCCTCGACGTGGGTGCAGTGGCCGTTGCGCCGGTGGCCCTTGCAGGTGCATCCCCGTGCGTCAACCGCCGTCCAGTGCGCCGACTTCCCGTCAGACGCCGGGATCACGTAGAACTCGACGCCGTTGACCTTCGAGCGGCCCTTGTTCATGCGCCACAGGACGTTCGCCAGATCGTGCGCCTTCTGGATCGACTTCTGTGATAGGCTCATGTTCGTCGCCATTCGGGTTACCTCCGTCTGGTGGTGGTGCGGCGCTCCTGTTGAAGCCAGGAGCGCCGCGTTTTGGTGTTTAGCGAGAAGCGATCCGCTCGATGGTCGCCGTGGCCGCGATGGTCGCGGGGTGGATGCCGAGTTGCTGCGCCAGCGACCAGATGGCGTTGCGCTCGCTGGAGCCGAAGCCCGCGCGGTCCTGATTCGCGTCGCCGTCGAGCGTCGCGCAGAATCGGGTCTGCGAACGCTTACCCGCGCTCAGGCTCTCGCTGACGGTCACGTACATCTCGGTCGTCGTCATCATCTCCGTTGCTCCCCTGCGCCGCCGCGCTTGTTTGATCTGTGTTCAGTATATGCTATCTGCATACTCTCGTCAAGCACTTTTGGTGCCCAATCTGCCCGATTTTCCATGCAAATAGCATTGACTTTTCTATGCAGATAGAATAGAATGAAGGTACACCAGCGGGGGAGTACCGACAATGACCACCCACACCGCCGCAACGATGACGAAGTGCCAGTGCGGAACGATCACGCGGACCGAGTGGGTGGCGCGATGGTTCGGCGGGTGGGAAGAGTTCCAGGTCGGCCCGTGGCAGTGGGAATTGCCCCGCACCGCGATGAAGTCGGTGGTTTGCCGCGGGTGCGGCGAGCAAGTCAAGAAGGGGTCCAAGCGGATTGTCGGGAAGCTCGGCACCCAGGACTGCAACGACAAGTGCATGGGCAGCACCAGCGGAGCGTGCGAGTGCCGGTGCGAGGGTCGAAATCACGGCGGGAGCCACGCAGCCTAACGGCTGCGCTGGCGCGCGAGGGGAGACGATCATGGCAGACAACTACTACCTGAGCCTCCCGCTACGGCGGGTGGTCGAGGTCATCGAGCAGGACGGGGTGCCGCCGCGCGAGGTGTACGAGTGCGGGCATTCCTACTGGGCGCCGATGAACCCGTACTCCGGGATCAAGAAGGCGAAGCGGCGGCGGTGCGCGTGGTGCGCGAAACAGCGGCTGGACGGCGGGTCTTACGAGTCGTTTCTGAGGGGGATGTGATGACCGAGACTACCGACTGGCGCGCCATAGTTGGCGCGCTCGTCTCGACCTGGAATCGCGGGTGGGATTGCTCGCGCGACCCCGGTCATGTCGAGATGAATCGTGTGATAGCCGAGGCCGAGGATGCTCTGAGCGACTCCGTGTTCGGCAGTGCAACCAAATCGGCGGACGGGGGATGACACCAGAAGAGTTCCGAGTCTGGTACGACCGGCTCGGGTTGAAGCAAGCCGAGCTGGCGCAAAGGCTCGACGTTGACCAGCCCCGCATCGGCAAGTGGCTGCGCGGTGATGTCGCCATCTCTGGCTACCTCTGGCGCGCCCTCGAACACCTTGAGGCAGAGTTGAAGCGCGAGCGCAAGCGCCGACCCAAGCGCCGCGCGCAACAGGGGGCCGCAGATGGCGCGTGACGAGCGGGTCGGGTTCACGGGAACGCGCGGCGGGTCGATGCTCATGCTGCCGCGCATCAGGGCCATCGTCGAGGCGCTCGCGGGCCGCGCGGACCCGCCGACCGATCAGCATGGCTGCGTCTGGTGTGCTCACAATTTGAGTCTATCACCGTGTTCACACGTGGTACGTTTACCACTGGTGTAGATAACGTTACAGACGTATTGCAGATTGTGACTGCGCTGAATTGCCTGTTGACACTAGTGACGGGGTGCAGTAGTATCGACGCATGGGTGAAGAGATTTCGGCGCAGTTCCTGGCGGCGCTCTGGCGGTTGCAAGACGAGGCCGGGTTGACCAACGCGCAACTGGCGCGCGACCTGGGCTGCAAGCGGAGTTACCTGTCGCGGGTCAAGGCGGGTGGGAGGAAGTCGAACATCAGCTACGAGTTCGCACTGCGGGCGGCGCGGCGCTTCCCTGAGTTGCGCCAGTTGCTGTCTCCTGATGTGCTTGACGTTACATCATCTGTGACTACAATATCAGGCGAGTCGCAGGAGGGCGGTCGATGACGACGGACAGCAATCAATCGGCACGCCGCACCTACCTGACGCCGCGCATGGTCGCGGACGCGCTGTCCGTCAGCGTGCGGACGGTGACGCGGCTGGCGGCGCGCGACGGTCGGGTGGCCGACTACCGCGCCGTCAGGGTGGGCGACTCGTGGCGCTTCGTGGAGCAGCCGGCTGTGGTCGCGGCGCCCGTCGAGCAGCCGGCGCCGCGCCAGAAGCCCGAGCAGCGGATTGTACGCAGGATGGTGATCGGGCCGCTGCCGGCCGACTACGTGCCGGTCTATGGCGAGGTGCGGCGATGACGAACGAGTGGCTCGTGCCGAGCGTGGAGACGGCGCAGCGCGAGTACCTGCGGCTGTGGAACGACTCGAAGTTCAGCGGCTTCATGTGCTGCGAAGAATGCGACGGCAACGAGGAACTGCACATGGCCGCGTTGATCGAGGCCGCTTCTGTCGAACTCGACATGGCGCTCGCGCTGGCCTCCGAGGAGCGGCTGCGGGCATCGGTCGCATGACCCCGATCCCAACGGCCGGCAGTAGTCGAAACGCCGGCCACAAAGGTCTGCCGTGCGCGGGCAGCGGTACGCGCGCATCAGTCGCCGGTGTGCCTTGCCTACCCAGCACGCAAGCCGGCGGCAACAAAAAGGAGGGAGTCACGGACACACGACGCATCGATCTGGGAGATGGGCACTTCGCGGTCGTTGACGCCGAGCAGGATGGCATCGAAGGGTATCGATGGCGATGCTTTCACACGCCCTACGTCGGGGAGGTGCGGACATCCGCCTTGCGGTACGCGATCGCGCACCGATCCGGGACCGGATCAACTAGTCGCAAAATCCTGCTCCACCGCCTCATCACGCAAGCTCCTGTTGGCATGGAAGTAGACCACATCAATGGCGATGGTCTCGATAACCGCAAGGGGAATTTGCGCGTCGTAACGCGATCGCAGAACGCGCAGAACCGCCTTTCCGCACAGGCGAACTCGAAGACTGGCGTCTTGGGCGTCTACTGGAATAAGTCGCGCCGACGATACGAAGCATCGGTCAGGGTCGGTGGCAAGAGGGTCTTCTGCCGGCTTTTCAAGACCCTAGAAGAAGCCAGCGTAGCAGTTGCTGAAGCGCGCCGTCGCTTCATGCCGTACTCCGCTGAAAACACGCAAGAGGACCGGCCGCGCGGCTAACGCGGACCGGGCCAGAAGGAGACGATCCTGTGAGCAACGCATCGCCCCCGTCGCAGCAAATATACAAGTTCCTGCGGGCCGACATGCACTCCCCGACCGGCACCGGCAAGTGGACGCTCAACCGCTGGCGCTCGGTGCGCGGCGCGCTGGAGCCGTGCCACAACGGCCTGCACGGCGCGGTTATCGACAACCTGACGCCGTTCTTCCACGAGACGCTGTGGCTGGCTGAGATTGGCGACGAGTACGTGTGGCACGACGATGGCAGCATGGGTCGCAAGATCGTTGCCCATCGCATGCGCGTCGTTGAGCGTGTCGAGACGTGGAACGACCGTAATGCGCGCCTCTTCGCCGCCGACTGCGCCGAGCGTGTCCTGAAGCATTTTGAGGACCGCTATCCGGAGGATAAGCGGCCACGCGAGGCTATCGAGGTTGCGCGGCGGTTCGCACGCGGCGAGGCGACGCATGATGAACTCAGTGCCTCCTACAGTGCCTCCTACGGTGCCGCCGACAGTGCCGCCTACAGTGCCTCCGACAGTGCCTCCGACAGTGCCGCCTACAGTGCCTCCGACAGGGCCGCCTACAGGGCCGCCTACAGTGCCGCCTACAGTGCCTCCTACAGTGCCGCTGACAGTGCCTCCGACAGGGCCTCCGACAGTGCCGCCTACAGGGCCGCCGACAGTGCCGCCTACAGGGCCGCCGACAGTGCCGCCTACAGGGCCGCCTACAGTGCCGCCTACAGTGCCTCCTACAGTGCCGCCTACAGGGCCGCCTACAGTGCCGAACGGGCGTGGCAGAACCGCCACCTGGCCGACATGCTCGGGCTGGAGTGGGATGCCGAGGTGCCGTCATGACCGCGCCGACGACCATCGCCCCCCGCCGAGGGCCGCGCGTCGCGGACGAGACGGTCCCCGAACAGGTCGAGGGCCACATCTACGGCATCCTCACCGAACTGGCCCACGCCCGCACCGCGCTCCGCGAGCGGTTCCCCTCGCACGACGCCGCTGCGGATGCTGCGGTCGCGTCGGTGGTGCGGATCGCGCAGGAGCGGCTCGTGCGCCACGCGGACCCGGCCGTCCGGCTGACGGCCCGCGCCATCCTCGCCTTCTGCGCCGACTACGCCACGCACGACGAGGCCGAGGACGCCGAGGTGGCGGCCGGCGCCTCCCGCGTGGAGTGGGCGCAACTCGACGGCCGGCAGGCCACGGGCCTCATCGAACTGCACGCGACCGGCCGCCAGCGCGGCCGGCTCCCGCGCCGCGCCACCCGCGCCGCGCAGCCCGGACTGCTGGAGGTGACGCCGTGAGCGCCATCTGGGAGCCGTGGGTGCCAGTCGAGGGGCAGCGGGTGCGCGTGCGCCTCAGCGGGGAGTGCCGGGCCACGATGGCCTACTGGAAAACAACCGCAGATGACCCGTGGTCGTCCGACGAAACCCTGAAAGCCGTAGGCCACGATCCCAGAGAGGATGGCGCGGTCGGAGAGGTGTCGCTCGACGACGGGCCGGATGAGCCGACCAACACCTTCGATGCACACCGCTTCCTCGTGTACTTCGACCAGCCGGTCTGCGTCACCGAGGCCAACTGTGCACAGGCCAGCGTGTTCTACGCCGCCGCAGAACTGGAGCCAGCATGACCGCACCGACGCGCAAGGGCCACCGCTGCGTGGCGCTGCCTGATATCGACAATCGCCGGTCCTGCCTCTACTGCGGGCGTGTCGAGAGCGAGGGCTACACGGGCCTGTCGATCACCAACATGGCGCGCAGCACGCCGCTGGGGCACGGCCGGGTCCACGACATCGTGGTGCTGGTTCCCGAGCCTGTGGCCGCGCTCGACGACGACGAGTTCGCCACCGTGCGGGGGCTGGCATGACCGACATCGACGTGTGGGTCTCAGCGATGGTCGGGGCGCTGTTCGCGGTCGTCGTGGTGCTGTGGGTGATGGGGGTGCTGCCGTGACGCTCGAAGAGATCATCGCGGAGGCGCAGGCCCGGCGCGCGGAGTTCGCTCAGGCGTGGCGCGAGCGCGAGGAGCGCAACCGCATCGACGGCTTCCACGACATTGCGGACCGCTGCGCCCGATTCGCCGCCTACTGGGAGTTGGAGCCGGCCTGGACGGCAGAGGGGGCGGGGCGGCGGCCTGCACCGACCACCTGATGGTCCCGGCCGACCGCGTCGAGGTCGCCGTGCCGCGCTCCCGCACGGTGGCCGTCACCGTGTGCTGGAACTGCGGCGAGGAATCGCCAGCGCTGTACGAGCGGTCGATCCAGCAGCGCAACGGCATGCCGATGACCGACGAGGAGCGGCCGTGCGCCCACTGCGAGCGGCCGTTCCTCGCCCCGAAGTCGCACCCCGATCAGCGGTTCTGCTCGCAGGTCTGCGGCGCGCGGACCCAGCACGCCGTCAACTACGCCACGCGGAGGGCGTCGTGAGCGTCAGCCAGCACGACGTGACCATGCTCGACCGCTACCGCGAACTCGGCCGCCAGAAGTTGGTGGTTGCGTTGCAGCACCCGGAACTGGTGCGCGGCGTGGACCGTGACGACGACCGCCGCCAGATCGTCTCGCGCCTGCTGTTCGCCCGCTGGCGCTTCGCGGACGAGCGCGCCGCGCGCGGGGGCGGGGCGTGATGGCCGACGACGACGCGCCTGACGGCGGCCGGGCGCTGGCGTGGTGCGCGGTGCGCGGTGGCCGCCGCGTTCTGGCTGGCGCTCGTCGTCCTGCTGGTGCCGCGTCGTGAACGCCCTACTCGGCGCGCGGGCGGCGGGGCTTGCCCTTCGGCCAGCCGGGCTTGCGCTCGACGGCCTGGAAGGCGGCCAGGGCTTCGGCGTCGATCAGTCGGACGCGGTCGGTGCCGATGGACGGGATGCGGCCGCTCTTGACGTGCCGCCAGAGGACAGCGCGGGTCATGCCGATCTCACGTGCGGCTTCCGGGATCGTCAGCAACCGTCGTTCCTCCATGCCTGCAAGGGTAGCCAACCGGATTCTCTGGTAACAGGATACACCCGTTGCATTATTCGTGCCTCATTGCTATACTGGATACATTGGTATTCAGTATTGAAGGGTGGTGATGCAAGCGGTTTCGGTCGTCAGCGTCGTGCAGTCGGGGGCAAGCGCCCCGTTCAGTCGAGTCAGGTGACGTAATGGGCATCCTCGGTAAGGCAAGTGACAAGCCGCAGTTCGAGTTGACGCCGGTTGGCGAGTACGTGTTCACCCTCTGGGACATCACCCTGGAGACCGGCCAGTGGGGCGACCAGATCAAGTGGGTCTGGCTCATCAGCCCGACCAGCGACCCCGAGTCCTACGTGACCCGCGGCGACGGCGCGTTCGAGAAGGAGCGCGAGTTGTGGCAGTTCACCAAGATCGGCCTGCCGAAGGGGTCGCGCGCTCGCGAGTGGGCAGAGGCGCTGATGGGCCGCGAGTTGAAGTTGGGCGAGGA
>ERZ869925.753-NODE-753-length-19521-cov-4.320148_pt1 | contig 19521 bp, 27 predicted proteins | sample MGYA00579311_ERZ869925 | MGnify/ENA primary metagenome ERZ869925 (study PRJEB32216, sample SAMN09231817) | wastewater metagenome | place: USA: Maryland | collected 2016-07-30 | study: EMG produced TPA metagenomics assembly of the PRJNA472060 data set (Reclaimed...
GCGTTCCGTCAGAAGCGGTCCCAATATCAACCCCATTGGCCCAGACGACGACGTGCTCTCCAGCCAATTGGGCGGCGGTTATCGTGGTCGTTGCAACTCCGGAGTAGGTCACGAACGAATCGCCTAGGTTGTTGGTCGTGGTTCCCAAACACTCGGACTGGAAAGCCCACCGCTCGATATATCTCACGGTTGATCCGTTGATGGTGCGATTCACAACGTAATAAACATGGTCTTCGTCTTCACCCTCATCACCAGGAAGAACCGCCACATCTTCCACCAGCCCATCAGTCTCGACATCAACCCAGCACGTCACCTGTTCGGTCGCATCAAAGATCAGAAGCGCAACGGTTCCATCGGATCGGACGCAATGAATCCGGGTATCAGGTTGTCTCTGAACCGCAATCCTGACGATGCTAGGCTTTCCAATCTCCGGAATGATCTCGCACAGGTTTTGAGCGGTATAGTCAAACGTGACCTGATTGGAAGTCAGGGCCAGGGTATAAACCCGAGTCCCTCCCCTTTGGATATAAACACCTTGGGAGTCGATCGCTATTGCTCGCACCGCAGCGGAGCCTTGCGTACTCGCTTTTTTCGGGTTGAAGTTTGTCGGGGTCAAAGGCCCATCGAGAGAATCAGACCGGCAAGAGAACTCCGCCCCCTGACCGCCTACCATCAAGCGTTGAAGCGAAAGAATCCAGTTGATCGTATCGACTTGCCCTCCAGGTAATGTCCGGTTGATCGGGCCAGAATCTCCTTCGGTTTCATGGTCAAACGATGAGAACGCATCGGACACAGACCCGACAATCGCATCCTTTCCACCCCACCACAAGCGCCCACCGTCAAACCCTACAGCGGACGGCCACCCCCTACGATCAGACCATTGGCCCTCTTCCCAGTCGGTTGTGTCTGTCGTGGTGCCAAAGTCGGTGATGACTTCAAGATCAACAGCGGTCGCAGATGTGAATCCAATAACTCGACCAATACCCCGAATTGACCCCGTTGCGATGGTCAGTGTCGCTATCGTCGTCCCTCCGGCATAGACTGAGCACAGAAGGCGGTAATAGACGATCTGGTTATCTAGCCCATCATTGTAGGATTCTGTCGCGTCTGCCGTCCATGACTTTCCGGAAACTGCGGACCACACCGCGTCGTCAAAAGATCGTTGAAGGATTACCGTGTTTCCGGTCGCCGTGAGTCCAGACAGTACAATTGTGAATGCGCGATCGGTTGTAACCCCTGTCACTTCAATGGAGTTCGTCGCGTCATTCAGAACCCCCATCGACTTGTTTACGGACTGTCCGGTGGATGTCAAAGCGAACAAGGCTCCGACGTGGGTTGATTTGAAGAATGCGATAGAGCTGGTCAGAGTGGTATTCCCTGAGATTGCAGCCACCGCCATGGTTCCCGGCCCGGTATTGAGAACGCGAAACGGTCCATCATCGGACTCATAGACCACCACGGACCATGATCGAGTCGATCTCCGTTCGATCCTTCGTTGTTGTTTCCCGTAGCATGCACAGAACACCACGTCGGCCGACTGGTCAGAACGAACCAAATCAAGATCATTCGCGGTCCAGGGTGTAGTGATTTCCATTACACCGGCCGCTTCGACGTTGCAGGAATCCACAAGGGTAATCCGCTTGACCCGACTCATCAGGCGAATCCTGAAGTCCCCGGTTGGCGTCAGGGTCAGCGAATGCGCCCCGGTCAGCAGGGTTGTTTCGGAAATGTACTCATCCCCCCCTGCGGTGGAACCCACACGAAGGATTACCGGGCCGCGTGCAATCACAATTCGCAAGGCATGTTCGACGTTCTGATCCGGGGCGGCAACGGTCACAGTCTGGTCACGGATCGCGGCATTGGTCCCGGTTCCGGTCAGACCCATGTAACCACCCGTGACCCATGCTGACGTCGCGCCGGCCTGGTCGCTATCTGTCCAATCGTTCAGGTTTGTCCCGAAGTTCCCATTGACCACGGCGGTTGATACGGATGCGCGTGTCACCAAGGCATCACTGACCCACACCCGCATGACCATATCAGTCAGCTCGATCAGTGCTTTGTCTGAAACGCTGAAGATGAATTCCAGCAGCTTCGCCGCGGCGTTCGACTTGGTTGCCCCTTTGTACCCAAGGCCCGGACGGATCGACATCGACCCGAGCACGGTCGGGATCCAGTTGGTTTGAATATCTGCTGATAGAGCTATCCGCTTTACGTCCTGCCTGGATAGCCCAAGGCGGGACACACGCCCGCGATTGAAACTCAGGAGGGGCAGCGTCTTGTTTCCCACGACTATCCCGTCAAGGAACCCGGATTTCCGCCGTCGAATCCAGAACGACCAGCACGGCCACCGTTTCGAGCGCGCCCCCAACTGCCTTGCGGCATGAACCGGGTAGGCTCCGAAATCGCATCGCGGTTCTTCGCGTCTTCCAGCGAACGATCAAGCAATCCGCTGCGTTTGGTCAGGAGAGCGACCGACCTGGGGGAATCGATTGGTCCGAGTTTGCCGATAATCTTTGAAGCGAAGTAGTGCTTGACGTACTCGACAAAGGACGGCGGCCACAGGGACAGGTTCCCGCCGTAGCCTGAATCGTTCGACACAAACTTGACGTAGATCGTGTCCAGGTCTGCGTAGAGGACCCCGGCCTCATCGGTGTACTGTAGGAGCGGTGTATGGAAATACTCATCTTGGCAAACCGCCGAGGTCAGAATCCAGTCGCTCGTTTTCTCGAAAGCCCGACGCAACCCGAAAGCGGGATTGATGGTCGTGCTGTAGTCGAGCATTTCTGTCCGAATGGCGAACCGCCACTGGCCTTCGGACAAGCAGTAATCGACCCCGCCATCATCCCAAACATTATCGAGAAGATGGCGGGATTCAACGTTCTCCGACAAGTTCGCAAGCTGCCGGGCCCCCGCAATAAGCAGGGCGCCGTTGTAGATTTTGAGCTTGTCGGTGGCCATTAGATCCCAGCCTTGATGCGTTGCGCCAGCCACTCATGGGCACCAGCCTTGGTGCGTTCGCCTTCGTGGATGATTTCACGATCCGACGTGCGAATGATGCAATGCAGCTTCGCCGGACCCTTGTACTCGACCACGAACTCCTGCATCTTGGCCTGGGTCAGAGAGACATCCTGAGTGGTCAGATTGTGGCACGACAAGATGAACATGCGCGTCCATCGCCGGGAGGTTTCAAGCACCAGCAGTTCGGCGTACCACGAACCATCGTCGGCCCTGACTTCCACCTTGTCGAACGGTTTGAATTGCTCCGCGACGTGGGTCCAATAGGCCGGATTAAGCAAATCCTCCGGCATCGTGTCCTCGTGCGTGGTGCAGGTATAGACAGTCCGCTCGAACTCGCATTCTTTCATGCGAGCCGGGTTCAGTTCCTGGACGTGGCGATCGGATTTGACTGCGGTCGATACCGTTTCGGCAACTTCGCTCATTGGGGTCTCTCCTCAAGTGTAAAAAGCCGGACGGCCGAAGCCGCCCGGAAGCTGCGATGAATCAGTTGAACGTCGATGTCATGGTGCCGCCCGTGGAGAGGGCAGCGCCAGCGGTCGATACGGCGCCCAGAACACCGACATAGGCGATCTGAGTCGTCGAACCGGCAGACGACGCCTGCGCGCCCATCACGATATCGCCCTGCTTCATTCCGATGTAGTACGCCTCGGAGAAGAAGTTTGCGACGGTCATGTCGGTCGTCAGGTTGGTGGAGGAATATTGCCAGACCTGACCACCACCGCCGACCGTTGCCGAGCTGGACGCGGTGAGGCGACCAGTCAGAGCGGAGGCGACGAGGTTCGGAGGATTGGCAACGCTGGAAGCAGCAGTTGTGCCGGAGTAGGCCATTTTGAGTCTCCTTGAAGGTTAGAGGGTTAGCGGCCGATCAGCCATATACGGTTCCGTCCGTGGTAGCGATTACCACCCCGGCATTCTGCAACAGCTTCGCGTTCATGAAGCACGAAGCGCGCGCCCAGGAGTAGTCCTGTTCCTCGTTGTAGCCGACCGGAGTCTGCATGCCGCCGGTGTCCATCGCGTGACCGATTGCAGTCTTGTGATAGAGGAACGACTTCTCGCTCGTGGTGGCCTTGCCAGGAAGGTTCGGATGCTCGACGATCAGGACGTTGCGCCACTTGTAGGTCATCGGCTTGTCGCGCCACGACGGGTTGTTGTCCCCGGCATACGGCTTGATGTCGACGATCTGGGCGTTGTTGAACTCGGGCGCCTGTTCGAGGAATGCGAGGAACGACGGCTGGCACAGGAACGTAATGTTCGAGTCCCACGGCACCGACGCATTCGACAGCTTGACGCGCATGTTTTGGAACAGCGAAACCGTCGGCGTTGCCGATGCTGCGCCGACAGTCACCGTGCCGGTGTTCAGTTCGGTGATGATCTGCGAGTCGAGCTTGCGGTTCAGGGTGCCCATGCTGGTCATCTGCATGATGGCGCGCTGGTTGCCTTGCGAAGCAAAGACGTTGAACCCGGTCTTGCGCACCAGGTCATGCCATTCGCTCAGGACGCAGGAGTTCTGCGTCAGGTTGTCGGCGCGCGCCGGGATCAGGCCATTGACGCCACGCGACTGAGCGACGGCAGTGCCCGAGTCGGCAACGAGGAACACGGCCGTATTGCCTTTGATGACGGCTTCGGTCGTGACTGTTTCACGCAACAGGGATGCGTGCTGTTCAAAGCCCGCGATGAATTCCTGGCGGTACTGTACTTGATAGGCTGTTTCAGCCATGATGGATTCTCCTAAAGAAACGATTGGATTAACCGTCGCTCGGGGTATCCGCTCCGCCTATCGTGCCGGGGTGTCTCTTTCGAGGGCCGGCGTGCAAGCCTGTACGGCGCCTAGCTACCTGGTGTTCTGGTGCTACGGCAGCGCCGGCAACCTTTCGATTGCCGGGGTATCTGCACTGTGCGACAGACTTTTACACGCAGTCCGCCACAATTTCAAGCGATTTATGCCGCCTTCTTCCCGGCCCTTTCCCGCGCATTCAGCAAGTCACGGTATCGGGCCTGCATCTTGTCGTCGGCGTTGTAGGCTTTCCGGTCATTCCGCATGGTCTTTTCGATCTTGGCGATCTCGTCGTCGATCGCCCCCGAGACATTCGCCCCGGTGTTCGGCACCACTGTCGTGACAGGGTTGATCTCCCTGGCCATGTTGTTCAGCCACCTGATTGCATCGGGATGCGCCATGATTGGGGTTCCGTCGGACAGACGTCCGAACTTGATCAGGTCTTTGACTCCGACCGGGGCGGTATCCAGAAGCCCTTCGACCATGTTCATGTTCGGGCGGAACTCCGTGCCCCATTCGGCATGGAGGGCGTCAGACGCCTGGCGCGCGGCGTCCTTGTCCTTAGCGCCACGGGCTTCAATCTCTTCCGCCTTGTACTGGTAGTAGAAATTCACCACCTCGGAAGCGATCGCCGCAGGTGCATTGACCTTGTGCATGGATGCCATGAGCTTGTCGATCAGCGGCTTGTCGTCGGACTCGACCTTCAACCCTTCTGCCAGTTTCAGGTCGTACTTGTCCGGAGCCTCGGGAATCCCATTTTCTTCGCGCCAGACCTTGATCTGATCTTCGGTCGCGTTCTTTGGCAGGGTTGATCGAAGCTCGCCGGCACTGATTCGGTTCTGCACCGACAGCAGGGCATTGGCGATGTCCTTCGGGCTTGAGTAGCGGGACAGACGCTTGTTCAGTCCTTCATCGGTTCCCGCAATCTGGGTGCGCCAGTCCTCGGGCCAGGTGGATTTGACATCCTTCCCGCCTTGGTCGCCGCCGGCCGCCGGCTTGCCGCCGCCATAATCACCACCTTTGTCGGCCAGGCCACCATCACCCGCACCATCATCGGACCCGCCACCGCCATCGCCGCCCTTGTCATCTTCCGGCGCCATCAACTTGAACCACTGATTTCGTACTCGCATGACTTCCTCCTCTGGTTAATGCTGTTCCTTGTCGGCGTTCGATTCCTTACGGCGAACGGCGCCAAGATTGACTTGGATCAATTTCATAATCAGTTGCCCGACGTACTGACGGCCAAGGTGAATGTGAGTCTGGTCAGGATCCCCAACCACATAAGGCCAATCCGGCAGCCCGCAGGCCGATTTGAGTATCCAGTCCATCGCCCGCCTTTGCTGCTGGGCGTCCGCAGTCCCATCGTGCAATGCCTTGAGAGCGGAAGCATCCACCAGTTCCCAGTCGTTCGCGGCAGATGCCAGCCGGTTCTCTGACCTGGGGGGGGATTTGCGCTTTGGTTGATCGGGTTGTTCGTTCATGCGGCAGTCGCCATCGGCAGGTTAGCCCCGGCCAGGTTCTTCGCAATCACAGACCCTTGCTCAAGCCCTGCGAGCATTTGAGCCTGTTGCTGTTGCGCCGCCTGTTGCTCGATCATCGCATCAACCTCCGAATCAGGGCGTATCCACTTGGCTGGAACAGAAATACCATCCAGCACATCACGAAGGATAACCCGCGTGTCAGGAAGGGCTGCGACAGACTGGTCAAGCTGAATCGCAGTAGCGATCAACTGAGACATTTCGAGGAACTTCTGACCCTTCTGCGCTTCGATCGCATCGTGCAGCGGAGACTGGAACTCGAACCCGATCTCTTTGCTAGATAAAGATTTCGGCATGTCTTGCGGAGATCCGAACGCGCCATTCCTGAACAGGATTTCAAAGGTCAGGTCGCAGGTCTGACCGTTCCGTTCCTGCTCCATTGGCTCGAACAGGGGAAGGGCGCCACGGATGTACTCTTGAATCCGCTGCCCCACTTCATAGGCCGTCATCTCTGGCGCCCTTTGGGGTAGCGTAAGCTTGTTCAGGTAGAAGCATTGCATCAGCATCGCCCGTGAATCTCTGGCCATCTCGGCGCCGAACGGCAATCCCTTTGAGTCGATGTTCAGCGGCCGTAGAGCATCTCCGAGTCGTTCGTCGTAGTCACGATCTACCCAGGTCAGGCCGCCGGCAAAGATCGAGACATCGGACCGCACCGCATCCTTTGTGACCACCATCGGCGGATTCGTGGTCTTTTCCCCGGCCTCTAGAAGAGTGTAGGTCATTGACTGCAACAGCCTGGCCTCGGGCAAAGCTGCCACCGCGGAAGGGCTGAAGGCGTACTGCGAACCGGAAACGGTCTGCCACCGTTCGATGTTGTACTCCCGGTTCCAGGTATTCACCGACTCCATTGTGTGATGGTTCTGGCAGTCGTAATGCAGGGACCAGTATTCAAACTTTCCCTTGTCGTCGTACATATCCGCCTCGACGACCATGTGCATGCACTCGACCTCTTCCAGCGGCTTGTTGTTGTTGATCAGCGTTGTGACTTTGGAATGAACCTTCCCTGGAAAGGTCGAAGCCATGTCCCTTGCGCTCATCTTGTACTTGCGGAAGACCGCGCAAATCTTGCCGTCCGCATTCTCGACCCATGCAACGTCCCGCAAGTGATAGCAGCGATACAGCAGCCCGTTGCGCATCTTGTTCAGTCGAACCGATGTCGCCGTTTGACCGAAGCAGGAGTAATCGCCATCGCCTTCCTTCTGTGTCTTGGTGAATTGCGCAGGAGGAGAATACATCGCCCGACGCATAACCTTGGTCGCGTACTGAAGCCACCGCTGGCCCTCGTTGTCCGGATCGATCCCATGCTGAAGCGAAACCTTGAACCACTCTTTTGCCGTGGGTCGTAGCATGGTCCCGACCTGATCTTGCAGATCGCGCTGGCACAAGAGCGGGTAGCTCGACATCAAATCACCAGCGAAGTCGTAGCCGAGTTGCCGCTTGACAGTGAAGTCAGCGCGCTGGACGTAAAAATTTTCTCCGAGGGACTGCCAGAGGAGCATTAAGCTTGACCTTTTGCTGAATAGCGATTCGCCATATTCGTGAAGCTGCTTAATATCCATGTTGCGCCCCTTCGGCAAAGAATTGCCTTTCCCCATTCTTCCTTGCTGAAATGGCGTCAGATATTTTCTCGTACCGGCCAAGATCAATCATCTTCCAATTCAGCGTGAGATGCGCCCGCCACTTGTTTGTTCTCTTGCAAAACGAAACGCCGACATGCCCGCTTGTCCCTGTTTTTCTTGCCTTACCTCTGATTGCCATAAGCCGCTTCTTTTTTGTTTCCTCGCTGTGCTTGACCCCTAGGCAGTGCTTGTTACCTTTACTAGCCTCTCCAATTTTCCTTTTTGTTTCTTCCGACAGCTTAATTCCCATCCTTGCCGCCGACATCTTCGCCTTGGCCTCTTCGCTGTGCGGCATATTGTGATGCGCCTTGCCTTTGTGGGTCACTCCCATCTTCGCAAGCGACTCGGGCGTGTGTTTGTATCCAAGAGACCCATCGCCACCAACAGTCATGTTGTACCCGCCATGCCCAAAGGTTCCAAATACCTTGATAGCTCTGCGCTCGATATCGGTCAGATAGCCCCAATCATTGGAGATAGCGAGCGTTTCCAGCGTTGCCGAGTCTTTGCCGTACTTGCGCAGCGCGCGCTTTAGCGCCCGATCGTTATCGCGCGTGGCCTCGTAGCAATGCTCTGCAAACCGACCCAACGCGGTGTGCATGGTGATCCCGATGTAGCTCTTGCCGCTCGGGAACGAAATGCGGTACAGGCATCCCATGGTCAGACTCCCAATGAACCGCCCCCGCCACCGGAAGAATCATCCGCCGACAGAACCGTACTCGCCCGGCCTTGCCTTGCAGTCATGGCGGCAATCGACTTCTTCTTCGCATCCTTGACGGCTTGATCGTTCGCGGTAGGCATCGGGGGCACGGGTTCGGGGGTTGGTGCCGGCGCCGGAGATGATTCTTTCCCGCCAAACAGGCTGGAAATTAAGCCGCCACCCACAGTCATTGCAAGTTTTCCGATTACAGAGGAAGGCATTTTTCTACTCCTTGAGAATTTTCTTGAACACGGTTTCATGGTGACGATAACCCATACCCTCAAGCATCTTGCCCAAGGGTTCGCTTGCTGCCGGGATCACTTGGAATACTTCGGCAACTCCCGCCTCACTCAAATCATCCTCTGCGAATCGCATCAGGCGAACCGCTGTCGTTCCTTTGCGAAACTCAGGCACCACATACAGCCCGATGTCGCGCGCAATCTTTCTACCCTTCTGGTACAGGGATTCATCGACTAGGTAAATTAGATACCCGACCAGCGCACCACCCTCCCGCGCGGTGTAGCATCGCACCACTCCTACGTCTTCCAGTCCAAACAGTGCATATCGATTGAAGTCCATCGCACCGCCTGGAGTGATAGCGTCCCAATGAGACTGCATCAAAGGCAGGGCTTCGTCGTATATCGATCGGCAGGTCTCTATCTGGATCATCGCCGCCCCTTTCCCATCACCGCCTGGGCCGGCATATGACTCGATCTATTGATTCCATGCTCATCCGACGGGGAGTAGAACGAATCGCGCCACGAAGGCCCATCGGTCAGATAAGTCGGGCCTTCCGACCACGCCATCACAACAGCGTCGCCCTTGTTGGTGGATCGACCAAGCTTGTCGTTGATGTCCTCTTTCGACGTGACCTTGATCCCGTTGTATTCCATGTCCAAGGTCCAGGCTGCGAGGTCGGCCGCGAGTTCTGCATCAGGGGGCAAGGCTATCGCCGATCCGTCCTGCTGATCTGGATCAAGCGCATCCCTGAGTTTCCAGATTGATGCGGAACGATGGTTGAAGAACCCGAGCAAGCCGTCCTTGGTCCTGCGAGTGGATTTTGACGACCCGACATAGCCCTTGACCGGGATGTCGTTCGCCTTCAAATGCTCATACATCGAAGTTCCGTACCCGCCGCCCATGTCGATGATGACCTCGCTTGAGTTCCTGCGGTGCGCAACGATGATGCCCCCACCCATCCGGCCGGCGCGTTCGTTCGGGATGTCCTTAGCTGGAATCTCGACGGGCCTGTCGAACCATCCATCATGCCGAATGGCGAGAACCATCGGATCCCGCCCGCCGCCAGTAGCATCGACACCGATAGCACACTGAGGCACACCGACCGGAGGCTTATCGGTCCATCGGGCTTGTGCTTCAGTAATCCATCGAGTCGGGATGACTTGGTTCGGCGCATCTTGGAACGATGTCTTGAAGCCCCCCATGAGCAGGGATCGCCACGGCTCAGGCATGGCGTCAAGCTGCCGCTCGTAATCTGTTGCTGCGTAGTAGGGGTTGTCGCTCACCGCGGCCGGGATGTAGGTTCTCGACGTGGCTCTGACCATCTTCTCACGACCGGCGACGATCACGGGATACTCACCCGGGCCATCGACCCATTGATCGTTACCATCCAGGTCGGAGATCACCCACCGCAATTCGCCATGTTTTGCAGGATTGTGATAGACCGGATCAAGCCATGGCGCAAACATCTTGATGACCCACAAGCCCTCGGGATTCAGCGGCGGATTGGTCGCCATCAGCACCCGGCACCGTTGTCCAGGCGTATCGGTTCGCAGCCATCCCATGACAAACCGGACCTGAGACTCGGCGAAGTGAGTCGCCTCGTCGAAGCAGATAAAATCCCGGCCCTTGCCCATTTGGCCCTGTTCATCGCCTACCCGGTGAGCGGCGGCGAAGTCGATGATATGGTCTTCGCTGATCTTGAGCTTCGGCGGAGGGCTTCCATTGAACCCGGCGCGGCTGCCGTGAATCTTCAAGGCGTCTTCAACCAGTCGATCAAGGTCGCCGTACTGCCGGCGCATGATCAGGGCGCGCTTGTGTTCATTGAAAGCGAGGCCGAGGGCAAGCTGCGACTTACCACCGCCAGGCTCTCCGCCGTACAGTAAAACATCGGCCTCGCTCAGATAGGCTTGTGTCTGCGGTCCTGGATTCGGTCGCCACTTGATCCCGGCTTGCTCGATCTTGGCAGCGTCAGTCAGCTTGATGACCTCTTCAACGGGCATCCCGGCCAACTTGCTGATCATGTCGTCGAGTGCGCCCATGTCACCCCATCATTTTGATCGGGATTGTTTTGGCGCGGGGCTGATCCGGCTGCTTCTCGGTAGGCGTCAGCCATGGGGCTTGCAGCATGATCTCCCGCGCTGTTCCTTTGCCTTCCCGTTCCCCGCACCAAGTCTTCATCATGTAGTCAAGGTCGTCCAATGCGCCCTGAAGGAACGCGACCTCGCGGATCACGGACGCCTCGCGTTGCTGCGCGCCGGCCAACCTGCCGGCCAGTTCAGCCTTTCTGGCGGTGAGCTTGATCATCCAGTGTTCAGACTCGTCGATGCCGTACCGCGGCGAAGGCCGAAGAAGGTCGGACTCGGGCGGCACGATGATCTGGATTCCCAAGTCAGCAGCAAGCAGGGCAAAGTGCTGGCAGCCGGCGCGTTGATAGCCCCATTCTTCGGTCGCGCTCATATCGACGCCGTAGAGGCCGATCGCCGACTGAACAGGGGCAAGCCCTTCATCCTTGCGGGCGTTACGCTCTTCGAGGATGTCTTCAATGGCGCAGGCCATCATCCAGGCGATTGAACTGGTGAAGAAGTAGGTGCCATACTTGGCTTCGAGGTCTTCGACAGGAAGGCGGCGGGAACCGGGAATCTCGGGAACCACGTCGTACATCCAGACCAGTTTTTGTTGCCCCATCCATGCGACGTATTCAGGACTGAACCACGGCTTTTGAGTTGCCGGCTTGCCGATCAGGCCAGGTTCCCATCGGTGCAACTCGAAGAACGCATCACACCGCGGCAACACGGAATAGGTGCCCGGCGAGCAGGCCAGAATCTTGAACTCCGGATCAGAGAACGGCGCCAAGTTGATTGAACTTGGCGCGCTCCCTAGGATTGCGATCTTCATGGTGGTATGCCCCTCCTCCGGGCGGTTGGGTTAAGTGGTGGCTTGGAAGCCGACACCATTGACGGCGGTCGATGAAATGTTCAGCACCCCGAACAAGGCGGTCGTCAATCCGATAAGCTCGACATTCCCGCCGGCAGAACTGCGAATGACGGTCATGCCTGTGTTCCCCAGGGACGTTCCGGCGAAAGAACACCCGGCGCTGTTTTTGACGTACAGCGCAGAATCAGTTGATCCGAAGAAGATGTTTTTCCGCAGGCCAGGAATCGGCGGCGACAAGGTAAAGACCGGCGTCGAAGCGGCCGAAGTGCCTATAAGGTAACTGACACCGACCGCATTCATCGGGGTGCCGGTCGATTCGTTCGTGGTGACACCGATTCGCAAATCTTCGGGTCCGACCAGGACTTCAATCGGCCCCTTGGTTCCACCCGTTTGAGCGGTGGAAAGGTTTTGCAGACCCAGACGGCGGCCATAGATCGAAGTGAGGATTGAGGAATTGTAAGGCATGATGTTGCTCCTTTATAGTGCTCGCCTAATCGGCTGCTGCGGAGTTCCGGTCGTCGGGCCGGTACGGTTCCCCCTCAAATGATCAGATGTTCCATGTTTCCGCCGTGATGTACCCAGACGAGAGAGCGGCTACCGAGAAGCCGGTCGATCCTCCTGGAATCTGGAAGAATCCCTCGCCCGTGACATTGTGACCAAAGCCAGTGGTGCCCGCCGTACTCAGGCCGGACGATGGTGCCGCTGCTTTGGTGCTGGTGAGATTGACGCGGAAGTTGAAGGCTGCGCCCGACGTGCTGGTTCCGGAGAACCGAACGATGTCTGCGCCGGTAGGCCAGTCCATCGCTTGCCCACTTGACCCCTCGACAAGCAGTGTAGCGACAGTATCAGGCGGTTGCGGGATTTGATCCGTGGGTCTGGCGATTCCGATGGCGCGCATGGCAGTCTCCCTAATGGTTCGGGCGACTTTTACACGCTATTGATTACCTTTTCAAGAGGTTTCGCCTGATCCATTCTGTGCGCCGCGCGGGCAAGGGTGAAGGCGATGATGCGGGCGCACTCAAGGAGGTCAGGCTTGCCGTCGTTCGCCGTCGGATCTTCTGGTGGCTGCGGCCCATTCATGCCCAACTGCCGCTCAAGGCTGGTCAGGCTCGCATTCTTGTCGGCCAGTTTGTACTTCAAGGTCGTCGTGGTCGTTGGTTCTTCGCCACCGCTTGACTGCCGCGAGACATCCAATCCGCAAAGCACGGCTGCGGTATCGTCGTCCAGGTCTTGAATCGGGATAGGACGCCCATCTTTGTCAAACAACTTGCGAGGGTCGAAGAACGCCAGCCGGGCACGCTCTAGGAGGATTCGTTCCCTCGTAATCTTGAGGTTATTGAAAATTTCTTCCGTTTTGCTGTTAATGATAGCCAAAACCTTAACGTCTTTCAGGAGCCTTGACGCCGCTTGAGGTGCTGTCTTTGCCGAGAATCCCGCACTGATAGCGGCTTGCGAGCCGTTTCGTCCGTTGTTAAGGTATGCTTCGGCGAACAAGATGCGATGCTTCTCTGCCGCCTCTTTCGAGGTGCCTGGCTTTGTCGCCTTGACCGGCCTCTTAGGCTTGGGCATTCCGCATCGCCTTCAGTTGAGCGTGCCCGCACTTGCTGGCCGAGTCCTGCTTTGCCCGGTTGCTGGTGCCGTAGGTGTGATTGTGGTCACACTTCCAGAGGATTGTGCCGGCTATTTGCTGAATCATGGCCTGAAATGTACCATCTTTCCTTCTTCGTACCCGGGCAATCATCTTCATGCGCCGCGCTTCCCCCCTGATTTGCGTCGGAAGGGCAGGCTTGATGCCTCTGCTGCGGTCGGGCCGAACGTAACTTCGCCCAAAGCAGCGACAGCATCGCGCACATCTCGAACCATAGCACCGAATTCGTGCGGTTCCAAGGAGAATGCGGCATCCGGCCCGCCGTCGGCCCGGCTGATGATCAAGTGCTTCTCGATCACCGAGGCGCCGAGGGCGGCCGCAGCCACCGGAATGGCGGTAGTCAGGGAGTGGTCGGAGAGGCCGTACTTGCAGCCGCACACGGTTTCAACCATGGCCAGAAGGTTCGCATCCTCCGGCTTGGAAGGGTAGGCGCTGGTGCATTTGAGCAGGGTAGGCAGGCGCGGTGCGCCCTTATCCCCACCAGCGGCCACCACGGCATCGAAAATTTCAGCCTTTGTTGCCATCCCTGTACTGATGATTATCCGCTTCCCGGTCTTGGCCGCGTACCTGATCAGCGGCAGGTCGGTCAGTTCAAAACTGCTGATCTTGTAGATCGGGCAATCCAGAGTTTCGAGGAAATCCACATCGTCAGGATGGAACACGCTGGCGAAGGGGGTCATGCCACACGCCCGAGTTCCGGCAAACAGTTTCGCGAACCATTTGCGCGGTGTGTGAGTTTCCCGGTACAGGTCGAGTAGGTCGCGCCCGGCCCACGGGCCCGACTCGATCTTGACGCCAGGATCGGCCATCTGATCAGGCAGGAAGCACTGGAACTTTACTGCATCGGCCCCAGCCCGATTTGCCTCCACTATCAAGTCAAGCGCACGCTGTAGCGATCCGAGGTGGTTCCCGCCGATTTCGGCGACGATCATCGGGGTCATGGCTTACTCCCTTGAATGGTTCGCATAATTCACTTTAGATCGCGCCCGGATTGCGCCGGCAATCACACACTCGCCCCGATCTTTCCATGCGCGCTCAAGTGAGGTGCAGGACTCAGCGATCTTCGCGCACGCCTCGCGCTCTGTCTCGACGGCTCTCCGTGCCAAGCATCCATCTGTTACACATTTCAGGTTATCACACCACCCAACTATCTTGCAGGTTCCCATTTTCTGCCTTATGCCCGCCCCAACGTCACCAGGGCGTTGCAAACCTCGTCCAGCAAGTCCTCGCTGATGGTCCCTTGGTTCAGGTCGTGCTTGAGCTGGTTTGCCAGTTCCGGTGCCGACTGCCGCAGCATCCTGAGCTTCTTGGCCGCTTCGGCGCGGTCGGCGTCCGCCTCGTTGTTCTCGTTCTGGATGATCTGGTCGCCAGTCTTTTCGTCGGTCAGGTGGATCAGGGTTGTACCATGCCGATCCTCGACGTTGAGCTTGAGGGTCTGTTCGTTGTAATCCAAGGACTGCTGGAAGGCCGCCCGGTCGGCCGTCGTGATCTGGATCACCAATGCGGGCAGATGGTGCCGGACCTTCCAGAGAATCAGGGCGATCAGGGATTCGTGGTTCGAGTTTGCGGTGCTGACGTTCATTTTATCCCCTCCAGGGTATGTTGAATCAGGGTGAATCCGAGCTTTTCAAACATCGCCCGACTGCGCTCGTTGGCCGGGGATATGTTGGCGAGGATGCGACCCGGATGCTTTTCCATCATCATCTCCACCGCCATCGGGCCGAACCCGCGCCCCTGGCTGTGTCTGAAGATGAAGATGCCGATCTCCCCCGCGTCCGTCAGGTAGGTTGCGCCCACGATGTACTGCTCCTCGATCAGGCACCAGTCCGCATACGGATTGCTCCGGACAAACGCCAGGTGCTCATCGACCGTCGGCATCGCCTTGTGGCTGATGTTGGCTTCCGGCTCGCGCTCGATCAGTAGGGCGTAGAGGTAGCAGGCGGCATCGGCGACGGTATTGACGGGAAGAAGTCTCATCTCGTCCACCCCTTAGACTCCATGCACTGATCTACCATCGCCCTCGCCCGCCACTGATTTTGCACTGGCGCCGCGTCTCGCAAGCATTCGTAATGCGCGGCCTCTAGCTTGTCGCCCACCGTGGCAATGGGTTTATGGGTATCGCACCCGACCAGAACCACAACCATCGCGATTATCAGTTTCATAGCCTCACCTCGATTCCCTTCCGTTGAAGGTACTCGGCCGCCCCTTTTGGCGTGCAGTCCGAGAACTGGAATATGGCCCCGCCGGCTACGGCGTCGGCTCCGGCGAGGATGGCTTTGTGGAAATCTTCATAGGTGCCACCCCCACCGGATGCAATAACGGGAATGTGCAGCGCATGGCTGATCTTCCCGATCAAGTCCAGATCGTAGCCTTTCATCGTCCCGTCCAAGTCGATACTGGTCAGCAGGATCTCCCCGGCGCCGTTCTTTTCCGCCAGTACAGCGTAGGTCAAGGGGTCAATCCCGGTATTCTTGGTCCCCGAGTGCGTCCAGACCGTCCCGGCCTTGACATCGATCGCCACGCAGATGGCCTGACTTCCGACCTTGTTGGTGATTTCGGATAGCAGGCGAGGGTTCTCATGGGCCGCCGTTCCGATGATGGCCTTGTCGGCGCCGGCTGAAAGCAGGTTGCGGACATCCTCGACCGTCCGGATTCCCCCGCCAACAGAAATTGGAGAGAAGCAATTTTCTGACAACCTATCGACCAACCCAAAACACGGCGGTCGACATTCATTTGTTGCGGAAACATCCAAAATGCACAGTTCATCCACTTGCCTTGATGCATGAAGTCTTGCCGCCTGCGCCGCGATTCCGACCGTCCGCCACGAATCAAAACATCGCCCCTTCACGAGCGATTCCCCGCGAACCAGCATTACCGGAATTATTCGCACGGACAGCACCTACTCAACCCCCTTCCTTCGATCCCATGCTTTTTTTATCCCAGCAGCAGACCGCGCAATAATCTCTTTTAGAGTATCCGGATTTTCTCCACGCATGATATACGGACGACTTATTTATCCCCTTGTCCGCAGCCAATTTGTGTTCTCTAAATCGTCTTTCTGGCCGCGTAGTTATTCCAACGTACCCCTTCCCGTTCGTGAAAGTTAGAATGTATAAAAACCCTTTTTCAGACATCACGCGATCAGGATCGGCATTGCGGCTGCATCATCTTCAACCCGGCGGAAGATCGACCAGTCTGTGAATTGATCCATGACTCTGTAAAGCTTCTGTCGAGTCATGCTAATCCGGTCGAGGACCTCATCAACAGGAACCCCCGCATAGATTTCAGGGAAAATGCCGTCGTGAGATTTAACCCACGACATGGCGCATTCTCGCCGAAGGCCGCCAGCCCGAACATCAATGCTGATCTGCGCGCACCCACGGCCATAGCCGTATTTACGGAACCCCAAGTAGTCATGGAGTCCAGTCTGGGCGTTGTCGAGGTTTTCGGCTGCCCACCAGTTAGCTTTCGCTGGCGGAACGTCGATTATCCAGAAGTCGTTTTGGACTTCCCTTCCGACGATCATTCCGGCGTCGATCGCTACTTCTGCGTTCTTTCGGCTATCCCAAGGCAGGTATTGCCCCAGGAAGTGGGCCTCGCAGTCCATCTCGGGCGGCAGTTCGTAATCCGCCATGTCCCGCGCCGTGATTCCCTCGACCCCCACAAAGTCCGCCGGTCTCAACCCAAGGAACCCACCGAACTCCGACCTCCATCGCCTGGTCATCTGTAGGGCTTGCTCGCTTCCCATCGGCCCGCCGTACTCGGCTTGAGGGCATTCGCCGTACATGATCAACGGAATCTTGAGATCCACCGCGGCGCGGAACGGGGTCGAGAAGATTGCAGCATGTTCCGGCCAACTGATGTCGCCTACCTGTTCCAGCCCGAGCCGGTTCAGTTTCGCCCGGACGTTCATGTTCGGCACGACCTCGATGGTTCTGGCGTACCGGGCCAGGTTGTCGATGTTCTTCCGTCCGATCTCGGTCAAGTGGCAGGTTCGCGCGGTGACGATGGTCACGTCTGCGCCCATTTCAAGCAGGGTCAGGACTTGGTAGGTCGAATCTTTCCCGCCCGAGCTTGGCACAATGCACCGCCCATCGAACCGATCAAGCAGTTTGACCAGTTCATCCTTACGCGCATCCCAATCCACGGTGGGCCGGCGCGCGTAGTTGATGCACGCCGAGCATTGCCCGGTTTCATCGAAATACAGATCCGGTTTCGTGTCGGGGTACAGGCAGGTCCGGCAACGGCGCATCACACACGCTCCAGCAAAACAGCCGTACACCGATCAAACCCCGGCCCAGCATCCCACCGCTTGACCAGCTTCAGGCCCATGGCCTCGTACATCTTGCCGAACGGCCGGCGCCAGAGCTTGCCTGCATGACCCCGGTATTCCACTTCCTCGACCTGCTCGGATTCGTACTCGACCGACAGGACGAATCGCGCGCTGGCGTTGATGATCGCCTTCATGGTCGCTTCGATCTCGTCCGGGCCGACATGGATCAGGACGCCCGCGGTGAATACCAGTTCGATCGTGCCGGTGTAGTTTGCCAAAGCACGAAGGGCATCGCTTCGGTGCAGGTTGATGCCGCACATCGCAGCTTGCGCCTCACCCTTTGGATTGATCTCGCACCCGTGAAGTCCGACGCGCGGGTACAGTTCCCGGATTGCCGAAAGGTTCCACCCAGGGCCGGCACCGACCTCGAACACCGACCTTGCTCCAGTCTGGTCGATAACATCTTCCCAGAACGGGATACGCGCCCGCCAATCGATTTGATTCCTGCTGTGGTACTGGTCGCCGAACTCGCCGGCCCAAAAGCTCTCTGTGTTCATTTCCCCTCCGGGTAAAGTGATGCGTACATAATTTCAGCGCGCAAAAAATCCTCTTCGGTGTTTATGTCGCATTCGGTGCGCGGGTCGATTGGCATCAGTTGCGCCCATATCAGCGGTTCACCGGCCAGGAACGAATCTGCTTCACCGATGTAAAACTGCCCAGGGTCGCGCAACCACGTCGCCACAGGCACCACATAGGGCGCATCGTTCCTCATCAGCATATCGAATGCGCACTGTAGCGTTTCCGCCGACAGCATCGGTGCAGTCGCGTAGATCACGCAAGCGTATTCCGCATCCGGTATTCCTTCCAGCACTTCCGCCGCCACCTCCTGCGTCCCACGAACCCCATCATCCACGGCCCGAGCATGGACCTCGGCTCCGTACTGAATCGCCACCGCTGCGATCTCGTCGTCGTCGGTGCTCACGATGATCCGGTCGAAGATGCCGGACTCAATGGCAGTTTCGATGCTGTAGGCCAGAATTGGCTTGCCGTGGAAAAGTCTCAGGTTCTTTCGCGGCACCCGCACCGACCCACCCCTTGCCGGAATTATCGCAATGGCGCTCATAGGTCGAGAATGTTCAAGATGGTATCGACCATGCGCCGAGCCAGAACCGGAGTCTTTTCGGTATGCTCGCGCTTATTGTTCAGGATCATCATGGCCCGAGCTTCCATCCTGGTCCGCATGCCTTCCGTGATTACCGGCTTCGGCAGCTTGATCTCGATGTTCATTCCGCAGTTCGCCGCGGCGTCCATCATGGCCTTGGCGATCTGGACGGCAGTCTGAGGATCCAGCGCGGCCCATTGAATCGGGCGCGGGAATTGAAGGACGACCTGGCCATTGCGGTCGCCGACTGCGACCTGGGTTGTTCCTTCTCCGATCAGCGGGGTTGATCCGTTCATTTGAATGCCTCTATCAGAGATAGGTCGGGATAGTCCGAACGGGGAAGGTCCGCATTGTGCTTTGGCAGCAGCGATAGTCTGGTCAATCCTTCCGCCGCATCCCTTGGCATCATGTACGCATGGAAGCTGGGCCAAACGAAGTCATCGCCCTTTGCGTCCGCGCCCTCGCGCCGGCCATCGAATCGCATCCTACGAAGTTTCTCGGCCTTCTCCGGGTTGTCCAAAAGAATCGCGCCACCCTGACCAATCGACAAGTGCTTCGTCCAGTGGAACGACAGGCACATGACTGCTCCAGGGATATACATTCCGGATGTCAGTCGCC
>ERZ869925.754-NODE-754-length-19509-cov-4.049501_pt1 | contig 19509 bp, 28 predicted proteins | sample MGYA00579311_ERZ869925 | MGnify/ENA primary metagenome ERZ869925 (study PRJEB32216, sample SAMN09231817) | wastewater metagenome | place: USA: Maryland | collected 2016-07-30 | study: EMG produced TPA metagenomics assembly of the PRJNA472060 data set (Reclaimed...
AGTGATTGGCATACGCATATCACTCGCCACTTGCATTCTGATCCCTTCCATCGCTTCAGCTAGCCCGGCAAAAGACAGTTGCTTGTGATCAAAGTCGTCCTCTGAATCCATAACAATTGCATTCTGGTAGTTCTTTTGCCAGTTGGCCATTTGAACACGCTTTTGCACAGCAGTCGCGCCGACCTCACTCATAAGAGTAGTCGTCAAGTTTTTGATTTTATAAACATCAAGCTTAAATTCGTCCAGAACCTCAAAGCCTAAGTCTGTCGCTTTGATGTATTGATTGATTGATCTGACTAGTTTTTCAACTACTGAGAAACCCCACCCGCGCAAACGAGGACGCAAAAAGCTTGGAGCTGTTAGTCCTTTCATTCGCATAACTCTAGATTTGTGTAATTGTTGAGAGTAATAACTGTAATGCTCAAAATTCTCAGTCTGCAATGATGGATCGTAACCGTCTGTATTTTGTTTGTCCCAGAACAGCTCCCACATATCGACCGCTCTGAACTCTAAAGGCGTATCTTTATTGATAGCCTCGATATTCAAAGGCTGCATTGGATCTTGGTCAGTCATGATTAAAACACCGGCGCCGCCAAATAAGCGATTCCATTTCGCCGCTTGTCCTACGGTATTGATATCGTCGTCTCGATCTAATGAATTGATAAGCTTCAAGATTTCATCTTCGTCTAACTGCTTAGACTTAAGAATGACCCCTCCTCGAAGTGCATCGTCAACCGGAACGTCAACGATAGTTTGAATCAATCCAATCTCACAGTATAACTCTGATAATAATTGGCGCAGATTCGAAACGAAATACCAACGTAGATTTTTGAACATGGTTCCCGAGTCAGATATCTGCTCGCTGTACGGGTTCGCGTTGTCTGTATAACCTAAGACATCTCCAAGACCATTTCTGATCGTAGAGTTGTCATTCTTAACTTTGGGGCCAGCTTTTGGCTTTGACCCTTTTTTTGCCTTTGCCATCGTGGCCCCTTGTCGTTATGCGATTGGATATTGTTGAGACTGAGCCGACTGCGCAAGCATTAGAACACCTGCGAACAACGATCCGTCTTGATCTAATTGCAAAACTGGGAAAGTGATTTCTTGTTCTAACATTGGCGGTTTGCCAGCTTCGAAAGCCTCTTGACTTAAAAAGCCACGAGCCTTCGCAATCGCTTGACCGTTACCGATAGAAACGTAAAGGGAAACAAGTTGCCAGTAGTTAACAACTGCGCCTGTATCCATAGAAAATGCATAATTCCAAAACATAAAACCCCCTAGATTATTTAATTAATATATTTCCCAAAGTCCTGCAGCTCCGCAGACATATGTGTTTGCAGAATACTGTGTTGCTAAAGACGAGGTTGTTGCGCCGTTAATAGTGTCAGATCCTGTTCTACCAACGGTGACCGCGTTTATTGAAGAATCTATTTTCATGATTCTATATATGCGTCCAATATTAGCGGTAACACATGCAGGTAAAGTAATTGTAAAAGCCGCACTAGTGGCATCGCCTCTAACAGTTGAATATGTTCCATCTAGAGTTGTCGCACTTGATACGTTGTTTACTTTTAATTGCATTGATCCTGCAACGTGCAATGTTGAACCCGGAGCCGTCGTTCCTATTCCTAAGTTACCATTAGAATCAATTCTCATTCTCTCTGCGTATGAAGTAACCCCAGTTCTTTGACCGAAAACAAACTCACCACCCGAAGATGATGAAGAGACAAGACCCATATAGGCTCTGTTTACAGTAGCGCCGCTTTTTGTAGAAAATTGAATTAATGCAGCAGTGCCGTTTGTTGTGTCTAAATTGTCTATGACTTGTGAAATTCCGACTGGAACCGCCAAAGCTCCCGATGTTGGCGTGTACACGCTTGTGTCAGTTTTAGTAACTTGTAGCAACGCTCCCGGTGTCGTTGTACCTATACCAACGTAACCTGCGTAATTAATTCTCATTTTTTCAAATGGCACAGCTACGTTCGCCTTCAAGAAAGAGAGTCCAATTCTAGTTGAAAGCGTATCTCTATTTGCCCTTACAGCCGAATAATATGTTTCATTATCCGTTGAGAATTTTATACCGTTATGAACAGCACTGTTTGTTGAAGTATTACTACTAACCATAATCTCGCCGGAAGCGACTTGCAGCTTTTCAGAGGGAACGCTTGTGCCGATACCAACATTACCACCATTGAAAATGGCTGAGTAATTGTTTGTGGCACCTGTATTAGCATTTATGTTCAAACCATAAGAGTTTGTAACGCCTGAACCTACGGCATTGCCGGGACTATAAATAGCCGAAGCATTTGTCACCGTCGCATTTGTTCCAGCAATCGGCGCACCGTCTACCGTGAATCCATGCATATTAGTCAAAGCAGAAGCCCCAACAAATGAATGAGTAGAGGGAGTTATTCGAAAGTCTCTTTGAAGCGACATTGTGCCAGTAGCGTGTTGTCGAATCTGTCCAAGGTTGAAATACGTTGACGGTGCATCAGTAGATGCTGTCAAATTGATATCACTCGCCCCTGTATAACCAAATCTTACAGTCGAGGCTGTGCCAGTAGCGCTTACGCTAAAAGTGTGATTTTGCGCAGTAGCCACGTATTTATTAGAAGCCCCTACTTGCAGTTTTAGTGAACTCGAGGTCCCCTTTGTTCCTAAAATTATATCCTCATTTACTGCTGATGATATTGCCTCTATCTTAGATCCTCCAGCCGCAGCAAGGCTTGTAATCTTGATCCCAGTCACAGCAGATACTGTTGACGAATCAATTTGAAAAACTGGATTTGTAGACCCGGCAGGACCTACAGTTAAAGCATTTGCACTTGTAGAAGTAATGTTTTGCGAACCAGTCACATCTAAAGTTGTAGAAGGTGCCGCGTTTCCCAAACCTAATCTGTGATTAGTTGCATCCCAAAAGTAATTTGCGTTGTCTTGTGAATATACCCCACCGCCGTCTGCAAACAAAACTGAACCTGAAGTGAAAGCAGTAGTTGTGCCAGTGCCTCCGTTTGCTACTGGTAACGCCGTGCCTGATAGACTGACTGCTAAAGTACCTGACGATGTGATTGGCGAACCCGCCACTGACAAAAATGATGGAACACTCATCGCGACACTTGTCACAGTACCGCCGCCCGTTGCAATTGTAGTCGGTGCCCAATTCGTACCATCGTACAACAACACTTGATTCAGAGTTGGCGCCGTTGCGCTTATGTTTACACCCTGAAGTTGATTTGCATTTAAATATTGTGGCGTAATATAACCATGCGCCGTCGATGTCAGCGCGATCAGTAGAGCTATTATTTTTTTCATCTTAGTATCCCTCTATCAATACAACTGCGTCAGTGCTTGAAGCCGCTTTCAAATAAACCGCATCCCAAAAAGCTTTGATAGGTTCATAGCTTCCACCCGGCGGAATAATGATTCCTTCAGATCCTGTTTGTGCAGCTCCGAAAGTTACAGTTACGTTTGTCGCCCCGTTGTTTTGAATCAACAAGTAATTGCGATTCGTGTTCTGATCCATAAACTTAGTCGAGGTCACAGTTGCAGTGACAACAATTTGTTGTTGTTTGAATACTGCGAAACCGCCTGCCATTGAAAATGTAGACTTCAAAAATAAGATCAAAAAAACAATGCTTGGCTTAATATAATTTGTCATGTGTGTGATTCCCCCTTGAGAATTAAAGAACATCTAAAATTGAATGTCCACTGTTTAGCTCGTTGAAAGCCCCGGACAAAACGTCTACAATGTCATCGTGCCTGCCCTCCGGAAAGTTTTCAACCTCAGAAAATAAATCATCATTCCAATCAGCTTTTAACACAAACACATTGCCAGCTTCGCACTGCGCCGAAACTGCTTTTGCTCTCGTAATTTTGTCTTTCGAAAACGTGCGAGTGTGTACATCGTAACCGACTAGCATTGATGTAAACATATGAGCCTCGGCAACGCCTGACGATCCCGGATCTTGCTGACAAGATATCTTAACTCTTTGTCCATCATGTTGCGCTGTCTGCTTAATGAGCTGCTCGACTTTGAACGGGGTATCTTGTGTTGATTTCAAATCGCCAATCAACCATGTGCCGTTTGGATATTTGTAAAGCTTCAAGCCTCTTGTCCAGTCCGGATCTTTGTTTGACTCATGCGGCTTCGTCGCAGCTCTATCCCAGAATCGACAACATGATGTCCAACCGGATGGAATCGCGTCTAGCATAGTGAACCACTCTCGCTTGAAGTAATTGCCCGCAGTTGGTCTGATATTCCAGTTGCCTTCTAGTAGTCTCATGCGGTCGACATAACCAAGTGCTTTTAAATTAGCCATATAAGCCGGATCTTTGGTCATCAAAATTCTATTGTCTTCAAGCTTTGATCTTATAAATGTGAAAGACTTAGGCATTGAATCCGCGCCGTATATATCTAGCAGCTCTTGTTTGCTGTTTGCCCAAATAATGTTGTCACTTATTCTGACAAACCAACGAATAACACCGCTTCGTTCTGTAATGACAAAACCGTCTGGACCGATATACCAATCAATAAGCTTGCGAACCCAAGAGTCGGAGTCGGGGTTACATGTTGCGCGAACTCTTCCCGGTATTCCACTGGTCGATCTATTCCTAGATAACATGTACCAAAATTGTCGCTCGGTAAAATGGCACAACTCATCGAATTGTATCAATGGGATCTGCGAACCCTGCCAGTTATATATCGTTTTTTCATCTTCTAAATGCGCAAACCGAACAGTCGATCCCGATGGAAAATACCATTCTAGATTGTGCTCTCTTGAGTTTGCATTTGGATAATGTGTGTAAACTTGAAAACTGTCATCCCACAGACCGCCCGTGTTTTTGACTTGTGTGTTGTTACGACGAAAGGTGACGCAGCCAAAGTTAGGATTGTCGAGATAATATAAAGGCTTTAAAAGAAGGCCGAAACTCTTCCCGCCTCAACCCCCCGCGCTGCCGCCATAAATGACAATGTCAGCAGGCGAACTTAAAAACTGAGTCTGTGGTCCTTTTTGAGGCTCAATCTTTTGCACGGGGTAACTCCTTTCATTTATCACTATGAAATTAGCGTGAATGTCTATTTGTCTTTTTTGTCTTGATTTTGATTCGTCTCTTCTAGTTGCTCTTCTTTAGGCAAAATGAACACAACCTTGTTGCGATCTGGGTTGTTATCAATGATCTCTTTTTTATCGCGCCATCCGAATCTGTTTTTCATCGTGAAAATCCAAATAGTTGAATTAAGCGACTTCGACCCCTTGTTAGGCAAAGACACATTGTGGATATTGTTCAAACCCAATTTCTCCCAGAATAACAAGCTCTTAGTGAATGCAACTTTTTTGGCGTCGGAAAACTTTGGATGTACTTTCGCCCATTCTGACAAAGTATCGTCGTTGACATCTATGACAGCGGCAAAAGATTCAAACGATAGACCGCTGGCCATGTGATCTATTAACATCTGACAATACTCTTCTTTATACTTTGACGGTCTCCCGCCCTTGTTCTTAGGCTTCATTACTTGAATGGTGATTTGACCCGGCAATTTTTGCAAGCAATTTCTGCGCGGTCTCTAGTTCGCTCTTCTTTGATTCTAGCTCTTTGGCTAGTAGATAAAGACTTGTGCCGAAGCCATCTTCGCGCTCAATGCGCTCTTCTAACTCTTCTATTTGTCTGACAAGGCTTTCAATGACGGCACCTATTTGATCAGTCATGCTATTAATCTAATCTTTAGTGTTGCAGATAGTCAATGTTTGAAAATAAGGCGCGGGATTACACAGACAAAGGATATTAAGCTATGCGATTTTTCCCGAGGAACGACTTCGGTCCCGCGCCCTAAAAGATGACTATTAAGGTTTAAAACATTTCACTTGGATATTCAAATTTTAACCAATCCTTTATTTTTATGATTTACAAATAATTGATCTAATAATCCTTTAGTAACGGCAGAATTGTATTGATGAGGATATTCTTTGTTCATCAATCGATCCATTTTTTTGAATGTCATATGCGAACATATTTCATCTAAAAAACCATTTAAATAAGCATGACGATATGCAGACGAATGATTTGTTTTAAATCTGATTCGCCTATCATATTTCAGCGCAAGTTCTTCACACTGTTGTTTTGTCCATTCTATTTTTTTCATATTATGGCTTAAAACACTTTACGCCTGAGACGTTCAATGAATCGTATGGTCTAAAATCCATAATGGCCTTTTTGATCTTAGGGTGATTGTCTTGTCCTTTGGCAATCAAAGCCCAATAGTCTAACGCTTGTTTGTTAGTCCATCCACAAAATTGAATCAAAGACAGAGCTGATACAAATCCGGATGCATGGACGCCCTGATCACACCCTGTTAAAACCGGCCCTGTGTTTTTAGTAATTGCTGTGTAAACAGTTGATAACTGTTCAAACACGTTTTTATTAGAAACCAATGATGGCCTAATTCTAACGGATATCTGATTTGTTCCACATGGAACATTATGATCTGAGCCCCGCTTGTAATCATAGAAAGCCGTTGAGTAACCTTCCTTGCATAGTTTTACTAAAGACTCATCACTCAATGGACCATATTTATTTGTTATGCTCTTGCCTGAGCGATAAAGCACACCTGGTATAACTTCGCGTAGATTGACAATGCCTGATACTTCACTTGGTCCTCGACCTCTAGAATCTGTAATCTTCTGATATTGATCGGGAGCGTGTACAAGTGCCATCGCTTGTGTTGTTAGTAGTAGAATTGCTATTAGTGTTTTCATGTTACTCCTTTTTAATTAAAAGCCATTGCCATAGCCGTCGCCATTAAAATGATAATTAGTGTTTTGTTTTGTAGTTACTTGCTTCAAATGTTTAGGATTTACACACATTTTATTATTACATTTGTGATGTATAACCATACCGTCAAAAATATGACCAATGTTTATCATATAAGAAAATCTGTGAGCTAGAATTCTTATTCTATTTGCTTGAAATCTTCCGTAACCATTATTTTTCGCTTTTTTCCATATCCAGCATTTGTTTGTTTTTTTCACGTTTGAATAAAATCTTTTTAATATAATTTCATAATTACCAACGTCTTGCGGAGCTTCTGAATAATACGTTTTTCCATTTACTGTTATTGTTTCCATGTTAATCCTTTTCGTTACTTAATCTTTTACTTGGCGGCTTTCCTCTAAGAGATGATCATATTCAACAACAATACGTTTTTTATATATTCCTTTTGTTGCTACAATAGAAGTGTGCTCTTCATGATATAACTCACAATCATCTAAACATTGTAAATATAAATCATCATCGTGTTTGTAAATCTGAAAATTACCACGAACCCGATGAGTGTGGTTATCTCCTTTGTGAAACACATCTCCATTTATCTTAAGAGCATCGTTTGGAATTGATTCAGTTTTAAAATAAAGGACATCGCCTGTTTGTAAATACATTTTTCACCTCAAGTTAAAATTTCTGGTTCTGAAAACTTGGTTAATCCGTTTCGATAACAAATGGCATCTTTTACTGTTAAAATACCAGGTTTAACGCCTTCAATGTGATATGCATCAATACTTTTGCTTTTTATTTTTAAATAACAGCGTTTGCCTCTGCCATCGTAATCAATTTGTAAAAGCTCATATAAACCACCAACTGGTGACTCATAAGAATCAATCACTTCAGCACCTAATAACTCTATGGTTTTTTCTATTCCTATTTTTTGAACTATACATCTTCTATAGTCAGCATTTTGCTCTTTTAAAATCAGATCTTTGGTAAATCCATCTTTTGGTGTTTCACAAATATAATTCGGCACTCTAATGCCGTTAATCACATATATTCCATAACCATCATTATATTTAATAGCGTATTGATCAAAGCTATGTAGTTGATTATTTTGATTACGATATAATTCGGTAGGTTTTTCTGTAAAGATCACTACATCTGAATAAAACCAAGTCCATCCAACTTCTTTTGATAAATTAATTAAGGGTAATAATTTTTCACATTTTTTAATGTCACATACATTTAAAAAGTAATCATAAAATGACAGCCAATTTGCTTCACATTGTCCATAAAAATATAAATCATTTAACTCATTTTTAACTTGAGCCCTGACTTGATCCCTGACTTGAGCCCCGACTTGAGCCCAGACTTGAGCCCCGACTTGAGCCCAGACTTGAGCCACGACTTGAGCCCTGACTTGAGCCCCGACTTGAGCCCTGACTTGATCCCAGACTTGATCCCAGACTTGATCTCTGACTTGATCCCAGACTTGATCTCTGACTTGATCTCTGACTTGAGCCCAGACTTGAGCCCCGACTTGAGCCCAGACTTGATCCCTGACTTGAGCCCCGACTTGAGCCCAGACTTGATCCCAGACTTGATCTCTGACTTGATCCCCGACTTGAGCCCCGACTTGATCCCAGACTTGATCCCAGACTTGATCCCAGACTTGATCTCCAACTTGATCTCCAACTTGAGCATTTTTATATATTTTATATTTATTTGATATCTCTTTAATCAGTTTAACTGCGATCAATCCTCCGATAGGAGAATCAACCCAAATAAACATTTTAGGCTCATCCAAACCAGCAACACGATAAGCATCTTTTGCATATTGTTCTGCCGCCTGTCGATTTGCTCTCTTTGTATCTAAACCAATATTAATCCATTTATCACGATACGCTTTTAAATCTTCTATTTGTTTTTCATTTAAATTTTCGATCATTACTTATCCTTTTCGTTACTTAAAATTATCAACCAACAGCACTTTTTGGTGGCATTGGCATCGGTCCTTTGTATCTCCAAAGATGAAGACATGTTTTTGCTAAATTAACATATTCGCTCTTTTTAGGATGAATTTGGATAACAGCCTCTTCATCATCCCAAAATAGACTTTTTACATAACACATATCATCCCATGTTGGTGTTTTTTTTGATGACACAGAGACATGCTCCCAATCTGTTTGTCCATCTGCTTGAGCATAAAAAACTTTGCCATTGTATTCGAAACAAAACCAACCAAAAGGATCGCCAGGATTGTGCTCAAACCCCAAGGGATGTTTTGCTCTGTAAATATCTGGAAACTTCATTCATCATCACCGACGCCAGCCAGGCCAAAAAATGCCATTGAAAACATAATAAATGGCCAGCCAATCCAAATAAAAAACAACTGAAGTTTATTAAGCTCATAGAACCTCGCTAGCTTGACAAGTGTCGCTATTATCAATCCGATTATAAAATATGCTATTGCGTAGATCATTCCTCGTCCTCGACCATTGTTTGTTCTAGTAACATTTTGACTTTATAAATATTGTGCATATCAAATTTTTCAACGGTCTCATAATATGAAGACGACAACTGCCATTCGTCGTAGATGTCTACAAATAACACTTTATATTTCTTAACCTTTTGCTTCGGTCTCTCGATTAGCTTTAGGCTTGGCTCTTTGTGCCAGTCAAATTGCTTACCGTCTTTATTAAAAGTATATTGTGGTCCCCAATCTATAAGATTGTCTGCGATACCATCTACATAAAAATGCACCTTCATGTAGTTACCAATAGAATCAACCTTACCTTTAATGCCGCACCACTCAACTATATCACCCACTTTTAATTCCATTATTCCTCCAATGCAAGTCTTGCTCGCTTGCCTGCTATCTGCTTAAAATTATCGTTCAACACAAATTCGTAATCATTTTTAATTCGTCCCAATACTCCCTGACCGACGCCTGACCAATTCGCGACGCTTGCATAATACTTCAAAGCCTCTTCATAGACATCAATGCGCCTTTGCAGCTCCTCGATACGCTCTTTCATTTTATAGTTATCTAAAATCAAACTCATATAAATTGCCCCGATTTTGCAGACGCCTCGGGACCACGGCGGGTGGGGATCGTTATTTTCTTAGTGTCTTTACAAAGTTAACTTTCACTTGAATCAATCTCGCTATTGTCTCAGCGTTATCGCGCACAACTTGCATCTCTGCAAAGCCGGGCTTTTTAAATTCCGTTTCATTCATTAGCGATTCGTTCAGCGATTGCAACTGCTTTGTCGATGCGTTTAAGGTATTCATCGACTCCAAGAATTCCGTTCGCATAGTCTCTAAAGGCAGATCGTATGATTCTACCGGGCTCTCGATTATGCCTACGTGCACATTGTTTTGCAGCGCCGTTTGGATCGCTTTGATAGAGTCGTCTTGCTTTTGCATTGTGGGCCTCTCTGTTTTTTCTTGCGTACTCGGTTCGTCTTGCGTTCTCTTTCGCTCGGTTCTTAGCATATCGTCTGCGATAGGCGGCGCGCGCTTTCTCTCGCTTGGAAAGTAACTGTGCTTCGCTAAGAGGTGAGCCACTGGGTCTTTCGGTTTTTTCGGCCCAGTACTCTCGACGTTTACGCTCTCTATCTTTCGCTCTTCGTTCTTCGGCTTTGTCTTCTGACCGCCCCATTTCAATCCGACCTCTTTATTACATATCGACGAGCAATACTTTTGTAGACTTGAAACCAATACCTTATATGTTCGGCCGCAACTCTCACAGTTCCGCGTTTCAAGTTCGACTACTGTCATTTTTCAGCTCTATCGGCTCAATTTTAGTTATCTCTGTTTGCTGCTGATCACGCTTTTTTTTCTGCAAGTAGTCGAAATACATCAAAGCGCCGTCTGTGTATGTCATCACTTCTTTCAATTCTGTTTGTGGATTGTCTAGAATCTTGCTTCCAGCTGCGTATCGTTTCAATTCTTCCCTTGTCATCATGTTCATTCCCCCTTGATTGCTTCGCTTAATTCGCTCGCGATGTCTTTTACTTCGCGCTCTTTTGAAATCACTTCAACAACGTCCTCGTGATAATTCACACCATTCAACGCCGATGCGTAGTTTGCCTTTAACGCTCTAGACTTCGTTTTGTGCATCAATAAATCTTTAGTGTACTTAACCCAACCAGAATCGCGCTTTGTGTTTTCCGTTAGTAGACCGGCTTGATGTGCATCGTCTAAACTAAAAAAGTATTCATTCCAAACTGTCGAGCCTTTTTTACGAATGCGAATCACGCTCGCCCAAGGCATAGCCCTCAAGTTTTTATTAGCCACACTTATGCGCTCGCAATTCTCATCTATGAAGAACTCTTCCTTCTCGCCAAATTCCGGATGTCTTTCAGCTAGGGCTGTGACCAATGAACCGAAGCAAGTCAGCTTGCCTTTCACATACGCCATTTCATTCATCGCCGTGTCTGGTAGATTGAATTGACGACACATGATGAGCGCTGACATCACTGCGGTCTTGCCCTCTGATTTTAAATGATTAGGTGCTAGATTCATTTGAATCAACATAGTCGCAGCGTGACCGAGTTCTATTTGGTTCGTGAACGTCATCGCGCCACTTGTGGTGATTGGTACTAATACGCTAGCGGTTTTTTTTGTCGCCGTATCTGAGGGAGTCGCAGCACTCTCCGTCGTGTGTGATTGGGTAGTCGTACTCGTCGTATCTGTAGATTGGTTCTCTTGTTCCATTCGATAATCCTTTTCTGTTTTTAAAATACCTATTTAAGCTTATGCAAAAATACATGACTGTAATTGTGATCAACAAATAAATAAGCATCGTGGTTCGTTCCTCGTAGATCATTGTTTTAAAATATTTTCGTTTGTTGGTAAATCTAAATCGCCATTCAAATAATTAAAAACAAAAGCCTGCGCGTTGGTAATTAAATATGATGACTCCTGTAAACTCGCATTGACCGCGATTTGAACGCGACCGTTAGAATCTGCTTTTATAATCATATAACTGCTGACATCACCTTTGATAGTGTGCGCGTCTTCTATTAATTTATTCTTAAGATTCATTGTCGTACTCATCGTCTCTCACTTCCAGCGCGTTCCATGCATAGTTAGGTAACGTCACAGTTTGTAATTCATTCGAATACACCGGCCATTTGTTTGTCGCGAAACAATCCACAAGTGTGTTGAGTGTCTTGTTGTACTCATTACGACCAGCCTCGAGCAATCCTAAATCGACAGGATAACCCATAACAACATAAGGCGGCGCCGACTCAACTGCGAGCCACAAGAATAATGCTTTTTTGTTTGTTAACGCTTCAATCAAATCAACATACAACGCGGCTTGAATATACATGTTGCGTTCCCATATGAGTTGCTCAAACTTGCGCTTTTTTACTGACCTGACTTTTTTCAAGTCCATCACTGCTATCTCACAACCTTGCACCGGCTTCGCAAGTGTCTTGAAATAATCCATTTTGAAAGACACAATCAAGCCAGTGCGCTCATGCAATGCCCAACCTAACATCTCAGGAGTTCCATCGTTAACAAAGTAACTCAAGCCATTGTTGTCGGCGACGCGTTGTCGTATTCTAATACATGCTTGATACTCTTTTTTCTTTAACAGCGTGCGACCGTTGCAATGCTCTTCGATCCATTGATCATACGACTTGAATAAGTAACCTGCATCTATGAGACGCGCTAACAAATCTGCTTTCGATCCGCTGACCTTTAGATTGTTTGCTATACAATGTGCCTTCATTTGATCGGCAGTCTCTAGAATACCTTCAGGCATTACATCGGGCTCAACACAATACAACTTGTCGAATTTTTCGGGCTCTAAGACTGCGACGTGAATAGCAGTGCCAAGCTTCATTGCGTCCGTCTCCTCGCCCTCTTTCAAAATGTATCTTGATTCGAAGTGTGCAGGGCTCTCATAGCATTCCGCTATTCCCGACACGCTGACTTTTTTGTGTTTGTCTAACATCTCTTGTGGACAACTGCCCCAACCGCCAAAACTAAACTGACCCATTTGATTCTCCTTTGTAGTTCTTTAAATATTGTCGACGCAAGTTCGCTCGCCGACACGTTCTGCATAACCTTTTATATTCCCATTTAATTGTATTTTCTTCTGTGTACTCATGTCCTTTTGCACAGTGAGTTTTCTTTTTACGTTCTTTTTTCACTCATTACTACCACTCTTCTAATATTTTTATTTCATTTTTGAACTTCCAAATATAAACAGAATTTTTTAAAGTATTCGGCCCCGTCTCTCGACTGTGCATAAATATGCAGAGCGGATCTTTGTCGTCCCAAAATAGCCTTTTGACATAGTAGCACTCGTCGATCGTCGGCTTGCGGTCTCCGCTAACTGTTATGCGTATGCACTCCGCTTCAGCAGTAATGCGCACAACAACGTAAAATGTGTGTTTGTTGTGCAAAAATCGAAACATGCCATTTTCTGTCGTGGCATCGATCAAGTAGCCTTGTGGTAATCTTAACATTTGTCGATTTCCTTGATTTTAGTTAAAGAGCTGAGCGCGTCTGTCTTGCCAGCAATTCTTAAATGTGTCTCTTCTTTAGGCTTCGGCATATCAAGTTTAGCAAGATCAACGCCTTGTCGCTCGAGCTGCATAGTCGACTGAATCTGATCGCGCGTCTGTGCTATAAAATTAACCTCTTCCATGTCGTTTGCTGAATTTCTAGTTTGAAGCCAACCGCCCTTTTGACAAATCGTCGCCCAACCGATCGGCCCAAGTTCTTCAAGCACAGCCTCTTTCCATGTTGCGAACGGTTTGCCGTTACCGACGTAGTAAACGCCGTCTGGCCCCATTATTCCATGATCCCACGCCCAACCATGATCCCGAACGCTTTTGTCGATCTTGCGTGCCATTACGATCGCCACGGCCCTATCGTCAACTGGTGGATTGATCATGTCGCGCAGATCTGCTGGCAACGGCGGTCTTCCGAGTTTCGAAGTCTGCGCCCATTTTGAAAGCGCATTCATGCAATCTTGAAAATTTAAATCGTCAATCGCGTCGAGCATAATTTTTAAGCTCATTTTTGAAAGATCCCTGCCAAACATTTGTGCAAGTCCCACCCAATATTCTCCCATCGTATTGCGCTCTTGTTGTGTCATATGCCGTCCTCTCTGATTGATTTTATCAGTTGTGCGTGTTTATCCATTTTTTCGAAATCTCTCACATCGTTTCGAGTGATCGCCTTGCCTCGTATCCATTGCGTTCGAAGTGATTCAGCATCTGCCAAACATGCCCCTATTGTATGCAATTTTTGAATATAATACCCATTGTTAGATTTAACGAAAAAAGAGACAACATCTATCGCTTCCTCGCCTAATCGCTTGCGCAAGTTTGATACTTGACTTCTGGTCGTTTGATTAACCACTGGTGTTACTTTGTAACGCTCTTGATAAGCTTCAACGTACGACTCCCATATTCGTTTATTCAAAGCTGTTTCTTCAGGTGAAAGCTTGCTTTTTGCTTTTTTAACGGGGTTCGGACGTATCGCGTCAGCGATATCCGACAAATTGCTTTGCGCTGAATTTGTACTTGTAGTGTTTGTTTGTTCTGTCTGTTCTGTTCTGTCTTGTTCTGTCTTGTATTGTTCTGTACGTACGTCCTTGTTTGTTTGTAGCGTTACGTGTGCGTGACGTACGCGTGACGTGTCCGTTACGTGCGCGGGAAGTTGTTGAAATGACAGACGTTTATCTTTCAGTTTTTCGAGTGTGCTATAAAATACAGCTTCATTTGAGCGACATTGAAACGCAAATAACTCACTGCTTAATCTAACAGTTTCGCTGTTTAATCTTGTAGCAACTGACATAATCCAATACCAACATCTGAACTCTTCAGCGTCGATTTTGAAAAAATCAGGATGGCTAAGAATGTCGTTTTCTGCAGCAAACCATGTTGGACGTTTTATATCTTTACGTTTTGATAAATTTTCGAATTTTAAAATGGTAACTTCAATTTCCATAATAAAAATCTTTCAATTCAAATTTTGAAATAATTATCGACATACACTCCCCCGAATGTAAAAAATTGTTTACGAAATCGGTAGGATAAGCTATTGATCGAATCAAGCGATTATTCTCCACCGAAGTCGTGAGTCAGAAAGAGTCTACGAAGCTCTAGCTGATAAAGTGAAAGCCGGGTCAGTCCCGGCTGGAACTACTAATATCGATTCAATTTAAAAAAATAAAGCTAATTATTTGACGCGTTTGTTTGTGCTTATTACTTAAGCTTTTCTACCATTTCAGGATCTATGTTTTTCTTTGGTATAGACATTTAAAAGCTCTGCTTTCTTGCCGGTGAAGTTTTCCCAGCGAGCAACTATGACATCAACATAATGAGGATCCAGCTCCATCATAAAGCATTTACGATTTGTTTTCTCACAGGCTATTAGGGTTGATCCTGAGCCGCCAAATGGCTCAAAAACTATTCCAGTTTTCTTTTTTACCAAGGAAATTCCCTTTTCTGGAAGCTCTATTGGAAAACAAGCTTTATGGCTTTCCTGTTGAGAGTTAGTATTGCTAATTGCCCAATGATTACTAGTTACTTTTGATAGTCCAAGCGTTTTTTTTTCAGTTGAAAAAACATAGATTGGCTCCCAATCTCTCATCATTGAGCCTTTAAATGGAATAGTTGATGATTTTTTCCAGCATATTTGCTCAACAAGAAAAGGCAATCTTTCTGCGATTTGTGCAATGTATTCAAAGCGTGAATTAGAGTTATAACTCACATTCCAGAAAATAAACCCTTCAGTGAACATAAAGCACATTTCAAGAACATTTTTTGTAAAATTTATATAAGATTCAGATTCTAGTTTGTCTGCATAACCTTGAGCATACAATTTTTTTGATTTTTTGCCATTAAAAATATCACCATCCCCAACTTTTGTGTCAGCATTGTATGGCGGCGATGTAAAAACCATATCGGCCTTCTCGCCATCCATTAAATTCTTAACATCATCAATCGAAGTCGAGTCACCACACATCAACCTGTGATTACCTAATTGATAAATATCACCAAGTTTAGATTTAGTTTCAACATGTTCAGGCACTTCATTTTCATCTGTTAGAAACTCTTTATCAGACATGTCTAACGTAAAATTATGAATACCAAGCATGTCGATATTGAAACTATCATTCAGAAACTCTAGATCCTTTTTAATTGAATCAATGTCTAAATCAGCCCAAAGAGCGACGGCATTATCAGATTGCACAAACGCATACTCTTGATCGAAGTTTTCAAAGTCTTGATAAACGACCGGCATTTGATCAACGCCAGCTCTGATTGCAGCAAGCTTTCGACCGTGACCAGCGACAATAAAACCAGTTAGTTTAGATACAATTATTGGATGTCTTATGCCTTGATATTTATAGATTTCAGCGAGGCGCTCAATCTGATCTTGACCATGTTTATTGCGATTTTTCGGATTGTCTTTAAGCTCAATAGGATCAATCAGAGCGTCATATAAACACATGATTTTCACGTCTTTTATAGCCATTTTAACCTCGTTTGCAAAAATTATAGAGCATATGTATCATATTGAGAATATATATATTTATATGTACTTTTGTGTAAAAAATGGCGGATCAATATAGCAAAGATCAACAAACTCAGCTGGCATTGCTCTCATGAGTTCAAGGTTATCACCCCGATATAAAGTGTTTGTCTTAGGACTGATTTTTTTAAATTTGGATTGCATTTTTCTTTGGTCTGCCCATTCCTGGGCCCTTGTGTCCTTTAGCCATTTAACAACTCAGCTTTCTTGCCAGTGAAGTTTTCCCAACGAGCAACAATCACGTCAATGTAGTGTGGATCTAATTCCATCATGAAGCATTTACGGTTTGTTTTCTCGCATGCTATTAGGGTTGAGCCTGAGCCTCCGAATAGATCAACAACTAGGCCATTTTTACTTTCATACTTAGTTAAAAACCAATTTATCAACTTCACTGGTTTTTGTGTTGGATGAATTTTTTTTTCATCTCCTTTGGCAAAATAACCATTAGCTGGTAAAATTTGAACAATTTCTTTTTTGTGTTTTTTCTTTGACCAACATAATTCAAACTCGTTTCCAAATTTTCCAGACCAATCAGAGTCAATACCTTTTTCTCTACACTTATCCCAAACAATTGAACTGGAGTATGGTAACTTGTGAGAATAATAATCGAATCCCCACAAAAATAATTCTTCACAATAACTAAAATAATTAAGCATCACCGAAGGATCAAATTCTTTATCATCACCAATTATAGGGTTATACTTTTTTGAACTTATCGACATTTTAGAATAATCAGTGTCGAGATTCATCCCATACGGCGGATCAGTAAAAACCATGTCGGCCTTCTCGCCATTCATTAGCTTCTCAACATCACTCAAACTAGTAGAGTCACCACACATCAACCTGTGATCACCTAACTGATATATATCACCAAGCTTAGCTTTAGGTTCAACATGTTCTGGCACTTCATCAGCGTCTGCTAGAAAGTCTTTCTCTGCCATGTCTAACGTAAAGTTATGAATACCAAGCATGTCGATATCAAAATCAATCGATAAAAACTGTAAATCATTATTGATCGAATCAATATCTAAATCAGCCCAAAGGGCTATCGCATTATCAGATTGCACAAAAGCATATTCTTGATCAAAGTTTTCAAAATCTTGATACACAACCGGCATTTGATCAACACCCGCTCTGATTGCAGCAAGCTTTCGACCGTGGCCAGCGACGATAAAACCAGTTAGTTTAGATACAATTATTGGATGTCTTATGCCTTGATATTTATAGATTTCAGCGAGGCGCTCAATCTGATCTTGACCATGTTTATTGCGATTTTTCGGATTGTCTTTAAGCTCAATAGGATCAATCAGAGCGTCATATAAACACATGATTTTCACGTCTTTTATAGCCATTTTAACCTCGTTTGCAAAAATTATAGAGCATATGTATTATATTGAGAATATATATATTTATATGTACTTTTGCGTCATACTATGGCGATTATTAATACAACGAACAAAAGGATTATATGAAATACCAATCTAACCTCCTAAAAATGACAGTTCATCCGATGCATTCGAAGCTTTTCCAAAAACTAAACGACGAAGAGCTGGCCGCTGTTACTGCGTTTATAAACATCAACGAAGAACTAACCGACGACGAGTATGCCTTTATATGTAACCGATGGTATCTCGATCAACCGAAGCCGAAACATTACTCTGATATGTGGTCTATTGTGACTCAAGTGAGAGGTTTATAATGAAACGTATTGAAGTACCGCCAAGTAAAATAGGAGCCCCAGAACGTGGAGCGATTATATTGCCACTCAGAGGACCCTTTGTAATTTTATCACAAGACATAACGGTTGATTTAACATCGTCATGGTCTAAGTTTTGCGACGATAATAAATCGTGGAGTACTGAGACTTTCACTTTGATTTTAGGCACGACAATATATCAACAAGACAGACAAGGCGGCATAGCCGTAGCGGGGTACTTGCATGACTGCTCAGATTAAGAAACAAGCAAAGATGAATAAAAAGACACTCGAAAGCTATCTGTCGCCAAAACCAGAAGAGCATTTAATTTCTTTTAAATTATCAGTTGAATTGCATAAGCAGGTTAAAGCAAAGTTAAAGCTGCGTCGCTTAACAATGAAGCAACTTTTAAACGGAGCCGTCCTTGCATTCCTTTCCGAAGACAAAGAGAGTCGAAAATAAGCAGCTCTTAGCGCAAGCCAAGCGCTCTCGTTGCGTCGCTTGTGGCCGGGTTGGTTCTGACCCTCATCACATTCAAAGTCGCGGCGCTGGCGGTCCTGACGCTTCATACAACATATTGTATCTATGTCGACAACATCACACCGAAGTCCATCAAATAGGTTATCGCAAAATGTGCGACAAATATCTACAAGTCGAACTAGTCTTGATATCAAAAGGCTGGCATTTCGACGAATTCCACAAACTAATCCACACGGGAGTTGAAACATGATCAAAAGAGGATCACTCGAGTATTATGCAGACTTATTAAGCAAAGCGAAGTTGAACAGCGACGATTTGTCTAAAAAGAAAATGCTGCTTTATCGCGCTAAAATCTTGGCGAATGTGAAACGCTACCAGTTTGTACAAAAGGAAACCGGCGTGCCTTGGCAGTTGATCGCAGCGATCCACGGGCTCGAGGCTAGCTTTGGTTTCGGCGCTTGTTTCGCAAACGGTGATCCACTCAATAAAGTGACCACACACGTACCAAAAGGTCGCGGTCCATTTCTAACTTGGGAAGCGTCGGCAATAGATGAACTAAAAAGACATCACACTGACGCAATAGATCATTGGACTATTCCGCTTTGTTTGCAGTTTGCGGAGCGTTGGAATGGTTTGGGCGTTCTTAATAAGCATCCCGGTTTCTACTCAGCATATTTGTGGTCGTTTACAAGTCTTTATAAGGGCGGCAAATATGTTTCCGACGGCGTTTGGGACGCAAAAGCAATCAGCAAACAAGTCGGCGTCGCTGCTGTGTTGTTAGATTTTAAAGCTAATAACGCGCTCGAAATACCTATGACTTAAATGTGTACTATTCTGAAACTGTGTATTATTTATATTGGCAAGTTTAAAAAAAAGAAAGGCTGCGATTGCTCACAGCTCCAACTTATAAGATTTGCAGATACATTTCTTATAAGCCAGCGGAGCCGAGTAACGCAACTTCTTTTTTTCAAACTAAACGCACTTTTTTATTAAGGGTTTAG
>ERZ869925.755-NODE-755-length-19495-cov-3.988786_pt1 | contig 19495 bp, 22 predicted proteins | sample MGYA00579311_ERZ869925 | MGnify/ENA primary metagenome ERZ869925 (study PRJEB32216, sample SAMN09231817) | wastewater metagenome | place: USA: Maryland | collected 2016-07-30 | study: EMG produced TPA metagenomics assembly of the PRJNA472060 data set (Reclaimed...
TTACCAGTAAGAGTCTCACGTTCCATTAAAGGTTGACGAATACCAGTATTAATGGCACTTGTAAATCGTGATAATGCTCCAGGTCCCTTACCTCGTGAAGCTCTCTTAGCATCCTGTACAGCACCTACTAAACTGGCTACAGTGAATGCAACATCTCCAAGATTACGCATACCGAGAATATCAAAGTCACCGACTGGAAATGCAGTATCTACACCCGTAGGATTCTTAGGTGCATCTGTTGTTTCGATATCTGCACCTTTAGAGATTGCCATGAGTGCTTGATACTTTTTAAATTTTTCTTCAGATAGATCAAGGCTGTCTAGTGTGCTTGCACCAGGCATCCCTAATCCAGCACTTTGAGGATTGATTCCACCAAAAGTAATGTCTTCACCAGTAGCTGCTGTAGCTAAAGTTTGTCCTGTATTTTGGCCTACTAGTTCTACAGGTTCTTGAGGAAGTATGCGACCAGGTTCTTGAAATGAAGGTACTCCAGGTTTAGGTCGTTCTTCACCATAAGGTGATAACATATCAAACGGATCTTTGTAACCACCGGAGGCGTAAGTTCCAATAGTAGGAACTCCATTATTCATTGGATTAGTTGGTTGAGATAATAGTTCCATATCTCTTTGTTTTTTTATTTCCTTCTCTTTATCTGAGGCAGACACCATATTTCCAACCGTTCCAACACCTGTCAGTGCTGTACTAGCTGCAATACCACCAGCAACTTCTCCCGCAGCAGCAGCAGGTCCCAGGACAGGAGCTGCACCTAAAGAGAGGCCACCTGTAAATGGAGCTGCCAGTAAAGCCAGTGGAGCTGCTACCTTGAGGATATTTTTAAATAGTCCCATATTAGTTCATCCCCTTAATTGGCTGTTTTAATTTTGCAAACAGTGATCCGAAACCTGTACCAAGTTTATGTAAAGCATATCCAAAGACATTTGGTTTTTTACCTAACACTACTGATTTCATATAGGTAGACCATAATGTAACAAAAGGTAATACTAGATAACCAGCCCAGTGATTTTGTTTAAGGAAGTTAGCAACTGGAATTCCCCAGCTCAAATATTCTTGACGTTCTTTAGGATTTGTGTGATGTACTAAATACATAGTATCGTATTGCATATACTCTAAACTCAACAATCCAATTTCAAATAGGGCTGTACAAATTACTTTTCCGTCGTCTCCAGCAGTAGCTCTATTTACCTTAGAGTTTTCTAGTTGATCAAGCAGTGAAATATTGGATCTAATGTCAGCACGTTTTTGTAAATCAAGATTTTGATAGTCTAACCCTAACTTAGCAATAGCGGAAGATGCTGCATTTAATCTAGCATCAATTAAAGGCTTAAAAGCTGCATTTTGGAGACTGGGTGAAATTACCCCTGCATTAAAACCACGTCCTTTATATTGAGCAGAAGTCTTTTGTGCATAGGGATTGTACTGATAATCAATGGCAGATTGGACATCCGTCTTAGCAGTTTGATACGCAGTATCTGTTGCAGCATTATAGTCTGGCATCCCCAGAAGTTTTGTTTTTTGTTTATCAATATCCTCCAAAGGTGCTTTGGGATCATACGGATTATATTCGGCCATTTTCTTTCTCCTTATTTATATTTTATTTAGTTTTATTTATTATGTCCCCATGGGACGCGGTAGGAATCCGTACTCAGGAGGTAATATTTCCAAAGTTTCATTCGAACCACTTAGTGTATATTTTAGATAGATTTCATTTCCTACATAGCGAAATGGTTGACCATCTCTAGGAAAATAAACATCTACATAATTAGTAGAATCACCAAAAGCATAGGTAACTGCTGTTTTAGCTACACCATCTACATATGGAGTGATGGTTAAAGTACCAACACCCTTAGCTGCTTGTTTCAAAGCCATAAAGTCTTTTCGTTGTTTAGGCAGTCCACAATCTGTACGTGCGGTGGTTGCACTGGCCGAGAAGTTACCCCCGTACAGCGTCCCACCAGTATCAAATTGATATAAAGCTCCATTCGTAGATGAGCCGTATAATAATGTAGTGCCTAGCATAGCAAAACCATTAGCATTTACATTGTCAAATACGGTCCACCCATAAGACTGCTTTTCAATATTTGTTCTTGTGTCTAAAACTAAGATTCTACAATTTCTTCGTTTTCGTATCTTATACGTTACTGCTGATACCGTACCAGATTTTGCTCTATCTAGCGTAATCGCTGTATCAGACGTAATGGCGCTAACTGTATAGTACAAAGCATTTCCAGAAGAGTCTACCTCAGAGTTAAATCTGATTTGATCATTCGGCTGTATTCGTCCTCTCCACAGTGTGCTAGATCCTGTTACAGAAGTAGACGTGTCACTTACACTAACTGTACCAGTTGAATAGCTAAGGCTAGAATCAGTCTCACTGAAGATAGAAGAAGCTGGAACACTAATGTATAATGAATCTTTATAAACAAATGATTTAACCAAATGCCATACTTCTGGATCAATGTCAGCAAACTCTGCACTAACCTTTTCACTGTAAGCTGACCCCTGTAAATCACTGAATCTAAGACCGTTTCCGGAAGATACATAGAATCCCTTTTCTGACAACCAACCTAAAAAGTTTTCTTTAGATATGATAGAGTCATGACTAACACAACCAACAGGAAGTCTAGTTTGCTTAGGAATTGTCCAGTCATCGGGGTTAATGCCTTCAATGAAGAACCCTTTAAATTTAGTAAATATTAAGATGGCATCATCATAATTATGTAGTCCGGTTACTTTATCCGTAACCATTAGAGATCCAGCAGCAAAGCCACCATAGATACCTTCTGCTTCCCAGTCATTTGTAGCTTCTTCAGCAGACCAATAAACAAACCTATTAACAACTCGTTTGTTTAAGTATGAAGTATTTGATGTGGTTGACTCAGCAAACGCACCTGTTAATGTTAAGGATGTATCACTCTCTACCGAGGCTACTACATAAAAAGTAGAGGGACTTGCTCCCGTTCCTATTAAGTCCCCTGCTTGCACCCATTCAGTCCAAGTTGTCCCTGTACCTGTTACAGTAGTAGAGGATTGGGTAAATAAGGCAGTTCCAGTAGAGTATCGAATGTCAGTTTCTCCAGAAGCCCATAAAGCAGACTTACCAGAAATGAGAATTGTGGACTTAGGTGCATTTGTCATTGTCCCTACTGTCCATGTTCCTGCTGTGTTGCAATAGAGCCAGCCAATAGCATCTGTACCATTTGTATAATACACTCGATCCATGTGCTTAGCAAACGTATATCTTTTATTTTTTGTTAGGGCTGCTCCTGAGCTTGTTACGACTTCAGAATAGGTAAAACCAGCAGTCACTGTTTTATCTCGTTTTATAGCGTAGATAGAGTCATTAGCGCTAGTTAAGTTGTGTACAGCAGCGATTATGTATTCCACCCCATCTGCGCCCGTATAAGTCTCTCTAAAGACCTGTAGCATGCCAAAAGTAGATGCTGAAGAGGTCGTGTTAACAATTAATTTAGGTCCGTATGTTGAATTAGCCATTGCCCGTTGTTCCGTTTCCGCTAGAATGTGTACCTACACCCAGGCTAAAAGCCTCAGTCGCAAATAACATAGCGTCGATATTACTAGACCCTGCCCATATGCCACTAGTGTCTCCACTGACAGCAGTAATCGTATCATTAGATGAAATATCTCCAGTATCAACTGCATTTTGAGTTGCAGTAGCTAGTGTAATCTTTTCTACTACTGTTTGTCCTGCACCTGTTCCTAGACCACCAACATAACCGTAGGTAGATGACATACAGCCACCTATAGACGTACCTGCTGTTAATAAGTCACCAGAGTCAATAGCATTTTGGGTGGCTGTAGCTAATGTGATATAATCAATGATTGTTCCAGGTGAAGTTGTTGCGATTCCAAAACTTGAGGAATCAAGACCGCCTAACCAAAATCCATAAGTAGAACCACTAACTGATGCCATAGCTGCTCTAGCTACTGTTAGATCTCCGGTATCCGCAGCATTACCTGTTTGATTAGCTAATGTTGTATATTCAATTTGATTGTAGTAACCTGTGCTAACTGCGCTTCGACCACCACCAGAGAACCCGTAAGTAGACCCAAATACCCCTGCCATATCTCTACGAGCAGTGATAACGTCTCCAGAGTCAGAAGCATTTTGTGATAGTGCAGATAAATTTAATTCATCAATAACGTTTGACACACTAGACGCATCTAACCCACCAATATAAAATGAATATGTTGATCCTCGATAGGCAGCCATCCCGCTTCGTGCAACGGATAGTGTTCCAATTACATGTCCACTAATATCACCATTTAGCATTCGATCAATAACACTGATTGTGTCACCAGGTGTATTTGACCCCGCTAAATATCGGACTTTAACGTCTGAGCTAGACACGAAGAATCCTGCGCCAGAGTCATAGACTAACACCATTCCGTAGTTATTAGATACCATAGAGGTAATCCAAGCAGCAGGAATTGTTAAAGTTAAAGTACCTAACCCACCAGAACCTGATACGGAAACTGAAGTAGAAGTTGAGTAGGTGGGGACACTGCCACTCTCAGAAACGGCAGAAGTAGCTAAATAAAGAGTACCAGTAAAATTTTCAGTGTTTCCAGTGGTTAACTGTAGTTGTGCAGAACTGACTGTTCCAGACAATCCAGAAAAGAAAGAATCTTTAAATTTAATGCCAATATAATCACGTTTTAAAAATGATCCATTGTAGGCTGTAGAAGAGTACCAGTAAACATCTACTGTGTCTGTATCATCCGATTGTTCAGTTGATTGTGTTACAGTCGAGGTAGCAATTTCAGAGTTACCTCTTATTTTCTTCAATGCTCCCAATGCCTCAAAAGACATATTAGAGACTTGTTGTAATTCTCCTGGCCTAAGTCTATCTACAGATTTATTTGTATACAAAGTAGAAAACTCAGTTGGATTCTTGGGATGCCAAAGAAGGTCTTGTCTCATTTTATTCCTTATTGTCCGAAGTAACCAATACCACTGGAGTTACGATCTGTTTCAATCGTGTCACCTAGGTTACTGGCCTTATTCATTTCTAGTTCGAATAAGTACATCCATTCATCACGTTTTTCTGGTCGTTCATTAATTTCGTGTACATATGCTAACGTCAGCAAAACGATAGCTCGTGTCCATCGTTCTCTAAAGTCAGATTCTGTAGACCCACTAGATAGTGTTGCAGCGTGATTGAAGTATCTGTAGACTACGTTTGAAGATCCATTGTAGTCAGGTGTAGGATAGAATCCAATCTTCTTTTCTTTTAAATAGAAATAGGAAGGTGTTCCGGTATCTGTAAGTAGGTTTGGAAAATTATTAAATAAGGTATTAAAATCAATATATTTGGGATAATGAACAGTGCTAGATGAATCAGTGTATTTAATTGTGTTACTGTTTGCATAAAGAGCAATATAGTTAGAAGCTAAATCATATTCTTGTGTTCCAGAGACACTTGAAAAGGTAGCTGTTGTGTGGAATACTTTGGTTATTTCTGATAGTCGTCTTTGGGCATCATTTATAGCTTGGTCAATAGTTGCAGAAGAAGTTATACCAAAACCCGTATCTTGTAATATGGTTGCTACTCTGGTTCTTATTTGTGTTAATGTAGACATTTATTCTCCTTCAAATTACTCTGTGCGGATTAATTGTAAGTTTATGTATATCCGCACCACTTATAGTTGACATTACTCCCGGTAAATTATTATTTACATATAGGGAATAGTCAGCATTTCTAGCCTGAGAGTTAATGGGAATATTACCTACAGTATTATTGAACCAAGATGTTACTTGATCTTTTCCAGGGTAAAAGTTAAATCCATTTCGCCAATAGTAGGTGGTAGTCGATCCAAGTAACCATGGACTAAAGCAATAAGGTTGTGCCCAATTTCCACCTTCTGAACAGACCCCATGAACATCAAGTCTATATGTATTTGATCTAGCAGCTATGGCATTTGTAGTTACCGTCATTCCATTTAATTTAGGAAAAGCCCAGAGATATCCATTTTCACATGGATCACCTATTTCATATATCACACCACATATAATAAAATCAGAGCCGTCAATTTTTTTAAACTTTAAAACTTGATTGCCTAAATTCCCATCCCTAAATGAGTCATACAGGAGAATGACATTATCGTTATTTGTGTAGTCATTTGTGTTCATATTTAAGTATCTAAGATTCACAGCATCTCCACCTAAAGACACTGTGATGTTTCCTTTTCCCGTATCCTGTGGTAATACTGCATAAATCGCCTTAAGATTGGTTACGTTAGGGGTGGTAATACTCGTAGTATCATTATTAGTAGAGGTATATGTTCTTCGTCTTAAGCCAGAACTAGGATTCTCGTCTACAGTCCATGAACCAGTTCTTGTCCAACCCGCATCGTCAATTCCTACAAAGTAAGAATCTTTTCCACAGATAACAGGTTTAGTTACTGTTGTTTGTGTATTTGTTGAGTAATATGCTATTCCTGATATCCACATTCTGTAACTTGATCCAGATGTTTTAGTAATTCTTAATGTATGCCATCCCTCTGTTAGTGTCCCGTCATCCAAACGAATCCAATAATTGTCTTCAACACTGGATACACCTGTTGGTGTAAATGTAGTAGCTTTTAAATGAGTAGTTGCCCCATCGATTAATGGCGTAACAACACCGTTTCCGTTTACTGTTGCAGTAAACGTATTATACCATATTTTAGAACCATAAAAATAGAATTCTACATAGTCAGCATCAACTGATGTCCACCAATTAGATCGGGACCACGTTGCCCCATAATCATCATTTTTTATAGTCCATGTTCCAACGAACTTACATGTCGTTGGGGGGATATCAGTAGCGACTGACTTACTGGCTGAGGATTCGTGGTAGTAAGTTTCTGTACTTCGTTGATTGCAATAAGTAGTATACCAAGCATACCCTAATTGAGTTAGGAGTGTTCCTGGCAATTGTGTTATTTTAATTGTATATTCTGCTATAGGTAAGTTATCATAGAATTGAAAACTTACGTCTGGAGTATTTCCTGTAGAAACATCTGTGGTGAAAGTCTTCTTATGTGAATAAGTTTGTCCACCGTCTTTAGATAGTTCTACAGAGAACATTCCATTACTGGTTCCCATTCCGAATGCAGCCCCACAAGCAACACCAAAGAATGACCAGATCGCGGTTGCCCCTGAATCATTTAACTGAATTCTTCTACCATACTTCGCATTTGCTGTATCACTATTAGCAGGCGTGTCAGAGTAAGTTATTTCATGGCTATCCGCAGGTATATAAAAGGTATCTACTGTATGTATAAATGTTTTGTCTTGTTGTACATAATCAAAAGTTTTACCAAAATTAATTGGTTGAAATGTTCTTTGATTATCATACTCTGTATTGGGGTTTAAGTCACCTTTACACTCTAAACTAAAATTAGTCTTGAAATGGTCAAGACCTAAAGACTTTCGAATCCTACCACTCTTAACACTAGGATTAGCAACATCTACATAGTATTTATTATTAGGATCGAAGGAGCTTGTCATTCATATTCCCCACATCTAATTTTGCTCTTAGGTCTACTTGTCCAGACTCTAATCTAGGTAATTCAACTTTAAACTCAGGATTTAGTAAAGCAGGTTCCTGTAACCAATCTAAAGCTAGTAATGTACCTTCAGAAGCCCCAGTAATACGCGAGTCAATCTGTAATCTTGCTTGCTGCATTAACATCCATTTTTGTTGTTCAGGCTGTTCTTTTTGAAATTGTTCATTAGTAGGTGCTTGACCACCATTAAGTTCAATCAGTTTCAAACGACATTTTTCAAACATGTTACACATTGCCAGTTTATTAACCAGTGAAACTTCTAAGTTACCAATATTGTTATTTATTTTATCAATTTCTAAATCTAACCAGATCATCTTCATACCATCATTGGTATAGATGACTTTATTTACTGCACCATCTTCAATCTGCTTACGAAGGTCATCCTTAGTCCTAATCATCTCATCACGCTCTATAAGCATGCGTTTTGCTTCTCTATAGGCATGGTGGTATTGTTTCATTAAGAAGTGAAACTGACTTGCAATAAAAGGACCTTTAGTAGCTAATGTATACTTCTCAACATCAAATTCAGATTTTAATTGTGCCATCTCTAAGATTTGAGATTCTAATTCCTCAGCCATTGCCCCTGACGGGACGTTATGAGGGATGTTAATTTTCTTCAGTTCTTCGTTTAATGACATTAGATTAAAAATCCAAATAAGCGAACTTCAACAACATAGGTATCTCCGCCACCAGTAGTTGTGGCTCCAGTAGCCACATCTAATTTTACGACTCCCGCAGCAGCGACAATAGCAGCGGGCTGAGTTACTTGAATTAAATAATATTCTCCTGTAGCGTCTAAACTAGTTAGGGTAGTTGATGCTAGCACAGAGGTCCATGATGGAGTTATTCCTGCAGTAATCACAGGAACTCCGGTTACGTTGGATGCTGAAGTTACTCTAACTAACAGATGAGTAATAATGGCACTCTTACCTGTCGGAACAGTGTAGAGAGTTGTCTGACCAGTAGCTTTCATGTTGATTCCAGTCGTCTTAGACAACTGAACACCAAGACTGGGGATGACTGAATCCGCAGCTATGCTCACCTTTCTCGGTAATGAATTTTGGACTGCCATGTTTTACTCCTTATGCTAAATATTCGGTGATATCAATAACTACTTCATCTACATTAACATTGCTAGTAGCTACTTCTTCAGTGAACTGTACTTCTTCAGTGATTGTGTTTTGGTGATAATCTGACATTAGCTCTTCTCTTTCATTTTGTTTTGAATATCGTCCTTAAGGAGTTTGGCTTCCTTAAGACGTTGTTCAAAAGCAATTAATTTTGCTTGACGTTCTGCACTCAGTAATCCACCCATGTCACTCTTCATGTTTTCTAAATCTTCTATCATATCCTGAAGAGTTTCAATACGTTCTTTAGCCATGTCAAGTTGTGCTTTTAAGACTAGATCCGAATTAGGGTTAGATAGTTCAGCTTTGATTTGCTCTACTCGATCCAATGCTTCTTGAGAAGCAGCAATGGGTTGTAATTGCTGGCCTGCTTTAATACGAATTGATGCTTCTGCATTAGCAGCAGTAATATGTGCAATTCTCTTATTTCGGTCCTTTAAATACTGTTGTGCTGACTTTACGTTAAACTTTTGGTTGATATGTTTTCCCATGATGTTCTCTCCTTAGAATTTTCTATACTTTGCAATTAAGTCGTTTGGACTCATCCCTTTCTTTTTATCTTGTTCATAGTTATGACGCAGGATATTTTCAGTAGCAAATGAGTTTGTACGCTCAGTGTTTCGTTTTCTTTGTATGTCTTTAGTTTGTTTCGGAGAAGAACTACGTGTAATAGTCACTTCTTTAGCAAACATTCCCTGTCCTGAAGTTTCAACTTTTCTTTCTGACATTTATTCACCTCTCTTATGATTAATAAATTCTTTGAAAGGGGCTGAGAGCCAGCCCCACTCCAAGACCTTATTAAGCTAAGTCTGCACTAGCAGCAATACCTGCTGTCTGGGTAGTTGTACCCGCAGCTTGGTTTTGTGCAAGAATCTTAACCTTAGCAGTATCAGCACCTACCCAATAAGTAGCGCCAATTAACATACATTGTTTTAAGATGATCATTCCACTTAAAGCAGCATGTGTAGAAATGGCAGCAGTCATTGTAGTAGCCGTTGATTCAATAGGATTAATGAAGTTACATTCTTCAAATAATGCGTATCTATCGATATCACTAGCAGCAGTAGCAGCATTGATGAATAATACACCAGCAGTTCCTGCGAAAGTTTCAAAATCACATCGAATGAATTTGTTACGTTGACATTCTCCAGTGATAATTACTTCTGACATAGCAGCAGTGCGAGATTGCGTATTAATACCAATCGTGCATTCTTCAAACAAGTTTTCGTCTGCATCATTAAGTTTTAAAGAAGCAGAAGTTGTTGAGTTAGCAGATTCAGCATCACCAGCACCAGCAATATGGCATCGGTAGAAGTAGTTACGATCTCCAGTGACTGTTAAACAGATCATTGCAGTCGTACCAGTTGCAAACCCATGGAACATTGCAACGTTAGCAAAAATACAGCCAGAAGCACTGACAGTAATAAAGTTAGCGAATGCAGTTGTTGAACTTGTTGGTGCTAGACGAGCGCGGTTCCATCCCTTAACAGGAGAACCTACACCTACTAAGTGAGTTGAATTCTTAGACCAGGTTACAGCTGCGTCTTCACGAGATGTACCAGTCGTAGAACCATCACCAATAAGCATCACTACGTCATTACGACCAGCAACACAACGGCCATGGGCATTAGACACAGTATCCAAAGGATGTGCTGGGTCTAAACCGCTATTTGAGTTAGAACCATTTGCAGGATCAACAAAGAAAACTTTGCTGTTCTTTCCAAATGGAATATGAGAGAGAACGGGAACTCCAAAACTTGATAGCCCGTTTGGGAAGTTTGTTAATTGATGAGACATTTAATACTCCTTTGCCGTGATTTATATTAGCCACGAAGCTAAGGGGGATTGTGGTAGCGAGTACAATCCCCCAAAGACTCTTAGTTACTTATTGCTTATGCAGCACCAGTAGAACCAATTACACCTTGCCATCCAGCGAAGATTGTAGAGAATCGTTCACGAGCAATCATCAAAGCATTCAAAGAAGTAGGATGAGTTACTACATGGAATTCTGGTTTTAATCTCCAGAAGAATTTAGGTCGGCGTTGAGAACTAGAATCAATTAAGAACCAAGCACTTGCACTAGAAAGATAAGGACATACAACGATGTTCTTGATTTTTCCTTTGTAGACGTTGATTGCATTGTTACCAGTTTCAGGGTTCAATACAGACATCATTAATTCTTCTGCTTTTCTTTCCAGATCTTCAGGAATTAAAAGAGTGTCATATTGAGTGCGGATGATTACGTTAGCATCATCAACAACGTTGCGTCCTAGAATATAGGCAGCTTCCAAACCTTCAGCACTTAAAGGGGTGGTCAAAGCGTTAGAACCAGTTGAACCTGAGTTAATCAAGTTATGGTTGGTTACACAGAGATAAGATCCATCTGAACCAGTACCAGAGGTAAAGGCATTATCAAATGGGGTTGAAGCTACAGATTCTACGATAGATTTTCCACCAGCAGCCATGGTTTTTGCACCTTGGTTGATGACGTTCCATTGATCGTCTTCAATTAATTCTTGAGATACCGAATAGCCTTGTGCATACGAAGTATGAGTGGCTGTGACTTCAGTACCCTGTACTAACTCATTGAAGCTGTAATCTTCACCTTCAGTATGTGAACTCCATTCACCGAGAGAAGCCAAAACGTTTTCAGTTTCAGTTTTCTTAGTAGAACTTTCAACGATCATATACTTAGAGTAAATATCGGGCAAACGATCATATTCGTTAAAATAGATCTTGCGTAATTCGGGTGCTGATTTCATCAGCGAGGCGAACGATGATCTTACCATCGAGCCTGTAGGATTGACTGCCATGATTAAATTCCTTGATTATCTTTCAAATTACGGACTATTTCTTGTACCACAGATTGTATTCTTGTTTTGCTAAACTTTCGATTTCGTCATGAGTATATTTCTTTTTAGTGAAAGGACTCACGAAGTCTACATATTCAGCAACCCAATCTGCCATTTCTGGCTTATTGGCATACACGTACTTAGAAGGTAAACCGTTCTTACCCTTCTGAGCAACGCTCTTTTTGTCAATTCCTTTAGCAGCAGTAGATACAGGCTTTAATGGCTTTTTAGTTAGCGGTTTGGCCTGGTCTTTTTCTGATGCTTTAGGTTTGGCAATTTTGCGACCTGTTTCATCTAACCAGAGTTTGTAGAGACTTTCGAGCTTTGTTTCCCCTGTAACCCAAGCGGTATAGTAAATAGCACTGTTAGATGCATAATTACTAAGTTCCTGCTTATCCTCAGTTGTTAACTCAGGATGTTTCTTGAAGAAAAGGACTTGAGCTTTTCTAGCCTCAGACATTAACTCTGCGCGTTTTTGTTCTTTTTTAGTTTCTGATCTTTTAACTCGATCTTGCCAATCTTCAAACCTGGTCATGTAACGTTGCATTGCTGCTTCGTCATCTTGATCTGCTGGTTTTGAAGGCTCTTCTTCGAGGACCGAATCCAGCATCTGGATTTCTTTGGTCAACATTTTCTGTTTCGATTGAACTTCGATCTCTTCTTTAGATGGCTCTGCTATTTTGTACTCAGGAGTTGCTGCAACTTCTTCAGTTACCTCTTCTTCCTTTGTACTCTCTTCTGTAGTTTCCTCTTCTGTTTCCCCTTCGGCTTCTTCAGTCTCAGGTTCTTCTGTAGTCTCTTCCTCTTTAACTTCCTTTTTCTTTTTTAAATCTTTTGTTTCATCGGTTACTTGATCAAATTCAAGATCTTCGATAGGGGCAGTTAATGCAGCTAACTCTTCTGGAGTTGGCATTGCTGGATCTCTATGTTCTTTCTTAGTTTCCTCTACTTTACCGTCACCCTTTACTTCTAATACTTTACCGCCTGTACTTGAAAATCCACCTAACTCTGCTGTTTCTAAATCGTCCATTTTACTCTCCTTCACTATTTATTGTACCTATCAGTTCTTTTAACATTCCTGCTCTACCTTTATTCACTAAGTCAGATTTACTGTCATGAGTATTATTCATAACTAAATCTGTGTGAATTTCAAGTAGTGCCTCCAGATAGGATTTATAAAACCCTAGTGAAGACCTGTTTGCTATTACTATACTTTTAAGTTGCCCTATATCTTTACTTCTAGACATCGGATCACCGACCCTTCGCTTTATTTATTACGCTTGTTGTGCCTGGCTTTCTGCAAATGCTTGCTCCACTTCACCAATAACTTGGAGAGCAGCGGGTTGGTCTTTTAATTTTTGTTTGGTTGCTGCTACAGCCATTTGCTGTACTTGCATCTGAGCAGTTAGTTGTGCTAACTGGCCTTGTAAATCAGCAACTAGTTGAGGATAGTTCTGAGGAGGGAATACCTTATCAATATCCCCAATATCAAGATCCATACCAATTCGTCTGAGCATATAGTTAAAGTCTGTACCACGAATCAGAACTTCGCCGACTGCGGGATTGATTTGGAAACCTTGTCCCAAGATACCCAGTAGTCTTTGGAACTTACCAATTTCTTCCTCTGCTTCGATAATACGTTTAGTAGACTGAAATACAAAATCTACGCCAGACATAGTGTTTGTTAGAGACACTTGTTTTTCTTGTCCCTGATCATCAATATATGTAAGGTCAATAGGATCAATCATTTTTTCTAAATCAGTTTCAGGGTCTAAATATTCCTGATAGTTAGTGTAACAAACATCAGCAAAAGTTTTCAGACACTGATCTTCAAAGTCTTTTAGGTAAGTGTTAATACGTTCGTTAGACTGGCCGATTACGGCTTGTATGCCTCCCACGGTTTTATCAATTTGTGATTCCGTTGGTTGGCCAGCTAACAGTTGGGTTGCACCAGTACCTGTTTGTAGTGCGTCATTTAAGTAGTTAATAACTTCGAGTCCAGCAGAGGCTTTGGCATCTCTTAACATTTCGTTGACACCGAGAATCGGTGCGCCCTTTTGTTGGAGCATGCCTGCAAGTCCTGGAACCTCTATCCATCTTCCTGGAACAAGAGCTTTGAATCCTGGAGGAAGATGTGCTGGGTCAAATAGACCACCACCTAATACTTCCCATGTAGACTTATCAATAACTTGGTTTAAACGAGTGTTCTTTGCCATATAGACAGAATACATCTCGTCTCCAAGACCTAAGCCATAATAGCCACGACCTTGGATATGAACGCCTTTAATAAGCGGGATTTCATTTTTGGGATATTTGCGTAAGCCACACAGTCCTCCATTTTCTAAGTACATGGCTTCAAATAGAACTCTATCATCCTTATCCTCTGGATTTTCCCAGAAGAAATAGGTCAGATAAATTTCCAGTGCTTGTACTTCTTTATTATTCGCTTGCTGGTCAGTAGAGGTTGCGCTATCGCGATCAGCAGCACCTTGGTCTGAAGTATTAGTACCCTCAGTAAACTCTTTAATGTACTCAGCTTTGCCTTCAGCCAGTATTCCTTTTTCTTCCATAGCAAGTAAATCTTTGTAGGATTTCTTCAGACGAATAAAGACAGCTTCCTGTTCTTGGACAGTTCTTAATTGTGGGTTTACCAAAACGTGTTGAATTGGTAGGCGTTCTAGTTTTGTATATTTTAGTGTTCTTGTTACTTTAGCTTTATATGGTTTTACTACTTGAATAACCCCATCAATCATAACAGGCTTACCAGTCTCAGGATTAACTAGATAATCAATCATTTCAATCGATTGAACCTTCTCCTCACAGAATGGAACGTATGCTTGAAAGGTTCCGTAGACTAATTTATCAAGGTTCAATAGAGATACTTCTGTTCGTAGATCAATACAGTTAAAGTTGTACTCTACCAGCATCTTAGCTACACGGGCATTCTCTTCGGTTGATCCTCTTTGTGGCTTTGATACGAATTGATCAGCACCAGAAAATAAGGCATTGATTTCGCGTGTACGAATTGTTTCTATCTTCTCATGGAAGTCTGGAAACACTACATCAGAAAAACCTTTGTAGTCTTTAGCGTTTTTCTTATCTGACTTTTTACCTTGAACGTAATAGCATCTATCATACTCATTCCACTTGTCTTTTAGTGAATTAAATTCATAGTAGGGATCTTGTAGATCTAAGAGGTTACGATAGTAGGTCATTGTGTCCTTAAGGAAACTATCTACTTCTACTTCGTCTAAAACATCCTTACCAAGTAACTGTTCTTCATCAGTAACTCTAGCTGGAGTTGCTACTGATTCTTCTTCCATTGTTTCGTCTTGCATTTCGTAATCAGCCATAACTCTCCTAGTTTTTAGATAACGACCATGATATGTCATAAGCGGTCGTTTGTATTTGGTAAGTATAGATGCTTCCCCTCACAAAGTTAATTGCGGTATTCGGGTGACTATCTAAGTGTTCTAATAATGTTCTCAAGCATGATTTTTGCATTTAATACCCCGTCACTGGATTTCTAGGTCTTTCATCTTCTTCATTGAACTGGATATGTCCAGAGGCAGACCTGGTTACGCCCAGGTGATCTTCCCACTGTTCATAGTCTCCATCTAATATACTCTTAAGTAAGAAGGCTTCTTTTGTCATCTTTACCTGCTCTCGCGGTTTAGATACAAAAGGAGAATTCAGAACGTATTGTAAAGCGTTAACCGTGTGGTCATTCTTTTTAATAGGTCTGGGTTTGCCTGTATAGCCTTCTCGTCTCGTATCCCACTCGTAAGAGCCGTGTTCACTCCATGACATTAGGCAGTTATCAATATCAAACTGTAATTGATTGTTCTTCAGTCTTGACCGAATATGGTCGATTGAGTTAAGAACATCTTTTACAGAGTCTATTGTGTAAATACCATTTGCTGCATACTCACGTTTTACTTGAGATGCGGAGTCAATAATGAATATTGCTTTATCAGCAACATTCCATTTTTTAAGTTTATTCTTAATCTCTTCAGAGATTGTTGAGACTGTCGATCCCTGGTCGTAGATTTCGTCAAAGACGTAGGCTTTGTTTCCAGAGTCAATAGCAACGAATACAATACCTGTTGTGTTACCAGTATCAATCCCAACATAGATATGCCATGATGGCTTTAGTGTTGGTGTTACTCTTCTATGAGTAGGTAACAACTCTTTATAAATTCGTCCAGTATAGTTTTCAAAAGAAGCTTCATATTCTTGTCTGAACATCTCAGGGGACATTTGTCTTCGAGACATTTCAATTTCTTCAGCTAACCCAGGGAATACTGGATTGTCCGCTGACTTGAATCTAAAACTCTTATAGTTAGGATCAATCTCAACCATCTTACCATTAGGGTTACGGTGATCCGGATCTGCAAATTCGGGATCTTTTATGAACTCTTCATAAAAGTGGTTATGACCCTTCGGGGTCCCGATGAACCAAGCCCAACCTTTGTTTTCAGCTAACTGCGGTCTGAGAGTATGGTCCCATATCTTTGGGTCAATGTCGGCATACTCATCCAAGATTATTCCGCATAATCCCGAACCGCGAAGCGCCTCTGGGTTGTTAGCCCCCACTAGCTTAATTTCAGAACCATTTTTGAATTTGACTTTAAGTTCAGATTCCAAAACGTCTCTAACGGCTGCGCGTGGAAGACAGGGTTTTAAGATGTCATTCCAAACGTTTTCTTTACCTTGGCTTCTAAATGGAGATACGAACCAATACTTTCCGGGCTTCTTTAGGGCTTGACGTATTAGCTCGTTAATCCCTGCATAAGATTTACCAAAACGTCTCCCACAGATGATAACTTTAAAACGAGCAGGATGACTGTGTACAAGGATCTGACCAGGATGGGGGTTATACGGTACTGCTATTGATTCCATCTACGGTCTCACCTTCTATAACTTCTTTGACTTTCCCTTTGATGAGTTTCTTTTCCCAATCCACGTTAGTAGACTTAGTATATTTAAGATTATCATCATCTTCAGGCTCCTCAGTGCCACCCTTGATTCTACCGTTTAGTTTAAAGCCCAGTTCTAGGTATTTATAGCGAATTGCATGGTCAGGTATTTCCTTCTCAACACCATTCTGTTTAACAATCTTTGTGGCATGTAAACCTTCAAACATCTTCTGATGAAGGTATTCTTCAGGCCATAGTTCTTTTAAAGCGTCTTTATAATTTTTAGTTGATTGAATTAGTTCTTTAGCTCTTTGTGCTGTGTTATGAGAATAACCAGCATCTATTGCTGCACGATACTTAGCTTTACCTTCGACTAGTCCCTCGATGAACTTGTGGACCGAAGGTCCTTCATCAACACTTTCAGGGGTTAAGATTTTAGAAGGTTGGTCTAGGTAAGCCTCAAATGCTGCATCTTCGTGAGACATATTAAATTCTTAATACCCATAACCATAATTTATAGATAACTAATTTTACTTTGTTTGTTAAGGTAAATAGTCTGCCTTTAAACCCAACACACTGCAAAGCATCAAACATTTCCAGTTCGTCTATGCAATCATCTGCTGAGTCAATCATTTCCCCGACTACCTTGTCTGACTGTCTCTTCTCTAAGTATTGTTTAAAAGTATAAGTTTTTCTCATATTACTTAGGCAGTTTACTCATATCGTCGATGGTTAAGTCAATCTTGGTTACGCCAGCGTAAAAGGCTACTTGCTGGAGGATCTTAATCAAAGCATCTTTAGTCCTGGGGTGATGTTCTTTCTTACCAAGTAAGATCCCAACATCTCTAGGGGATTCGCAGTATGCATTGATGACCAGCATTACCTGGCCATTATTTTCAGCTTTCTTAGCATCAACTACCAGCCCTGTATTCTTATTTAGGAGGGCATGGCACATTAGTTTGAAGATCTCAATTACTCGATTTAGTGTACTGTCTGACATATTAAAACCCTTTCTGTAGTAATCCCAAACTGATAGTTTCTTTATCTGTAGGGAGGATGATTCTTTTCTTATTTTTTAGGTGGTCAGCATAGTTCGAAGCGACAGCTTCCAAAGTTACTCCCTGGACGATCTTAAGCATGTTGCCTAGGATCTGTCTTTCAACCACATAGTCTCTGGGTGAAGCTAACTGTTCCATTAGAATACCTTATCTCTGGCTCTTTGTTCTTTAGAAGGCCAGGTTCTATTAACCGCGAAATACTCACTATTATACTCTAAACGTCTGCTTATTAAAGACTTCCAATACCTATCCAATTCATCTGTTGTAGGAGATCTTTGGAATTCTGTAATAAACATTGCTCTGATTTCTGTTCTATTCTTCATGTATACCTCTAGCCACTTATTACTAATATTAAAACTTATTAATTATTTAAGTTTATTGTATTGATCCGCGAAACGACAGTGAGAGCGGATCTTGTAAAATCTGTTAAGGTAATAACTTTACCAACCCCTGTCCATCCACTTAATTTCTTCTGGATGTACCTGGTGCTTCTCAGTTACTACAGTAGCCTACTTTTTCTTGACCGATGCCCCTCAGCTCTTGTGAGCTTACTATTCATCGAAACTTTGCCAGTAAGGGATCTTGTGGATGTTCTGGCGCTCAGGGTTGGCTTAGGCTTGTCAGTTCCTAAGTTGGATACGAGCTAAATACTCAAGTTGCTACAACATTGCACGACATTCAGCTATCCCTCGACGCTGTCATCACACAGGGGAGGTAGACTAAGGCTTCGTACGACCTTAACTCATTTAGGCTTGAGGCTGGTTATACCTCATAGACTTTCTAGAGACCCCATTATACTGTAAGCTCTAGTTAATTCGGTCCGTGGGACCTAATGGGGACTTGTGCTGTAGGAAATGGAGTCAGTAGAAAGTCCGTAGAAGGGAACCAAATGTACCCTCTCTATATATGGTCACGTTTTAGGCTTATTTTGTGTAGGCGATTTTTAGTCTAGGTCATTTTTAGGTGTTTTTAGCCTAAAAGTACCAATTCCATTGTCTTCTGGGTCCAGTTTATCATTTTCTTTGTCTTCTAGGTACTTTTTGAGTATTGGTCCATATTCTGAAGAATCTATGCGTCTATTCTGCATTTTTCGAATGAACGTTTTTGCATCATTTTCTAAATAGGCCAAAATGATGTTCTGTTTCCTGTCGGGAGACAACCACTCCTGGTCACTTTTCTGCTCTTTTTTACCTAATTCTTTACTCATTTATTACCTCTTTCTAAAAAATAAAAACCTTAAAAATATCCCAAAAAATTATTAGTACCCTACCTATGTATGTCTAGCCTTATTATACCACAATTTAGCCCTTTTTTAACATTTTTCTTTGTTTTCAAAAGCTCCCATAGAAGGGGACCCAAAAATTTCCAAGAAAAAATTAGGGTACTAGGCATCTTTTTTAGCCTATTATGGTGCATGTGTAAATGAGGTTACATATAACATCCCCGCGCCATGGAGATCCTAAACGAAAGCATGATCGATTTTCACCATATGAGAGCTGTATTAAATTGATCACCTATAAAATGCAATATTTATGCCAACTGTATAAAATTGTACACTTACTATATATACCCTAGATGTCGCATAATATGTGTGTAATATTGTACAGTCCTTATATAAATGATATACTGTGCATATGATCAGTGGTTTGTGTGCATAGGTGATGTTCCCTCAATAATGACATAATTGCACAATTTGACATAAATAGGATAGTCCCCGTTGGTTACAACTATTCGCGCTCATTTAAATTGATTATGAGACAAGTTAGATACTATATTTAATACTCAGATACCCGCCTAATGGGTGAATTACTACATAAAATATATAGTGACAAACGCCATAATATAAGTATAACATACAATCCTACAAATATGTATGAAAACAGAACAGAGAGAATAGAGGTATATAACTCTAAATAGTGGGTATGCTATCCTCATGATCAACACAA
>ERZ869925.756-NODE-756-length-19484-cov-8.808791_pt1 | contig 19484 bp, 43 predicted proteins | sample MGYA00579311_ERZ869925 | MGnify/ENA primary metagenome ERZ869925 (study PRJEB32216, sample SAMN09231817) | wastewater metagenome | place: USA: Maryland | collected 2016-07-30 | study: EMG produced TPA metagenomics assembly of the PRJNA472060 data set (Reclaimed...
ATGCACCACGCAGCAGACGCGCTGAAGCGCGCCACAGACGCGCTCGCACAGCGCCCGAACGTAGCAGCAGAAGTGCTGCACGCTCTCAACGCGTCGAAGGCAGGCAAAAGCTCTGCGCCGGTATGGGCGCTTGTGGGCGGGCTTGCTGTTGTTGTCGCCCTGCTTGGGTGGCGTTCACTTACTGGGTGATGGATGGAATTTCTCAAAAACGTAAAGCTCAAGGCCGGAGTCGCATTCCGAGAGTGGAAGGAAAACGCACAGGCTAGGAAGGCGGCTAAACCGCAAGACCCGCCCAATGTCACTGTGTCCGCCGAATTGGTCAGGGGCGTCAAGTTTGCCTCGTGGGTCGCTTACTTCGCGCTGATGTACTTTCTCTGGGAGCGCGTTCTTGACGTGTCGCAGGCGCAGCACTCGACGCTAGAGGTAACACACTTCGGCATCTGGTCGAACCTCAATCTGGCGATCTTTTTCCCGCTGATCGTTGGCTACGTGTTTGTGGTCATCGGTGTTCCATACGTTGCGAAGATCAGCATTCCGACACTTGTGTCGTTGAACTGGACTGAGCACTTTTGGCCAAAGCTCGTTTCGTTGTTTATTACGCTTCTCGTGTCCACGGTGCTCATCACCGGAACGGCGACAGTCGGATCGAACGCAATCATTGAAAGCGAGCGCGGCGCAGCGGTTGCGGTGGCGGAACTTCAGCAAAGCCGCACCGTGCTTGAATCCCAGTTAGAGCGCCGTCGCGGCGAGCTTCGCGACATGATGAACAACAGCAACGCCTACCTTGCGCAAGCGGCGTCTGTTGGTGCTGAAGAATGGCAGCGCTCGTATATTGCGCAGACGCCAGCGAACGACCCACAACGCGACCGCATCGTCAGAGCCATTGGCGCGGCGCGATCAGCAGACGCGGTGCGTGCCGATATTCGCCAGCTAGAGACTCAACTTGATGGGATGCAAACCACTGCGGCGGTATCGTCGGAAGTGGTGACTGAGCGCACCCAAACGCTCAATGGTGTTATGGACTTCCTGAACACATTTTGGGTGCTCATGCTTGCGGTCGTGATGGACCTGACGTGCTTGTTCATGCCGTGGATTGCCATGCGGCTAGAGCAAAAGCGTAATGCGCAGATGGGCATGGCGGACGGCATCGCGCTCCATCCCTACATGCTGGAAAAACCTCGTGCTGGCGAAAAGCCCGTGGTTCGCCCAGAGGAGTTCGCAGGGCGCCGAGCGCAAGACGTTGTTGATGCGATGATCGCAGGCGGCGCAGACCCGCGCTGGGCTGCTGATATGGCCAGATCGGCAGCGCGCGCGACGGAGCCCGATGAACTGGCGTTCGATGAAGACGGCGCCCCGCTTACCCGCGTCGAATACTGGAAGCGCCAAGATGGCAAGCCGCTCGTCAAGAAGCAGAAGAACCGCGTCATCGTCCCGCCTGGACCAATCCCCCCCGACGAAACCGGCTTCCAAGACACAGCACGCTCTGGCGTTACGCTTGGGGGAGTGATGGAGCTACCGGAGTCAGTCGGATATGAGAATGACGCCGATCGCAGACGTAGCGGGGGCGGCGACCAGCGACACGCGTCAGCTTTTCAGAACGACGAAAACCATCATCGCACTGAAGAAACAGCCGAGCAAAACGAAGGCCGTGTAGACGTTCCCCTCGTCGCTGGCGCGGCGATTGTCGGGGGCTCGCAAAGCGAGGACGAGCTTCGCGCAACCGAGGCTGAACGCCAGCGGGAAGGCGATGAACAAGAAATCCAAAGCGGTCAAGTCGATCTCTCCGACGACGAAGCAGCACTAGCGCTGCAAGAACTAGAACTAACGGGGACGGCCGCCGATGAGCAGGCCGAAGGCCACGCAGAAGATGCAAACAGCAGCGACGAAGCCGTTGTTCAGCCCGCTATCAGCGATGAGCCAATCGAACATCACGAAACCTCAGACCGAGAAGAACCTGAAACCCGCGAGAGCCACCTTTTGGCTGCTCGCACAGCGGCGGAGTAACCTATGGACCTCATCCAACTCGCAGCAGTCATCATCATCATGGGCCTTGCCTATTATGTCTTGGAGCGTTTGCCGTTTCCGTCAAATCCGCCTTGGCTAAAGCGCGCGGCTGAAGGCTTGCTTGCGCTCGTGTTTTTGATCTGGCTTGCAGATCGCGTTCTAGGACTAAACCTCGTCCACGCCTGATGGCTTGCCACTGGCCCGAGATAGGCGCGTGGGATCGGGCGCGCGCAATCCGATCCGTGCTATGATGGCGTTGATTAGTCGCTTAGACTCGCGGTGTTCCTCGCTGCCCGCGAGGCCCTCATTCACCAGCGCACAGACGCGGATGCAGTGCTCAATCGCCATTTGGTAGCCGTCGTCAAAGCGCGTGTCGCAAGCGTTCACCGCTTCGTCTCTTTCCTCTTCTACTCTTGTAAGAGAAGAACGGAGAGATTCGATCTCGCGTTGCATCGCGGATTTCTGGCAGTTGGTGCCGATCAACGGCACGCCACACGGCGCGAACTCAGCGGTCATTATCTTTGGCTCCGGTGGGGGAGGGTAATGTCCATTTTATGTACCTTTGCCTTGCGGGTCGTCGTCTCCCGCTAGGCCATGCTCTTGCCGAGCATACGCATCCACCAATTGAACGAACCGCATGACCTTCGGCCACGTTTCCATCGTCTCGGGGAATATCACGTCGAGGATGTCCCGCGTGCGCTTCGGCAACTCGACGTGGCGGATGTTGTCGCGGTAGTAGTCGATATCGATGTCGTAACGCGCCTCGTACTCTTGCCGTCCGCGTTGGACGTGCAGACAGATCGTCTTCTTCGGGCGCTTGCCGTAGAGGTCTTCCTGACACCACCAAGTCCACACTTCGTTCATCAGCTTTAGTCCTTTGGCGCGCTCCGCAGGAATCGAACCTGCATCTTCAGATTCGGAACCTGATGTTCTATCCGTTGCACTAGGAGCGCGAAGTGCCTCCCACACCTTAGTTGTCGGCTTGCCGAGGCGTGCCGCTATCGTAGCGTTGTCGAGACCCTTTGCAGCCAATTCTCGCGCACGATCTTTCCAGGTCACGCGGTGATGTCCGAGCGACTTCGTAAGCTCGCGCTCTCTCTTGCTCGCCATTAGTCCTTCTCCCGCATGTCAGAGCGCACCACGGACACTCCCTGGGCCATGCGCTTGAGACCGTCGATGACCGCACACACATCGGATCGATGCACTTCGGCCGTGGTCACAAGCTGGTCAATCAGCGCCTCATCCTCAAGCATTGCGATCAGGGCGGCGCGGCATTGCTCGACGCTAGTGGCGTTGTCATCGCGCGCGCGCTCCCATGCCTCGACGCCTCGATACATCATGTCCTCAGCCATTCGAGTCTCCGTTACCCGGCGCCCTTAAAATCTCATCGGTCGTGTCCAAAAGTGATCTCGTCCAGGCGGCGCTCTAAGATCGCAACGCGATCCTCAAGCGTCTTGCGCTCACGGAAGCGCGTGATCTCCGCGTCCGTCGCCTCGCGCCAATCGTCAGGGATGCCGCGCCCGGCGATCTGGTAGCCATCCCAGCACCGCGTCTCGCCGCTTGATTTGTGTGTGACGTAAACTTCAGCCATCGGTCAGTTGTCTCCGTTACCGCTGGGATTGAGAGGGCGTCGCTCGCAGAAGGGGCAGCGCACGCGATACACCGACATCGGCGTGCCATCGGTCGGCATCGGCAACAGCATTTCGTCCGCCCAAGTCCCATTCGACGCCACGTAGATGAAGCGGTCATCGTCGCAATGCTGGCAATCATCCATGCGCGCGGCGATGGCGTCCCAGTCGGCGTTTGCAAGCGCGTAATCCATCGGTCAGCTAGCCTCATCTGCTTCTGGAGAGCGCATCACTCGCCGTCCAATTCAATGGTTGCATCAACGCCGCTGCCGGTGCTGTAGAGCCAGTAGCCGTCGATGACGGTCTGCTCGATCACGCGCTGCGTTGTGTTGAAGGCGAGCATTGCCTCGGCAACAGTCGGCGCTGGTCCGGCCTGGAAGCGCATCGCCACCCAAGTCTGAAGCGCGCCCTCAAAGTGCGAGCGCTTCACGCCGACAAGCTCTTCTTCGTCGCTGAAGTTCGAATCCAACCACAAGGCCATCACTTGCTCTCCTTACCGTTGGGATTATCCGGGCCATTGCCGATTAGGGCTTTGATGCGCGGATCATCCATGATGATGGCCGTCGCCTTCGGGATCGCCTTTGCAAGCTGCTCCTGAAGGATGGCCTGAGCCTCTTCGGGCGTCGCGCCTTCGTCGCGAAGCTGCGCGTAAGCGGCTTTCAGCAGCGCGCTCGTTTCTGAAAATGCCTCAGCCATTCACTTCCGCTCCTGTACGTTTCCACTCGCGTCTGCCGCCGCCTTGAGGCCATGCGCTGCTAGGATTGCGCGGCCTTTTTCAGTTACGACACCTCGATTGATGCCGTCCCAGTATGCCAAGTCGGTCATGTAGAGTCTGTCCGCTCTCCAAGCGGAAAGGTCTAGCGCAGGGTTCGTCGCGAGCTTCGCGAGGTCTGCGATGGCGTCATCGTCTATCGACTCGCTCATGCCCCGAGCCCTCGTGTTGCGTTGATGTGCTTGATGGCGGCGCGGCCGATGTGCTCGGCGTAAGCCGGCGGGATCGCCTCGCTCATCTCCGCGAGTGTCATCCAGTCGATCCCCATTGCCTCAGACGCGGCAGCGCGGTGGCCGCCCTCCCAAACGTCCTGCGTGCCGCGGCCCCCGTGCTTCGCCGCCCGCTTGCGGGCGTGCCCGCCATACACCCCGATCACGGGCCGGTCGTCATGGCGGCACGGCGTGGCCGGCAAATCAAAGCTGGTCTCAAAGAGCCGGTGACGCTGAAGCTGGCAGCCTTGGGCGCCGAGGCCGAACATAGACCCGCACAACAGTTGCGGCTCGCGCATCGCCCACCGCGCCTCTTCGACGTTTTCTATGCACCAAGGGACGCCAGCCGCTTGCAGGCGCTTTCTGACGCGAGGGATGAGCTTCGGCGCTCCAATCGCGCCGGGCGCGTGTTGCATTGCCGAATATCCCTGGCACGGAGGCGAGGCCCAGATGAAGTCGAATCCATCAAGCGGAAAGGTGAGGGCGTCGGCTTGATGAAACTCAAACGGGTAGCGCTTCTGTGGCTTGAGATCGACGCCAACGACCGTGAAGCCCGCGCGATGCAGGCCCATGGCAGCGCCGCCGGCGCAACAGAAGAGATCGAGCACCTTCACTTCCGAGCACCATCCTCATCGTGCGTTACAGGCGTGGAGCGACTTTCAGCCTGAGCCCGATACTCTCGCTTGTGCCATTCATAGACGGCGCTGCTCAGCGCTTTGAATGCGTCGCTGCGCTCATCGCCGCTGTGCGCGCCGGGATTGATAATCCACGCCTCCATGAGGTCTTCCGCCGCCTTCGCCATGTAACCAGCGAACTCGCGCGAGAAATCCGCTGGCGAGCGTTCTGGGACGATTGTGCGCGTGGCCTTGTCGTAGACGAGACGCGAGTTTCCTGCCCTGCGTTCGGTCATTCGCGTACCTTCCTGTCTGTATCGGTGCTCAAGCTGGAAACGGGAGTCGCAGAGCCCGTTCCTTGCTGCTCGCAAGAGAGCCGGTGAATTGACGTGAACAACGTGTATTCGTCGTCGCCTTCGACGCAGCCGCTTTCGAGGCCTGCCCCCGCAAGAAGCTGGATTTCGCGTAGGGCAATTGCGTTGCGCATGGCACAGTTCGACCAGTTCAGCGCCATCTCGTCGCGCTCATGCTGTAGCGCGTCGATGTGATCGAGCAAGTTCAGCACGGCTTTGGGTGTGAGATCAGCGCCAGCCTCAGAGATTGTGCGCGCCATTCGCAAGCTATCGGGTGTCATTTCGGAACCTCGTCCACTTCCTGTTTCGAGTGGTTGCCAGCTTGAGCACTCATCCTGCGTTCCATCATCAGCGCGCCGTGTTCAAACCCGGCGAGATAAACGGCTTCCATGAGCGTGCGTCCAAATCCATGCACCGCCGCCGCGCGAACCACTTTGCTGACGAGCGTTTCAAGCCCGCGCGCAGACTTAACGCCCATCTCTGAGCGGATCGCCCACGGCGTAAGCGTGCCTAAGACGGGAACGTCAGCCATCGGAGCGCGCTTTCTGGAAGAAGTGTTCGAGGGTTTCGGCAAACTCTTCCCAAAACTCGGCTTCGCGCTCCTCGCGCAATTCAGCCGCGTACTTCGGGTTCACTCGCTCCCAATCCTCGATTTCCATGCACTCATGGCAGACCGCTTCGTCGCCGACGATCTCCCAATCTTCTGGCGTATCGTAAGTGCAGCGGTCGCAATTGTGCGTCCAGCCCGCGTTCTTCATGTCGGCTTTATCGGCTCCAATATCGCCTTCAGAATCGCACGGCGCGACGCACTTAGGGCTGATCGCGTTGCCAGTTACGCCCGCGTGCTCGCACTCGCCATCTGGATCAAGCTCAGCGCAACGCAGGCCGTCGCAGCCCTCACACAAGCCGCCGCCTTCATCCTCTTTGAAAAGCTGAATGGCACGCTCAAGCGATTGCGCAGCGATCATGCGCCAGTTCGGATAGTCCTCGATGCCGACCGCCCATATCGGATAGAGCGTGGCCGGTGCTTCTGCGGCAGCGGCGCTCGGCAACAGCGGAGCCGCAACGGCCCCGACTGCAAGGCCCAGTGCGGTGCGGCGGGAAACTTCAGTCATTGGAATGGACCTTTGCAAGGCCCGCTTCGAGGTCTTCCATTTCGATAGGGGACAATTCGATTTCCTCTTCGCCGGTGCCGCCACATTGCGAGCAGCGCGCCGTGGCATAGGTTGGCTCGCCACCAGAGCTGCCGCTGCACCACTCAAAGTGGCCGTCGCCTGCCAGGAAGAGTTCAATCATCTGCCTGTCGCTCGGGCGATCTTCTGTCGGCACGGCCCGCAAGCCGCGCTTCATTCCCTCGGGACCGATTGCCTTCGCCAACAACAGGCGCGCACGGTGCGTCCGTTCGTCCGTGCCGAGAACGCACCACAAGAGGCCGTAGGCAAGTTCGATGTCCGCGATGATCTTTGGCGCACCGCAAGTGCAACCGTCGTCGCCGCGCTTGATCTCTCGCGTTGGACAATCGGGTAGGTGGTGAACGTACTCTGCGAGCGGTTCAGTCATTGGGCGTGGCCTTCTGGATGCCATCGCTGCCGTGAGCCTTCGCGAACGGATGGTGCTTAATGATTGAATAGACCGTTTCGGCTCCGTGCGCCGTGGCTCGCTCTGGCAACGTGTGCCGCAAAACGAAATCCACAAACGAGGCGGCGCTCTGGCGAAGCTGCGCCAAGTCGGCAGGCGCGTTAAGCCGCTCTTGGAGTGCGGCCTCTCCACCGCATTCGCACCCCATGCCGTGATCCATGTCGCACCCCATCGTCACTTCCTCCTATCGGCATTTGCAAGGACACGCGTAACCTGACCAATCGTGGCAAGCGCGTCGGCGACGTAACGAGGAATGAGAACCGTGGCGCCGTTGGAAAGCTCGGCGCGCACTAGTTCGGAATATCCCCATTGCGGATGAGGCGCGGTCATTTCTTTTCCCCTTGATCCTGGGAGGAGGTAGCTTTCGCCTCGGACAGAGCGGCCAAGCCAGAGGGCGTCCATTCGTAGTGCGGATTAAGCGTGTCGCTCTGTTTCTTGATCCAACGGCGGTGACGCAGGATGCGGATGTCATCCGGCATTGCGCCGTCGCCTTCCTCCCACGCAATGTGAGCGGCCAGCAAAGCACGGTGCTCCGTGTGGCTAATGCTCATGACTGCGTGTCCTGCGGCGAGCCTTGTTGCTGTGAGCTATTCGGCATGGGTCTTCATGTCCGCGTCAGTGCGGGCGTCCGTGATTTCGTCCTTGGGGCGCTCGAATTGGATGTAGTCTTCGATGGTGTCTTGGATCGCCTGCGCGAGCGCGCGCTGGTGTTCGGGCGTCAGCATCTCGGGCTCGTCACCGAGAAAGAGACCCGCCAGCTCCCAGCATTTTTCGTCAAACATTCTTGCCTCCTTAAACCTTAGCTTTGATGGAACGGGCTCAGCGGCCCGGTGACATGGATCAAGCCTTGTTGCTGTGAGAGCTTGGAGAGAGCGGCAAGTCGGTCGAATGCCTTGATGATCTCGGCGCGCTTCGTGTCGCCACTGCACGGCAACCAATCGATCTCGCCGCGATGAAACGCGCGCTGCTCACGCTGCGAAATTATCCGCGCCTTCGTGCAGGCATTGAGATAGATTTGCAGGCCGCTGATCATGCGGGACATCCGAGGCCCATGATGCCGGTCGCAATGCGCACGGCGAGGCCCAAGCCAACCGCAATGGCGCACGCTAGGAAGATGGCATTCGCTGCGGTCTTCAGCGTGCTCAGCGTGTTCAAAAAGTCCGGCATTCTCTTCCTCTGATCTGTTAGAAGTGGGGGTTAGGCGAAGCCGTCGTCGCGATGAACGAGCGCCCATTGATCGTCGCCATGGCGCTGGTATTCTTGACCACTGAGCGGGCCGTTCATGTGGATGCGCCAATCCGCATCGGGCCGGGGCGATTCTGGGCCGGTCGTCACTTCGATGGCCGGAACGCCTTGAACGAACGTCACTTTAACCCCAGCGACGGTAAGCCCTGACTTTTGCAGGGACGTGACCAGAGCGCGGACGTGGCGGGAGAGTTCGGCTTGCGTCACCGGCAATGCTCCAGCGCTTCAACCTGATCTCGGAACGTAACGCCGCGTTCAGCCGCAAACGCTTCCATGAGCGTAAGCAGATCGTTCATCTCGCTCTTGCTCATCGATGACGTGCGGGCGCCGAGGAACACCAAGCCGCCCTCAATGCCGCGAACGACCTTCTGTTTGCGAAGGCAGGCGGTCAGCAGGTCTTTCCACTCGTTCGCGGAAAGCGTTTCACCATCCCACTTCACAGCGTCGCTCAGTTGATTGAGCCTCGCCCACATCATCGCGTTCTGCACGACAGACCGCTTCGGCTCGTTGAACGAGACTACCCAGCCAGCATCGCACTCTAGGCAGTATGATGCTGCTAGCTGGCGGGAGGTGGGGGTGCCCAAGCGAAATTGCTTCACGGCGCGTCGCTTCCCGATACTTCAGACAGGTACTCGCGCAACCCCCGCAAACGCTCGCGCGTCCACCCCGATGTGGCGTTGTTGCCCTCGTTAGTTCCCGCCGAAATCCAGCCGATTGCGGCGCACAGGGCGTCGCACCAATCCGCAATCATTTCTTCTGTAGGAGGCGTCATCACGGCGCACCCGCACCAAGCAGGCTCTCCTGCTTCTTCTCGTATTCTTCGTGCGCTTGCTCAGGCCATTGACCCGGCATTGCATCGACAGCAGCTTGCGTTGAAGCGGAAGACCACCAGCGCTCTAGTTCGTCCAAGTCTGTGAACGAGCGAAGCTTCTCTACGAAGCGAGGCCAGACATCCTGCTTCTTGGCTTGGCTTGCGTTAGTTTGCTGCTGACCGGCTGGGGGATGGCTGGGGTGAGGCCGCCGGTCAGCAGCGGGGGCGACTTCATGCGTTGTCGCATCGGCGTCGTTGTCGCCCTCAGTTGGAATGCAGAACGTCTGCATGGCCATGTATTTGTAGGCCGCAGACATAGCTTTGTTCGTCGCCTTGTCGGCGCTATCCATTGCTTCGCCGTAGGTGACGGCTTGGATGCTCGAACCATCCAGCGAGCAAACGAGCGTGAACTCGACTTGGCAGGTGACGTAGAAAAGCGGGTTGCCTTTCGCGTTCTTGCGCTCAACCAACTCGCGCGACAGGCAGCGCGGAATGACGATCAGGTCATGCTTGGCGAGCATGGGCGCAAGCGCGTTGTAAACGTCATCGATGCCGCGAAACTTGTAACCCTGTTGCTCGTTGCGGCGATCCTTGCTGATGCCTTCCTTGCCGACTTCGGCCATGACGGCGGCAATCGCTGCATAGATGCGCGGCGACGTGTCGTTGCTAGGTTTGCGCGGTTTGCGTTCGCTGATGTCTGCTACGGTCATGTGATTAGCTCCCGAACCACTCGCGAACTTCCGGCGCCAGCGTCGCGTCTGCCGTGTCGATCAGGTTGCAGACGTAATCGTCAGCGTTGAACTGATGGCGCTCATGCGCCTTCGTCGCTTTGATGCATTCAGCGAGATCGCGGAGCGCGTTGATCGCAGCGCCGCGCTTTAGGGCGAGCGTTTCAGAATTGCGGTTGAACCACTGATTGCGCTCAAACGCGGTCTTATCTGACCAGAGCTGATCGGCTTCGTATGAGTAGGCCAGGGACATGTGGGCGCCTCCAAATCGGTATGGTCAAACCTTTGCACAAAGTAAATTCGCTTGCAAGGGGCTGGACAAACATTTTAAGAAATGGTTACGATGCGCCGCATGAGTGTTAACGAAGTCACCCGCACGCCGCTTGCGAAATGGATGTTTCGCTTTGGTGTCTCAGGGCGCGAGCTGTCTAACCGCACTGGCGTTTCAGAAGCGATCATCTCTCGGCTTAAAACTGGGGATGAGGTGCGCATCAGTGAGGACACGCGGAGCAAGATTTTGGAGGCTACGGGCCTGAAGCGGCTTTAACCAAACGTTGACGACTGCGCCGAATGGGGCGCACAAAATAGCAGCCCGGCCAGCCTCTCACCGCCGACCGGGCCAGTTCACAAAACGCCATCGGATTATGGGAAACGATGAAAGCGCCCTGTCAGACCCGCCCCATGCTGGGCGATCATAGCACGCGAACGCTGGCTGTTAATAACTCGTTCCACACGGGTTATGGGAAATGACCGAAGCGCTCGCACTCATCATAGGCCTCGCATGGGGCTTCTGCGCTGGCGTCGCTCTCACAAAGCGAGCGAAGCAATGAGCGATACACGCTTTCAGCCTGTCGATGCGCCAGAACGTGAGGTGGCGAAAGAGCCGCCGAAGCGGTGGCGCAATTGGTGGCGCATCCGCGTGTGGGTTGTGTGCCGCGACTGCGGCCATGACTTCTGGCCCGGCAGTCAAGTCGATTGCGATTGCGAGCCTGCACACCCTTCATACGATGTCGCGATGACGCGTGCGGCGGAGCAGACGAGCGTGTCGAGCGCATTGCTCTCAGGTTACTGCGACGCACCTGAACACATCGGAGCCTTCCCAGAAGGCGAACAACCAAAACGACAGAACTAGCAACCGCGTGGGGAAGCCCGCTGCGGGGCCGAACCACGTTCAAAAACCGAGGGGAGGCGAACTTGAATCGCACAGGTATGGCATGGAGCGAATTTGAAGTCGCGCTCGTGCGCAAGCTTTGGACCGAAGGCCTAAGCGCTGGTCAAATCTCCGCGCAACTTCAGGGCCGATCACGTAACGCTGTCATTGGTGTTGTGCATCGCTTGGGCATGCCGAAGCGCGTTACTCAGGGTCGCGCTTATGTGCCGCGCAAGGCGATGCGGCGCAAGCCGCGCCCAAGCAACCGCCCCGTTGCGAAGCCATCCGCACCAAAGCCGCTTCCAGCGCGCAACATGCACGTCACGCGGCTGAAGCCGATACCGACGCCTGAGAAGAAGCCGAACAAGTTTGACGACTCACCCGCTTCGCAAGCCGCCGCCGCTCTGCTTGGCGCCGCGTACAAGCGCGAGGGCTTGCGCCTGTGACCCTTCCGCTCGCCCTCGAAGAGTCCGAAGCCGTGCTTGGCGCGATCCTGTTTAATCCGGGCTGGATTGATCACGCCAAGCTCAACGCTTCGCACTTCTACGACCCGACGCACGCTGCGCTCTGGGATGAGTTCAAGCAGCGCCAGCGTGACGGTCGGCTGATCGACATGCTGTCGCTGCGGGAATGGGCCAAGGCCAACTTCCGCGATCTTGGCGGCGTCGAGTATCTGCTGAAGCTCAGCGATCGCGGCGCCGTCACGACTGCGCAGATCGCTGGCTATGGCGACGCAATCCGTGACGCCTCCCGCCGTCGCGCCACGATTGAAGCTGCACGCATCGCAATCAACGAAGCCGAGAAGGGCGACACCGACGCGCTCACGGCTCTCGAACAACGCCTTCAGGAGATCGCCTCAAATGACACGGATGCGGATGCATGGGAGCGATTGGGTGTTCTTGCGTGTGAAAGCGTCGAGCGCTCGATTCTCGGAGAGACGAAGGGAATTAGCACAGGCTTTCCTTCGCTGGATCGCGCTACTGGAGGTGTCCAGCCTGGAACGCTTTGGGTTGTTGGCGGCGCTACGTCGATGGGCAAGAGCGTATTTGGCGCGGGCCTCGGAAGAAACATCGCCGCGCAGGGATTTGGCGTTGGCGAAATCCACCTCGAAATGGACGCAACGCAAATCGGGCTTAGAGCGTCAACGGCACTCGCCTTCAGCGCGGACCCGAAAGGCGACGGGGCGGACAACCCACACTACCTCACCGCCCAACGGGGCGGCTTAAGCGAGCGACAACAGGCGCGCTTGATTGGCGCATCCAAAGCCGCTGCCTCGCTTCCGATCTACACAGACGCACGCGCCGGCCGTTCTCTCTCACAGATCGAAGCGGCAGCCCGGCGCCTATTCCGCAAGATGCGCCGCGAAGGCATCAAGCCTGGGGCGCTCATAATCGACCACGAGGGCCTGATAGCGCCCGAACCCGGCTCGCGCTTCCCAAGCCAGCTAGAGCGCGCCAACGCCCGCTCTGAGGCGCTGCTGGCGATGGCAAAGCGTTTGGGTGTGGCGGTCATCGCACTCAGCCAGATCACGAAGGAAGGCTCCAGAGCCGATGGCGAGGAGCGCCTGCCGACCGCGCAGGATCTGAACTACGGCGGGGCGCTTAGCCAAGCGGCGAGCGTGGTCATCCTTATTAGCCGCAAGGCCTACCATGCCGAGCGCAAGCCGAAGCACCTGCGCGAGCCGAAGGACGAGGCGGACCTGAAGTCTCGGGAATGCACGCTGGTCGTGGACAAGGCGCGCGGCGGCCAGCGTTCGCAGATCACCGTCTGGATGGACATGCCAACCGCGGCGGTCTGGGAATGAGCGTCCAAGCGATCACCTGGGCGCTGCAACAGCGCGTGCGGTCAGCGACGCACAAGGCCGTGCTGCTGGTCTTGGCAAACCGCATGGACCCCACCGGTTTCGGCTGGCCCTCGCAAAAGCTGGTCGCGAAGGAGAGCCAGTGCTGCGAGCGCACAGTGCGGAAAGTGCTGAAGGATTTGGAGGACGACGGCGTGCTGATCCGCAGTGATCGCCGCCGCAAAGACGGCTCCTACACGTCTGACACAGTGCAGTTCGCAATGCCAATGGACCCAGCGGCAAATCCTGCCGGTGGTGAACCAGAGGCAAATCCTGCCGACGGCAAATCCTGCCAGCGGCAGGATACGACCGATCCAGCGGCAAATCCTGCCGGACTCACTTCGTTTGAACCAAACACTAAGAACCCAAAGGTAGCGGCCCCGAAGGAGCCGCCTCCCAACCTCCCCGAAGCTCTGGCGAGCTACAACGAAGCCGCTGAGCGCTGCGGGTGGGTCGTCTGCAAGGCCTTCACGGAAAACCGGCGCATCGCAGCCAGAGCCACTTGGCGCAGGCTTGGTGGACAGGCTGGCTGGTCGAACCTGATCGCAGCAGCCGAGCGTCAAAGCTTCTTGGGCGGCGCGAACGATCGCCAGTGGCGGATGGATTTCGATTTCATCCTGAAGCCGTCCAACGCCGCGAAGATCCTCGACGGCAAGTACCTCACCGCTTCTGAGCGCGACACCGAACCGGACAGCGACGAGCGCAAGCGCAGGCTGTGGGTTTTCGAGACCTACGGCGAGTGGAGACCCGATTGGGGTCCAAAACCAAACCAGGGAGCCAAGCCATGAACATCAGCATCAATCCGCACTGGGCCAAGCTGAAGGCTCACGGGATCAAAACGCTCGGGCATGAGGGCTTCGCTGACTTCCTGCGCTTCGCAGCCCAGAGCACGCGCAATCTCGGCCCTGAGGGCATGAGCGACCATTTCGAGTTCAGCGCGTCGGTTGTCGAGATGGAGGGCAAGCGCCATGCAGCGCCCTGAGGAGCAGCTACACAAAGCCTGCGTAGCGTATCTCCGCGCCGCGCTTCCGAAGCCGTGGCTGTGCTGGCACACGGCAAACGGCGGCGGCCGAAGCAAAGCAGAAGCAGGCATCCTCAAAGCTATGGGCGTTCTGGCAGGGATGCCTGACTTGTTTGTGTGCGGGCCATCACCGAGCACGCCATTCATGGCGCCGTTCATCATCGCCATCGAGTTCAAAGCCCCGCCCAAGCGCTTGCGCACTGGCGGCCCATCCAAAGCCCGTCCGCGGCTCAGCCCCGCTCAGCTCGCACGCCAAGCCGACCTAGGCGCATGTGGCGTGCCGTATCTCGTCATCGATGACTTAGCCGACATGGTGCAGGCGCTTCGTGCGCTTCACGTTCCGCTGCGTGGGAGGGCGATGTGAAGCACGAACCCTTCCACGACGAACGCCTATCACCTCAGCAAAACAAAGCGGTTGAGATGCTGCGCAACGGCTTCACCCGCGCCGAGATTTGCGACGAGATGGACATACACCCGAAGCATCTCAGCGTGTTGTTCTACAACGTGCGCAGGCAGGGCATCGACATTCCGAAGGCCAAGTCTGGCAACCCGCGTCCGGGCAAAATCCCAATTCAGAAGCTGCTCGCGCTTTACGCCACACTTGAGCAGCGCGGCTTCAAAGGCGCTGGCCTCTGGCGAACGATGTCCGAGCGAACCGGGCTTTCCATCAACTGTATGCGGGTTCGCATTTGGCGCTACCACAAGGGCATCGGCCCTCGCTACGCGATTGAAGAGGGGCAAGCAGCATGAGCCAGCTACTAGAAAAAGACCGTCAGGCTCAGTGGGCCGAACGCAAAGAGCAAGGCGCACCGCGTCGGCGCAAGTCCGAGTGGGTCATCGAGCAGATGCGCAAAGCGCTCCCGCTCGATCACGTCCACCTGGCCAACCGCCTCATGGATCTGCACGCCACAGCCGAGGGCGTAAAGCTCGCAGGCTATGAGCGCATCCAAGGCGGGGGCAACAGCCGAGAAGGGGCCATGGCTGCGCGCTGTGACGCCATGCGCTCGCTTAACGGGTTCGACGCTGCCGTACGCTCACGGCTCGGCGCTAACGGCTCACGGTGCTTCTGGGCGATTGCATGGGGCAACAGCCTAGCCGAGACGATCCGGGCTTGCGAGTATTCGCGCGGCTCACACGGCACGGCAAAGCGGCTGGTCCAGCTCGTGATGATTGCGGCACAGGAGTACGACGACCTGTGCCGTGGCGATCAGCAGAGTCAGTTCGCCATCGTCGCTTGACAGCACAACGCAAATCACCCCATGAAATTGTCATAGTCACAAATTGCGCGCCCGGAGAGCTTAACCGCTTTTCGGGCGCCATAGTTTCTGGCGGCGGCTCTGGTGGGCGACGCAATTTTGTCACCCCCTCTCGGCCCGTGATCGTCCGCGCACCCGTTCGCCAGAATCCCTATCAGCGTCAGCAAAGCGCGGTTCGTTCTTGTGGCGCGCTGGCTGGACCTCCCCCAGTCGGCGGGCGCTGACCATTCCCAACCCAGGAGACAGACCTATGGCGAAGAAAGCAAAGAAGGCAGCGAAGAAGACCGCGCCGAAGAAAGCCAAGGCTGTCCGTTCTCAGGGTCGCGGAAAATGAACTTTACCCGATCCCAGCTCCATGAGCGCATAACCGACCTGTCGGGGATGCTCCGGGCAGCGCAAGAGAACAAGCGCCTTACGGCTGAGAAGCGTGTCGAACAGGACCGTCTCACAGCCCTTGCCCGGCAGGCGGACGAGAAGGCCGACGAGCAACTGGCGGACGTGATCGAGCAATTGCGCGACGCTAACCGCCAGTATGCCGATGCTGTGGAAGAGATTATCGCCCCTCCCGCGCCGGCGCAGTTCACGACCGAGGAGATCAACGCTCCGGGCTTCTGGAATCCTGCCGCTGTCGAAGGCGCAGACTTCCAAGCCCAAGCCCTTCAAAACGGCATGGATCGCATTGGCGAAGCATTCAACGAGGCGACGCGATGAAGTGGAAGAACTGGTATCGAGCCCGTAAACCGGGCTCTACGCCGGATTACGCCAACTGCACGATGTGCGGCCACAGAGAGCAACTGACCGAGCGCCAATTGTTCAGCAATCACCATTGCGGGCAGGACGGCGACGGCTTCGTGAGCAAGGCTGAGGCTGAGGAATACGCACCCCGCATCTACCCGATGCATGAGTATCTTGGTGCGTTCCCGGTAGGGAAATCACCCGCAGCCAACGCGCCAGCAGTAGAGCGGGCAATCGAGCGATGACCTGGCTCATCTTCGCACTCGCACTCGTAGTAGCTTCCATGCTGATCTACCAAGCCTGGAAGAAGGGCCGGTAACATGGCCCACGCCCTAGGCGCACTCATAGGCCTATTGCTGTTTCTTCTGGCCCTCCAAGCGTTCGGGATGCTGTGATGGCCGACCCCAAGCGCATAGACCTAAAGGTCGTAAACGAGGACTATGTAGCCCCAGCAGGCGCAACCCCTCACCAGCAGCTAGAAGCAAGGCTCGCCGCTGCGATCAAGGAAGGCAAGCGCAGGGCTGAGGCAAGTCTCACTAAGCGCGTCGATGAATCGGTATCGCAACAACTCAAAGGCGTACGCAAAGCCCACGAGGATGAACTCTCACGCATCGCAGCAAGAGAGCGCGCTATAGGCCACCACAGGGCAGCATGGCTCTATGGCATCCCAGCGCTCATCATGGGCGGCGTCATTGCTCTATGGGGCTTCACGGCCATTCAGAACTACACGGCGGCCACTATGGCGGATAACTTCCGTGAGCAGGCCATGACCGGGGCTATCATCCAAGCCAACCAAGCGCCGCGCACCTGCATTCCGGGTGAGCGCTTGGACGATGGCCGGGTATGCCCTCAAACGACCGACAGACGGTCTGAACAAAGTCACTAAAGTAGTGTAGGTTACTGATGGGAACCAAGCCGCCCAGAGCGGGCATGGGCCGACCGAAGGGCTCAAAGAACAAGACCACGACCGCAGTCAAAGAGATGGTGCTGCAAGCGCTCGGGAACGTCGGTGGGGTCAAGTATTTGGAAGAGCAGGCCACTGAGAACCCGACCGCGTTCATGACGCTGGTTGGCAAGGTAATCCCGTTGCAGGTGGGTGGCGACGAGGACGGCGTGCCGATCCGCACGCGAATTGAGATAGCTATTGTCGATCCTAAGGGTGCCGGTAGCTAGGGCGTTCAAACCGCTCCTAGCGCCGTCACGATACAAGGGCGCCCACGGCGGGCGCGGCTCGGGCAAGTCTCATTTCTTCGCTGAGCGCCTGCCCATCCATGCGTTGACCACGCCAGGGATGCGCGCGGTTTGCATTCGCGAAGTGCAGAAGAGCTTGAAGGAGTCGGCCAAGCGGTTGATCGAGGACAAGCTAAACGCGCTGAACCTCGGGCCTGAGTTTGACGTGCAAGCCGCAGAGGTTCGCACGCCCGGCGGCGGGGTGATCCTGTTTCAAGGTATGCAGGACCACACAGCGGAGTCGATCAAGTCGCTGGAAGGCATGGACGTAGCGTGGGTCGAAGAAGCCCAGACGCTGAGCGATCGAAGTTGGCGCATGTTGCGGCCTACGATCCGTAAGGAAGGCTCAGAGATCTGGGCAAGCTGGAACCCACGGCTTCGCACTGACCCGGTGGACAAGTTTTTCCGTCAGGGCGGGGAAGGCATCGTGTGCGTCCAGGCCAATTGGCGGGACAATCCGTGGTTTCCCCATGTGCTTGAAGCGGAGCGCAGACGGGACCAACAGAACGACCCAGATGGCTACGGCCACACCTGGGAGGGCGACTACGTGACGGTTATGGCCGGCGCGTACTTCGCCAAGGTGCTGCGTGAGGCCAAGGACCAGCAACGCATAGGGCGGGTGTCGGCTGATCCGCTGCTGCCGGTCTACACGTTCCACGACATCGGTGGGGCGGGGGCTAAGGCTGACGCCTATTCGATCTGGGTGGTTCAGTTCGTTGGCCGTGAGATCCGCGTGCTGGATTACTACGAGGCGCGCGGGCAGGTTTTGGCCGAACACGCTGCGTGGCTGCGGCAGAAGTGGCCGAGAGCTAAGGTTCGACTGCCGCACGATGGCGCGAACACGAACAACATCACGGGCAAGCGCTACCAGGATCACTGGGAAGAGGCGGGCTTTGACGCATCGACGCGAGAGAACGCAGGCACGGGCGCCGCGGCTCAGCGCATCGAGGCGGTGCGGCGTCTGTTTCCGCAGATGTGGTTCAACGAGGCGACCACGGAAGCCGGGCGCGCGGCGCTTGGCTGGTATCACGCACGGATTGACGAAGAGCGCGGCACGGACTTGGGGCCGGAGCACGATTGGGCGAGCCACGCGGCTGACGCCTTCGGGCTGATGGCGCTCGAATACGAAGAACCACGCAAGCACACGGACAGTCTGGTGATGCCGCAGCTCGGCATCGTTTGAGGGGCCATGAAACCCCGTATGGAGTAGAAAATGGCCCTTAACGTAAATCTTCAGAATCCGGGCGTTAGCCAGTGCTTGTTCAAGCTCGCGTCCGCCAACATGAACTCGACGGCGGATCAGGTGGCAGCGCCTGTGGGCGGCATTGTGATCCCCTCGCAATACGTGCTGACGCGCATTCTTGTTGTGAACGCCTCGATCAGTCTCGATACGGCGGACGGCGGCGTTTACAACGTGGCGTCGAAGGGCGGCACGGCGCTGGTGGCGAACTCGCAAGTCTATTCAGCACTCACAGGCGCGACGCTTGGCCTTGAGCTGACGCTTACCGCGACGGGTAAGGGCTTGCAGACGGTAGCGCCAATCTTCGCGCTGACCACTGCGCAGGGCGCTGCGGCGACGGCTGACATATACTTCTTCGGCCAAGTCATTACGGGTCTCTGAGATGGTTACGGTAGCTGATCTTGAGCTTCTCTTTCCGGGGCGCGGGGCGCTTGCCGCAGGCGTTCTGCGCAACAGCGGCATCTTGACGGATGAGCCTGTGGCGACCGCGCCAGAGCCAGAGCCGCCGAGCGCGGACAACGCGATCGAGGAGGGCGGAGATGTCGTTTAACAATTCCGGCATCGTGAACAACTGGGCGGCTGTAACGACCAGTGACACGGCGCAGAACAACTTCGTGGGGCTTTACATCGGTGTCGGTGGCGACGTTGCCATCAAGGGCGCTGACGGCGGCACGTCGATCACGTTTAAGAACGTTCCGACCGGGGCGCTGCTTCCTGTGGCCACCAGCTTCGTGATGGCGACGAACACGACAGCGACGAACATCCTCGGGGCCAAGCCCTGAGGTTTGCTCTCGCGCTGGCGATGGAGTCAGCGTTCATTCTGGGCGGCAGCTCAGGCGCTGCGACCGCTGACTATTTGCCGTGGGCGAGCTTGTCAGCCGGCAATGCGACGCACGCTTGGGATTTTCTGACGGACCAAGCTCGGTTCAACAGCATTGACGTTGGCCCGCTCGCCAACACCCCCGGCTGGTCCTACACGCGCGCAGATTCACAGAACGCTTACGCTCAGA
>ERZ869925.758-NODE-758-length-19461-cov-5.855715_pt1 | contig 19461 bp, 31 predicted proteins | sample MGYA00579311_ERZ869925 | MGnify/ENA primary metagenome ERZ869925 (study PRJEB32216, sample SAMN09231817) | wastewater metagenome | place: USA: Maryland | collected 2016-07-30 | study: EMG produced TPA metagenomics assembly of the PRJNA472060 data set (Reclaimed...
GATCTGTTTATACCACGCACGCTTGCGCAACTTTGTACCCGTACGGGAGATTGCCACGGGGGGTATCTGTGTGCTAAGCGTTGCCTTTTTGTGAATTGTGTGAACGGCAAAGTACCCGCAGGTTAGTTATCTCAAGGCGCAGGTGGGGTGCATCCGATAGGGGGATGATGTGGTCAACAGTTAAATCTTTATTGTTGCAACCTTGTATTGAACAATATGGTTGCTGCTCTCTTAAATGTTTGCTGAGCTTGTTCCACGCGTAATCATAACCACGTTGTGTTCGGGTTGGCCTACCCCTATCCAATACGCGCTTACATTCTGCACAACGTGATGCACGCACTACCTTGCCACATCCTGCACACGGTCTAGGTAAAGTCATCGTGTTGTTCTAAGTATTCAATTGCATAAGATAAGAACACAACAGAATCCTTGAATTGTCCTAAGCCTAAGTTGCACGCATTGCATAACAATCCACGCACCTGATTGGTTTCGTGATTGTGGTCAACACATAAACCTTGCGACAGATCATCTGCATTGATGCCACATATAGCACACGCATTGTTCTGTGTTTCTAATAATTGTTTGCGCTCAATAGATGATATGTTGGTAATGCGCCGGTGCATATTCCTACATTGAGTGCAGGTAGTGCGCCGCTTGTTTGGTGTTCTCTTATCGTGATTGTATTCGGTAAGCGGTTTATCTATGTTGCATTTGCGGCAAATCTGTTTGTTATTCGTCATCCTCAATTAACTTTTCAAATTCTTCAGATGATATGAAGTAACGATTGTAAGCCTCAAGAGTTGAATTGGTTGCTCTAGTAAGTAACGTTTCAATTCCTTCAAATGACATTTGCTGATCTGTCATAATGTCTGTTGTTACCTCACCAATGCTAACCGCAATGCTCAACATTTAGTTAGCTCCAATCGGGAATCAAGTAGGTCATCAATGAACTTATCAACAATGTGTTTCTTTGAGTCTATTGTTTTGGTTCTTGTATCAACCGCGTGTGCTAACGCTTCATCAATCTCTTTAAGTGTTTCGGTATCCATATCCAGTCCATAAATAAGTAAAGCCCAACCTAATTGGTGGGCGGTGTGATGGGATAGCAATACCTGTTACACGATAGTGTAGCAACACATTGTGAACTTTGTGTCAAGTTTTAGCGGGCTTGAATGACTCCTGCCAAATCATACAACTGCCCATTGCGTTCAATTTTGTTGGCCTTGATGATCTTATACACCTGCCGTTGGCTAAGTCCAAGCCATAGCGCGATTGCCTCAACATCCAAAAAGAATTTACGCGTTGGGTTAGACATTGCCAAGGCAACCAATCTCAGTACAGTCCACGATTGTCTGCAACCAAAGCAGGTCACATCACTCATTAGGTTTTCTGCATCAATGACCACAAACTTATGGCAATCATCAGTTGGGCAAGGTATGCGCCGTGGTTGCTCAACAAATCGCTTGGCAGCAGCCATACCTTTTGAGTGTTGTTCTTTTACCTCATCGTGAAAGTCTTTGGCCCATTCCTGAGCTAGTGTCCACTCAAGGTGAGCAATGTGGAAATCACACGTTGCCTGAACTTCAGCATCAATGGTTGGCTGCCTGACCAATAGCGCCGGCGGTGTCAACTGCCTTGCGCTACGAATCTCAGACTCCCAACTGTGAAGGATGCCAAGCAGCTCTGTAGCCATCGAATAATCAAGTGCGTTGACATTGACCCCAATGGAGCGTTCGGCACTGACTGCGCCACTGCCTGATCTGCCTGGCGTTATGTAAAAACCTGCCTCACATTGCAGGTCAGGGATAACTGTGAGCCAACCCTTGACCGCCTTGTAGCAGCCTCGGCAGGTGGTTGCATCTGTTGAGCGTTGGCAGATGTTGCAGTTCATTTGAACCCCTTTTTGTAGCCGCAGTTATCGCATTGGACTTTCCATAAACTTAAACTTGTCTGTGGGTTTATTACTTCCCAGTAGTAGTTTCGGCAGAATAAATGTCGCAATCGTTTCAAAATGGCACCTCACTTGTTGTAGTTGCAGTTTGTGGTCGTGGGAAGTATTCGGGTGGCTCTGATACAAAAATGGTCATTGATCTGCAGGTGTGGGTGGCAAGGACGATTGGCTCTTTGGCACCCATCCTTATCGGTGTCCTACGAGTAGCTTCAAAGGATTGGCTGGTTCGGTGGATTTCGTAGGTTCCAATACCTGTGGATAACTTTTCAATTTCCTGAACAATGTTGAGTCGGTCTGTATCAAGTTTGACATCGCAACGGCTGGTTGCTGACACCCCTGCCCACACTAGGTTCCCACACTTTCGGCAATTGATCGGCTTAAAATCAAATGAGGTCATAAATTACCCTCAATGCTATTGAAGGCGGTAATCTCCTTGAAGCCCCCCCTATATAGGGGTGGGCACTCAAGGGTAAATGGTTTACCCTTAAAGGGTAATTTATTACCCTCAATACAAAATACCCCCAAAGTGTCCATTTTAATTGGCAACTCCTTGAATCCAAGGCGCTATATAGTCAATCGAATACCACACATCTGAAGTACCGATTCGCGCCGTTTTCACCTTATGGTTGGCCAATAGAGATTTGCGAGCCATCTTCATACCCTTATCATCAACCCGCTTGCCCAACAAATTGCTCAAATCGGATGTGGATAAGCCAGGGTTGGCAAGAACTGCATCAAGCCAAATATCCTCATTGTTGCGTTTCTTTGTGGTATATGAATCGGCCCCGCCAAGGGTCAGTGAACGCGTGGCCTCATCAAAGGTCAGTTGCTGCTCTTCTTGTAGCACATCACGGCCATCGGCTGAAAAGAATCGGCCATCCTGAGTTTTCTTCAGTAGCCAACGCACGTCTGCCCAATCGTCAAGGCGTGTAGCTCCACGGGCGCGATCAACGCCGTTTTCCTGCGCTCGCCCTGTGTGAACAGGCAGCACAAGGTTAGATACCCCTGCTCGGTCTTTGATCACGTCTAAGGTATCTAAGAACACGCCCACATCACTGTTTGAGTTCTCATCGCCGCAGCCCGTAAAGGCGCGAGCAAATGGGTCAAGAATCCACGTTTGGGCATCTAAATCTTTGAGGATAGAAACAACCAAATCCTCAACCCGTTGGACGATTAGGGGCAGTCTCTTGCCTCGCAGGTGTACAAGGGTGATTTTGTCGCTATTTTCAATAGATACATCATTCATCCAACGGCGGTATTGATTCTCGCTGACCTCATAGTTAAAAATTACAACGCGCCCCTTGTGTTCAGGTTGGGCAAAGTAATTTAAAAATTGTGTGCCATCTGCCAATGATCGAGCTAGTGAGTTGATCAGGGTGGTCTTTCCCGCCTTGTATTGGGCCGTCAGGGTCACATTGGCACCTGTTGGGAATACATCCTTGATTGTCCACTTAACTTCCTCAATGGGCAGTTTAAGCTCGTCTGTGAGTGTGCGCACAAAGATTGGTTCGTGGTAATTCTGCGCTGCCTCTTCTTGATCAAGTAACTTCTTGGCGGTGCGCTTGGCGCGGGCTAGTTGAATTTCTTTTTGAGTAAGATAGTTAATGTCAATGCCATCGCCTGAGCCAACCGCAACGCCCGATTCAATGATTTCGCCAGTTTCGGGTGAGTAAGTGTAGGTGTTAAGTTCAACAGGTGTTGCTGCGGGGCCACCGTATCCGGCAAACCTCAGCGCCTCGGCTGCGTGTTTGAAATTGTTATTGTGATGAAGATGTGCATATACGGCAAACTTTGAATAAGACTTTTCTGCCTCAAATGTAGTTGATGTGGAAAAAACGTAAAAGGTGTCATAACCGCCGTGATTGGTTGAAGCAGATATGCCTTCACTCTTTCCCGGTCTGCGCCACAGAGTCTTTTCGGCTTGGGTAAATACCTTTTTCCATCCTAGCGGTTCAAGGATCTCTTCCCACGTCATTCGTTGGTTGTAATCATCGCCCGGCAATGCAGGGTTAAATTCGCGCTTGGTCAATTCTTGCTTGGTGATCTCAGGCTTTGGCATCTCATCAAAAGTTGACAAGATTGTGAACAATTCATTCATTTCAAAATGAGTAATCACGGGGATTGTCTCAATTGAACCTGCAATCATCACCCACGGTTGCCCCGTAGGGTGGGCAGTGCCGCTTGACGGTGCGCAGATGCTAAAACCACCCGCACCGCGTGTTTCAATCAGGCAGCCGCCATCCTCGCCCGCCTTAGATGCCAATTTAGTGTTGCCTTCAATGGCGGGGCCATCTATCTTTGCAAGGAAATGAATTCCCCCTGAAGGTGTCATTTCTGAATAGCCATTGGTCAGTGTTTCCCAAATATATTCAAGCCCTGCAGCTTTCATTGCATCTTTTGCCTTCAGGTGCAATTTCTGTTCAATTGCTCGCCCCTCAAATTCGATCATCAAAAGATTGCCCGAAATAGGGCCTGTAATTACGCCTAAGCCCTGCACCTGATCGTTGTTGAACCAAGCCAACAATTCATCTTGGTTGGGGTGGCGATCTTGAAACTCTTTCCAAGAAGATAGCCCTGGGCGCTTTGACCCATCGGCGGCAACAGGCACAACAACAATGCCTTGTGTGGCAAATCTAAGTGCGGTTGTTAGTATTTCGTTAGTCATTACTTTGCCCCCTTTAGCATTGACTTAATTACCTTTGTAATAAGTTCAGCGCAAGGTTCGCAAATAATTGCAAATTCTTGATCGTGTGGGTCTGTCACATCAACAAGCGTGTGAGTTTTTTCTGAATTCCTGCAGTTAATCACATCGCAGGTCAGTAATTGGGTGCTAAAATCAGACATCGAATCTCCTTCGTTTAGGTTCGGTCACGCCCCTGGCCGTTAGCGCGGTGCAGGGGTCTTTAATGTCTTGCAAGTGTAGGGATATGGTTGAAACAAAGCGAGTTTTCATCGGCTCAAATATTTTTCTAAAATGTCAACATATCGTTTTTGCAATTTGTTGGCTTTTTTTGCTCGGTTGAGCCTTCTTATTAAAGATTTAACGTCAATTCCCGCATCTTTGGCAATAAATTCAAAACTATATCCACGATCAATTAGCTCTAAAACATAATCCAAAGGATGTGTTGTAACGCTCATTTGCTGCTCCCCCAACCCGTTCCCTTAAAGTGTGCTGGCACTGCCGTGTAAATCCGCACCAATGGCTTTTCGCAATCCTCACAATACTGCATATCTTTATTATCAAATGAAAGATTCAGCTCAAAAGTGGCTTGGCACTGCTCGCATTTGAAATCATAAGTTGGCATTATTGCTTCCAACAACGACTGCAATGGCAATTTTCCAATGCTTTTGCAATTCTTAATAGTAATTGATTTGTGTTCAAATTCTCGCAAGTGTGCTTGTGAGTATATACACCATTTATATCGGTTTGATCAAACCCACCACAATAATCGCATCGAATTTCAAATCCTAGTTTCATAACTTCCCCCTCAAACTAAAAAGATTTCTCCAAGAATGAAATGCCCATCCATTTTTTGTGCGGTAATAGGTCAATTCAAATATAGCCATATTCTCATCTCTAATGTGATCAATAACCTTTGTAGTCTCTTTTGGTGTCACATAATTTTTGCCCATCATCGGACCGTTAATCGCGATCATTTGTTCCCCTAGCAATCCGCGCTGCCTGTTCCATTGTTGCTGCAGAATTACCGGCAACTTCAATTACTGCGTTTTCAATTTCTTGTGCTATTTCTTCGCGTAATTGTTTTTCGATATCATCCCAAGTTGGGTCATCAGGCTCTATGCAGCAACCACACCCAAGAGAATCATAATAAAGTTCCATTGCCGTTCTACTTCTTTTTTTCATTTATTGCCCCCGTTCTGTTATGTCTTGCGTGGCGTTACAGGAATCGAACCTGTTAGATACATCCCCCGATGTATTCCCGTCTAGTGACCATCACAACGCCGTTTTCTTTCCCCCGAAAGGATAGGGCAAAGAATTAGTTAACTGGTTTTGCTCCAAGTTGTGCAAGCAAAGCCTGTACTGCTTCATCATTGATGCTTGCAGCCGGTGCAGCAGCCGCAGGCGCAGCCGTGGCAGCACCTGAAATAAAGGCATTTGCCTTGGCAACTGCGGCGGCATCTGCGGTGGCATCTACAAGAATCCACGGCGCAGACTTGCCTGGCTTGGCTACACCTTGGCCGATGCGTGCCAATACCTTTTGGCCAATCTTTGTTTTGAGTGAGTTCTTGAGAGCTACATTGAAGAACAACACCGATTCGTGCGTTTGGTTGGTGTCAAGGTCAACAATGCGTACTTCAATTGCATCTGCCTCGCCGTGAACTGTCTGAATACCTGTTTTGTATTCGGTTGGTTCAAGAATGAGCAGGTGTCCGTTCAAATCGGCAACTTTAACCGATTCTGTGTTGTTGCTAGGTGCTGAAAATGCCATTTGGCATCCCCCGTTTCTTTTGGTTGGGTGTTACTTGTCTGTTGGTGTTTCCAACTCTATTGGTGGATTTGCCTCAATCCATATCTTATTCATATCTGAAATCGTCATTGTGCATTTGCACCCGTCACGTTCGCACATCATTTTGACCCCTTATTCAAATTACATTTTCCGTGTGATGGCCTAACATTTTCCAATGAATCTGCACCACCGTTTACAAGAGCTATAAAATGATCTATATGCAACCCAAACTCCCATCCTGTTTTACCCGGTTGCCTAGGTGCAGAAAAATCAATCGGTTTTTTACAAATGTGACAATCTAAACCATATGCATCAAATACTTCTTTTAAAGTATATGGGCTTACATTATTTCCTAGTTTACTTGCCCTGCGTTTTAAATTCCAAATAAATCTTTTATCAGGGTTTTCTTTTCTATATTTTTTAAACATATTTTTTACTATTTCAGGATTATCTTCCCTATATTTTTTCGCTCTTTTACGCTCTTTTTCAGCATTTAGTAAACGATATTTTTTGCTATATTCTTTAAAACAAGTTTTACATTCAGGCCGCAAACCATCTGCAGATATTTTGTTTGCATAAAAATCAGTAATTTCTAAGCAATTACCACATTTTTTGCATTGTTTTTTGCCAATAGGTGTAACATTCATATATGGCCTTTCGTGAGGCTGTCGGCTCCTGGCGGTTGACCCCGCGCAGGGGCATTTTTTATTGCTCTTTAATTTTATCATACGAACGTTTTTTCGGCGGTATCACCGTTGCAGGCTACTGATAAATCTTTACTGTAAGGCCTAAAATAAGGACAATAATTACAAAGGCGTGAAGGTGTGGCAGGTATAAGTGGCCACATCTGCGGATTTTCTTCAACATCAATTGTTGACAATAGCTCATAAACAGAATCCAATCGTGCAAGTGCAGATTGGGCTGCTGCCTCATCGTAGTCAAAAAGTTCAATGTGCATATCATCTATTGAACCGCCTGTTGGCAAGAAGATCAGGCCAACCTTGTTCACGGTTACGCCCTGTTGAGCCTTGCCATAACCGTACAACTGCACCTGAGTAATCTGTTGGCTTGTCGCACCTTCACTGCGCTTGGCCTTGACCCCTGCAGGCGATGTAGTTTTCCAATCAAGAACATAACCCTTTTCTTTATCAAATAGGTCAATGGTGCCTGATAAATTGGCTCTGATCTGAACCTTTTGCTCTACTTCATAGCGTTCAGGGTGTTTGCTAAAAATGTTTTCAAGAAATGAATGGATGGCGGTTCCAACATTGGCCGCCCAAGAACCGCCACCCGACTCATTTACCTTATCCCAATCCAACAACTTGTAGGCAAGTTTGCGTACACACTCTTGCCCTACTTCAGATGGCCCAATATAAACCTGTTGGCTTCTTGGGGTCCATTTGCTTGCCTCGGTGATGATGTTACTCAACTCAAGTGCAAGTTCTTTTGCTGGTGTGTTCAAAGGTGTAAATGTCATTGTTTAATCATCCTCATTAACAATTGAAAATCTGCGTTGAGTAGATTTTACCTCAAGCGCTTCAATTACCTGCGCAGGCAGTATCTCGCGTGCGCGTTTCGTGTCGAAACGGGTTGATTCAACAAATGTCCATCTGACCACGGGTTTGTTCAAGAACATACCCATTTGGTTTTCACCTAGCGCTGATTCGATGTGAGATCGCGCTACATCTGCAACTTCTTGCAGCTCTTTAATCTTGGCAATTGCATTTTTATATTGCTCAAGCCAAGCGGCGGTGTTGGCATCAAAGTCAACAACACCTGATTCTATTTCTATGCTCATATTGACCCCCATCAATAAAAGTTCTTGCGTTGAAAATGTTTCCAAGCGGCACACGGGCCACCGGCTCCATATTTGCGGCCTATGTAGGCCAAGGCTGCCACGGTCTGAGCAACAGTAGATTTACTGCGCTTCATCCCAAGGTTTTTATATGTTCCATCTAGCAACTGCCCAATTCCTTGAGCCGTACTATGTGGATTCTTTTTATCTTTCCAAGCGCTTTCTTTACTCATTAGTTTAGAAAAGCATTTGAAATCTTTGGCAGTGAGCAATTCACGGGCTACTGCCTTGGCATCAACTTGCATTAGTGGCGGGCGATCTTTATAGATTACCAACTCAGGTACTGCAGGTGGTGCCATTATTGTTTGAACCATCAATGAAGTTGAAACGCTGACTATCACAATCAGTGCCAACCTTTTGATAAGTCTTTTGTCTGTTGGTGTAATGGTTCTGCTCCTTGTTCAGTTGCAGCCAATTTTTGTAACACCCGCCGCACATAGCTCACGGATGTATCTAATTGGGCTGCAATTTCGTTGGCAGATACCTTTTTGGCGTGCAGTTTGACAATTGTTAGCGCCATCCCTTTGAAGGCGAAATTCTTATCTTGTGCAACCTTTGCGGCTTCTCTTTCGGATGGCGATTTGCCACCCCAAAAGCCGTAGGGCATCTGCTTTTCTAGTGCGTACTCCAAACACTCCTTTGCGTGAATACAACTTGAACATATCGTTCTTAGTTGGTGCAGTCTTTCTGCTTCTTGTGAGCGCCCATCGGGAAAAAATAAATCTTTATCCTCAATTTCTGCACACTTGGCTTCATCAAATCGTGGCAAGTCAACAAAGAACTCAAATGGGTTCACTGTTTTTCTGCCAACCATTGTTGAAGGTCTTGGATTACCCAAGATTTCTCAATGCCGGAATTTCTGCGCTTGAGAATGATGTAATGCAATGGCACCTCGGATAGTCCACGGGCCTTTGCATAATTTTCTGCCTCAACTTCAGCTTCACGCCAAAATTCAGGCAAACTTATTGTTTTACGGTTCTTGAGTTCAAGAACGTATTGTTTTCCTGCAATGAGGGCAACTAAATCGCCTTCATCGTTCTTGCCTGCCTTCACCAAACGCTCGCACAAGGCACCCGCGCTGCGCAGCCAACGCATCACATCGGTTTCAAATTGTGCGCCTTTGCGCCCGTTTGGATTGGCCATTAGTCCACTGCTCGCAAATGTGGATAGTTAATTGCTGCTTCACGGCCAACGCGTGCAAACTTAACCGCCCGAACCAAATCTTCAGCCAAGATCAATGCCTCATCCTCACTCATATTGCATATAAGCGGTGCGTTTTCCTCTAATTCTGCTCGCGCAGTATCAAGATTTTCACCATAAAACTCATCGCGTATATTGGCTGCCGCAGATGCCTGCAAATTGTCTAAGTATTTCAACTCATAAGCGCCAACAACATCTTGCACTAAATCTTTTACGGCATCTTGTTCTTCAAGATAAAGAGCGATAGCACCGCTTGAATGTGTATGGACTGAAAACAATGGTTCGCGTGTCTGCTTCATTGGCCTTCACCAATTTCAAATGCAGAAATTACAATGGCATAAAGAGCTATAAGGCCAATGATGCCACATACTAAAATAAACCAAGCCATTTGGTCTTTTCCTTTCCGTTCAAAGAGTAGGGTGACACATACTACACACTTTGAATGGTGCGACACGCTAGGCGGTTTGAATCTCTATTTGAAACGGCGCAGATGTATTGACATCGTATTTGGCTGCAATCTTGAGCGCCTGCAGAATCTCGGTCTTTGCCCCTTTGAGCGTGGTCAGCGCAGGCAGATGCCCCGCCAACGCGCCTAGCGCGTAGGCACTGCCACTGCCTACTGCATACAGGCCATCTTGACTTTGACTCATACTCAGATCATCGCCAATTTCAAAGACATTGCCCGCAAATGCGATCAAGTAAGAGTAGCTCGCACCTTCTTTGGCGTAGTCATACCCGCCATCTCGAAAGGTTGCAATGATGCTTGGGATTATCTTGCGCCCCATAAACTTCACAGGGTCGGTGCCATCGTAGGCAGGCGGTTTCCAATTGAAGGCCAACAAATCGCCAGGGCGCACATCCCCTGCCACGCCAACTAGGTATTTGCCCAACTTCACCACCTTGGGGATGCTAGGCGAAATGATGCGCTTATCCCCATCGGTGATCTGTGAGTCTGCCCCTAGGATGGCGAAATTAGGCCCCTGAAAGGCGATGAGAGTGGTCATAGGGCCAAGTGTAGGGGTAGGAGCTAGACAATGGCGAAAACCCACCTGCTTCCCCTTCAGGTGGTTTTTCGGGATGAGCCTAACACGCTCAGGAAACGTTATCAAATTGTTACCAAAATATGCCCATTTGGGCTTGCGCCTGTATATACAGGTGCTATGTTTATCTCATTGAAGGGAACGGCCCGACAATAGAACGGTAAGAAAATGACAACAGTTGAAACAACAAAGGCAATCCGCGCAGAACTCAAGGCAACATTTCCAACATATAAGTTTTCAGTTCGCAAGTGCGACACCGCAGTGGTCAACATTGAATATAACGGCGCACCTGAGATTCGTGAAGCTCTTGATGCTATCGCTCGCAAGTACATTGGCTGGAATGAATTCAACACAGATTATGTATGGGTTAACGCTTACGGAAAGGCAGGTGCCTAATGTCAACCACTGAGAATACCTGCCTCAACTGCGGGGCAAAGTTTGATTCAGTAGCAAAAATGCACGAATGTTTCGATTGTTTTTTAATTAGAATTGGAGAAAAGTAAAATGGGTGCAATGAAGAATCTAGTAATTGATGCAAGCGATCAACTGCACATAATCAGCCGTGACCTATCTGAAGCATCGCTGACTGCCGATCTTGACGAAATGAAGATGGCGCTACGGCGTGCAATTGTGAACTCAGCTCTTGCCATTGCCTTTATTGAAGAATTGGGGAATATCTAATGATCACAAAGCGTGGCAAGCGTGTGCGTGCAGTTGCAATTCTGATTGGTGCAATCCTGCTTTGGCAGGTTGCCACACATCTTTGGTATGTGGGCATTGATGCCCCTGCCAATGATTTCCTTGGTTGGTGTTGGGGTTCAATGACTGAGTGCGTGGCGCTATGACTCCACTGAGATCAATTCGAATTGCCAACGATCTTTGGGAATCTGCCAAGGCCAAGGCACAAGAACAAGGCACAACAGTTTCACACATCATTGTGAGCGCATTGCGCGAATTTATTAAGTAAAAAAGCAGCAAACCCCCGCTACCTGGAACGGCAGGTGGCGGGGGTTTGCTTATGGGGGCAACTTATTGCCTAAAACTTAATCTATATGCTGTGCCAATTCTGCACAAATTGCAGCGTATGCCGCCAAATCAATTGCTGAATCAAGATGGTTAGGTTTTGCAGATAATCGAGCTAGTTTCATCGCCGCCATACATAGGGCAACAAATTCAGGTGGTACAGGTTCTCCCGGTTGAGCAGTTTCAACATAACGCTCTAAAACAATCCCCATAATGACACCAATGCGCTTGTGATTTATGCGTGGCTCATTATAGGAAACATTGCGATCACCGTAAGTCAGGCGTTTTGCCTCATCTAAAACTTCACCCCTGTCCATCATTCCCCCAACTCATACCAACCTGCACCCCAAAGAGTGAGTAGGCGCTTGAAATAGTCATTGTATTGAGCGCCGATAGTATCAAGGTTATACAAGGAAACGGCACGTTCACGGATTGCAGCGCGGTCAAGTGTCTTTACATTTCGAGCTGCATCCATAAATTCTTGCAAAGTTCGGCATCTGAAACCTGTCACGCCGTGAGGATTGTTTTCTGTAAATGCACCCCAATCGGTTGTGATTGTAGGCGTGCCACAAGCCTGTGATTCAATGACCACATTGCCAAACGGCTCAATGTAAAGAGTAGGTGCAAAGGTGGCGATGGCACCGCCCATTAGCTCAGCCCGCTTTTCAGGGTCAACGCTGCCAACAAATTCACCGTATCCTGATTGCTCGCCCGGCCCTGCCAAAATCAGGCGCTTGCCAAGGCGTTCACACACCTCTTGGGCGATTCGGTAGCCTTTTCGATCAATCAAACGGCCAATGAAAAGGTAGTAATCACCCTTGCCATCGCCAAGTGGGAACATTTCAGGTTCTAAATAGCCGGGGATGACTGCATCATAAAATTGACCATCTGCCGTTGTGGGGTTTTTCCACCCTGCATAAATTGAGTGCATCCACGCATAAGATTCAAATACGCGGTATTGGCTAAACACGCCCCCGTAGCCAACGCCAAACTCAACTGACATTGCGTGAGGAAAGGCATCGGCAATGGGCTTGTGAGCGCCACCGCCGATCAAGCAAATGAAATCTTTCTGCTCAATCCTCTTGCCCATCTCCTTAATGACGTTGCCATTGAAGGTTTGCCAATGGGGAAGTGAGGTATCAAATGAAACTGAGGTGTAATGGTTGGCTCCTTGTGCTGCCGCCCGCATATCTTCAGAAATGCAGGTGATTAGCTCATCTTCAACGCCTTCAGATTGCTCACCGGCGTACAAGTACACCGTGTGGCCTTGGGCCTTCATCATCATTACAAAGCGGCGTACCTTTTCGGTAAAAGCGCAGCCTGCATATTCTTTTGTTACTTGTGTGTGCGGTAGTGCTATGACGTGAAAGCGCATTGATTCCCCCGAATCTTAGGTTTTAAGAAAGTGCTGCTATCTCATCTGCAGATAGGCCAAGGGCTGCAAGTTTAGCCTGCGCAGATGCTTTTGCATCGGCCTTAGCCTGCTCTGCTGCCTCGCGTTCTGCCTGCTCGATTGCTGCAAGTTGTGCATCAACTGCACGCTGCTCGATCTCTTCAGGGGTCAAATCAACGTATGTTTGAGTTCCCTTTGCAACATCTACAATAAGTTTCTTATCAGCCATTGTTGATTGCCTTCCAATCTGTAGTTTCTTCATCCCAAGCGTACATAACCCCATCTGTAGGGTAGGCAACAGGTGGTTGCCATTGTGCGTTTTCGTCTAATGTCCACGATGGATATGGTTGAGGTGCATAAAACCAATCATTTGTTGGGTCATAGTGATACCCAATTCCCGCGTAGTTCTTGCGGATGTTGCCGTTGTAGCTTGTTTTTACCCAAGTGCCGCCAAGAGATTCCATAAAGGCTTGCCCCTCGTCAGGTTCACTGTTATCGCCTACAAGAACGCGAATTACTACATTGTTTTCATCAATCTCTGCCCAATGTGACATTTATTTTTCTCCCATTAACTTGCTATTGGATAACGAATAATAACAATACCTGAACCGCCTGTGCCGCCTGGTACTGACCCACTACTTCCACCACCACCGCCACCTGAACCGGTGTTAGCGGTTCCATTAGTAGCAGCAGCGATGTTGTTACCACCAGCGCCACCACCACCCGCGCCACCTGCCGTAACTCCAGAATCTCTTGAATAATATCCACCACCACCGCCGCCAGCATAAAAACCACTCACGCCTGTTAATGTAGCGGTTGCCCAACTTGAATAGGTGTTTATACCATCTCCGCCTTCACCTATTGCATCAGTGTTGCCAGCCTCTGCCGCACCACCACCGCCACCTGCTTGACAATTTGTTGTGCCTGGATTTGATGTAGTTCCACCTGAATACCCACCATTTCCTGCCGTTGGTCCACGGTTTGAATCATAAGAACCACCGCCGCCATTCCAACCATCATTGGGTGCAGTTGTTTGAGCTTGACGACCGTTGCCGCCACCGCCACCAAGTGACGTATATGAAAATGCGCCACCAATAAAACTTGAATCTGTTCCCTTTAACCCAGGCGCGTTGATTGCAGGGCTATTTGTAGCGCCACCCGCACCAACGGTGCAAACATAATTAGTTGCAGATAATAATGATTGAGAGGTTAAGGCATAAACACGACCAGCACCGCCGCCGCCGCCAACGTCTCCACCACCACCGCCGCCGCCAGCAATAACTAACATATCGGCAGTTAAACCTACCTGCGGCACAAAATTACCACTTGAAAGAAACGCGTGGTACCAATAGGTGCCATCGGTTGCAATGACATTGCCACCGCTTGCCTTTGGCGCAATGGCGGGTGTAGCTCCTACAGATGCAATGCCATAGAGTGAGAATGTTGAGTTGGCTGCAAATGCAGCGCCTGAACCTGTACTGATCTTGACCGCAGTTATTGCTGCGGTGTTATTCCAAAGACCTGCAATCATATCCGCGTATGCAGTTGTGCCATTGTTTTCTGTAACTGCTTCAATTGAATATGATTTTGCCGTTGAACCAAAAGCATTGGGAATATAAAGTTCACAGTTTGTAAAAGTGTTAGCAGTATCAGTAGCCGCTACAAGGCCGCCAGCATAATTAGTATTGCCAGCGACAAAAGATATTGCAGATGCGCCTGTTCCTTCAATAACTCGATTAGAAAAATTGGCAGTTGATAGATTGTTGAAATCAAGCAAGGCAAACCCAGAACCGCTTGCATAACGTGCAGACCATACAACCTTCAGATCGGTGTAACCCGTTTGTGGGATGTTGGCAAATGTGACTGAAGCAGCCGATGCGTTGAGTTCGGTGCGTTCTAAAAGAATGTAGTTTTCGCTTGGCATTTATCTATCTCCTATTTCGCATATCGAACTATGACCACGCCTGAGCCGCCGTTGCCGCCCTTATTTACGCCACCATTGTATCCACCGCCGCCACCGCCTGTGTTTGCACTAGCGTTAGCTACAGGAACGTTGCTTGCATTAGAACCGCCACCAAATCCACCTTGCCCAAAATTGGTAACACCATTTCCACCACCACCGCCACCGCCAGCAAAATAAGTAACACCTGAAACGGTTTGACCTCGTCCTGTTGCTGCACCGATAGCGTTTATAAAAGCAGAAGTTGCACCAATACCGCCATTACCGCCTGATGAATTATTTACTGGAGTGCTTCCTGCTGCCCCAGCGCCACCGCCGCCACCGCCTGGAATTCCACCGCCAGTGATTCCGCCATTGCTTGCGCCAGCGTTACCTTGTCCTGATGTACTAGTTCCGCTTGGTGTAGTTATGGAGTTTGAACCGCCTCCACCACCACCAGAGCCACCGTTCATAAGTGATGTAGGTGAAGTGTTGTTGTCATTCAGGCCACCGCTACCACCACCAACTGCTGATGTAAGCCCAGCAAATGTTGATGCTATTCCTTGGCTAGCAGATGAAACGTTATTTGTTTGTGCAGTGCCACCTGCTCCAACAGTTATGTTGTAAGTTGTAGCGGTAACAGACTGAGAAGAAAATTGTAAAAGACCACCTGCGCCACCGCCGCCAATGGTTCCGCCACCGCCACCTGCAACAACTAAGATGTCGCAAGTCAATGCCTGCTTAGGGATAAAGGCACCTGTTGCACCAAAGGTGTGATACCAATACTGTGAATCTTCTGTGATGATACCGCCAGTTGCTTTGGCAGCTCCAAGGTCTGCGTTGGCAATTCCATATAGTGAGAATGTGGAGCCAACTGAAATAGTTGCAGCACCGCCAGCCGTTAAAGTAATTGAAGTGATCGCTGCGGGTGTTGCTCTCCATAAGCCAACCAATGCACCAACAAATGCGCTTGCGGTATTTTGTCTGATTAAAACAGTTTTGAAAGTTGTGGCATTTGAATAGTTCATAATGTTGGCAATCATTAGTTGCCCATTATCAACACTTCCTAATGCAAAGTTTAAGAATGTTCCGTTGGTTTGTCGGTCAGATGTTGCAGTTGAACCGTTGCCATATAAACGGGTTGATGAATAATTGCTTGCAGTATCACCATTGAAAGTTAAATTTATTCCTTGACCACTTACAGATAATTTTGCATCTGCTACTAAAACCAAGTCTGTGTAACCGCTAATGCCAGTCAGGTCAAGGGTGACTGTTCCTGTGGCAGTGCCAACAACTGTTCTGCGTAATTCTTTGTATGTGTTTGGCATATTACTTCACCCCGTATAGTGTGAATTGACTGTGTTGTGTAAAAGCAGTTCCGCTAAGAACGGTAAAGGTAAGACTTGTTATAGGGTCTGTTTTCATATAAAGATTTGAATAAAGACCAACAGTTCCACCAAAGGAGTTTGTACCAACTGTCCCATTTACATCGTAACCATTAAGTGAGCGAATAATTTTGAATTTGCTTGTGCTTGCATAATCTAAATAATCTACAACACAAGCAGTAAACACGTTTGTTGCAACTCCTGTATTAATTCCACCGATAGTAAGAGCAGTTTGAGAAGCATTACCACCAGCAGACGCAGCAGTAGTAGTAGATGTAGATGCCTGTATTTGATGATAAGAATAACTTGCCGATGAATCGCCATTGACAGTTCCAAATAAATTATCAACTGAGAAAGAAGAACGGTTTGATTGAGCAAATACTCTTAACTGCAAATGTTTATAGGTGTTTGGGATGCCAGCGATTGTGACAGATGCTGCGCCACCTGATGGCACTGTGACTGTAGCCAAAGAATCGTAGGCCCCATCAGGTTCCCAAGGGTTCCAAGTGGTATTGCCTGCCAACATATCTGTATAACGCGTGACGGTAGACATACCGCCGGCGTTACTCATCTTGAAGATGTAATTGTTTGAGGCCATTAGGAAATCTCTACCCCTGAGATATGAAAGTTGATCGTGGTCGCAGATGCGCCACCCTTAATTGTTTGGGTTGTAGCCAATACTTGCTTGAGTGGAATCACGGTTGAATCATAGGCCCCAACGGTTACAGTTGTTGCAATAGATACATCATTGAGCGACATAGTAAATGAGCCTGCAGTGCCTGCAGTATTGGTAACAACAATGTCAGTTACAACAGTGGTTGTTGACGCTGGCACCGTGTAAAGCAGTGTTGATGTTGTGGTAGTTGCAGCGCCTCGAAAGAGCGCCTTAGATGTTTGTGGCATTGTTATCTCCTAGTATGCGCCCATTATTACCATTGTGAAATCTGATGGACCTGTTGGCCCTGTAACTCCCGTTGCACCCGCAGGTCCTGTTGAACCTGTAGCTCCAACGGGTCCTGTTGGTCCATTGAGGCCAAAATCTAAAACAACTGCATTGCCACTACCAAAACCAATAGACCCTGAAAGGTAGGTCAATCCATAAGTAATAAAGGTGGTGTTGTTAGTGACTGAGGTGATTGTGAAAAAGACTTGATGTGAAGATGCAGGGTTATTGCTTGCCACTGAGAATAAAGAACCGACTGGAATGCTTAAAAGCGCATTTGTGATTAAAGCTCCGTCTTGAGTTGTTCGGTTCACATAAGCGGCGGTGATACTTGCAACCGTGGTTGAATCAAAAAGGATTTGACCAGTTGCAGGTGGCGTGACAGTTGCCGAATTGTAAAGATATCTTGCGCCACTTTTGTTACCAGTCACGCCTGTTGCACCCGTTGCCCCTGTTGCACCGGCAGGGCCTGTAGCTCCAGCAGGTCCTGTTGCACCTGTTGGACCCGTAGCGCCTGCAGGACCTGTAGCACCAATCGGCCCTGTTGCACCAATCGGTCCTGTAACGCCAACTTCACCTTGAATACCTTGGATGCCTTGCGGTCCTGTGGCACCTGTTGCGCCTGCAGGTCCTGTTGCACCTGTATCGCCTTGAATACCTTGTGGACCCGTAGCACCTACAGGACCTGTTGCACCAACCGCGCCCGTGGCACCGACTGCGCCCGTGGCACCTATATCACCTTGGATGCCTTGAGGCCCTGTCGCGCCAATTGGCCCTGTTGGTCCTACATCACCTGTTACACCTTGTGGCCCTGTGGCTCCCGTTACACCTACAGGTCCTGTTGCACCTGTTGCGCCAATAGCACCCTCAGGCCCTGTTGCACCTGTAGCACCTGTTGCACCTGCAGGTCCTGTGGCACCTGTTGCACCCGTTAAACCTGTTGCAATTGTGACAAGAACTAGAAGTTGGAAATTTGAAAAGTTTGTTGTGCCTTGACCGCCTGAAGAATCAAGAACAACAGGCACCTCAACATAACCTGTTTGAATTGTTATTGCGCCTGTGATCTTAAACTTTTGAAAATTAGTGCTTAAATCACGATCTTGAATAATAAGGAAATCGTTTTCCTTTAATAATGCAAGCAGAAAATCAATATCATCGCCAGTATCGTCAATGTGATCTATATTGAGTCGAGTTGAATTTATTTGTGTTGCATTACCCCAACGAATATCGCCTGAACCTGGCTTGCCTGTTGTGCTTGAGGTATCTGCTGCATAATCAAAAATGTTTGCAGAACCACCATCTGCACCTGCAGGCCCTGTTGCACCTGTTGGTCCAGGCACTGTTGAGGCTGCGCCTGTAGCTCCCGTAGCACCTACGGGTCCTGTTGCACCTGTTGGGCCTTGATCACCTGTTACACCTTGTGGGCCTGTTGCGCCGGTTGCACCAATTGGACCTGTTGCACCTGTTGCTCCAATTGCACCTGTTGGGCCAGGAATAATTGAATCTGCACCCGTAGCACCCGTTGCACCAACAGGGCCTGTTGCACCCGTTGCGCCAACAACACCTTGAATACCTTGTGCGCCTGTTGCTCCAATTGGACCTGTAGCGCCAACATTACCTTGCACACCTGTAGCACCTGTCGGGCCTTCAACACCTTGAATACCTTGGATGCCTTGAATACCTTGTGGACCTGTTGGGCCTGTAACTCCAATTGGACCTGTTACACCCGTTACACCTGTTGCACCAACAACGCCTGTGGCACCCGTTGGGCCTGTGGCACCAATTGGACCTGTAACACCTGTTGCACCAATTGAGCCTGTGGCACCTACGGGGCCTGTTGGCCCTGTTGGTCCCTGAACACCTTGTGGGCCTTGCAGGTTTGAAATAATTACTTCAGCAGGTGAGGCAATTTCAGCAATAACATCTGTTGTGCTTGAGGATACATAAACAATTGAACTCATCGAGTCACCTCAGGGGAGATGTTAAGTTCACCCTGTACCAAGCGTGTAACTGTTGCATTGCTCGCAATTAACTCAAGGTCATAAACATAAGTGCCGGCAGGCAATGCCGTTGTTTGAACTGCAGTCTGATCAAGGCTAATTGTGCCTAGCGCACCGCCAAGAGTGATGCCGCCGTTGGCAGTTGTAAGCGAAAGGATAACTTCAGTATCTTCAACATCAACGCGAGCTGCGAGACGTGCAGTGTAACCCGTGAGGTTCACTGCAACATTGTTAATTTTCCAAGTCAAAAGAAGGTTAAAAGT
>ERZ869925.759-NODE-759-length-19445-cov-9.346055_pt1 | contig 19445 bp, 23 predicted proteins | sample MGYA00579311_ERZ869925 | MGnify/ENA primary metagenome ERZ869925 (study PRJEB32216, sample SAMN09231817) | wastewater metagenome | place: USA: Maryland | collected 2016-07-30 | study: EMG produced TPA metagenomics assembly of the PRJNA472060 data set (Reclaimed...
CGCATAGTCTGCACATCCGATTTCAAAGCCGCGCTTGAAGCGCGAGGGTTCGACCCGGACAAGATCAAGCGCGTGATGAAGCACGGGCAGATGGAAACCTACACCAAGCTCGGCGTTAAGTATTTCGACATCCTGCTCGACGCCGACAGCGAGGACTTGCCGCGTGCCGTGATTAACGCCCTGCGGAACGAAGCCTCGGTGATTTACGTGGCCGAGTGGGAACTGAACTCCAACCCGGATGAGCCGGTTGATCCGCAGAACCCGGACGGGCGGAAGAAGGCGCATGTGTGGAAGGGTGTCGATCCGGGGTGCAATCGGTTCATGGGCTGGCCGATTTAATGACAATGACTATCGGGTACTGATATGGCTAGAAAGAAAAATCCGGTTCTTGACGATCCACAGGAAGATAAGCCTGAATCAGACCCGCTTAAGCTTTGCCGCGAACGATTCAAGGAAGCGCAGGAGTATTGGAGCGAGGAGTATTCAAACGCGCTGAACGACATCGAGTTTCGGGCCGGTAAGCAATGGCCTGACGAGTATAAGACACAAAGAGAAACAGGGAAAACACCGCGCCCATGCCTCGTAGTTGATAAGCTCAACCAGTACGTTCGCCAGATCGTCAATGATGGGCGTCAGAATCGTCCATCCATCAAGGTTCGCCCGGTTGATTCCGGTTCAGACATTCAAACCGCCGAAGTATTCCAAGGATTGATCCGCCACATCGAGGATCGCAGCGGTTCGGACATGGCCTACGACACCGCCATCGACAACGCTGCTACTTGCGGTTACGGCTACTTTAAGGTGGTCAATGAGTATGCGCGTGACAACGGATTCGAACAGGAACTTGCCATCAAGCGGGTACGCAATCCGCTGTCGATCTACATTGACCCTGATTCCAAGGAAGCCGATGGGGCGGACATGAAGTTCGCGTTTGAAGTCGAGGAAATGAAGAAGGACGACTTCAAAGCCAAATACCCCGGCAAGATACCGGAAGATTTCAAGGTCGATAGCGAGACAAGCGACTGGTACGAAGGCGACAAGGTGCGACTTGCGCGGTACTGGTACGTCGAGGAAAAGGATCGCAAGCTTTACCTGTTGCAGGATGGGACGACTGTCGAGGAAGAAGAATACGACGCGCTGAAAGAACAAGGTATGTCGCTGGAAGGTTTCGTAGCCGACTCGCGCATGATCCCGAAGCGCACCGTATGGCACGCTCTGGTTTCCGGCAAGGAATATCTGGAAGAACCGCAGGAATGGGTAGGTAAGTACATCCCGATCCTTGTCGTCTATGGCAATGAACTTGACCTTGAAGGCAAGGCGACGCACTTCGGAATTATCCGCCAAGCCAAGGACGCGCAACGGCTATACAACTATTCACGCAGCGCGTTTGCTGAACGTGTGGCATTGTCACCCAAAGCGCCGTGGGTTGCAGCGGAGGGGCAGGTCGAGAATTACTCTGATGAGTGGGAAACAGCAAACGTCAAGAACCATTCAGTCCTTCGCTACACTCCAATTAGCGTAGCTGGAAAGGTTGTAGGCGCACCGCAACGCCAGCCAGCCGCAGACATCCCTTCAGGCTTCGCGCAGGACATGCAGATTTCAGAGCATGACATCGAAGCCTCTGTCGGCATGTATCGCGCATCCCTTGGAGCGCCAAGCAATGAACGCAGCGGCAAGGCGATTCTTGCGCGGCAGAAGGAAGGCGACACCGGCACGTTCCATTACCACGACAACCTGAACCGCGCCATTCGGCATTGCGGCAGGATTCTGGTTGATCTGATTCCGAAGATTTACGACACGGCGCGAGTTGTCCGCATCCTTGGCTACGATGGAACGCCGGATCAGGTGCAGATTAGCCCCGACATCCCGACTGCCAGCCAGAAGAATGGTACGCAGAACATTTACAATCTCGGCGTAGGCACGTATGACGTGACTATCAGCACCGGCCCGAGCTACAACACGCTGCGGATGGAAGCAGCCGAGTCGATGATGCAACTGATTCAGGCGCACCCTGACTTGATGAGCGTGATTGGCGACGTATTCGTCAAGAATATGGACTGGCCTGGCGCGGAGGAGATCAGCGAACGGCTCAAGATCATGCTCCCGCCGCAGATTCAGCAGGCAGAGCAAGCCAAAAAGCAGGGTGGAATGCCGCCTGAAATGCAAGCCATGATTGCCGGTTTCGAGCAAGCCATGCAAGAGAAGGACATGCAGTTGCAGCAGATCATGGAGGAAACGCAGAAGGCAATGGAGGAAAATTCTTCGCTGAAGGTACAGGCAAAATCGAAGGAAGACGAAAACGCCATCAAGGAACGCGAGGCCAACATCAAGGAGTTCGAGGCTGAGACTGAGCGGCTTAAGGTGCAGCTTGAGAATGGCGTTGATGAGGTTGGGCGGTTGCTGAAAGAGCATGAAATGCGCGTCAAGGAATTGCTGATGGCGCATGAGCAGGCGCAAGCCGCGAAACAGGCGGCTGTGTCTGATGAAGGCGAAGGCATAGAACCTGAAGCGCCGGATGCGTCAATGCAGATCGCCTCGCTTATCCAGCAGTCGCAGGATCAGACCATGCAAATGATCGCAATGCTTGCGGAGTCAATGCAGCAACAGACGCAAGCGATGACGAGGCCAAGGACGGCTACGCTGTCTGATGGCAGACAGATTGTAGTTAACTAAAGCTAGGAGAACGTAATGAGCAAATCAAACACCTTCGAGAATGACTTGTTGCTGCTGATTTTCAACAACACCGACATTACGCTTATTGGTGATGCCGCCGGATTGCAGAACAGCGCTGCCGCAGGTAGCCTGTATGTTTCGCTGCACACTTCTGACCCCGGCGAAGCTGGCGACCAGACCACCAACGAAACCGCCTATACAAACTACGTCCGCGTCGCCGTAGCGCGAAGCGGGGCTGGTTGGACAGTTACCGGCAACGCTGTAGCCAATGCCGCGCTTGTGCAATTCGCGCAATGCGGCGTAACCGGCGCTACCCTGACGCACTTCGGAGTCGGTACTGATTCTTCCGGCGCTGGCAAGCTTCTCTACTCCGGAGAACTTACTGCATCGTTGGCTGTGTCGTCCGGTATTCAGCCGCAGTTTGCGGCTGGTGACTTGGATATCACCGAGGACTAATATGTCCGGTTTTCGCAATATTGGAGAGTACGCAGCGGCGGACGAGGCTGGACAGGTTTGGTTGTCAAGCTTCCGAAAAGCTGTAGCATCTGCTGCGACGACGACGAACGCATGGGTGGATTACAGCTACTTTGCTGGTTCGCCGCCTGCGAATTTTTACGCAAGCGCACCGTTAGTAGCTGCCGTGCTTGATTCCGACAAGGGAATTTACACCGGCGGCAACGTATCGCCTTCAACGAAGCACTTGAAAAACCTGATGCTAATGTCTGCTGCATCAAGCGCAACTAGTACCACCAACGGGCGGCAAGAGGTCGCCGTCTGCGATTACCTGCTTTACTACCCATTCATCGATACCGACGCCATCGGCGAAGAGCAGGTGATGGACAACACCGTCACCCTGCCGCGCTACGCCGCGCAAGGCGGGCAGGTGGTCGCCGTGGCGCAATCCGCCGCATCTGCAATCGGACAATTCACCTTCAGCTACACAAATCAGGACGGAGTTTCTGGGCGCACCTCGCAGAACAACTACACCTTCATCGTCGCTGGTGGAGGGCAGGTTGTTGGCGCGTCTGGTGCTGGTGCCTCGTACAACCCGTTTTGCTACCTGCAAGTCGGAGACACGGCCGTTCGCAGCATTGAGTCAGTAACCATGAGCGCGGCTGGTGGCGGATTGATGTGCCTTGTGATCGTCAAGCCGCTGATAAAAACCGTTGTCTCGCAGGAATGCCGCCGTACTACTACCGGGAACCTTGAGAGTTACGGGGCATGTACTGAACTGTCGTCTGTTATTCATCAAGCTGGAGCGCCGAGAATTTTAGACGGAGCCGTCATCGGGCTGCTTGCCGCCGGCTATTCCGGTTCGCTGGCATCGTCAATTTTGTCGGGCGCACTCGAAGTTATTTGGAACTAGGAGAACACTATGGGTTTCACCAGCCAAGATGATCTAATCACGCAACTTACAGTCAATGGCAAGGGCGATATGGTTGTAACAACCAAGACGCTCAACGCAGCCCAACTTGCAGGCACTTGGACACTGCTTGCCGGAATGGCGGGTTATCCTCCGGCTGCGACCTTCGCATCCGGTGCCGACCTCACCTATGCCGCTACAGACGACACATGGAGCGAAGGAACTATCTACACCGGAGGCGATGTCGATCCGGCTACGAAACACTTTACTGCGGCTGGTGCGGCCTGCGTAGCCGCTGCTGGTGCGCCGTGGTATGTGATGGCAATTGACTTGGTTGGGTATGTGAACCTTGGAGCCTACACCGCAGGCAACGTCACATCGACCGGCGTCAAGACCGTCACAATGACACCGATTGCAGCGACTTCAAGCAAAGGCGACCGTTACGCAAACGGGCAAGGTCTGCGCCTGTTCGTTGCTGCTGATACCGCGCTTGGCGCAAACGCTCCGACATGCACCATCAACTACAAGGACACCGCCGGAAACTCAGCCGTTACCACGTCATTTACCAGCACAGCATCTATGGGTGTCGGGCAACTGCTCAACACCGGAGCGGCGGCGAACAAGTACAACCCGTTTATCCCTCTTGCTGCTGGTGATACCGGCGTCTCGGACATTGAATCGCTGACATGGGCTGGCACCGCGCATGCATCCGGTACTGTCATCATCGGTCTGTGCAAGCCGCTGTGGACGGTTCCGGTTCCTGCGACCGGCCTATACAACAAGGTCGACTTCGTCAATGCGTTGCCCTCGATGCGAAAGATTCCAGACGGCGCGAATATCCAGTTCCTTCTGTTCCAGACTGGCGCAACGACATCGGCAGGCACCATAAACGTCGACTTTGACTACGCTTATGGCGGTTCGTAATGGGCCTGCTGGCTAACGGGTTCCGCGATAAGTCGGGGGTCTTTCAGACCTTCGGCGCTACAGCGTCCAACAACGCCTACCCGTCTGCGTTGATGTCGAATTACGCACGAACTGGCGCGACTCGGAACATTTCGGCAGGGCAGGGTATCACCGACGACAAGGTCGGCTTGCCTATCGGGTATCTGCACCCCGGCGCATGGATGTTGCCGCAAAAGGGCGGTGCAATGTCGTCGCATAACCGCACCAATGGGGAAGCGACGGCAACCCTTACTTTAGTTTCAGGCAGGAATATTGCCGGAACCTCAGATGGCGTAGCTACAGCAGATGCGTCATTACAACTTGTTGTAAGCCTTACTGGCACATCTGATGGAGTTGCTACGGTAACAGGCAACGTCCAAGCCGCGCTTGGTATGTCCGGTAGTGCGGCAGGTAGCAGCACGGCAACAGGTGAAAAGAATGCGCTAGCTTGGGCCTATGGGACATCTGACGGAAGCTGTGCGGCAACGCTAACGCGCTACGCAACCGGAAGGCTGTACGGAAGCATCACACCATTTACGGAACTGTCGCCCGAGAACCTTGCACAGACAGTTCTTGATTACGCGCAGATCACGCCAATTCATGCGAATGTGCAGAAGATAAATGATGCAGATGTAACTGGCGCTGGCACTTCTGGAGACAAGTGGCGAGGCTAAATAATGGCGTCGTTTGATAGCGGTGCATTCGATGTAAATGCGTTTTCCACTTCGGCTTTCGATATTGAAGAAGTCGCAGGTGCGATGTATGGGACGGCAAGCGGTACATCTGGTGCAAGTGCGGTATTGGGATTTACTGTAGCGCCAGAAGTTATTGACGCAGAAGTTATGCCATCTGGCGGTTTCGCCTACCCGCTAGACGGCCTCCACACCCAAAGCCATGTATCAAAATCAGTCCGCAAGATCATCAAACGGATCGCCAAGAAACAAGTTGAGGAGCAGATTGAGGAAATAGAAACCGCCGAATCACAGGCTTTCGTGCAGCAATTGATGACTGCACTAGCCAAGGCCGATCTGCAATACAAGGCTTTCTACGCAGAGATTCTTGAGCAAGAACGGCAACGACTGATTGACGAGGAAATAAAGCTTCTCATGGGCATCAAGCGCATGAGGGACGAGGAAGAAGAAGTTTTAGCGGTATTGATGGCAATACCGTAAGGCATACGCCGAGCCTGAATTGGCGGGTTATCCAACTGGAGACGCAAACATGGGACTGGAGACTGAGATTGTTCAAGACGTGGTTATCGAAGAAGGCGGCGCACCGGAGACAGCAAAAGACGACAAGCCATATAACCCGACCAATCCCATTTTTGAGGTAAAGCCGGAAGAAGAACCATCAAAGAAGGACGAAGCCAAACCGGAACCGAAGGCCGAGGAACAGCCGAAGCCGGAGGAAAAGAAGGAAGACCCTATCCCAAAGGGCGTCCAAAAGCGCATTGATCGTGCGGTACGGGAGAAGTACGAGGCACAAGCCGAAGCCAAGATGCTCAAGGAACGGCTTGACCGGATTGAGCAGAACATCCAAGAAAGAGTTGCAAAGCCTATTGACAATTCTGAACCAAGGATAGATAATTTTGATGACTTTGATCAATACGTAGCGGCGAAGGCCGAATGGATTGCGTCGAAGAAGATCAATGAAACTCTGAATGAGCGCGAACGGCGTTCAGCAGAGGAGCGTGCGGCAGCAGCGCACTACCAAGCTGTTGATGGTTGGAACCAGAGGTTAGAGAAGGCCACGGCTGAATTGCCGGACTTTAAGGAAGTCATCGAATCGAGCGATGTGCCGATGAGTGACTTCATGCGGGACGCGATTGTAGAAAGCGATCTCGGGCCAAAGGTAGCTTACTGGCTTGCCAACAATCCCGAAGAAGCAAAGAAAATCGCATCTATGTCCCCATTGGCGACCGTCAAGGCGATTGGTCGCATTGAAGAACGATTGGAGAGCCAAGCGAAGGCTCCCAAGAAACCAACAGCCGCTCCGGCACCGCTGAAGCCCGTTGGAGGAAAAGCGTCAGTACAGAAAGACCCAGGTCAAATGTCTGATGCGGAATACCTCGAATGGCGAAAGAAGGGCCGAGCATGATGACGTAACTATTTGAAAGGAAAGCAAAGTGTCGAACACTCTTAAATTCATCGATATGGTAGCGCGTGAAGCGCAGGCCATCGCGCATGAAAAGCTTTCGTTCATCGGTACTGTGGATAAGCAGTATGATGATTCGTTCGCTCAGAAAGGCGCAAAAATCGGTTCCGCCCTGCGTGTCCGCAAGCCGAACCAATACACCCGCACGCAAGGTTCCCGCGTGATGGACATTCAAGATCAGGACGAAGCCGTCCAAACGATCACTCTGGCGACTCAGGATCACGTCGATATGCGGTTTAACTCCGCCGAACTGACCCTCGATACTGACAGCCCGGATGACGTTGCCCGCTTCACCAAGCGTTATATCAGTCCGGCCATGTCCGTTCTGGCTTCCGGCATCGAAGGCGATTTCCTTGCCTACGCTACCAAAGCCGTCGCGCAAACTGCTGGTGCGGCTGGTTCCGCGATCAACTCGCTGTCGGCCCCCGGCGCTGCACGTGCCAAGCTGAATCAATCCCTTGCCCCCAAAGGCGAGCGTTACATTCAGATGGACAGCGTGACGATGGGCGCTCTGGTCAACGGCGTTGCGGCCTACTTCAACCCTTCCAACGCGATTTCCGAGCAGTACCGCGAAGGTCTGGTTGCGCGTACTTCGATGGCTGACTACTACGAGAACGAGCGTATCTGGTCAATGTCCAACGGCGACGACGTTGCTGGTGCCATTGACGAAGCGGCTGCGACTCACTTCACGGAAGGTTCGACCACGCTGCACGTCGATGCCCTCGGCACTACGCTGTATGCTGGCCAAGTCTTTACGATTGCCGGTATCTACGACTGCCATCCTGAAACCAAGGCCGCGTACCCGCACCTGAAGCAGTTCGTTGTGACCGCCACCCCGACCATCGCTGGCAACGAGTGCGACATTTCCTTCTCCCCCGGTATCTACTCGACCGGCGCGAAGAAGAACGTCTCCACCGCTACCGGCGCGGACATCACTTGGACTTATTCGGCCCAAGACGGCGCGGTTGTGACCTTCCTCGGCAACGCCAGCACGACCTACATGCAGCCTTTGATGTACCACAAGGATGCGTTCCAGTTCGTGTCTGCCGACCTGCCGCTGATGGACGACGCCCATAAGTGCACCCGCAAGGTGCAAGATGGCCTGTCCCTGCGCTGCTGGCTGGCTTCCGACATCCGCAACGACGAACTGCTCATGCGTATTGACATTCTGTACGGCTTTGCTGCACTCCGTCCGGAATGGGCCTGCCGCATGATCGGCTCTGCCGCCGCCTAACCAATAACGGAATGAAAGGAGACTGATATGCCTTCCGTTGAACAAGTTACCTACAACTCGCCCGATGGGGCCACGATGGGCAGTAGCGCCACCGAGAAGATTTCTTTCTACGGCACTACTCCGATTGTCCAGCGTACCGCTGCGATTGCAACTTCCGCTGTTGGTACGGCGTCGTCTGCTGATGTGACTACCGGCCTCAAGGCGGCTGTCATTGACATCATGAACACGCTGGAAGCCCTCGGGCTTTGGGCTGGTTCGGATGCCTGATAGCGGCATGTAGTAAGATGAAAGGGGCGGCGAAAGTCGCCCCTTTTTACATGGAGGATCAATGCGACTAGCACTATGCGTACCAACCATCCGCCGCCCGTATCAGCAATTACTGGATTCAATCAAAGCGGCAGTACCGGCTTTGGATGCGGAAGGAATCGAGCATTCAATGGTGTCAGAAGTAGGCAACCCGTATGTAAGCCAAGCCCGTAACGTCATGCTCCGCAAGGCTCTGGATTGGGGCGCGGATACCATCGTTTTCCTAGACCACGATGTTTCATTCGGGCCGGATGACCTGCTCAAGCTGGTCAAGACGGAAGGCGACGTGGTAGCTGGCACATACAGGTTCAAGCGGGAAGCCGAGGAGTACATGGGTACGCTATTCACCGACAAGGAAGGCTACCCGCGAGGCCGCAAATCTGACGGTGCTCTGCATGCCCAATGGGTTCCGGCCGGGTTTCTAAAGGTTACGGATGGCGCAGTGCACAAATTCATTGAAGCCTACCCGCACCTGCTTTACGGCAAGAGGTACGCTCCGCACGTCGATCTGTTCAACCACGGCGCACACAATTGGGTATGGTACGGCGAGGACTACGCCTTCTCGCGGAACTGGAACGACTGCGGCGGAATGATCTGGCTGGTGCCGGATTTGAACATTACCCACCACTCAGAGACGCAAGCCTATCCCGGAAACTTCCACAACTACCTTCGCCATAGACCGAACGGCGATCTCCATAAAGGAAATCTATGAAAACCGTACTGCACGTCGGATGCGGAACACAGCCGATTCACGACTTTTTGGACGGTTACAAGGAAGTCAGGCTCGACATTGACCCTAGCGTGGATCCTGACATTATTGCCAGTTTGACGGATTTGGGTGAAATTGGCGAGTTTGACGCGGTGTATGGATGCCATGTCCTTGAACACTTGGCACCGCATGAAGTAAAGAAGGCCATTCAGGAGTTCAAGCGGGTGCTGAAGTCCGGCGGTATGGTGATAATGATAGTGCCTAACCTGGACGGCGTAAAGCCCACAAGGGAGGTTCTATACCAGTCCGAGGCAGGGCCGATTACCGGGCTGGATATGTACTACGGCAAGGAGTCGTTTGTCGAGGAACACCCATACATGGCCCACAAGACCGGATTCGTTGCCGAAACGCTGCAACAGGCACTTGAAGCCGAATTCAAGCCGGTTAGCGTAAGGACGCTTGCCGGATACAACCTACTTGGAATAGGAGTTAAAAATGCCCTTCATGTCACACCCTGAACATGGGTATCACCAAGCGATAGAGTCTGAAGTCGAGGAAATGGTTAAAAACGGCTGGAAACTGGACATCCACCCGCATGATCCGTCGCGGGAAGCCATAAGCCAGCCTCCCCTTGCAATAGAAGGAAATAATGCTACAATCCAGTCACAACCTGCGCCTGTACGCCGTGTTGGACGCCCGCGCAAAGCGGATGACGGTGTAGTTATTTAGGATGAGCGATGGCAACTGCTCAGACGACTATCAACAGGGCATTACGGCTGATTGGCGCAATCAGTTCCGGTGAATCCCCTACCACTGACGAATCCAACGACGGCCTCATAGCACTAAATGCCATGCTCGAATCATGGCAGCTTGACCGGCTTACTGTATTCGCATTCCAAGACAAAACCTTCACGCTGGTAGCTGCTGACGGCTCCATCACGCTAGGCGCTGCTGGCAACATTACCACGCGCCCGGATCGCATCGAGTCCGTCTATATCACGGCAAGTGGTACTGATTACCCTGTGACAATGGTAACGGCTGGCGAGTGGCATTCCATTGCAAGCAAGACGGTTACTAGCGACATTCCAGAGTACGGCTATTACGAGCCTAGCTACCCGCTAGGAATTCTGAATCTGTGGCCCGTACCTAGCGCCGCCAATACGCTGCACGTCGTAATGTGGACGCCATTCACGGCGTTTGCTTCGCTATCCACTGCCGTTTCATTGCCGCCCGGATACGAGCGTGCCTTGGCGTATAACTTGGCGATTGACATTGCGCCGGAGTACGAGAAGAAGGTTTCAGACGAGGTTGCCAAGGGCGCTAACGACTCGCTTGCAGCTATCCGGCGCGGTAACAACAGGCCGATGATCGCCGGGACTGACTTGCCGTTCCTGATTGGCAACGGGCGCGGGTCGAATATCGTTGCGGATACGCCGTGAGAGTTCCAGCCGTAACCGAAGTCGATACACGCGATGGCTCAAGCAACAAGGACGAGCGGCTTACCAATATGCTCGCGGAGAAGGACAGCGAGCTTATGGCGTGTGTTCGTCCGGGGCTGAATACCATGCTGGCATCAACCGGAAACGGCAACGGGCTGGTCTGCTTCAACGGCCAGATCATGCATGTATTCGGGACTGCGCTCAAGTTCGGCACGACCCCCACCAGCATTTCCACCGTGCTTGACGGCCCATACGACTTCGCGGTGTTGCCATGAGAATCCCCGTTTCCGGCAATATCAGCACTAAGGACGGCAGTTCCAACAAGAACGCTAGGATGACCAACATGCTTGCCGAGGAAAAGCAGGGTAAGTCGTTTGCTGCGGTTAGGCCGGGGTTGAGTCAGTTGGCCACTGGTAGCGGGGATGGGAATAACTTGGTTTGCTTTAACGGGAATTTGATAAATATCTACGGGAATACCGTCTATCAGGCCGTACCTTCAGGCGGTACTGGCGCTGAATATTCAATTAACTATCTTCCTGTGGCAGATCATTGGAACCATGTAATCTGGAACGGGAGCAAATTCTGTGCTGTAGGAAATACATACAGCGCAACAAGCGAAGATGGTTTGACGTGGGAATATGGATCAATGCCTTTTAACGCATGGTGGGGTTCTGTTGCATGGAATGGGACGATATTTTGTGCGGTCATGTGGGGGTTATCAGGTTCATCACCTTATGTACATGCTGGCGCAACTTCTACTGACGGATTGACATGGACAGCGAGAGAACTTCCAACAACAGACGAAGAAGATGAAAACGGAAATTCACACATCGCATCCAATGGCACATTATTTGTAACTGCGGCTTATGATGCTGGCGCAAACTTCTATACAAGCACGGATGGAATTGTATGGACGGCGAGGGCTGCACCAGCATCATTCGCTGGATACGGTGGGCTTTTTGCTTATGGGGGGGGAACCTTTGTTGCATTGAACGCCCATTTAGGGACGACCTATGCAACAACATCAACGGACGGAATAACTTGGACGGCGGCTACGACGCCAAGCATAACCCTTCCAGGAAGTACGAATTATGCAAAGCTTGTATTTATAAATGGGCTATTCGTAGCAATCAACTCAACACAATTCCAGTATTCAACCGATGGAATTACATGGAATGTGAATTCGTATGGAAGCACAATTTGGTCTGGAGCAATAGAATGGGACGGAGAAAAATACGTCATATTTGGCTCTGAGCCTGTAGCTGGTGGGGCTGATTGTTCGATGCTTAGTTCAAGTGATGGTGTTACATGGGAAGAATCTAGCATACCTGAAGGATGGATGTTTTCTGCCGCGTCTAATGGAACTAATATTGTTGTTGTAGGTACAGCGGAATCTTATGTAACAACCGACATTCATCTAATCAATATTGCAGACCCAACATACACACTTGAATCAATCGGAACGATGACTGATGGTTATTTCGACTTCGCCCTAATCCCATGAGTACGCTATTCCTCAAAACCAAGACAATCGCTTACTACATGGTACTGAGCGATAACCAACTCTTGTACTCTCAGGCGCTTGATAACGCGGCATGGACTGCAACGACCATGACGCTGACGAGCGGCCAGACCGATCCTAGCGCAGGTACGGATGCTTATACACTTACTGCAACGGGGCCGAATGCAACGCTGCTGCAATCCGTGGTGCTTGACGACAACCTTCAGCGCACGTTCTCAATCTACCTTAAGCGCAAGACAGGAACCGGGAATATTTCAATCACCGTTGATGGGGCGACGTATTCAGTCGAAACCACGACAGGAGCATGGGCGCGGTTCGATACGACGCTTACCGCATCCGGGACAGTTACCTGCGGGGTGAAGATAACGACTAGCGGTGACGAAGTGTATGCGGCTTGGGCGCAGCTAGAGGACGGCGACGAGGCAACGACATACTCAGAAACTGGCGCGAACAGATACACAGTAACGCAAGTGACGGACACTGACTACCCTGCGAATACAGTAAGGGGATGCGCGTATTTGGATGGCCGCGTGTTCGTGATGACGCCAGTTGGCGAGATTTACCAATCCGCGATTGAGGATGCTTCCTCATGGGCCGCGCTGGACTTCATCCAATCACAAAAGGACGCCGATGCCGGTGTGTACCTCGGCAAGTATCAAGAGTACGTCGTACCGTTCAAGGAGTTCTCGGTTGATTTCTTTTATGATGCCGCGAACGATACCGGCTCTATCCTGTCGCCCGTCGCCAACATGACGTTCTCTGTCGGCTGCGCCCATGAGAATTCAGTCAAGGATATGGCCGGTACGCTGGTATGGCTTGGGCAAACGAGAGATGGATTCGGGCGCGGTGTGTTCAGGATCAACGGGAACCAGCCGGAGAAGATAAGCACTCCGCAACTTGACAAGATTCTCGATGCTGACGACTTGGCTACCGTCTATTCATGGACGGCCAAGGTTGGGGCGCACCTGCTGTATGGGATCACGCTTGGAACCAGCGCGGTAACGCTGGTCTATGACTTCACGACTAGCGTCTGGTCGTTCTTCACCTACCTAGCCAGCAGCGGAAGCCCGACTGCGCCGACCGCCATTACTGCGACTGGCGTAGTGACTAGCACAGCGCACGGATACAGCGACGGGGCAATCATAAAGGTAGCCAGCACGAACGCAGACTTCAACGGCTGGCACGTCGTTGAATACGTCGATGCGAACACCTACAACATTCAGGCAACCGGCACAGCATTCAGCGGAACAGGCTCTGTGCAGAAGTACGTTGAAGGCATCTTCCCGGTGATCGCTTCCACGTCTTGCGGGGGGCGTCAATGGATGCAGGACGCCACCAGCGGGGCGCTTTACGAGTTCGACCAGTCGTTATATGCTGATGAAATTGGAGCTATTGCGGCAAGGGTGAGGACACCAAAGTTTGACGGCGGCAGCACAAGCCGTAAGACGATGGGGTGGGCAGAGGTTGTTGGAGACAAGATTGCCTCCTACGCTTGCGTGCGATGGACGGACGACGACTATGCAACTTGGTCTAAGTTCCGTTCGGTTGATCTGGATTTGAACAGGTCGAGGGTGCGGAGGCTCGGCAATTACAACCGCCGCGCATTCGAGGTTCTTCATGTGAAAGATGCGAATTTCCGCATCGAGGCTTTGGAAATACAGGAGGTTTGATATGTGGAGTGCTGCTTCTTACGAAAGCCCTAGCGCGTGGTCTGCTAGGCAATCTGGCTACGACCAGTACGATAGGCAACGTGCTACTGAGTGGGAGAACCAGCAGCGCATGTCTGATCCGGCCTATTGGGCGCAGGCGTTTGGGATGGGTAGCGGCGGTGGCGGTGGGACTGGAACAGCCACGACGAACCCGTACCAGCAAAGGCTCAATGCGTTGCTGGATAACCCCGACTCGATTGCGAATACCGGAGTGTACAAGTTCGCTTTCGACCAAGGGAACGAGGCCATCAACCGAAACCTTGCGGCAAAAGGACTGCTGAAGTCCGGGAACCGCCTTGCTGAACTGACCAAGTTCGGCCAAGGGCTTGCGTCGCAGCAATATGGCTCTGAGGCTGATCGTCTGGCGAAACTGTACGGCATCGGGGAACAGTCGAATATCGAACGCGAGAAGGCCAACATGCAGATGAAGTTGTCCATGATGAACAATATGATGGACATGAACAAGCGGTATATGTCGCCGGGAGTACATCAGACTGGTGCTGGAACTGTTTATAGGTGGGACTAAACCATGAGCTACCTTGACCCCGTAATCAACCCGACAGAGGACGAGTTTAACGCTTGGCTTTCCACGCAGACCTTGCGCGGGAATACCAATAGCCGACGCCTGTCCGACCTGCTGAATCAGGAGCAACTCGCGGCGATGCAGGCCGACAACGCTATGGGTGGCGATCCGGGCGTACAGTTTGCCGCACCGCAGGAACAGCGGCTAAACACGATCCGGTCGAGTTCAGGCCGGACGATTGACCTTGGCTATGCTGCGCCGGGTGGTAGCGGTGTTGCGCCTGATGGTCGCCGCGTCAAGTCTGATCCGTGGGTGGATGGGCCGCGTGTGTTGTCGCGCAAGCAACTGGCTGACGGGACGATTGAGGTTATCAAGGAAGCCCCCGCGCTTGACGGCTTCGGGCGGCAATCGTCCAAGATCGTGCGCGAGATCGAGACGCCGGATTATCTGAATCCTGCGATGCTAAAGAAGGCGCAATACGAGAAGGCTGTGGGTGAGGCGCGGAAGGCGAATAGGGAAGCCAATGCCATGCCGGAACCGAAGCTTGTTGATGGTCAATGGGTGTATCCGCCTTCACAAGCAAACCCACAAGGTCAAGCCGTTCCTGTTGGTGGGTTAAAGAAGAATCCGACTGAGGATGAACGCAAGACGGCGTACAACGTAGGCCGCATACTTCAGTCTGCCAAGATGATTCAAAATACCACGGAAGGCAAAGGCGGTGCTGGTGCTATGTCCCCCGGATTCCTTGAAGCTACTGCTGGCGTACTCCCTCTATGGGATACGGCGCAAGAAGGCGCGAAGAACCTAGCTCGGGACAAGAACAGGCAGATTGTCTATCAGTCGCAGGCAGACATTATCGACTCCTTGCTGTTTTTGGCTACCGGCGCTGCGTACAACAAGGAGCAGTTGGCACAGCAACGATCATCTTATTTGCCCAACTTCACAGATGAACCCGAGGCTATCAATGCCAAGAACGAACGCATGAAAGGGCTTATTGAAGCAGCGAAGGTGCGTGCTGCACATGCTTGGACTCCTGAAATGGAATCCGCATTGAGCGTGCTTAACATTCCGGCTGTGGGTGGTGGTAATAAGCCGCAACCGACTCAACAACCTAAACAGACGCTTAACATACCTGATAGTGCTTCCGCATATTTGAAGAAAAACCCATATCTCAGGAAGCAATTTGATTTGAAATACGGAGAGGGAGCATCACAACAGGTGCTTGGACAATAATGGCTAACCCATTCGACCAATTCGATCAGCAACCAGAACAAAATACTGTTCAGGCAAACCCGTTCGACCAGTTTGATGCGCCTCCGCCAGAAGAAGAAAAAGGCTTCTTCGCAAGTATCCCTAGCCAGATGCTTAAATCTACCCCGTTCGGGATGGCAGCGGATATGTACAAACGGGGTAGAAGTGGTGAATTGCTGACTCCTAAAGAAGAATCGCAACTGCGCGGTCTTGGCATGGGAGCGTCAAACCTTGCTACTGGCGGGGTGCAATATGCAGCTAACGCATTAGGAATGGGCGAAGGCATAAACGACGCCATTCAGCGGAAAGAGGCTGAATACCAAGCAGGACGGGAAGCGGCAGGCAGGGAAGGCTTTGACGCTATGCGACTAGCCGGTAACGTCATTGATCCTGTTGCCGTGCTTGGGATGAAGGGAATGGGGAAAGTAGCGCCAGCAGAAACGACATGGGAAAGGATCAGGCAGGGCGCTGGAGCTGGTGGCGCGATTGGCCTAATGTCGCCAGTTACAAGTGGTAACGATTTCGAAGGCGAGAAGAACTCGCAAATTGGCGCTGGCATGACAATAGGCGGGGCTATTCCTGCGACGACTGCACTTGTTGGTGGAACCTACAACGCGCTTAAAAACCTCATTTCTCCGTCTATGGGGAAAGAAGGTACTCAACGCGCTGCATTGAAAGTTATCAACGATATTTTGGGCGAAAGACGTGCGCCGGTAGTTGAGCGGCTAGGACAGGCCGAAGCAGGAGAAACGGCGGCGCAAGCTGCGGCTCCGGCTGGTAGCGCAGAGTTTGCCGGTTTGCAACGCATCGCGGCAAAGAACGACCCGTCCAAGTTTAGGGATATTCGCATTGCAGAGGAATCACGCATCGGGCAGATGTGGGACGACCTTAATAAGAAACTGTGGCCGATTGGTAAAAAGGAACTTGAAACAGCCAATGTTGCTGGTACTGTCGGAAAGAAACTTCAATCAGAGGCAGACACATTATCTGACGTTGCATTGAGCAAAATAGAAGATGTTCGCCGCTTCGGCGCTGCTGGTCAGCGGGCGGATGCTTTGGCGCAGTCGTGGTATCCGGTTTCAGGTATGCCGCGTACTCCGGGTAGATATAGTTATGCTGATGAACTGTCAAAGAGAGCGGAAGGAGTAGTCAGCAAATCCGCTGATGAATCGCGTTTATTTGGTGAAGCGGCTAGATTCAAACAGATGCAGGCAGATAGCCTTGCTGCTCACGGATTACGCCCGCTTAAAAGCGATGCAATCGTAAGTTCAATCAACGCCAAATTGAATGTACCGGGGCAGCGTGCATCGAAAGTAGTCCAAGCCACGCTCAACGACCTAAAGGAAAGAATCAACACGCATTCGAAAGATGGCGTCTTGGACGCGCACGATCTCTACACGATAAGGAAGGAGATAGGCAATAGCATCAAGACGTATGCTAAGGAAAACCAGAATTGGGATAAGAGGCTTACATCCGGCTTGGAGAAAAGCATTCAGGGAACCATTGATGACGCCATAGAAAAAGCTGGCGGAGGTCGATGGAAAGAATACCTTACGAAGTATTCTGAAGGCGCTGACAAGATTAATGCTCGGGTACTTCGCGGAGAGGAAGCGCGGAAGATGGGCGCTGAAGGTTTGTCCAAGGCAGCGAAGATTACAAAGATGGACGAAGCCCCAGGAACGCTTCCAAACCCGCTGCATCGTGGTGTGATGGTTGCGAACGCTGTTATTCGCAGACTGGAAGGATACGGCGGTCAAAAGACGACGGATGAGATTTCACGCCTGATGGCGAATCCGCAAGAGCTATACAGACTGATGAAAGCGGCGACGCCACAAGAACGCATGGTATTGGCAAAGGAGTTCATGCGGAACACGGCAATATCGACTAGCGCACAAGCTGCTGGCAGGGGTATCGGGAGCAATTAATGGCACAAAACCCGCTAGGCCCGCCGCCCAATGTAGATCAGGCCCACACGTTCAATCGGTGGATGCGCCTGATGTATCAGCGGATCATAGCATCCGGGCAAATCCTGTGGTCGCAGATCGTTGAGCCGACGGTGGTCAAGAATACGTTTTTCTCCGGCCCGACGACCGGCGCTGATGCTGCGGCTGCTTTCCGCGCCATCGTTGCGGCAGACTTGGGAACTGGAACGCCTACGGGTGCCAAATTTCTCAGGGACGATCTGAGTTGGCAATTGCCTTCATCTGGCGCGACAAGCAACGTGATTTCCGCTGAGACAACGATTGCAGCGGATACGTCTTACATCGTAATTGATTACCTCAATATCGAGGCTGCGTTTATCGTGGAAGGGATGGTGGAGGTTTTATGAGCAATATCAGACTTGCAGAGGCGGCAGCACCATCAACACCGGCATCCGGGAAAGTAATCATTTACGCCAAGACGGACGGCCTCGTCTATGGCAAGGACGATGCTGGAACGGAAACGCAGATGAGCAATACGAGCGTAACGATAGGGATCAAGACCCCGGCTACAACGACTTCAGGCACATCGGTTGATATTACCTCAATCCCGACAGGTACAAAGCATATCGTGCTTTCTCTGTACGGTGTATCCACAAGCGGAACCAGCAACCTGATCGTTCAAATTGGTGATGCTGGCGGTATTGAAACAACTGGATACACGACAACCGTCTGCGCGTACAACGGTGCTGGCTTGGCTAACAAGACTGATGGATGGAACATGCATCTAGGCGTTGCTGCTGCTGGCGCGTATTACGGGACGTTGACTATTTCGTTGGTAGATTCTTCCACAAATTCATGGTGCGGATTAGGGCAACTCAACAACAACAACTCGGCCTATATGTGCCATTGCGTTGGAGGCAAAGACCTGTCGGCTGAACTTACGCAGATACGACTAACGACTGCTGGCGGTAGTGACACGTTCGACGCTGGCAAGATCAACATAGCGTACTTTGGGTGATGCCATGATTAGATACCGCGAAGGCTACAAATACCAATTAGCCGAGGACTACGAAATCCAGACGCCGATCAAGGCCACAATCAAGCACGCCTATTTTACCCTCGCCAAGACAGGTAAGCTGCGCGTCAAGAAGGGCTACTCATGGGATGGTGCAAGCGGCCCGACGCTGGACACCAAGGATTCAATGTCTCCGTCGCTGGTGCATGACGTTTTCTGCCAAGCGATGCGGACTGAGCTTCTAAGCTACAACGACTGGCAGGACAAGGTAAATGAGTTTTTCCGGGATCACCTGAAGGCATGCGGCATGGGTTCGTTCCGGGCATGGTACTGGTATCAGGCGGTGGAGTTTGCCGATGCAGGGAGGCCGGATGGGAGCGATCCGAATCCGGTAATTGAGGCTCCATAAAACAAGGAGTGAATAAATGGATGAATACAATGGCCCCGAAAGACGACACTTACCGCAGTTGTCACCAGAGCAGATCGACATCATTGCCGAGCGAGCGGCGGAAGTCGCCTTGGAGAAGGTCTATACATCTATCGGAAAGAGTGTCGTCAACAAGGTTCTATGGGTCGTTGGGGCGGCGTCTCTTGCGGTGGCTGCTTGGCTGAATGGCGCTGGACACTTCAAGCCATGAAACGCCTTCTAGCCGTCTTTGTGTTCATGCTGGTAGCCGCTGTTA
>ERZ869925.760-NODE-760-length-19426-cov-5.364566_pt1 | contig 19426 bp, 20 predicted proteins | sample MGYA00579311_ERZ869925 | MGnify/ENA primary metagenome ERZ869925 (study PRJEB32216, sample SAMN09231817) | wastewater metagenome | place: USA: Maryland | collected 2016-07-30 | study: EMG produced TPA metagenomics assembly of the PRJNA472060 data set (Reclaimed...
CTGAACAACAACCCGCCTGAAGTGTACCGTATGCTTTTGAAAGCTGAGGCTGTCCGAAGATAACCTTGCCGTTACAGTAACCCGATTGCATCGCAGCGAAATCAATGTCCTGCATAAAGCCGGGATTGATGTCAGATGTCGAAGGTTTCAGGGTATTGATGACAAGCTGATCTGAACCGTTTACACCTGACACGTCAGAAGCCCAACCACCAAGCAATGAGGCTGCTTGTGTAGTGAGTCCTGTTGCTGATTTACGTACAACAGCGTCGATAAGTTTTTGCAGTTTACGCTCGAACAATACGCTGTTCGGTGTGCAGATTTCTCTCCAATCTGTAGGGGTGATCTTTTCTTCTGCCACGTAACCGGAACAGTCGATTTCGTATGTAGCTGAAAGGTTACCGCGTTCTGTTGTTGCTTCACAAACCAAATCGCAGGAAGAAGTCGTATCAACTTCTGATTCAAGGATACGCTGTTCGTAGATAAGTTTTGCTGTGCGGGTTTTTCCGCCACCGGGAACGATCAATTGCTGAATACCAGTACGGTTCAGAGGACTCCAAAGGAAGTCCCAGAAAGGCATGGATTCACGTAACGCTGCCGAGTCACAGGTATTTATGTATTCGTCAAGTCTCCCCTGAATATCTTCACAGGGAACTAACGTTGATGGTGCTAAAGACATAGCATGAATAAATTAGGCTTGTTCTCTGAGGGCTTTCTACTGCCTGCCTCATTAACGGCAACCTAACTGATTTCATGCTATCAGTAAAAAAGCAACCTTATATTATCGAAGATAGAAAAGAGCAACCTTACTTTTTTGATCTATCTGCTATAAATCTTACTCGTCCACCTGTAAGAACCGTAGCCCCTGCTGGTGTAGTTTGTGCGCCCTTGTCCTGTTGAGAGTCTGTCTGAAATGGAGTTCTTTTAATTGGTGTCCCTCCATGGGGGTTTTCATCCCAGATATTCTTTTTTCTTGCTTCAGCTTCGATAACCTCGAACGGGCTTTTGTGTTTCGCGTTTACTTTGTCGTGTTTGATGCGCTCTCCTGCTACTGTGAACACTTCGAGTTCATCATTATCCGACAGGTCAAATTTAAAGTTTTTTTCTAAATGTGCAAAGAAACCTTCTTTTTCTAATTCTGTTGCTTTAGAAATCTTTGCCTGTTTAAACAGTTCATCCTTCTTTGTTTGCAGCTTAGTACCTTTCAGTTCGGTAATATGCCTGTGCTCAAACTCTTTGAACTTGTTTTCGTTTGTAGTCAGAAGGTCTTGCAGCTCTTTCACACGTTGCGCTTCTTTATCCAGTTTCGTCTGGTATTCCTTTACTTTCTCGTCTGACCCCTGCGACAACTGCGATGTGAGTTCAGCGATCTTCGAGTCCTTCGCCTCGGCAACCTTACGGACACCGAGCTCAACCACCTTTTCGATACCGAGGTCTTTCACTTCGTCCGGTGACAGTTCAACCCCGATACCTTTGATCGCTTTGGTAAGTGATTGCATGGTAGTACCTGCCATCTTGCCAACGATAGAGTGTACATACTTTTTATGTATAGGGTCTTTCGGGTCTTCAAGCTGAGTAGCCGTGAAGTAGTTCGTTTGCACGTAGTCCCTCAGATCGTCGATGTTATCAACAGTATCCGGTGCGCCTAAAAATTCAAGTATCTGTTTTGGCTCTAATGGCATGGTTATTTGCGTTTACGTTTTTGGGGTATGTTCTTTTTGATAGGTGTTTCCTGAATAATAGCAGGCTCTTCTGTCATTACCATATCGCCTTCGCCTGCAAGTTCTAAGTGCTGTTGATTCTCGATAGAAGGCGTGTAATTTTCGATAGGCCGAATGGGTTCAACCTCCTGCGGCTTGAACCCTGTTGCTGACTGCCATAAACGGGCGTCTGTTCGCTGCTTATCAGACCCGAAGTGATCGTCGCAAATCCATCGCTGAATTTTAATGACCTGATTAGTTTTGCTGTTTATGCAGCGCACCAAATCGCCATTACTTTTTTCTGACATGGATACAAATTTAAGCTAAAAAGTGTTCATAAAAATATTCATGTTGCATGGATATTATGTAAAAGTTTTATATGTTTGCTGTCATGGCATTCCAACCGAAAGACCCCGATAGCAATTGCGTACTGGTAACATTTAAACTTTGCGCTGAAGCACTAACGAAAGTAAAGGATAAGCAAGCTGAAATTTATCGTAAGACAGGAAGAGTCCCACACAAAGGGCAAGTCATTAACTATTTATTGCAAGGGAAATGAACCATCAAAAATGCGATAAGGTTGCTTACCGTAGTGAATATGATGCAAAGATGGATGCGTATAGTATGTTTATAAAAGGAGACAGGGATGTTATACTGAGGGCTTATAGATGTAGGGACTGCAAATTATTTCACCTAAGCAAAATATTAGCAAAAAAAGTTATTCAGGTAGACGATAGGTATAGGGCAAACAAAATGTTACATGAACTAAGATCAAAAATTGCTAAATTAGAACACGAAGTATCTTTTTATAAGGCTCAGTACAAGAATTGCAAATCAGAGAATGTTCATGATATTAATAGATTGAATTTTATTATAGAACAAAAAGATTTTGAAATAGCAAAATTATCAATTAAGAAATATCACTAAACAATTTCACCAATAAAATAAAAAACATGAAAATAGAAATTGACATCTGGTTTTGTATTGGATTTTTCGGAACACTATTTTTATCGTATATTATTTCTTATTTTACAATGGCCGCTAAAAGTTATAATTATACAAAAGAACCACCAGTAGAAATTGAATCGCATTGTTTAGATATTCCATATCCCTCCGACTATTACTGTGCAGATCACCCCATCACCAACGCCAACTCTTCCTCTGAAGGCTTGTAGTTCCCGTTATCAATATTGCGCTGGATAACGTCTTTCGGAACCGAAAACACACTAACCGGAAGTATAGAATGTCTACAAAAAAATCCGCCTGCAAACATGAATATTGTTTGTTTGTTAGTCGTTGGATTCTTCCCATCCCATTCAAGTGCAGCCCACGATTCAACCTCTAAATAATGGAAATACTTTTCATGTCGTTCACGGCAGAATTCACGGGTAGTTTCGATCTCGCCACCTGCATACAAAAACCATTCAGAGTCGAGTTCATCGGCAACGGCTGAAGTGAACGCCCTGTCACTTGTCGCCATACTATCATAAGCAATCTGCTTGCTATACTTTAGCAGCTTACCATCAACAACACCGTCACCTGTTGCGTATTCACGTAGTGCTTTTACAGAATCACGAAACGAAGCACCTGCCTGTACGTTATCATTGATAATATTTTTTATCCCCTGAAGGAATCCTGTTTCAGGTGTAGATGCAGCCAGTTCTGAAATCGCTTGTTTCTTTGTCTGCTTAAATATTTCGTCCTGTAATTTCGTAGGCTTAAACTCAGGAAATGCCTCTTTGAAATAGTCTACATTGAGATCCCTTTGGGTATTAAACTCTGAGGCAAACTGTGTGACTGCTTCATCGTAATCTGATCCTATAAAAACCTCCTCAAGTTTTGAGTTGATCTCATCAGCGATGCGAAGGTTTTTCTGTGTCATTTTAATAAGCCCATCCTTAACATCGAGCTTATTCATGAGTGCAATCACTTCGTCTAATACCTGAAGCTGCGCCTTATTGACCCGCTTAAAAAAGCGATCAGGGGCTTCCCTTAACAGGGCAGCTTTAGCTTTAAGTATTTCCTTTATTGTCATGCGTTAGCAGCGATAGCAGCGAGCCTTGCAGCCGTAGAAGCTGACTGCGATAAGGTAGCGTTCTTTGCGATAGCGTCATAAGTAGCCTTTGCAAGCGCAATCAACTGCTCTTTTTGTGTAATGAAATCCTGTTCAAAGAACTTGTCATTTTCAAACGCTAACTGATCGACGAAGTTGATAGCTGAGTCGTGCAATACCTTTTCCCACTTGTCGATAGTACCCTTGCTGATACCTACTTCTATCTCATCATTAGAAAGAATCATTATCCGATCGGTCTGAGAAATCAGGTTGAATACCATAGCCGTCATGCGGTCATTGTAGTAAAGTGACTGCAGGTAGGTATAGATAATCGTTGAGATAACCATAGGAGGCATACCCGCCTTCTTAGCCTCACCGATCTGAAGCAGGTAGTCTGCCTCGGTATAAAAATCAAAGGTAACAGGATAGCTTAAAACAGGCCGCGTGTAATCGTTGCCGTATCGCATCCATCCGATAGCGTTAAGGATAGATTCACCGATACCGAACATCTGATCCGATATAGGTTTCATAAAGGCAGACATAGCCCTGTTATCGAGCAGCTCAGAGGTTGCTGTTTCCGGTTGACCTGACGCTTTCGATGCTGTTGTTTTCAGGTGCAGAATATTCCTCGCTTTCTTTTCATCCCACTCGATCTTCTCCATCAGATAGCGGAACGGCTCTGAAGGCGGTGTAGGAAACTCAAGTGCAGGGCGCGTGAATGTTGTATCCCCTTTGTCAGTTGCTGATTCAGGATTTAGAAGCAGCGCACCGAGTGGAGATAGCTTCGAGCGAAGACCGACGCCACGGCACGAAGGGCAGATGTGTTTTTTATTGTCATCGCCGAGAATATACCCGTGATCGCAGCTACGGATCAGACCGCTTTCCGTCTTCTGCTCAAACTCGCAGGGTACGCCAATCATAACCGTATGAGGGTATCCTATACGATTGATAACCGCCTGGAGTACCGCCTGATTGATTGTACAAAGGTCGAGCAGGTCAACAGCATACATGAACTGAGAAGTAAATGAAATGTGATCCTCAGCAATATTCGGAACTCCCTTTAGTTTAAAGCAGGGAACGCGCTGCCAGTTATGTTCAAAATACAGACGCGCCTGAAATTTGTAGTCTGAGTATTCCCCTACCTGTTCGATTCTGATAATCTGCGTGTCGTCGTAGAACTCATAAACCATTCCTTCCTTAACCTTGCGCGATCCTTTCGTGACCTCTGACTTTTCTTTCAGTTCGATAAGATACCATGAATCGTACTCCTCGGCAACGATTTGTTTTGTCGAGTAGTAAACCATAACAGGTTTAATCTCCTGACCTTTTGCGATAACCTCCTCAACAGTCCCGTCTTCGAGTTGTTGCTTTTCTGTTTCAACGGCATAAGGCTTTACGGCGATCACACCATTAGCATCTGTCAGCTTCAGGTGTGGCAATACTCCCTTCATAAAGTTCTCCCAAGAGCCGTAGATAGGAATACCCGTTTCGCAGTATTTCTGAAATTCGCTGTCGTCTTCAAAGTCTACGTTCCAATTCGTATCATGAAAAACCCTCGTTACTGTTGACTGAAAGTCAAGGTAAACAGGTAGCGTCGTTTGCTTATAGTTTTCCTTAAAATAATCGAACTCCTCCTCAGACTGACGTGGAGCGCGTTCTCTGAATAGCTTCGCAGGGAAACCGCAAGGCTGCGAGTGCACTCGAATACGGTCAAGCATAACAGCCCTATCGCTGTACCCCTCATAGTATTCAGGGTACTCGGTACGCTTATCTTTTTTCCTCGCTATCTTGTTGACGCTGATAGCGAGGTTTAATACTTCGTTAATGTCTATCATTTAAGCGGCTTTTTTCATGCGTACGTTGACCTGCTTAACCATCGTTTCCCACGATTCACTTGCAGAACCACAGGAGCGCTTTCTGCATGACTTAATTACTTTTAGTTTTGATTTTGCTTTCATGGGTGTAGTATGTAGTTGTATTTGTCTGAAAGAATATAATCGTAGTATGAGAAATCCTTTTCTTCCGGTCTGCGAACGTATAGGTTAATCTCTTTAGCTTTACAATCTAATGCTTCGATAACGTAGTTGATAGAAGTACCGACAGTAAAAATCTTTTCAGCGTTTTCTATAACCTTACCCCAATCCATCAGGGTATATTCACGAAGAAACTGAAGTTCTATATTTTTCTCTCCCAAAGGCGGAGTAAAACCAGATTTTCCTGAACGATCAGTCCTGAATTTGTGATTAACAAGGTTATACTTTTCACCATCCTTAAGCCCTAATACTTCATAGAACAGTTTATCCTCGCGTACCGCATCCCGTTTCCATGTAACAGCTCGCCATGTCTGCCAGTCACCGTTAAATAGCATATACTTTGATTTCATGCAATCTTTATAAGGGACGTTGAGTATAGAATTAGCGTGAAGCAAAGGAACAACCATCGCATCTTTGAAGTTTTCAAACTTCATTGATCCATAGTTAATTTTTTGCTTTCCTTTTTCTACGAATGTAATCTCAGGGAAATGCTTCTGAATATTCAGGTAGTCGGTTTCAACTGGCCACGTAACAGAATAGCCACGGTTTATCCATTCTCGGACAAGTGGGATGCAGAACAAAATATCTCCGAGTCCTCTGAACTGGTTAATGATAAGTTTGTTTGCTGTACGTCCTGCAAACGTGATAAGGTTTCCGTGAAAACCGAACTGCCCCTTATGTGGTATCGCCTTACGTCCAGGCCAGCCCTCGATAGAAAACTTACGGGCTACGTTTTCAGGTGCGAATACTACACCGTGATCCTTTTCGAGTTTACGTCTGAATGTACGGCAGATGTGGTGATCTTCAGGCTCGAACTTATTAATTGTATCGTCTTCATACAATGCCTTTAGCAGCTTACGTGAACGAAACGAAAACCCTCCGTTACCGACATTCATACCGTCAGAGTACCACCACGGTGCTCCGATATAATCATACTGAAAGTTGATGTCGTCCCATCCAGTCCAGTCAACAACATAACCATCGTGTTGAATAATCAACACGTAATCTGTTTCGATGTACGGATATAGCTCTTTCATGCAGAACTTAGAATATTCAGCGCGGGAGGGTAGTGATCTGATAGGTACTGTCCAGTTTGACTTTAAAGGCGATAGATATACCTCTTTCCCGAACTGAATATCCTTTGTCGAATTCCTTACAGGATTCTTTAGTCTTTCGATGTTGACCCCTTCAATGAAACAGATCGTTACATTCGGAAGGTGCAGCGGTTTAAAATCACAGGCAACGTCAGGCTCTTCGGTATGCTTCATCGAAGAATCAAATCCGATATGGTCAACGACAGATGGCACGGCTACGGTTATGTAGTCTTCGTTTGCAAGTGCCTTCAGACATACCTTGTGATCCCAATTACCGCCGTTAGTTATAACGTCTGTTAAGGTAGGCTCAATGTAGGTCTGATACGTGTCAAGATCGAACAGCATATTGATACCACCGACTGTTCGCTTCAGCTCATAACCTTCGTGAACAGATACCACCGGATGGCGGTCAATGCCGTTTCTTTGCTTATTCCGTGAACTAAAGCCAGATACGATTGAAAGCGGCTTATGCCTACTAAGGTATAGTGAAGTCATTACCTGTGCGAAATCGTTGCGTATAATCGCGTCAGAATCCAAGTTAGTAACAACCTCACAACCTGAATCGAATAACTCTTCTATGCCGCGTTTAAGGCTAAAGGATACCGATGAGTTTTTTTCATTCGTTAACTTCTTCACTTCATAACCATCCATCATAAAGTCACGGATAAGGCGTAGCGTTTCCTGATCAGTTGACTTGTCATCAACGATACAGAATACAGTACCGCTTTCCCATTTTGCGCGTTTCACATGAAACAATGTGCGCTCAAGGTATTTCGGGCGGTTGTATGTCGTTATCAATACGCCTAATTTCATACCTTTTCAGCCATTACTGTGAATGAATTATTCAGGTCGATACCTGAAGCAAATATGTTTTTATATCCGTTATCTTCTAAATACGCTGTTATCATTTCGGCGTTCAGGCAGTTAACGTGCTTTATGTTGTTCCACGGCCTCCAATACTTTTGCGAAAAGTCAGGAAGATAAAGAAACAGCACCCCTCCGGAACGCAAACGAGTTGACCAGTGATCTAGTACCCGTACCCAATCAACAACGTGTTCAAGGCAATGTGAGGAAAATATGTAATCCACTACGTCTTCAGGCAGGTTCATCGCATCGTACTTGCTGTTGATAGCAGGATCAACGATAACAGCGCCAGGGAACGCCCATTCTTTTCTGTTCGCCCCTACATCGTAACCGTTACCGACACATACCTCTAAAGCGAACGCCTTCACGAAACGCGAAGCATTGCCGGATGCCTGAAACTGAGGGTAAACGCTACCCTTATATGTGATAGTGTTTATCATATCCACATCAGTTCTTTAGGTACTTCTATTTTCATCTTTGTGCCGGAGCGTTCGGGCTTTGGCTCTGGCTGAAATTTAACAGGCATAATGTTAGCATGTTTGTGATTCTGAATATTCGACCACTTATAAAGATGTGCTTCGCCTTTCGCCCTGTGATACCTGATCAGCTTGTTATCGTAGTAAGTTTTGTAGGTAGAAAGTATCATTCTCGCGTTACCCCACATAGCAAGGATAAAGTAATCAGCCTCATTCTGAGACTCAGATTTTCCTGTGAGCCTGTTACCGTATAAAAGGTATTGACGCGGCGATTTAGGAATGAGTCCTAACTGGCAAAGAGCTATATTGAAATACAGTTCGTCCGGTTGACCGCCACCCCATTGGTGACGAAGTTTATTGAGAGGTATTTTATTCGCATAGTTTTCTTTTGCCTTATCGAAGATAGCTTTTGCCTTTTCGCCTTTTTTAATGAACATGAAAGACGAATTAATACAAGGCAGTACGGCTTCGTCAGATAGCGTGTAATGGCTCCAAATGTCATCAGAAAAAGCCCAGTTCATATTAGGGATAACGCGACCCTGTGACTTGGTATGTGTGTCTAAAACGGTTGTAATAAAGTCCTGACCTGTTTCGATCAGTTCATCTATCATCGGTGCGATGTCCTGCATACAGATACCGTCAACATCGAGATACAGGTTGTAATCGAATGGGCAAGCCTCGTAAAGATTCAGCTTTACGTTACACGGGTCAGGCTTTCCGCTATCGAAAAGTATTTCTGAAGGGATGCGTCCAATCTGATCGAATACCCACAACTGGCTTTCTCTGATCTCTTTTTCAAGGCCGTCGTCAGTCCATAGAAAAATCTTTACATCAGGGTTAAAATGCTTTATACTGAAAGCCATGTTGTAAGCCTGCCAATAGTATTGACGCTTGTAAGCCCAGAGAACTATTCCTTTTGTCATAGGTATGAAATTAATAAAGAGGGATGCTTACGGGCTTCCCTCTTCGTTTTACTGACCAAAGATGCCCGCAGGGGCGTCGTGAGTTGTTGGTGAATTGATGCTTTGCCACACAAGCTGACCTTTGTAGCGTGAACCATCATTCAATTTTGCACCGACGTTAACACCGCCTCGGAAGGTGATCGTAGCGTTGATGAAAATTACCTTTTCTTCATCGTCCTCTCCTGAACATTTCAGACCGATCAAACCACCGAAACGTCTTCCGTCAAACAGTTTGTTGTGGAACGTGTCGTTGATCGTAGAGATGTTATCGTTGAGATAATCACCCGTACGGTCATAGGTAGTAAGCTTCGGAGTCGTATTACAAGGGGATGAAGTGTCGCGTGTAACAGGGGGCGGGTCGTTAATAGAAAGTGAAACATCTTCACCCTCTACTAAATGAGCCAGCCCGTTATCCAATGCATCCTGAACCTGAGTAGCATTAGATGGATCTGTTATGCCGTGACCGCATTCAAGAATAATAAGCGCGGGAATACCGCCGTTTGAGAATCCGGGACACGAGATGACCTCGTATTCACTCATCGGATCATCGAGGCAGTAGTCTAAGCAAGTTTCTGCCATGACTAAAATAGTTGATTATTTAAAGTCCTATCTATCTGCCTCGGACTGCTACGGCAACCTAAAGATCATGATTAATGCCCCGATCAAAAAAGGGCAACCTGTGGTTACTCTTTGCAAATATACTAAGAATTCTTATTAAAAATAACTGTACCCTGTTTCATCATCAATATTCTAATCTCAGCCAACGGGTATGCCTTCTTTTTATCCCAGTCAGGCTTGTAGTCTGCAGGATCAACGAAATATTCAACCCCGTCCACGGTCATCGTTTTACAGATTATTTGTGTCGATAATGTACTATGCTCAATGTCTCCTACATCCTCGATCAGTACGTCATAGAATTTCTCCCTTTGTGATGCCGTTATCTGTTTGCGCCCTGATGAATAAATATAGCTTGACCCGTCGGTAGGGAACGTCGGGGCGTAACGCGTAAAGTCAAGGCGTTGGCGCAGCTTAAAAGTACCATTCCAATAGAAACCGAGATTTTCGGTATCTGTTTCACATACCGCGTCAATCAGCTTTGTCGTTGATTCGGCAGCGTGTCGGTAAAAGCGTATGCAGTTCGATTCATGGCTCGCAAAAAGTACTGGCTGATACGACAGCTCAAGAATCTCTATGGTTTCCCCTCCGGTACAGAATCCTTCGTCAGTCCTACTCAAGATAACCTTTACAGGATCAGCCGTACCAGTTAGTCCAGTTATCGCGGTAACGAATGAGTAGGTAGAATTAGGATTCAGCGCTGGGATACCTACAGCGTAATTTGTAGCCCCTAAAACGAAGTTCAGGACGTTTCCTCCACCGTGTTTCAGACTTGGATTAACAAGCCCCGTTCTGAATGTAAGCAGGTAGTTTCCGTTCGATAGGCCGTTGATTGTTTTACCGAAACTTTCTTTTATTACCCTTGTTGAGATGTCAACGGTCAAAGATATTGCCCCTGTAGCTATTGTCACGTTCTGTACCGTGATGTCGTCGCCAACCTCATTAACGTGAGTCCATGAGCCAGGCACTGCAAATAGTGGGTCAGGAACGACGTTAGACCCGAAGATATTATCACAAGGATCGAATATCTTAATCGTATAACAACCCGCATCCATATCAGGCCACGTCCAACTGTAGGTGATAAAATCCTTATCAAATTCAGGCGAGAACGTAGGTTGCGTAGGTGCTATTGACCCATCCTGATATAAGGCGATTGTAATGTCTGTAGTCGCCAATAGCTTATACATAGATACGTAAGATACACACCCGTCGAAATCAGCATCGGCGCGTATAATAAGTTCGTTTGTGCCGCCTGAGGCTGATCCATAGAATGAGTATGTTCCGTTTTCTGTTATCGCGCTTCCAAATGCAACGCCAGTCAATAGAAGGCTTATCTGCCCGTCAGTCATCCCTGAGACAGTAAGTGTTACACTGTAATATTGACCAACTGCAAAAACAGCTCCTGTGATAGGTTGCATCAGGTCGTCTGTTGTTCCTGGTACGTGGCAAAACTTACCGTCTTCAAAAGCTGATCCTGTACTTTCAGGCGCGAACTCCCATCCTGCGTCAGCCTCCCACGGTGTATAAGGTGCATGAAAGTTTCCATCCTCGACAAGGTTATCGCCACATGGCGTTTGTTTGAACTGCACATACGCATCTTCGCCCATCTTCGCCTGATAGCAATGTATCGCCGTTATCTCTAAGCAATCCTCGCTGAGTACCGGATCAAAACTGATAGGCTGATTAGGGATTATTTCAATGCCCATTTTTATTAAGGTTTTTCGTTGATGTTAATGTTATCTGTGCAAGCCCTGTACTCGGCGAATGTTTTATTGTATCTATCCATCCATACTCTTTCGTGTACCCTCCGTCCATCGAGAACTCGATAAGCCCTTTTGGGTTCGCTGTTATAGCATCCATCTCGCGGACGGACATAGGGTAGGAGAAATCGTTTTTGTAGATAGCGATGTCTTCAGGATTGTAGCCGAATATTACACCGTTACCGTTAATCTGTATCAGCTTGAAATAAGACCCGTGAGCATCGAAGGTAAACGTGCCGCCGGGGAACGGAACAAATGCAATATAACAAGTATCTCCGGCACTCAGGTAGGCTGTAAAATAGGCTGTTTCGCTAACGATAGGCGAAAGCCCAAACATATTAACGGGCTTTTCTCCATAAGTACCGTTGCTGCCGTTAAAGGTGATGTACATATTAAACGAACCACTTGCTAACTGATACGCCCTGAGTCCAACTTCAAAGGTATAAACTGCGCTGATCGGTGCAGTATATTCGTAGGTTGTGTTATCGTAGTTACCTCCTGTATCAAAGTTTGGTGGTGTTGAATCGTCATCGAAGTCTACAATATTAGGTACTGTGATATTCGATGTCGTTTTCTCAGCCCTGAAATCATTCGTTTCAACTGAGATGAAGTTGACAATAGAATTAGGAACAGCACCCGCAAAATAAGGCACTATCTTAGCGTTCGTCAGTGATTCGTTATAATACCAATTAGGAGCGCCGAGGAACTGAGATTGTTTTGCTTTCCAGTTAATACCTGAATCAAAATCGCAGTCGATAATAAATATTTCTTTGTCCCAATCTTCAGTACCGATAATCCCATTCACTAACAGATATTCAATATCGTTAGTATTGGTGATAAAATCTGTTTTTATGTTCAGTTCAATATCAACGTTACACGGGCCAACAGTAGCGAACTCTTCATCCTTAAAACCGAGAAAAGTAATATCGAAAGGGAATGAAGTTCCTTGTTTATCCTGAGTTCCTCCCTGACCTAAAACAATCTTTGAATACAACTGCGCTTCATCGACCTGCGTCTTTAGTTCATCAATATTCAGAGCAAAAAACTTTATGTCGTTCTCTCTGAAATACGATTCCTTTTCAACACGTATAGAGATTGGTGATGTAGAATAATCAACTGCGAAAGCAAGGTTTCTTCTAAGGCGGTACTCGCTGAATAGCTTCTGCCAATCGACCTTATCCCAAAACTGCTTCCATACGGCTAATGTACACGGAGGTGCGCCAGCCAACGATTGATCGGCCAACTCAATAGCTCTTCCGTGTGTAAGCAGCAACCCCTCAAACTCTCCTCCTGTATCAAAAACAGACGAAGCAAAAGTAAGTTCGCCGTCTGTCATGAATTCTATCAGGAATTTCATCACATCGAACGGGCGATATGCTGCGCCCTCATAACCACCGTTAAAAGTTTGGGTTATATACGTCCCTGTTGTACACGAAAAATATTGTATTGTCTGATAAGGTATCGGTGTTATCGCTACATCATTACGTGAACGTTCGCCGTATAGAAAAGCACCTATTGACTTGCTGTTATCGACCTTTGAGTTATAGCTGTTATCGAAAATCTTTGTCTTGGCAAGGTTGCGTTTGCGATCAAACTCAACCGCTGAAATCGGTATAATACCTTCATAATAGTTTGTCCAGATACTGCCGCCGTCGATACTTATCTGAACAGTACAAGAAACACGGACACAAAAGCCGTCGTTCCTGAGTAGGTTATACAGGTAGTCATAGCCGTCGTCAACGAATGTTAGTTCGGCATCCTGTGTGACAAGGATAGACCCTTCGGTCTTATCGCGCTTGACTACCTTACCTAACTGATTCAGCCCAATCGGTTCGCTTACCTGAATCGTATCTAACAAACATCTGAACTGCATTAGTTTCTACGGTATTGAGGTTTATTGGTACTTCTTATTGTTTCAATCAACTGCTCCATTCCGATAACCTTCTGACCTCTTCGTGTCCTCCATTCGTTATCTTTGTTGATGGCGGCAGCGATCTCAGAGGCAAGCGACTTCTCGTTAAGCGAAAGCGAATATGCTACGTTCTCAGCAAACGTCCGTTGGTCGGTTATCTTAGCTGTTGATTGCGCTTTTAATAGCGCGGGTGTTACATATTTCTTCAGCACGTAATCATTCAACCGCTTGTTGCTGACGGCCTCGAATAGCTCCCAGTGTTCTTTGTTATCCTTTGCCGTTATTACCCTTTCGCCACGTGTAAGCATCGCAGGAACGGTGTCAATTCCCGGAGCAAAACGAGATTCTTTGTCAACATATTTCGTTCCTTTAGCGTACTGAGGAAGCGGTGTGCCTAATACAACAGCCGTCTGTGCTGCCCCTAATACGGCAGCTAAAGCGATCAGGTAAGGGTTAGGCGATACCTCGGCAATAGCTCGTGCCGTTGCGATGGTGATGTCAAACAGTTTTTGCGCTCTGTTAGCGATGTCCTGCTTACGTTTGATTTCGATTTCCTTCTTACGCGCTGTTTCCTCGGCTGCTTGTTTCTGTTTCAGCAACCTGTCTTCGGTCTGCCTGAATTCCCTTGCGCCTATCTTTCTATCATCGAAGTTTCGTTGGTTAGCTGATAGCTGATCGTCGAGTGCCTTCAGTTCTGCTTCTTTTACACGTTCGATCTGTGCTATCTGTTCATTAGCGGCTTGTTGATAGAGTTCATTGACGGTGCTGACAAGCTCTTGCGCTGATTGTATTGCGCTTTCTCTTATAGCCTTGTCGTTAGCCTCTTTTTGTTTCAGTATTTCATCGTCAGCCTCTTTTACCGCATCGCTTTGTATCTTGAAATCTTCAGCGTTAGGGTGAATTTCACCCGGACCTTTAGCAACAATCTTATTCAGTTCAGTTGTTTTGTCAACGATCTGATTAAGCACCGCCCCGACACTTTCCCCGTATTGAGTATAAGCCAAAGCCCTATCTTCGAGTGCCTTTTTTTCGATAGTGGCAATAGCAACCGATTTGCCGAACTCCGACAAAGTGCTTTCGTTTATTCTTTGCTTGTCTTGTGCAAGCTGAACTTCGATATTTTCAAGGTCTTGAGCAAGTTCTTTTTTACGCAATGATTCACGTAAATCTGCTTCTTTCTTTAGCTGATCCAGTCTGTCCTGAGCAGCCTTATCGAGCAGTTTATTGCGGGCTTCGATTTCTTTTACTACCTGCTCAAGCTGTTGCTTTGATGTTTCGTCGGTCTTTCCTTCGAGCTGCTTTCTTAATTCAATGAGTTTTTTCATTGAAACAGTAGCCAGATTAATTCCGTCCAGCAACGATTCAAGTCCCGTTCTTTTTGGTGCATCAATTGGAGCACCGATAAGCTGACGAATATCTTCCTGTCTTTTCTTTACCTCAAGTTGAAGGTCATTGAATTTAACCTGTTCACCGGATGCGTTTACTACCGCCTTTTCATACGCATCGTAAGCATCGCCAAGATTAGAAAGCGAAACAGATGCAACCCCGTTAAGTTTAATCTTGTTGTTAAGAATCTCTTTGATAGCAAGTTCAAAAGGCAATCCCTTAATAAGATTTTCGTTGTATTTCTTTTGTGCTGAGTTGTTAGAACCTAAAACGCTATCAAGCGCTTTGAGCAAATTACCCCTTGCTTCAGCCTGATCGTTTAATGATTTCGCTGTAGCCTCGGCCTGCTTATCCAAAGACTCCTGAGTCCTTTGAACCGCTATTCTAAAAATAAGGCTATTGTTTATTTTATCCAGAGCCTTGAAAAGTTCATCGTTGCTTACTTTCTCAGCATTAATATTTGCTAAGTAATCAGGGTATTTCGCTTGTAATTCCTGAATAATTTTAACCCGCTCCTGCGATCCTTCGTTAAGACCGAGCAACTGAATACGGGTAGCTCCGAATTCCTTTTGTTCGTCCTGTAGCTTTTCGGAAAGCGGTGTTGATGCAATGTCAACAAAAGATTTCGCTAATTGTGCTGCAGCTTCTACGATTGGAAGTATAGCTTCACCTACAGATTCCTTCAGGTCATCAAAAGCATTACCGAGCCTTTTAATAGACCCTTGAGCTGTTTCACCTAATACCTTTGCCTGACCTTCAAACTTCTTTGTAAGCTGATCCTGAATGGATGCGAACCTTGCTGACTTGGTTGCTGTAGTATCTATCTCGATACCGTATTGCTTCAGCCCCCTTCCTTGTCCGTTTAATCCCTGTATAACAGCCTCAAGTGCAGCGTTCAGGTCTTGCCCCGTCGCACTGGCAAAGTCTGCGATAAGCGGTATAAGCGATTCAATAGCGTCAGCCGTTAGCCCGTATTGAGCCGCAGCCCTTTGCGCTCCCTGAATTTCTTCGTCTGAAAAGATTGTGGTTTTCTGAAGTTCGGCAGACTGCTTTATCAGCTTGTCAAAGTCGGCCTGAATACCTCCGTTGGCACTCAGAGCGGCCTTTAATTGTGTTGCGCTTTTTTGAGCTTCCTCGAAAGCACGAACAGACTCTTTGCCGAAAGCGATTACCTCTTTTATAGAGAATGCCGCAGCGATACCGAGTCCAATATTTTTTAGGGTTGCTCCTGCCACCGAGAAGCCATCAGAAAAAAGTTTTCCGGCCTTTTGACCAGAGTCTTTAGCTGCATCCTCGGCTATCCCGAACTGCTTTGTTAGTTCTTTTACCTGACCCTTGAGCGTATTCAGATCCAGTACGTACCTTGCTATTACATCTTCTGCCATGATAGCTTGTTGTTTAGAAGATGCAGCTTTTGCCCTGCAATAGCAACCTTACGCCTGATCCGATTCCTTTGGCAGACTATCTGCAAAGTTATCTAATTTATTGATATATTCAAGAATCGTTGACCGCTTTAATTGGTGGTACTGGGTAATGTCCCCGCCACAGAGTATCATCATTCCTTTTTCGGTGTCTTCCCTGTTTTTTTTGATTCTATGTCTGATAAAGATATCTTCAATACCGCTTCGAGTTTTTGTGTCTGGTTTTGGAAGTTTTGCCATTGCTGCGTCCATTCGTCTTCCGATAGATTCCATAGCCATGTTAAGTTTTTCAACTCTGGCACTCGAAAAAAAAAATAGCTTCCCCCTTCAGTTTCCTTCTTAAACTGAATAACCTTTTCTTTATGAATGTCCTCGTTAACCGCAGTAGGCTCTTCGTCCTCACGAACAGTAAGCACCGCAAGGTAGTTGTATAGCAACTCCTGATGCAAGCATAGCGTCGATCGGTTACGCAACTCTTCGATAAGCAGCCCGAACTTAGCAGCGTTCTTTCCGGTCTTTAGTCCGTTCATTAACAGGCTATCCATTGCGTCAGCTATCTTGCCTGATTCTTTGTCAGTCAGACCTGCTGCCATGAACGTAAGGTAGTCTTTCGCCCTTCCGTGTCTTTCGATAGGCAGTTGCATATCGCCAGGGAATCCGTAATACTGCACACCGTTACTGTCAACGAAACGCTTTTCAAGTTCTTTTTTGTTGATGAACTTATACTGTTCTTCAGCATAGAGTTTTAAGAACTCGGAGCGGTTCTTTGCCCAGATGTCTTTTAGGGATGAGCCGTGGAGTAACTTCATGAAGGGATGCTGTTTAGGAAAACCATATCAGTCTTTTTTTCTATCTCTGTCATCGGTTATAGCGAGCCACATGATAAGGCAACCAGCGAGGAAACAACAGACAGCGTATATCATCTGTGATCGAATTGTTTACTAAGGTAAGCACTCCCGCCAGCTACCATGAAGATGTAGGCTGCATACTTCACGGCAGCTTGCACTATATTACAAGTGTCAAACCCAATGAACGGGAGATATATGTATGTCGAATGAAGCGAAGCCATGCAGGTAGGGCATAGTGTTATAGGTGATCCCAACCAACCCGCTTTCAAAGCGAAAGCACGTACACGCCAAAGAAGCATTTTGCTTTCAGGGTCAGGCTTGTTGGTTATCCTACCCAACTCATCGACCTCGAAATCAAACTGAGTCGATTCGTAGAAGCCTCGAATAACCCACACGTTGATGAAGGCGACAAGGATGAATTGGATAGTATCTGTAAGGTTCATACCGCCTCCAATGTGCGTGAACTAATGATAACCACATCGCCCTGATCGTCTCTAACCTTTTCAAAGTTTACCAGCACACAGGTATTCGTTTCAGTACCTATCGAAATGTCAAGCGGTGTACCTTCGATGTGTTCTGATACTGATACCTCGTAGGTATTTCCGCTTATCATTCTGACGTTACTCATGTCACAGGCGATCTCGCCGGAAGCTCCTGTTGTTGTTGCGATAACAGTATGTCTGTCTGTTGCTACGTTGCTAAACATAACATAGACCGCGGTGTTGTTCACAGTAGTTGTACCAATCACAACCTCAAGTGTACACTGAGGGACTGGCATAGTTTTTAAACACGAACAGTTCATTGATTATTTTTTAGTAAACTTCTTAGCAGTTCCTTTTTCTTTCGATGCCCATGCAACAGTCCCGCGCTTACGTACTTTCAGAGCTTTATTCATGTCTGATCGTACCTCCTTGAAAACTTCATACGGCATATCTTCGGGGCGTTTCATACTGCAAACATAAACATTTATCTGTTATTCTTTTGATGTTGTGTAAGAAATGGTTTGACGAAAGTGTTTATCGCGTACCTGACGGTATCGTGAAAGTCCCCCTGTTGGTTAATATCCTTCCGGTTGCGCTTTACGATCTTCGATTGTAGCTGATCGTATTGTACGTTTTTCATATCCCTTGATGTGTTCGGACAGGTGTTCGGGTTGATACGAAAGTCAAGGCCAGATCCTTTGATCTTAGACATTCTTAGCAGGTAGTTACAATCAGCGCGGCTGTTCTTATGGAACGGGTTAGGCACGATCTTCAACTGGCGGTCACTTATCTTTAGCCCCCTGAGTAGTTGAGTGAACAACGAAGCGTTATCGGCCTGCGATAGTTCTCCCTTGTTTCCATTGTAATCACCTGTTACCGTTGCCTGCGCTAACAAGATACGATACCTGTCATAGATTTCTTCGGCCATTGCCGGGACTGATCCTGTTTTTATTTCAAGCTCATCAATACCCCAAACGTGAAGGCCGTGTTCGTCCCTGAATATATTCCAGAATGTTACAGCAAAAGGTGTAAGGTTAAAGTCAAGGCTGATAAATAACTGATTCGCGGTGTCGATGTGTATTGTAGTGTCCTCATGGAATTGAGGGTCGTAGTCAAACATAAACGGACTCGAACCGCCGTAATCTATAAACTTGCCATAAATTTCCTGATCAGCCTCATCGCTCGTTAGTTCGTTTTCGATTTCTTTGATGTCGTCTTCTGTCAAGAAAGGGTTATCGAAACTTGTATAACACAACGATTTATACCCATCCATTCCTTTCTGTGCGCGCTCGAACAGCTCAAAGAATTTGTGTTTTTGCCCGTTCTTTTTCTCTTTACCCTTTGGCACTCCGGCGGCTATCAACTGACTGTCAGAGAAATCCATAAGCATCGGAAGTATCGCGTTGGTGTATAGGTAATCGTCCTCTAAAATGATGCCCGCTTCGTTCAGGAAAATCTTTTTGTACCCGAATCCCTCAATACTTTCAGGCGTCTCGGAAGACCTGAAATCAATTACCGAATCGTATATTTTAAGGATTTTCTTTTGCCCGTGCCACGACCATTTGCTTGCCGGAAGCTGCTTTAATGCAGGATAAAAATACCGCTCAATGTACCTGTCGATATTGCTGTTGATTGTATCAACCCAAAGAAGCGGGCTGATCCCATCAATGCAGTATTCAATAAACGCGTGTGCAGCTCCTTTTGTAGCTCCGAACCGTCGCCCCTTTGTTACGATAACAAATTTTTCAGGAGAGTTAAAAAAGATTTCTATCTGCGGTTCGGTGTAAACCAGTTCAATCTGGCTTGACATTCTTTGTCATTAT
>ERZ869925.762-NODE-762-length-19409-cov-7.142503_pt1 | contig 19409 bp, 36 predicted proteins | sample MGYA00579311_ERZ869925 | MGnify/ENA primary metagenome ERZ869925 (study PRJEB32216, sample SAMN09231817) | wastewater metagenome | place: USA: Maryland | collected 2016-07-30 | study: EMG produced TPA metagenomics assembly of the PRJNA472060 data set (Reclaimed...
GCTATAAGTTTGCTTATAACTCTTATAACTTTATTATTGTGGGCGGTAAAAAATGGATACTAAACTTAATCTGATTTGCCAACAAATGGGCCGTCATAACTTTGACGAGTTAAGAGTAGGTGGTAAGTGTGTGCGCTGTGGTAAGTCTTTTGAATCGCTGCAGAAAGAAAAGGATGTTGCGCTACGACCACTTCAAGTTCATAACGTTGATTTAAGTAAGAAGAAAAAGAAGCGTAAGGTTTGTAAGACTGATTTTAGGGCTGCTAGTGGGTCACTATCATTAAAATCATTCGATGAGGATATGTAATATGAAACAACTACAAGAAATATTAGATAAGATAAGTTACTGTCGAACAATGCTACAGATTAATCCTAATGACTTCTTTAGAAAAGGTCAGTTAGAAAATTTGTTATGGATCCTGGGAGAAATTCAAAGTTCAAGGGCCTTTAGAGAATGGCGCAAGATTTACGGCGGTGTTTGGCTAAAGGATGCAAAGACTAATGAAGTATTCAGGTTTGTAGATGCAGAAGCAGCGGATGATTTTACAGATGATTATGAAAACCCTGATAACTTGGTGTGGTTGATGGGGTAAGTGTCCCCACAGAAACTTTATATTATGCCGACCACATTTAAAAAGGATATGAAAAAGATACTGCTTATCATATTTGCATTGTTGTTAGTTGCCCCTTTTGTAGCTGGTACTTCTGCGGTGGGCGGTACTGTGTGGACTTTGGGTATATATACTTACCACAACTTTACAACTAATGGTTCTTTTAACGTTACTTCGCCTGGTAATATTGATTTCTTGATTGTTGCAGGTGGTGGCGGCGGTGCAGGTGGCGGTGGCGGTGCTGGTGGTTTCTTGTTAAACACTTCTTGGCCTGTGAACGCCACGAATTATACTATAGTTGTTGGTACTGGTGGATTGAACGGATCGGGTGGTACTGCGTTTATAGGTACTAAAGGTACTAACTCTAGCTTTGGCGGTTTCGCAAATATGACTGCTAATGGCGGTGGTGGTGGCGGACAACAAGCTGCAAATGGTGCGTCAGGTGGTAGTGGTGGTGGTGCAGGTGCTACTGCTGGTGCTTTAACTGGTGGTACTGCTACACCTGCTGGACAAGGTAATGCTGGTGGAAATAACTTAAACGCTGGTTCGTTCCCTGCAGGTGGTGGTGGTGGTGCTAATACTTCGGGCGGTGTGCCTGTAGGTGGTACTTCGGGTGGTGTTGGTGGAAACGGTATTAATACTAATTTTACAGGTACTGCTTTAGTATTTGGTTGTGGTGGTGGCGGTGGTCTTTTATCGGGTGTAAACGCTGGTGGTGCAGCAGGTTGTTCGAGTGCAGGTGCAGGTGGTGGTAATAACGTAAATGGTGGTGCAGCTACTAATGGAACTGGAAGTGGTGGTGGCGGCGCTGGTTCAGGATTTTACGGTGGTCGTGGCGGTAATGGTATTGTAATTATCAGATATGTCACGCCAGGTACAGGATCGAATGTTACTGTTACTGCAAATGCTTTTTATGGCGGCGCTACAATTAATAACTTTTCTTTAACTGCTACTAATTCTAGTGGTTTTGTTTGGAATGGTTCTACGACTAACGGCACTATTATTTTGGGTCTGTTATCAAATTCTAGCAGTTTATGGACCTTTAATATTGCTTCAAACCAAAGCTTTGGATTTTACAACAGAACTTATACTAACGTGAATGTTTCTACTATTACGTTGGCAACAACTTTATATAACACGTTCTTAGTTGGGGTTAATTTCACAGGTAACGTATCTTATAATTCTCAAGCTTCTTTAGTTAGAACTTTGAATTATGCTATTGGGCTTAATGATTGTTATGAGAATGGAACTATAAGAGGATTGGTTAATGGAAGTAATCTTTTCAATACTTCTTTCGTTTGTAATTATCCGCAGAATATTACTGTGAATGGAACTTATAGTTTCCCTGCGGAAGCAAACTATTCTTTAACGTTTGATGTTGTTTCAACATATAACTTTTCAACAAGAACGGGTAATACTTTTACTAATGCTTCGCAAATTTGGAACTTTACAAGCGACTTATATCCGCCGCAGATATTTGTATATTATGCGTATACGAGTAACTTTACTAGTAATCTGACTGCGAACTTCTCTTTAAGATGTTTAGATACTTGGAGTATATTTAATTTGAGTGGGAATTTGACACTTAATAATGTTAGTATTATTTCTAATACTTCTTTTCCAAATAATACCACTTTAAATTCAACGTCTAATTTATTTGACGGAACAAATACTTTAATTGGTATTTGTGCGGATGTGTTCGGGACTAATACGAGTATTAGTACTTTTACAACTTTCGCTAAGTCTTTCTTTATCATTAATGAGATTACGGGTGCGCCATTTAATTTATCAAACGTGAACGTAACTTATGTTCGTTTGTGGTTTGGTGACAACTCTAGTTACTTTGATTTTAAAACTTCAAACGTGAGTAATATATCGGTCAGGTCAAACAATGTTACTAACTTTAGATTGGAAGTAGGTTATGTTGCAGCTACGCCTATTGTTTCTTATTTGAATATCTTATATATTCCTGAAGGGAACGTTTCACTATGTGCTAAGGATCCTGGTGTATTGACATATCAACAGCTAATTATTTCTACGACTAATCAGTTTGCGGCCCTGAAGAATGCCTTTACTAACTGTTATGTCGCTGCGGATATTACGCAGTTTGCCTATCAAGACGCATTTTTGCTTCAAGCAATAACTGCGAACAGTAAGTATTATTTGTATACTTATGATGATGGTGCGCAGGTATACCTTGCTGCAGTAGATGGTTCTATTGCGACATATATTAATCTTGAAACTATTATATTCTCATCGCAACAATCTACTGCGTCAATTATTGGCGATGGCTTCACAGCTTCAAAGACTGCTAATAATACATTTACGATAAGATATGCTAACTTGGCTAATAATATTGATAATGGAACTTTGACTATAACAAGAATGGATAATACTACTGTTGTAAGTATAATTAATAGTTTCTCGGATCCTGATAATTGGACGTTAGTATTTAATTATGCTTCATTGGCAAATGTCACTAACGCAACTGTCTTTAAGGTTCAGTATGATTATGTGATAGCTGGTACTACATATTCAAGAACAATTTACTTATCGCCAGTTTCTACGGCTCCTGGTCGTATACCTTCGGGCTTTGCATTCGGTCTATCTTTAATGATTCTTGCCTTTGGTTTAACTATAACTAGTGTGAGAATAACGTTTGGATGGTTTGGGATATTGATTACGCTAGGGGCTATTATCGTAGCTGCGCTAGGAACGTCCATATGGTATTTAAACTTCCTTATGGCTGTAGAAGTAATTGCATTAGTGTTTATGGTAATATACCTTGCTAGAGTAAACTGGCAGCAGGTTGTGTAAGATGAACGCAGTAAATACTATCGTGGCTATATTTTTGGTGATGGCTTTCTATTCATTCTCTATTACTGCGTATACTTTCTATTTACCTGCAGATGTTTTAGCGCAGTCTTATTTGTTTGCTGAACCTGCGAATACTTACAGCTTGAATAGCTTGAATGAAGATGTTACGCAAGGTTTGAGTAGACAGACTAATATTCCAGTTATAGATTTAGGTGCGCTAGTATTCTATAGCGGTAACTTTATTCTAGACTTGGCCCTGAACTTCTTAACGGCCATTCCTCAAATGGTTACTTTATTGCTTACTGGTGTCTTGATGATATTTGGAATCAATACGGAACTAGCAAATATGATTAATGCGTTCTTAAACGTCTTAGTAGGCGGCTTATATGTTATCTCGCTAATACTGATGCTTATTAACGTGCGTTCACGTGGAAGTGTAGTATGAATAACGCATTTCTATTAATAGAGCAGAATTTAGGTATTTCTACTGAAGGTACTATTGTTCTGATTGTATTCTTTGGTGTTGTCGCTGCGTTCTATGCCCGTGACTTTAAGATAGGTGCTATATTGGGTATGATTGGCTTTGCTGCAATCTTTGTATGGTTCTATGTTGCAGGTTGGAACTGGCAACTTCCTTTAATCATAAGTTTAATTCAATTAGTAATACTCGCTTTGATATTGTTCTTTACGCAAAAGACTGCGAATATCTACGGGGTGTAATATGGAAACAAAAGAAGTATTTATTTGGATAGGCAAGGGAGTGCTTGTAGTTTTTCTATTGATGGGTTTAGTTCTACCTTTAGGATCAACGACGGTAATTAATTCGTCTAATGGCGGTGAACCTTTCTATCCTGGTATCAATGCAACTTACACGGTTGTAAATTCTACTTCTTTAGCGTTAGGGGTTTTATCACAAACTACTTGTGATATGATTTTTGTAAACGGAACTTTGGTAGGGGGTACTTGTTAAAATGGCAACTGAGGAAATAGCGATAATTGTATTCACTTTAGGCTTTTTGCTTTACTGGGTTTTATGGCTTGGTAAGCTATACAACGTTATGAGTAGGGCTAAGGCTTTTTCTATACAGGTTATAATCCTTAGTTTTCTAGGTATTGTCCTATCCTTTGGATTTTCTATCATAACTATGTTGGCATACCCTAGTTCGCTGCTATCTACTTTAATTCTCTCTGAAGCCTTTACATTACCTGCTGCGCTAATATTCTTCGTAGTTGAATGTATACTAAACTTGGGCGAAATAAAGATGATGTTCAAGACGGTAACATATGATTTATTCGGCAAATAACTTTTTTGGGCCTATTGGTTTTTGCCCCTACCCCAACCCGACCTGTAGGCCCTCTTTTTTATCGTGTATACTTAAGTAAACTTAGGTAAACTTGTGTATACTTGATGAAAAGTGTCTGTAGTGACTTTCAAAAGTATATATAAACAAATTATTCTATAGGGTGAATAAAGTGATTTAATATGTCCACAGAAACTCAAACACACGAACAAACTACAATGACAGAAACTTACGAACCCTATCACAAAGAAGGTTTCGCTGAAGTTGCCGTAGGCTCAATCATAACACTTATTACAGGTGTTGCAGCTATCGTTCTGATTATGATTATGGTCGGTACTCTTGGCGGTAAGATGTACAATATCACACAAGCTGATATTAACGCAATCAACGATTCAACGATTAAAGGTTATGTGAACAGCGCAATCAGTTCATCATTCAACGCTTTGAACCAAACAGCGTCCTACGTCCCAATCGTAGTTCTTGCAGTTATCACATTCTTGGTCTTATTCCTTGTACTAGCAGGTACTGGCGGATTCGGCGGCGGAATGGGCGGATCACGAACAGCCCTCTAGGGTTGCTCTTTTCCTTTAATTTTTTATTTTTATTAAAAATTCTAGATGTTTAATTTAACAAAACTATTAAATTTAATAAGTTACTAAATACTATTTATAAGTATCTTTAACAAAGTTGTTAAGTTGATAGGAGAAAGTGATATTTGCCTATTAACTGATATTTTGTTTATCTTCAGTAAAATAATAGCGACTGTCTTTCGGATCTAGGTAAATGATACCTTGTTTCTGCAGGGAGTTTAGAACTAAGACTTGGTTACGAAATGTAGGTAGAACGTTTATAGTTTGTTTAGTGAATGCGGCAATTACTAGACGTTTAATTATGTCGGAATCGCTAACGCTACGCCGAAATTGTAGCGCAGGTTTACCGTTTTTCTCTGTAACGATAAGTGGTAACTCTATAGGTAGGTTGGCTATGACTTGCTCTACGCCCATATTGTTTAACCCCGATTGTTAAGACGATTAACTATGTCTTGGCTTGTTTGTAAAAGTGAAGGCATAATGTTATCGACTACAAAGATGTTGATAGCTTCTACAAACTTATCTAGTTCTTCTTTTTTAATAGTGTATTCTGCACTAATAATTTTGTGGCTATCTGTGACTTTCGCAAATGCGCTTTCTTTATCTTGGTCTACTTTAATCCCCTTTACTTTAGCAAAGATTTTAGCACTAAGCATAGCTTGGTCTATATAGTAGTGTAAGTTTTCTGTGTTGTTTGCGAATGTAGCTTTATCTTGGTCTGTCATTCGATCCTTGATAGCTTTAGCGTCCTCTCCGTGCTGAAACTTAGTTAGCAAAAGAAAGTTTCCATAGATAGCGTAAAAGTGGTTTATCTTTTGAACGTTGTCATAGAAATTAAGAATGTAATTAGCTGCGCTGCTTTTTTCTTCAAATGATGCTGTCATTTTATTTATCCTCGTGGCTTAAATGTAAATTTCTTTTGAAGTGTGAGTTTGTATTTAGATTCGAGGTAATTTATTTCTTGGTCGCAGTTTCGCATAATCCAAACTCCCCCTGCTATTGCTAACACCATTATCGTTAGGCCGATGTAGGTATTCGCAATATATGCTAGGGGTGAGATTATAGAAACCATAATTAGAGCAAGTGCAGAAAACTTAGCAAGTTTAAGACGGTTGTACATTTCTGCGGCAACTACTCGTGTTTCAATTTTATCTTCAGGTACTTGTGTAGGCGTTGCAGGTTGTTCAGTAGGTTGTGGGTCAGTCATTGGTTATACTCCTTAAGGGCCGTGTGAATAACGTTGTTATTCGTAGGCTTAGATTTAGATGTTTTAAGAAACTTGATTTTAGCAACTCTAAGTTCTTGTTGTGTATCGTCTTTAATTAATACGTTTCTATCTACCATATTTAGATTTATGGAATTTACAGTTTATATATTTTATGTTAAAAACTAAACATTTATATATTCTTTAAATCAAAGGCTGATTATGGTCGTAGAAGATGCAATTAGTAAATCTATAGCAAAAGGTAATAGTGAAAAAACTTTTATCGACAAATTGCTAGGTCGTGAAGATGTTGATGCGATTCGTGAGATTATTTCTAAACAAATTCTAACTCGTGATGATGTTCGCCAAATTCTTTATCTTCTTAATTCGGCAGAATCAAAGCTGCTTAAGTATGGTGAACGTGAACGATACATTATATTAAAGTTCCACGTTTGGATCCGTAATGACGTTAAGCATTTCGATATGTTCTTAGAAATGGAAGAACGATACGATAAAGAGGGCTTGAAGTCATTAAGTAGCAATTCTATTATGTCTTTAAGAGAAATTAAAAAAATAATGACGGAATCTATTAAGTTCTTGATTGACGTTTATTTAAATATTGGTAGAACTTCGTTATCAGTTGATGGCTTTGCCTTTGACAATATCTTAAAAAATAGATATGAAGTGGGTTATAGTCAGATAGGACCTAACCCTATACCTGCACAAGGTAGCAGTATTGCGAATAAACTACGAGGTGGCTTTTGATAAACAATAAAGTATTATCGGCTTTGTACATATTTTTCTGCGCAGCAATTATCGGCGTTCCACTTTACTATGTTTTGATGGGTGTAACGGATCTAATAGCTATCAGTATTGGTACTGTATTTGTAGCGATGATGGCTGTTATCTTGGTTCTCATTTATTGCTTGAAACAACTTAACGTTCTTCTTGATTTTTATATTTCCTTAAGAAAGCTTGTCGGTGAAAATACTGATTTGCTACTGCTTCATAATAAGATAATTACTAAAAAGAAAAAGGTGAAATGAGTATGGCTGATGATTCTAAATGGATTGTTGTAATTTTGCTTTGCTTAATTGTCGTTGGGGGTTTGTCCTACGCTTCATATTTATTGGGCCATAAAAAAGGGATTGAACAAACTGTTGCTTTTTATGACACGGTTGAGAATACTTCTTTAGAATTAGCTGCTGATATTCTGACGGTAGTTACGAAGGATAAAGCGTGTGTAGAATATTTGCAGAATGAGATTATGACAAACACTAGCTTGTATATACAGTTAGGAACTAAGCTGTCACGATTTGAAAGGTTTTTTGGAGAGGTAGAATAAAATGTTTAACGTATTCGTATTCCGAAAGTGGGCTGCTTTGCTGCTCTGTTCAACGTTTGCTGCTCTAGGTATGGTTTGCGGCTTATTCATACAGAATAGCTTTTGGTGGGGCCTTACTTGGATGGCTTGTGGTAGTTTGATTGCTGTCTTAGTCAGTAACTTTTGGCTTCTTAAAAATCCGTTTAATTCAATGCTTGAGGGTGACGGTATTCTAACTATTAATATGGATTCTACGGGTATTATGCAGCCGTTTATTGTTTCCATTGTTCAAGAAGCTACAGGAGTTAGTTTGTGGGGAATGCTTGGAAAACAAAAGATTCGTGATCCATTTAATCGTGAAATGATTAACTATATGACTTTACCTACTGATGTACCAAATGGCGCACACTTTGTTAAGTCGGGAGAAAAAGAAGTTATCAAACAAAAAGAAAAAGTTGTTGAAGCTGCAGAAGGCGATTTGATTATTCATATTAAAAAGTCTGAACTTCACCTTAATAGATTTGGAATGTTTCACTTTCCTACGATCTTCTATAACCAAAAGCTTGGAACTACTGTTAGTAAAGAGTTTTTAGGTACAAATGAAAACGCAATTTTGCGTGAACACTTGATGGTTTACTTATTGCACTCTGTCCGTGAACACAGCGATAGAATGTTTAACTTCGCACGTGGTGTTATTGATAGTTTATCTGCTAAATTTGGCGGTGGCAGTAGCACGTGGCTATGGGTAATCATCGGCGTTATCGTAGTCGGCGGATTGGCGGTATTCTTGGGTCCTAATATTTTAGCGGCCTTTAAGGGTGCTATGCCTTCTGCACAGTCTGCAGTACAGGCAGGTTCAACGGCAACAGGGCCTGTTGTTCCGCAATAGGTGATTAGCTAATGGTAAACTGGGCTAAAAGATACTTCACTAGAAAAGAACAACAAACGCTTAACAAAGAAGTTAAAGAAACTGTTAAAGCTAAGTGGACTTTTGACGTTACGGGTAGAACTGATTATAAAATGCAGATTGATTTACCGTTAGATAGTCAAAGTGAAGTTCTTAAGTTAGTCTTAGATGCGGTCTTAAGCAGAATGTCGCTTAAGTTTACTGATTTACCTGATGAGTTTGACGCAGCTGTTCACCCTGCGACTAAGCATTTGTTTGAGAAGGGAACAAAGACTGCAGTTAAAATGGCACGTGAAGAACTATTGCGTGACGGAATCACATTAAAGACTTGTTGGTTTTCAACTGGCAATTTAAAGAAAAAAGGAAGTGCCTGGAATATGTGGGTCGTCTATGAAGGTATCTATCATAGAAGAAACGCCGACGGGGGAGTATCACAATGGATAAAATAGGGCAGAATAAGGAGATTGGTATTTTGGCTGTTATTATAATACTTATTTTGGCTTTGGGCGTATTTGTTATTTGGTTTGTCGGCCATCAAGATGATAAAAAATATGTTCAACTCAACGGGCCGCAGTCTTTGAATGTCTGCGTAAAACCTTCTGCGTTCCAAAACGGGTCTTATTTCTTAGATCCTGTTTGTAAAGAAACGTGTGATAGATTTGATTCAAATATAAAAGGCATAAAAGAATTAGGGCTTTGGAAGGTGTGCGTAGATGAAACACTTTTTGCCTGTGTTGATTCAACGTATAATTATAGTCAAAGCGACGGCACACTTTGTAACTTTGATAAGTCGCAGGTATAGTTGAATGTTTATCACGCAATTATTTTTTAGTTATTGGGCTATTACTGGTATCATCTATCTGTGTTGGCTTTCTTATGAAGATGTTAAGAGTAAAGGTAAGAAGATTGACGACAGAAAGAATTGGTTTATGTTGGCCCTATCTTTTTCTTTAATGTCGCACGTTCCACATTCTCTTTGGTATATCTTATTTCTTCTTGTAGTTATCTTGGCCTTTGGTTGGCTATTGAATAAGTTTAAGGTTATGGCAGAAGGTGATGTTAATGCAATTACTTGGGTAGCTTATGGCTTTGCTATTCTAAATCCTTATTACGCTGTAGCTTACTTTGGCGTGTTTGTTTTGCTACATTGTTTCGTAATGGGTATGCTTAAACTTCTTGGGAAAACTGGCGTTCCTTATTTTCCTGTATTGGCTTTAGGTTATATTCTAACTCTTTGGCTTATCTGCAGCGTTGTCTATTAGATGTTCGGGGTGGTCGTAATCGCCCTTGAATGTGGGGCAACCACAAACAGGACAACTATAAATACTATGTGTAAAATTATATTCTTCTAATGAAAGGTGCATTTAGCAACCTTGCATTTTACACGATTCTATTTTTAGGACTTTTTCATATGCGCTTACTTTACCTTCGAGATATGCAATCGTTTTACTTTGGTCGTGTAAGTATTTTTCTTGATTAGCGATAATTTCTTTGTCCGTTGGTTTGTATGGCTTGTGTGTTACATATTTTAGTTTCTTTGTTTTCATTGTTGTTTTCCTCAATCTATTTTAGAAGCAATATTTTTAGCTTCGGCTTTGCTCATATGAAGGTATGGTATAACTGATGCGTCAGTTCTTGCGCCCTTCATAATTCGGATCTGTTGTATGTTCAACCCTTTCATAGACATTTTAGAAAACCTATTATGTCTAAGATAGTAAGGTGATACTGAATCTGTGAATAGTGGCTTATACCATTTCTTAAACCAATAACGTAGGTTATCTGTGGTACAGTTGTATTCTTTGATTGTTCCCTTCTTAGTTAGAATGGTTCGCTTGTTTGAACTGCGAAAGTCAGGGAATAGATACATTCCTGGATGAAGCTTTTTTATGTATGCTTCTAGCATTTTAACTAGGGGTTTCTTACGCTTAAGTAGTATTGGACGTGGTAGGCCGTTCTTCGATCCTTTAAGCTGCAGCTTTAGATATGGTCCTTCTATGGCTGTGTCCTCTGTGACAAGATCCAGGTATTCTACGGGACGTGCGCCTGTATAATACGCTGTGATGTTTAGGGCCTTAGCTTCGTCGATACTGTGTCTACAAGTGATTGACGGGATAATTAGAGTTTCCATATCTTTTTCGTCGATAATCTTTATTACTCCGTTATCTAGAAAATCTCTGTAATTGATGTTTGTGATTCGTTGTTTTTTCTTTGTCATTTTTAGTCGTCCATTATATGTCCTATGTGTTCGTTCTTTAGTCTGAATGATCTAACTGGCTTTTTGTATATGCCTGGATAAGTAATAGTTCCTTTACTAAACCTTTCATCTCTATCTAGTGCGTTAAGAACTCTTTGATGAATGTTTAGCGGATGTTGATTTAGATATTTACCATTATAGCTTTTCTTCATTCCTCGTTTGGTCGCTTCATCAAATATTTGATGTAGTTCGTCAGGAGTGCCGCAGTCGAAATTGTTGTAACCTGTTTTTCTAACTAATTCTACTGCTATATCTCCGTATGTATTAGTTTTCATCTTGGCGTTTCCTCATTAAACTTTCTATGTTCTTCTTCGTTGATAGTTTCGTAGTCTGCGTCAGGTGGTGGCATACAGTTAGGGTGAAACCTTGCGCCTTCAAAAAAGATAGTTGCGCCTGGTAAACCGCACTTGTCGCAATCTGTAGGTGGTTCTTCAGTCATTTTTTACACCATAGTATATATCCTGGTAGATTTGTGGGGGGGGGAATGTTCTTACCTGCTAGTGCAGATCCGAATCTTGCGCCTTTGCCTTCTTCGCCTTCGTATTGTATTCTTCTATTGAATACAAATATCCAATCGGCGTTATTGGCTATGAGTTGCCAGGCGTTAGTTTCTATATTATCGCACCTGTAAATCATAACTCCTTTTTTAACAACTTTAAAGAAGGTGCTTATCATTTTGAAAGCAAGACTAAAGGGTGGGTTCATCCACGCTGTGTCTGATATAAACTCTATTCTGTTTTCAAAAGGTCTTAGCTTGGAAAACCAAAAGGGTGCGATGGCGTTATGCTCATCTGCGCAGCAGTCTACTTTAATGTCGTATTGCTTTTTCAAAGAATCGACTAGCCACTTAGGGGTGCGCCATTCGTCCCTTAAGGGTGTGTCGCCTGTTCCATCATTACCTTTAGTCATTGTTTAACCTGTGGGCTAACTGTTGCTAGTCTATCTGCTGTGTGTGTAACGTTCATACTATTGTTGAGTGTATCTAGAAGTGCCTTTGTTTGTAAGGCTAGTTTGGATTTGCCGCAATACTTATTTACATATGCTTGATCTGCTTTGCGTATTGCTCTGAATTGTTTATTGATTAGTTGCATTTCAGTAAGTGTTTTCTTTTGAAAGTTCTTTGCTTCGTCATACATTATTGTTTGCATTGTGGTTTCCTCAAAAAGCAAAGCTTTAGCTGTGCTTATTTCGTAAATTATAGTTTACGAAGTTTATAAGGTTTTCGGTCAAAAATCAACATACTTATATATATGTAAGTAAAAGATACTAGGAAGATGTCGGTATACCCAAACTTTCGCATTGTATATAATCCTGATGTAGATACTTCATACGAAATATCTAGGCGCATAGCTTATAGTTTAACTGTTAAAAGGCTTAAGAGTAACAAGCCTTGCGTGATGTTTATCTGCGGTGCGTCAGGCGAAGGTAAAAGCCTTGCAGCTATTACTTGGGAAGAACTTATACTTACTATGCAAGGCGTAGATATACGTGAAGTCTTTGACGACATTAACATTTACACGCCGCTTGAATACCCTACAAAGATAAGGGCTATACTCAATGAGCCTAGACTTAAAGATGTAAACGTGGTATGTATACACGAAGCAAGGGAAGTAATCCGTGCTAAGAACTGGCAAAGTTTCCTTACACAAGCTATTGCTGACATTAACGCCTTATCTCGATCCATTAAGCCTTTGTGTATTATCATCGTTAGTCAGTCTATAAGGGACATTACAAGCGATGTTAGATACACAATCAATTACTATATGCCTGTGAAACGTCACGGTGGTAATCCTTCTAGATTGTCTTTGTATTCAATGTGGACTGATGATCGTAATATGGATAAGATACAGCTACGTAAGAAACGTGTGTGGGGTTATCTTAAGTATCCTGATGGAAGGCAAAGGCCTTTCTATCCGCTTTACTTTGAATTGAATATGCCGCCTAGAGATTTGGTGCAGCGTTTTAACAAAAGTGATACTGATGCAAAAACTCACATTATAAATAAAAAAATGAATAAGTTACTTTCTCAACTTAAAGCTGAATTTGGCGAAGGGTCTTTAAAAGTAGATGAAATGGTAAAGTACTATTCTGAAAATATGGAACGTATGTTAATCGTTGGAAAAATGTTTAGAGGTACTTTTAGACTTAAAGATAATATTCGCAAGATGCACGAACTTACCGAACTTGAAGAAAAAGAGTTTGGCTCAAAATTAGAAAACGCTGCAAAAGAAAAAGGATTTTTCGGCGTGAAGAATATGAAAATAGAGGACATAAAGGAGAGTGATTTAGAATGATGCGATATGACAACGTAGATTTCGTGAATGAACAATTTAAGAAAGACTTAGTATCAGAAATTGATATTTTGTTTAGAGAGAACCAAAGACTGATTACATTAGGTCACGTTCTACAATATCAAAGAAATGCACAAAAGATGGCTACGCTTAATCACGTATTGCTTCTTTACAACAAAGCCTTAGTTACAGGTAATAAAAGATGATTGAAAATAGAACTTGTACTATTCACGGAAATAAGTTTATTCGCAAGGGAAAAACGCCAGGTCTTTACTGTACTGAATGCGCTGATGATTTTGCTGCCAGATACAGAAAAAAAGAGGTGTCTTAATGACGTTAAATGAAAAACTAGAAAATCTCAAAAGTTGGGATAGAACTATGGCTATTGACTGTTGGCTACGTTACGAAAGCCTTTATACGGAAAAACACGGTGGCGGATTGCACACAGCTATATTGGGCGGTAATCTTAATGCTTATATAGATAAAGAGTGTTTAACTTTTGCCAGGTATGCACGTATGTATATTTATCAAAAATCTAAGCCACTTGATGATTTACATTATCAGGCCCAACAAAATAAGGTTCATCGCTTCGATCCGCACAAATTCCCTTAGGTAATTACTATGGCTTCAAAAAACTATCAAAACCAAAATTACGATGATGTAACTGATGATCCTGATATGGATATGAAAACAGATGTAAAACTTTCGTTTAGCTTCTATTTTCATACTACTGAAATGAAGATACAGGAAGCTTTGATAAAAGAAAATCTGTCAGAAGGTTTACAACAGTTTCAAATGCTAGTTACTCATCTTGAATTGCTCTGTCGTGCTAATAAGCAGGTTCCAACAAAATATGATGAAGAAATAAAAAACTTCAAAGAAGGCAACGTGGAATATAAAGATGAGCTTAACGGAACAATTAAAGGCGTTATTCTATCAAATAAAAAATTAGAATTGATTTACGGTCACGTCTTTGGAACAATGCCATTAAGTCAAGGTGTGAAGGTATCTGAAATTAAATCTAGAAGAAAGCCTGACATTCCTGAAGTTGCAAATGTATTAGATACTGAATCTGAAGATATTTAGATAGGTAGTGTCTAGAGCCAATGTTTTTAAATTATGTAAGTAATTTATTTATATATGGCTCCTAATCCTTTCAATCCAACGCCGCCGCCAAAGTCTGATCCTACGACAGGTGCAGGTGGTACTAATTCTAGTACTGATACTGGTAAGGGTAATACTAATCCGCCATCTAATCCGCCTTCCACACCCCCTACTTCTCCGCCTAGTAATCCTTTTAATCCTAATCCTAATCCTAATCAATCTACTGCGCCGCCTGGAAGTGGTAGAACTGGTGGTGGCCGAAGTAGTGGTGGTAATTCTAATTCTTCGGGAAGTTCAACAACGACAACGACACCTGATGGCAAGTCTGTAGTAACTACTCAAACGGTAGATGCTAAGACTGGTGAAAGTTTAACGCTTGTACAGCGTAAAGATTCAAACGGTAGAATAATTGAGCAAACAACTACTGATGCACAAGGAAATATTAGCTATGTGCGAAATTCTAATGGTAATTTATCAGGTGCTAGAGGAACAACTCGACAAGTTGTACCTAATGCTTATTCGCCTGTGGACCCAACTACGGGACAACCTCGTAATGTTTCTGTGGACCCAAATACTTATACTCCTACTTTTGCAGAACTTGCTGATCCTATTGTAGCTTCTAGTGCTAAGGGTGGTTATATTCCACAAAGTCGTGCTACTGTTCAAGAAAAGACTGCTTTTGGTGCAGATGTTTTACCTGCTTCTAGACAAGCTGTAACGCCTGTTAGACAGGATGCAACACCGCCTAGAGCAGAAGCTATAAGTGATGTGGACCCTAGAACGGGTAGACCTTATGGAAGAATTGATGCTGCGCCGCCAAAACGTGAAATGTCTTATTCTGAATATGTTTTATCTTCTTTGTATGGTGCTAGTCAAGAATTTCAACGTGGCCGTGAAATTGGTGAATCAGGTACTTCACGTGGTACTGGTAAAGGATTTGAAGAAAACGGCCAACTTGTCCCTAGTCCTTTCTCTGCAAATGCTGATTATACTTTTGCTGAACGCTTAGGTGCGCTATATGGTCGTGTGAAGGATCCGACTGTCGAAGCTGCTAAAGCTGCAGGTACTGCGGCAGTTATTGTTGAAACAGGCGGCGTTGCTGTTGGTGCAGGTGCTGCAGGTGGTGCATTAGTTGCGTCTTTGGCAGGTGGCTCTCGTGCTGCTCTTGCACTTACTGAAGTTGCAGCAGCTTCTAGATCGGTAAGACCTATTACTGCTTTAGCAGGTGAAGGTGTTGCTGCGGCTTCTGAATCTGTACCTTATATTAAAGGTGCTATTGAATCGTTTAAATCATTTGAAGGTGCATTATCTAATAACCGTTTTACTAACTTTGTTTATCGTGGTGCTGTTGCAGTAGGTGAAAACATAGCTATAGATAAAGCTGTAAAAGGAACTACTACTTTAGCTAATCAAGAAACTTACTCACGAATTGAATCGCAGTATGGTTTATCTGTGAGTGATTTAGAAAGATTGAATGCTGTAGGTTTTGCTGCGCAAAATAAAGCTGCTGGTGAGATTGGCGGTATTCGTGTAGCTGGTGTTGCTATTACACCTGCTGGTTTCGCAAATAATGTTTATGCAAGTCTTGGCCGTGATTTAACTAATAACGCTTATGGCCGTGCTGTAAATCAGGAACTTATAGATCGTGGTTTTAATGCTCAACAACGACGTGAAATTATGGGTGCTGTCGAAACTCGGTTTAGTGCTTCACAAACAAGTGAAGTATTACAAAGTTTGAATATCAACCGTGCGACTGAATTATACGGACGTTCTGATGTTGCTGCTAAGATTGGTGCAGCAGGTGCGCAATCATTTGGTAATACAAAAGATGCGGCTGCGTTTGTTGGTAGAAATGTTAGATATACTTTGGTTCGTGGCGGTGCGCTTGAGGGTGCAGAAACATATATGCTACAACAGCGATCACGTGACTTAGAATCAAACCCTGCAAGTGTTGCAGTTAATGCTTTAATTGGTAGTGCGACTGCTACTTTACTTGGTGAACCAATCGCTAGAACTTCTGTTAGTAATCCTAGACAATCTGCAGGTTTACAGCTTTTAGGTAATTTGGGTGATCCTTATGAATTGCCAGGCGATGAGTTAGCAAGTTATACGCAAGGGGTAAGACGTGACTTTGGATTTAAGAATGCTGACGAAGTTGCATTTAGAGTTAGAGGTAAATCGGTAGATGTTGCTTTAGCTGAATCATTTGCTAATATGCAACCTGCAGCGACAAGTTCTAAAAATTCTGTTCCTAATGTAGTTCCTAATACGGCGAATACTTTTATTCAAACTACTGTTCAGTTCCCTGATGAATTTATAGTACCATCAGTTACGCCTACGCCTGTTCCAACTCCTACTATTGTTCCTGTAACTGTTGTACAGTCTACGCCTACTCCTGAAGAAACTAATGTGCCTGTGAATGTGAATGTTCCTGTTACGCTTCCAACTGTAGTTAATCTTCCAATCACAACGCCATTTAGTCGTTTACCTGTGCCGCTTCCATTTGCGCCTAATGTCGGTGATGTTGGATCTAACGCTAAAGGTCGCAACTCGAATAAATACTATGATGAAGTTACTGCTTCTTTCAAAGCCTTTAATCTTGGCTTTGGTGCTGATGTTTTACCTACTGGTGGCTCAAAAGCAAAAGGAGTTAAAGCTACACGTTCTAAACGTGTTACGCCTGAAGGATTAGCAAGACAACTATTAAAGAGGGCCTTTTAATGAGAAAAATCTTTAAGAAAAAAGGAAATGTAACTTTGTTCATTGTATTTTTGTTTCTTGCTACTATTATGATTCTTCTCGCTGCAGTTATTGTTCCAATCTTAATTAGACAAAGTACTACGTTCTATGTTATCGGTCAGGGAATAATTAATGATTCGATGCAAGACATAAACAATATTACTAACGTGGCGATAAGAACGCAAATTAATCAGTCATTGACTGCTGCGCAACAATCGACTGCTGATAACATTGATATTCTTTCTTACATATTCCGTTATAGTTGGGTCCTTATTCTTATTGTTTTAGGAATTGTAGGATTCATCGCTACACGTCGCCAGGTTGAAACAGGCGGCGGTCTTGCATAGTGGTATGTTTATACCGTTGATATAAACATAACAGATTCTCAACACAAGATATATAAAGAAGTACTCGTATAAGTACTCGTATGGATAAAAAGAAATTACACAAGCTTTGGACTAAACGCCATTTGACTGTGCATAAAACTGATTATGTTTATCATCTGCAAACGCCTTTAGGTAATTGGCGTGTTCTAACGCAAGGTGATAAAATTTACAGAACAAATTTACTTTCAGGTAAAGATGTCATTTGTTCATCTGTTCTAAAGGCTCTTAGTGATTGTGAAGAAGAATTACTTATGAAGGTTGAATTGACAGAACAATTTTTGGTGAAAATACAATGACTGAATTTAATGCTTATGTGCGTTGGCTTGATCGCAAGTCAGGGCGTAAAGTTATAGAAGTGCCGCAATCTGTGGCAGAACAACTTGAAGTAGGAAGTAAAGTTTTTGTAAAAAATGAAAACTGAATTACTTTACGCAGAAATAGTAAATGTTCTTTCTTCTAGCGTAGAAGCTAGAAACGACGATAAGGTTCTTATTTTCAATATCTGTAAGAACTTAAAGGTTCCTTTAAGTCCTAGTGGTGAATTGATTATATCTTTAGAACGCTTGGGTGATTTACCTAGCTTTGAATCAATTAGACGGCTGCGCCAAAAGATACAGAATGAGGAAGGCCGCTTTATTCCTACGTATGGGAATGTCCTATGTAAGCGTGGCTTTACGCAAGACTTAGTTAGATCAGTATTTGGCGAATCAAGTAATGAGTATCAAAATTATATCTTTATCAAAACTGAAGGGTCGAGATTTAAGCAACCTATTGTGTTGAACTCGACCCCCTAGTTTTCCTATGGAGTTATAGAAGAGAATGCGAAAAAAAGAAGTGACTGAATTTAGTAAGGTTCGACCCCCCACGACGGATAAGGGTCGAATCTCGACCCCCACACCCCCCATCGTTTCCTGTGGAAAAGATGGGATGCACATTTTACAAGTCATATCACAGATCGGAGAAAAGAACTTTACAAGACGTGGTTATTCTTCTAAGTTTGATGTCAAACCATCGACGACAAAGAGCCGTTTAGATGCCCTTGTTCGTGACGGCTTTTTGACTAATGAGTATGTAGGCCTTTGGGTCTTAACTGATAAGGCAAAAGCTGCGCTTAAGTGGGTCGAACCTTCGACCCCCCACGATGAAGGGGACTATCGAGGGGTGAAGGCGAACCTGTCGATGCACGATATTAAGTTTAGCTTAGATATATTTGATTCTAGCAAGTTTGAACTTCAAACTATGTGTGAGTGGAATAAGTGGACTAAGGATAAGGCTCATATGAATAACTGGGATTATTGGGTAATTTCTTGCGGCAGTTCTAGAATTTTCATTAAACCTAATGTGGTTGAGATTTACATAGAAGAACTGATTAAATCAAATGTAGATGAAGCTTATGTAGAAGCCTTTGAAAAGGCTTTAAACTTGGTTGAGCAACTTAGAAAGTTCGGTATGAAGATGTCTTTAATGCGCTTAGAGAATAGTCACTTTGCTAGAATGAAGGATGTCTTTGCTGCAACTCTGTTTAAGAAGCTAGGGAAATATTACACAAAGTTATCTGATGGGTCTATGATGTGGATAGATTTTTCTAATGATAAGCAAGAACGTGAAACTAATGATGATGAGTTAGCTAAACGCCTGGACAGCTTCGTAGATGATATTCGTGATTCAAAGTCTAATTTAAGCGATGTCGATAGGATGGATGTCGATATGAAAGATATGAAAATAGTTATGGCGCAATTATTGCAGTATCAGATTCTTGATGTTCAAAAGCAGAAGGGTTTGTTTATGCAACAAGCACGACCGCCAGTAAATGAAGATCCAACGGGTCGAGGTAGATACTTTGGATGAAGAAACATTAGCTTGGTATGAAGATTCAAATAA
>ERZ869925.763-NODE-763-length-19384-cov-9.121682_pt1 | contig 19384 bp, 34 predicted proteins | sample MGYA00579311_ERZ869925 | MGnify/ENA primary metagenome ERZ869925 (study PRJEB32216, sample SAMN09231817) | wastewater metagenome | place: USA: Maryland | collected 2016-07-30 | study: EMG produced TPA metagenomics assembly of the PRJNA472060 data set (Reclaimed...
GGGATATATACCCCAACCAAAAGGCAGCAGCAAAGGCTATGGGTATTTCAGAACAGCACGTAAGAAACCAACTGCAAAGAGCCTACAAAGTAGGGTATGAGTACACTATTAAATACGCTGATTAAAAACAAAAAACATGATATTACTAACCATAGCCTTTATTGTTGTTTTAGTGCTTTGCTTTTTATCTTGTGGAAAGGACTTGTGGGTGGATGAAAACGGTAAACTGTACAGGGAGTGAAAAAATATTTTTGGTGGATTGATTTTAATTACTATTTTTGACCTGCATAAAAATTACAATGAAAATCAGCAACAATTTATTTTAATATACGGCTTGTTCCGGTAGTGTAACTTTCACTTATCTGCTTCGCAGACCTTTGTAATGTTTATGCACCACTACCGGAACGGGCTTAAAACTAAATCGCTTATGTCAGAAGTTATCTGTCAACGCTGCCAGACTAAAAACGAGTTCTATGTAGAACAATCGGGGCCACACATCAAGGCTATTTGTAACCATTGCAATAACTACATTAAATTTTTACCGCAGGCTAAAGAGCCGCCTAAGTTCCATTTCGGGAAACATACCGGCAAATACATTCAAGACATAGATGACTTGTCTTACTTAAAATGGGCTGCTGAAAATATGACCAAGATTAAGCAGGAGATTAAGGATGCTATAATTAAGCGTATTTCTTCACTTGAAAATTTGGGGAGATAATGGCAGGTTGGGTAAGTATTCACAGGCAAATGATGGACAAGAAAAGCTACTTTAGTGAGCCTTTTTGTAGAAATATGGCGTGGATAGACCTTATTTTATTGGCAAACCATGATGTTAATTTTTTCAGGTGCAGAGGTATCCGAGTGGAGGTAAAAAGGGGGCAAATAGGCTGGGGAATTGAGGAATTGGCGGCGAGATGGAAATGGTCGAGAGGTAAAGTAGAAAGATACCTAAAAGAATTAGAAAAAGACAAACAAATAATAAGGCAAAAAAGCAATGTAACTACTTTAATATCAATACTTAATTATAATCAATATCAAGCAAACGATAAAGCAAGCAGTAAAGCAAACGATAAAGCAAACGGACAGCAGACAGTAAAGCAAACGGACATAAACAATAATGGTAATAAGGATAATAATGAAAATAAGGGTCTTAATACAGTTAATCTATTAGCAGAAAAAAATGAAAAAAATAATTCCGGCGAACACACTGCAATTTCGGGAGCGGCAATACTTGCTGCAAGAATTAATGCAAGAAAATCACAAGGGGTTAACGGAGGTTGACTATAAAATTTTGGATGCAAGGGTAGAAGGTATATCCCTGTTTCAGTATTCGGGAGAAAACTTAGATGGTGAATTTGACGAAATTCTTTTAAGGATTGCTGCAATAGGTGGGAGTAAAATACCATCCGATGTTTTTTTTATTGAAATCATCAAAAAGGCGGCTATATCTTTTTTAATGAAATTTGGGTATAGCGAATTAACGTTATCGGAAATAATACTGGCGTTTGAATTAAATTCAAATATAAACATGAAATACCCGATTGGTATTGAAATAAGCCATGTGCCAGTTTTCGGGGATTGTATAAATGTTGATTATATTTCAAAGGTATTGTTTGGGTATATGGCGATAAGGAATTTACTTGACAGGAAATTAGAAAATTCGATAAATGGGTACTAACACCAACTACAATGATTTAAACGAACTGGTTGGGCTTCAATTTATCCCGGTAAACGATAAAAAAGTACCTACGGTAAAAAACTGGCAATCGGCTATAACAAAGTACGATTTGTCAAGCTGTTGGGGCGTGGGATTGGTTTGTGGTGAGCCATCCGGGAATGTAGAAGTTATTGACGTTGACCAGAAATATGACCCCACAGGCACTTTATTTGACAATTACAAGCGTTTAATCCATTCGGTGAACGAATCCCTGCTAAACAAACTTGTAGTCCAAAAAACGAAGAATGGGGGCTACCACATGATTTATCGGTGTAGTAAGATTGAGGGGAATTTAAAGTTGGCTAACAGGCCAACGACTGATGCTGAAAGAACTGACACTTACGAAAAGTCATACGCTAAGGAGGTTTTGGAAGGGAAGGGGGATGCTGATGCTGTTAAGGTGGCAATGAAAGCCAAAGAGAACGACAAGGTAAGGGTATTGCTGGAAACAAGAGGATTAGGGGGGCAGGTAGTTTGCCACCCAACAAAAGGGTATGAAATGATTTTTGGCGACTTGTGCAGCATTTCAGAAATAACACCGGATGAAAGAGATACACTGCATAGCATAGCAAGGCAGTTTAATCAGGTATTTGAAGAGGTCGTTGTACCTAAGACGGCCAAGATTGAAAAAACAAAAGGATTAAGCCCATTTGACGATTACAACGAAAGGGGCGATGTTGTGGCACTATTGCAAAACTATGGATGGAAGGTTGTAGGCAATAAGGGCAATAAGACTTTATTCCTTCGCCCCGGTAACACAGATGCACAAAGTAGCGGCAATTACGACCATGAAAAAGGATGGTTTAGCGTTTTTACTACAAGCACTGAATTTGAACCTCAAAAAGCATACAAGCCATACGCAGTATTTGCAGTATTAGAATGTAATAAAGATTGGAGTGCGGCTGCAACTAAGTTATTGGATATGGGTTACGGAGAAAAAAAGGTATCCGAAAAAAAAGAATACCAAAGCACAAGGGTAATTCAAAGCAGGATTAACGATGATGAAAATGACCTTTCTTTTTTAGCAACACCTGATGACTATAAGGATTATTTACAGCAGGTAAGGGAAGGCACTTTGCCGATGGGATTGACTACCGGCATACCATCATTGGACGAACATTTTTTATTCAAGTATGGGAATTTTGTAATGGTGAATGGAACGGATAATGTTGGGAAAACAAAATTTGTTTGGTACTTGCAATTATTGGCGGCAATGTATCATGGTTGGCATGGGATTGTATTTGCAAGTGAAAATACATTGGGTTCTTTTATGAGAGCAATGATGCAGTTTTATTGGGGTAAACCATTGAGGGGGCATAACGCAATGAGTAGTTCTGAATTTGATATTGCGAAACAATTTGTAGAAAAACATTTTTGGCAAATAAAAGCACAGGAAGATTTGTACAATTACAAGGATATTTTAAATATGGTAAAAAAAGCCAGAAATAAATACCCTCAAATAAACCACGCAATGATAGACCCATATAATTCTTTGAAAATTGATTTAAGCGGCTTTAGTAAACTTAATACACATGAGTACCATTACGAAGCATTAAGCGAAATGAAAGCATACGGGCAACAGACAAGGTTTGGATTTTTTATAAACCACCATGCAGTAACGGCGGCAGCAAGGGCAAAGGATGGAGAAAAAAAATATCCTATTGCCCCACACAAGGCTGACACAGAAGGTGGGGCTAAAGTAAGCAATAAGGCAGATGATTTTCTAACGATACACAGGATAACGCAACACCCTACAGATTGGAATATTACAGAAGTCCATGTAAGAAAAATAAAAGATACTGAAACGGGGGGGAGGCCAACACCTTTGGATATTCCGGTAAAGTTAGAAATGTATAAAAATTCTTGTGGCTTTTTTGAGAGGTTGGAGTTTGGAGGCACACCAGTTGACCCGGTATTAAACTGGCATATATCACAAGAACCTAAGCAAAGCAAAATGGATTTAGAAGCAAAAAGTGGGCTGGGTGTAAGCAAGGATGGGAATATTGATAATTTTTATGACAATAAATTTAATCTGGAAGGAGACGACCCATTCCCATACATAAAATAATAAAACTATGCCCTACATAATACAAAAGACAATAGGCGGTAAGTTTAAATACTGGATGGATAAAAACAGAACATGGGGAGGGCTTATAAATAACCTACACAAGTTTACTGAATTGGATTATGCAGAAAGGCTTGCAGATATGGAGCAACAAAAAGACAAGCTATCAACAATACAAGTAATTGAACTTAAAGAAACAACAACATGACAGAAAGCGCAAAAGACAACCTACTTACTGCGTTGCTATTTCAAAATATGGCAGCAAAGTATTTAGAGTACACAAAGCATGAAGTAAATGGCGATGGTAAATATTTTTTAGACACATTAACCAACCGCTTAAAAGCGAACATCAATGACTGTTATTTAAGGATAACAACACCAAAAGGCAGGGATGCTTACTTCAAAGAATTTAAAAAAGAAGATGCTTTGCAATACGCTAACATATTTACCTCTATGATAGAAATGGATGGGCAGCAAAGGGATTTAGTAGAAAGATTGGTTGAAAACATTAAGAAAGGAGAAGTGATTGAATATATACCAGAAACAAACCTAACAGCTAGACAGGAAGATGAAGGTAACGAAGGATGGCCGGATGAAGAAAACAACTAAAACTATACAACCATGGAATTTACCAAAGAAGAACAAGATGTTTACGATGCCATAGTAAACTGTGAAAAAAGGATAACGCAATTGGATTTAGCTCGGAAGGTATTTGTAGGTTGCCATAAGAAATTTGAAGGGTATGACCAACCTAAACAAAGCACCCTCCGGCAAATTAGACAGATAGTAAGGGACTTGCGGCTTAACCATAAACTGCAAATACTTTCAGATAGCGATGGGTACTTCATAAAGCGCACACAGGAAGAAGCAATTTTATACATGGATATACTTGAAAGGAAAGCAAAGGCAGCATCTAAAAGCCACATGGTTACGTACCGGGAAATGTCTAAAATTCTGGGCGTTACCAGCGATTATTTTGAAAGGCAGATAAAAATAGAATTTGAACCATAATGGAACTAAATAAAATTCATAACGGTAATTGTTTGGAAGTGCTAAAGGGTTTTCCTGATAACAGTATTGATAGCTGTGTTACAGACCCTCCATACGGCATTAATTTTATGAATAAGCATTGGGATTACGAATTACCTTCTGTTGAAGTTTGGAAGGAAGTTATAAGGGTGTTAAAGCCGGGTGGATTTATCCTTTGCGCCTGTGGCACTCGTACACAACATAGAATGGCTGTTAATATCGAAGATGCAGGGTTTGAAATAAGGGATGTGATTACATGGCACTATGGTAGTGGTTTTCCTAAATCATTGGATATTGGTAAGGCTATTGATAAGTTACAGGGTAATGAAAGGGAGGATTTAGGTACAAGTCCAGCACAGCGTTTAAATAAACCAGATAGTGATATTTATGAAGCAGGTATTCGTGGGAAGGAGTGTAGGGTAACAAAAGGAAATTCAGAATATGAAGGATGGGGAACAGCATTGAAGCCTGCAACAGAATTTTGGACACTTGCCCGTAAACCACTTTCAGAAAATACAGTTGCAGAGAATGTTTTGAAGTATGGAACTGGAGGGATTAATATTGATGGGAGTAGAATTGAAGGAAGCGAAGGTGATGACCCAAGATTAAATGGCAACGGTAGCTGGAAAACCGATAAGGCAGCTAAAAATGTTTACGAAGGTGGTTATGCCGGAGAAGATATTAAATCATCTGCACAAGGTCGTTTCCCTGCCAATGTAATATTTGATGAATTTAGTGGCAAACTTTTGGACGAACAAACAGGTACACTTGCAACAGGTAATTATAATAAAATTCCTATAAGGGAAACAAATAATTGGATGCCTAATCAAAATAACACCCCAATTAAATCAGATTATGATGATGTAGGTGGTGCAAGTAGATTTTTTTATTGCCCGAAAAGTGATAACTACGAAAGGAATAAAGGATTAAAAGGATTTGAATTAAAAGAACCGGAACATGATTTTGGAACTAAATTAGGCGAACCACGTTCAGAAAGGGTGCATACCCAAAAAAGAAATTTTCATCCAACAGTAAAGCCAATAGACCTTATGAGATACCTTGTAAAGTTAATTACTCCAAAGAAAGGAATTGTACTTGACCCATTCATGGGTAGTGGCACAACCGGAATAGGAGCAAAAATGGAATTAATAAACTACGTCGGCATTGAAAGAGAACCTGAATATTGTAAAATAGCCGAAGCAAGAATAAACGCATGGAATCCCGATAAATATAAACCACAACAACTCTTTTAATGATACCAAACAAAATAGAAATAACCACTGATGGAAATGTATTACAGTTTGTAGAAACCATAGTAAAGGATAACAGGGGCGCAAAGTTACCAACCCCACTCCACAACTATCAATACATAAAATCAAAAGAGAAAAAAGGACAGATATTATCTTTAACCGATAAGCAAGTAGAAGACATAATCAGTAACGCTAAACTGTTTGTATGAGCGGATACGCCAACGAAAAAGTATTGCTGCTGTTGGGGATTTCAATGGTATGTCGTTCAGCCCTTGCAATCAGTTTAATAGTAGTAATTCAGTTGAGCCTTTATTCGTCCAGCCCCAATAGAAGCAATACAAATGTTGGGCGAAGGCGGTTGATTAATTAAAAACTGTCAAAATTTATTTTATGAACTACGAAAAAAGAACAGATTGCGAATTTTTTGAAATGAAACGCTGGGAACACGATTGCAGCGATTGTCAAACCGATGGGCATTACTTATGTGGTGGCTGCAAACACATTGCTCCATTTGAAGAAATGGAATTGTCCGACAATCGAATGAGGTATTATGAAAAACAAGAAAAGGCAAGTATTGAAGCCGAAAAATTGTTAAGCGAAGAAGATGATGAAGTCGAATTTGAAAGATGCTCCGATTGTGATGGACACGATGCCTGTGCAGATTTTGGTTGTGCAATTAAGGCAGGTATCATTCAGTCATCGGACTGGTAGCTTTCGCCCAACGGTGGTGCTTGCCGAAGTAGCGGACTTGGCAGCACAACTGTATTTAATGAAAAACAAAAGCTAAACAAATTATTCATCTGCTCAATAATGAACGTCAAGCCGCTATTTTGGCAAACACATTGTTAGGCACAGTACGGTAAATTATGAAATACTTTTTCGACACAGAGTTTATTGAAGGTTTTAAAAAGCCTTTATTTGGCAAGAAACGCCACTTCATTGATTTGATTTCTATTGGAATTGTTTGCGAAGATGGCAGGGAATACTATGCAGTCAGTAATGAGTTTAATCCAAAGGATGCAGATGCTTGGGTAAGAGAAAATGTAATTGATAAGATAGAAGCACAGTTATTCCAACAACAGCCAACTTTTGCTAAATCTCATTTCAATTTTAGTTTAAAGGAATTATTAAAACAGTACGGCAAATCAAATAAGCAAATTGCAGAAGATATTTGCCTGTTCTGTTATCCCGATGCAAAAGATGCTTTCATTAATGCTAAAGGTGAATTTTTGGCAAGAAGCAAACAATATGGATGGAATGGTGAACATCCTGAATTTTATGCCTACTATGCAGATTATGATTGGGTTTTATTTTGCTCTTTGTTTGGCAGAATGATTGACTTGCCAAAAGGTTTCCCAATGTACTGTAAAGACTTAAAACAAGAATTTGACCACGACTACGATGCGTCAATTCGTGAAAGAATGAAAGAACGGGAAGATTACCCAAAACAAAAAAATGAACACAATGCTTTAGATGATGCCCGTTGGAATTTTGAGTTATACAAGTGGCTCGAATATGTAGGGCAGTAGTATTGTGCCTAACGTTGAAGCATTTGTGTTTGTGGCGGAATTTGGAAAACGTCAGACCAGCCCTTGCACAAAGCCAAATAGCGAACCGAAGATGAGCACCTGCGCACAGTCCGCCGACATAACACAAATGCAGTGTTGGCGGTTAGTGCCGGATAAATAGTAACCGATTTCAAAACTTTAAAACATATACAAATGACAGTTGGAGAACTTAGAAAAAAACTTGAAGGAGTTGATGATAACATGAAAGTATTAATTCCTTTTTCACAGGAATTTGATGGTGCTTTTTACAGCCCTTGTTCTGTTGATAGCGGAGTGTCCGCAATGGGAACAGACCCAGACTTGACCGAAGAAGATATTAAAGAAATGGAACTACTAAATAAACCGATACCGGAGGAAGATACTTTTCTTCTGATACCCTGCGGCTTTGGCGAAGAAAAGGAACACAAACACGAACTGAATTAAAGAGTTGGTAGGCATTACCGCCAACGTTTGTATTTACGAACCTAACTTCTATTCAATTATTTGAAAACCAAAATACAATTTAGATTTATGCCTAAAATAAAAGAAGTAGAAATTGATGGTTTTATGTTTACAAACATAGAAGGTTTATTTTGGCATAGTGGGCATTTCTGGTTTAATGATGAAATAGTACCAGAGGTTTTTAATAATGGGAGCAAATCAATTTTGCTTTATGGTAATTCAAAGCGTGGTGTAATTAAATTAAGGAAATTTGCAAAACGGTGCAGGATAAAAATATTCACAGAACCATTACCATTTTAAAATACAAACAATGAATCAACACCCCACACACCCGCAAGAAGAAACCCTACTAACAGGAATAGGTATATCGGTAGAGTTTATAGGTAAGAAAGCATTATGGGAAAGACAAAGAGCAGGCAAGCCAAAAGAAAAAACACCAGCGCATATAGCTTTGGAGAAAAGTATTACATCCATTGAGAACCCCCTGATTAGCGGTATCCTTTGAAAACTTTTTTAATTTTTATTTGGATTTGTGAAAACTAATTATTTACTTAGCGTATCGAAACTCAAACAATAACAAGTGAACAAACAATCATTAATTAATTTACGGCCGGGTAGTTGTGGGATACTTTCTCAAGGTTCACTTGTGTATGGTTTCGATACCCACGATTGCCCGACCGTTCAAAATACTACGATATGATTTGTATTTACCACTCCAAAGATTTAGATGGGTATTGTTCGGGAGCAATTGTAAAATTAAAATTCCCTGATGCTAAACTGATTGGTTACGATTATGGGCAGCAATTTCCGTGGGATGATATAGAGGTCGGCAAGCCCGTAATAATGATTGATGTTTCATTGCCAATGATTGATATGGGTAAATTGGCTGAATTAACAAACCATCAATTAACTTGGATAGACCACCATGTTTCAGCAATAAATGATTACAAGAATAGCAGCGATATAGGTTTGGGCGGGGTAACTCCTGTATTGGAAGATGGTATATCAGCCTGTGAGGGCGGGTGGAAGTATTTATTCCCTGATGTTCGGATGCCTATGGCTGTTAAATTGCTTGGTGAATATGATACATGGCGCAATAAAGACAAGGATAGGTGGGATAGATACATAATGCCATTCCAGTACGGTATGCGTATGAAGTGCCAATCTGCCGAAACATTTCCACAAGAATTACTAAAACAAGAAGGTAATGAATCAATATCATTTGGGGCAGTTAATGAAATGATTGTGGTAGGCGGCGCTATATTAAGTTATCAAAAAACTCAAAATGAACGAGCCTGCAAAAGCGCATTTGAAGTGGAATTTGAAGGTCTGAAAGGAATAGCATTAAATAATGGCGGCGCAAATTCACAAGTGTTTGAATCTGTTTACAATCCAGAAATACATGATGTAATGATACCTTTTGTGTTTACTGGTAAGCACTGGACGTTTTCATTATACACCACTAAGGACGAGGTGGATTGTTCTGTAATTGCAAAGTCAAAAGGCGGCGGTGGCCATAAGAAGGCAGCAGGATTTCAATTAAAAGAATTGCCTGATGAATTTAAAATCCATGTACAATGATTAAGCTAAAGAAAGGCAATAAACTTGTTTTCGGATTAAGCGATGAAAACATGAAGCGGCTAAAGAGCGGAGAACCAATAAAATTTAATCTTAGTGAATTAGGAATGGAAGATACTGATGTGTATATTTTCAATGGTAAAGATGAGCGAACCATGTACGAAATGTTTAAAGATACAATAGACCCATTCAAAACTATAATGAAAGACTCAAGAGCAGACCAAAATTAAAATCAATGAAAAAACTAATAACCATTACCATCCTTCTATCCTACTGCTTGGTGTCCTATGGGCAGGTTGGTGAGATAATTAATACTATTTGATAAACCAAAGTAATGAACAATAACCAAACATATCTTGACAGTGTATCTAAGGTATTAGATGAAAACAAAGATGCTTATAGGCAGTTGTTTAATGATTTAATGGAGTATGGCGAAGCGGCTTCAATAACAGACGGAAATACAATTGAAAGATTGCACCCATTAAGTTCAGAAGTAGTTACAATAAAGATAAGACATGAAGAAAGGGGTAGAAATACTTTTGAGGTTGGGCAGTTAATAAAAGTTAAAAGCATAAGAAGTAAAAGAATGTTTATAAAAATAACAGAAGGTGGTTATCAATCAGGAAAAGGAGTTTCAGTTTACAAACCTTCACCAAAAAGCAAATTGAGAAACAAATCAAAATTCAGTAAGTTTAAAGCAACAATAGTTGATTAAGGTAAACGATATAGTATTGCATGGATTATCCAAACTATACTTCATCTGTGAAAACAAAAAGATGGAACGGTGGATGAACATGAACCCATATTACAAACTAATGCCTAAAGATATTGTGCCTATTACTTACTTCTTTAAAAAATAAAAAATGAAACTATTCCTAACGTTTACCATTATCCTACTATCCATAACAACAACCTATGGGCAGAAGCCATCACCACAAGAAAAGCCAACACATGACACCCTACCCTCGATAAGCATAGAAGACATAAAGGTTGCAATAAAGGAATTAGAAACCCAAATAACAAAATCTGAATGGGATAAGGCTGTTTCTTACTACCAGTTTTTAGCCAATATATCAACACAACGGAGAAGTAAACAAAAGAAGTAATGGAATATACGGTATCTGGATGCAAAGACTGCGTATTTTGTATATATAGCGACAAGGGCGGCAACCGCTGTATTCATCCATCTATTGAAGATAGTCATAATGATATTATAGATAATGATAGTGATTATTGTTTAATTACCCCAGACTGGTGTCCATTGGAAAAAGAATCTATAACCATAATAAAAAAGTAAATGCCTTCTATCCAGTTACAAATAAGAAAAACAAACAAAGACTTCACCGATAAAGCAGAGAGGACAATAGTGCATGATGGTAAAGAGTATTTTGAACAGCGTATTTGGTTTAAGAAAATAGAAACAATGGACAAAAACAACGATTTATTTGTAGAATGTTCAGAGCTGCCAGATGAAGTTAAAAAACAAATCAACCAACCCGAAAAAGAATACTGATGGACACCAGCAAATTAGTTTATGGGCTTTCATTTGCCGAATTGTGCGACAGGGGGCAAATAGTATTACTGAAAATTATAAACTCCGATAACTATAATGAAGCATTGAGTAAAGAGTTGTTTGATATTTTAACGGATATTCAGCAGCATATAAATGAAAAACCTATAACGGCAGAGATGCTTAGGGGAATAATGGTTTTAGGGTTCGTTAACAATTTCATTTTTACAAACGAGAGTATAGTTAGGGATGAAGATTTCGGCAGCCAGTTAGAAGATGAAAAAATGCTTGAAATTCTAAAAAAAAGCCATAAGGCAAATTCTCTAAGGGCCGAAGCTAAAAAATATATTCAGCAGCAAAGGAATGAACGCCAAGACCCTAAACTAAACTACGGCAAGAACGAAGGAATGTGGAATATAGATTTCAATAAAATAAACGAAGAAAACGAGCAATGGAGGTATATGTAATATGACTTATTCGGCAGCAGCAAACAACCATTTTTCGCCTCCAGAAATGAGAGTAATTTCTGGTATTCATAGCAACATTCCGTTGGTGCTTGTTACCGTTTTGGATAAATACCAGTTTAATCCTGAACTATTAAATTTAAAAGAATATTGCTTAATTGATTTTTGTGAATACGAATGGGATAAGTCAGACTTTACAGATACCCATGTTTTCGGTAAAAATACAAATGATTTTGCTTTTCGTTTTAAAGGCGATGAGTGGAAGAAGTTTGACGAGTGGGTAGCAGGCAATCCACCAAAAATATATTTTAAACGTGAACTTCTAAAGAAGGATGCAACAGAATGGCTTCAACCAATTGAGTACCCATTTTACGGGCAGATACCAGAAACGCAAACAAAAGAGCAGTTTGATGCAAGGCCTGTAAATGTGTTCCATTATTTTGGCAGAAGCCACGAAGCAAGGATAAAAGCCCATGCAGACTTTTGGTTATCTGGTGCAGCAATATGCGATAACATACATTTCTTTAATGATTTTATTCAAAAAGAAGAATGTAAAAATAAGTGGGTTTCATTTCATATTGCCCATTATTCAAGATATGATATTTCGTACCTGATGCAGATAAACGGATTGAGCAAATTAGCTTTATCAATGCCCGGAGCAGGAAAAAAATGTTTTAGGACGGCAGAGGTTTCCAGTAGTTCGCTAATGATAATGGAGCATAGCAATATGGCATGGCAGTTTCAATGGATAGATGGAGTGAATTATATAGGGTATAAACACAAGCCGGTATCAATCATCAAAGATGCTTTAGAACACACCGATACCTTATATCCTGTTTATGTAGCAGGAGTTGAAAATGCAAGGAATTATCAGTTTGACAACTACACAAGGCATTTAGAAAAAATAATCAATGATTAGGCTACTGCAACATTACACGCCAAATTTTAAGCCTCTAATTGACATTAGCAGGCCAATACATGAGGAATACTGTAAACTACATGGCTATTCACTACATATAAAAGAAGTGCCTGAATATGGGGTTTATAATGGATTAGAAAAGCTAAGTCAAATACTTGAAGTTTGTGAAGATGGAGATGTTGCGCTGGTAATTGACGGGGATGCAATTATTACTAATTTGCTTTTTAATGTTGAGCGTTTTTTGCAAAACGACAAAGATTTTTATGTAGCACAAGGATGGAACATGGGAGTGTTTATTGTAAGGATAACACCTGCATCAATAAAACTACTTAACCATATTTTCTTTTGGATAAAAGAGGGTAAATTCAATTGCGAACAAGATGCCTTTGAGTTTTATATGCAAATGTATTTATTGTCAGAAGCAACGGATATTATAGCGACAGTGCCGCACCCATGCTTTAATAGTTACTTATCTGAATTGTATCCATCAGTACCACAACCAGTAACAGAGCAACAAGGCCAATGGGTAGAAGGTAGATTTATATTGCATTTGCCTGCACTTCCATTATCACAACGGGCAGAAATAATGAAGAACATTAAAATAACAAGATGACACACAAGGTCGTAACAGTTTCCAATAGACAGCCAACAGAATGGTATTATCTTCAAAAGGAGTTCTTTGCTTCTTTAAAAGATGAAAAACCTATGGTTATTACAGGTCAATTTTGGGGAGGGCTTACAACGAAGCCAAAGTGGTTGTTTCAGGCATTAAAAGAAAACAGGATAGCGGAAGACATTATCATTTTCCCCGATAATTGGGATTTGGTTTTTGCCACTGATTGCAACGAAATAGTAGATATGTTTCTATCTGAAAAAAGCGATGTGTGCATAAGTGCTGAATCCAATTGTTTCCCGTCAGACACTAAAGAAGCATACGATAAGTTAGATAATCCAGACCCGTACAAATACCTAAACAGTGGTTTTATTATTGGGTATAAAGAAGCAATATACGAGTGTCTTGAAAGCATGGATATTGAAAATATTCCCAACGATTATTGGGATAGCGAAAAAGAATGTGCAGTCCACCCGAATGACCAGTTACTCTGGCAATTAGAATACTTGAAACAGCCGGTTAATATAAAGTTGGATTGCAACCAATGGTTCAGCCAAACATTGCATGATGCCGATATAAATGATTTTGATTTTAGTGAAGAACGAATAGTGAACAAAATAACCAATACAGCACCATGTACGTTTCATTTTAATGGCTCAAGTAAAAGCAACATTGAACTTCGCAATCCAATTTTAAAACACTTAAACTTATTGTAGAGTGGGAATCGGGTTATCCTTGTTTTAAAGCTAAGGTGGAGTAGTGCTCGAAGCCGGTGAATAGAGGATAGCCCGATACTCAAAATAAAATAAAAATGATTTCAGTAGTTGTAAATATAGATTCACGCCCAGAGAGGGATAACAATGAAAAAATGTTTAATGGCGTTGTGTCAAGAGATTTCCTTGTAGAAGGCTTAATAAACAAACGCAATTTGTTCAAAGGATTTGATATTGAGTTGGTAGCCTTTTTAGACGAGCATGAGCCAGTAGATGAAAAGACATTGGCTGAAATGAGAGAGGTTTGCGATACGCTTATAATTCGCAAACACGATAAAAAGTTTGAAGGAGTTGGAGATTTTTTCGCCTTCAATGACTTAAATTATTTACAGGCTTTATTCCACTCAAGGGGAAGCCATGTGTTTCATTTTGACGGCGATGTAGCAGCGTTTACAGATGGGCCAGAACCAATACAAGAAATGATTGATTGGCTGGATAAATACGACTATGTAAGCTATCCTTCGCCACACAGCCCTAATCCGGTTGAGGATAGTTCGTTTGGTGGGAAATATTGGGTTAGCACAAGATATTTTTGTTGTAAAAGAGAAACGCTTAACTTTAGTGAACTATTAAAATGCCAGCTAAATTATGACTATTGGAAAGAAGCATATCCTGTACCACGACTATGCCACTGGACAGAACATTTGTTATCCAGCATTTCACATCACACTGGCAATGGGGTTTTTTACCCACCAGTTCAATTCCATAAATTTATATTGTTTACATGGGAGAACTACCATAAGTACACACTAAAAAGATTAAATAATCAATCGTTCAAAGAAGTAAGCGAATGGGTTTCAAAACAACATTTTCATTACCCAAATAATCTCACAATACAATGATAACACCAAGTAAAAACATATTGGATTTATTTAGGCATACCTATGGGGCTATGTCGGTTGTTGAAGGCATAGCCTTATACAATATTACGTTACAAGCACCAGAAGGAGATTGGTATGAATTAGGCAGTCATCGGGGAAAAAGTTCTGTAATGATTACATCTGCTGCAAAGAGTAATTCATGCTTGAATTTTTTAGAGCCAGATATGGTGGATAAAGCAGTGGAAGGCGCAGTAGGTGCAAATATTATTCTTAGCCTACAAAAAGGCATATTGAATACTACGTTCAATTTAATACCAGACTACTCTACCAATGTTTTATCGAAAATAAATAAAGACATATCATTGTTGTTCGTGGATAGTGGTAATCATGGAGAAGAAATAGTCCAATCTGAAAAGCCTCTCTACGAAAATAAAATGGTAAAAGGGGGAATAATTATATTTCACGATTACGGGGAAAAATCACAATTCACAGCAGTAGCAAAATGTTATAATGAATTATTAGCAAGCGGTAATTATGAACGAATTGAAATAAACTGGCAAGAGATATTCGACTATGTAGCAGAACACAATCTTGAAGAAGGGAATAATAGCTGGCATATTTATGAAAATCTTCCCCATCCTCCTAATTTTGTTGGAGCTTTAAAACGAAAAACAGTATGAATAATCATTTAAGTGAAAATATAATAGGGAATAAATATGGCAAGCTGTCTGTTTTGTCGGCTTCTAAAAACAAGCAGTATGTGAATTGCATTTGTGAGTGCGGCAACAAAAAAGAAATAAAAGCCAAAGAATTAATAAGAGGAGCGCAAAAAAGTTGCGGATGCAGTAAGTATAAGTGGAGAGAAAAAATAAGCGCACATCCTTTATATAGCACATGGAAGGGCATGAGAGAAAGATGCAATAGACCTAAAAGCGCATCTTACGCTAATTATGGAGCAAAGGGCGTAAAAGTTTGCAAAGAGTGGCAAGAATCATTTCCTGCTTTTAGAGATTGGTGTTTAAATAATGGTTGGCAGCCGGGTTTGCAAATAGACAAAGATATAATTCCTAAAAAAATAGGGATACCGGCTTTATTGTATTCTCCAGAAATGTGTACTATAACAACACAAGTTGAAAATACATATATTAGAAGTTCGGCAAAACTTACTAAACAGCAGGTAAGGGAAATACGCAATTCAAATATAAACTGGAAGGACGCTTGTGAAAAGTATAAAATTGACAATACAACATTTTACGACATAAGGAACAATAAAATATGGGTAAATGTTTAGATTTGCCACACCCACCTAACTTTGTAGGAGCATTAAGAAGAAAATAGAATGGTAATCTTTTAACAGAACTAACGCCAATAAATGACCGAAGGAACACTTAACATAGACTATCATGTGAAAAGATTACTTCTAATAGCTATGGCAAAACATAAAACAGAAAAAGAACAATCAATCGCATTAGGAATATGTACAACAACACTTTGGAAATATAAAAAGAAATATAATTTATGAGAAACAAAGTAGCTAAAAAACTAAGGCGGTTTGCAGAATCCATGACAATAGGAATGTCAAAGGAAGAAACAAGAAAACGTTATCAGCAATTAAAAGTAGTACATAAAAACAGAAAAAATGCCAGCAAAAAAAGAGCAGCCTGAACTTGAATTATTTACTACGGTAAAACACTTTCCTAACTTGGGGGATATAATAAGTTCCCTTGGGGCTGTAAAAAAATACCATTCTGTAACAGGTAGAAGGGTTCGTTTCTGCCAATCAATAAACACCGAAGCGCAATATTATCCCGGCGCTGTACACCCTACAATTGACGAAGCCACAGGTAAAAATGTTTGTATAAATCAGAAAGGGTTTGATATGATAAAGCCTTTGGTGGAATCGCAAGAGTACATTCATTCTTTTGTACCATATAACGGGCAACACATTGATTTGGATTTTGATGTTATAAGGGGTAAAACAGACGTGGCTTTACCAACGGGTTTAATACAAAGTTGGCTTGTGTATGCTTATCCAGATTTAGCTTTTGATGTAAGTAAGCCGTGGGTTAAGATACCGGATAAAACACCAAAACATATATTGGAGCAAGTGAAAGGGAAAGTGCTTTTAAACTTCACAGAGAGGTACAGAAGCCATGCGCCAATTGATTATTTTTTTCTAAAAAATTATACTCCCGATTTGATATTTTCAGGCACAGAAAAAGAACACTGGCTATTTTGTAACAAATGGCAGTTAAGCGATGTGCCTTTATTACAAGCGAAAGATTGGTTAGAAATAGCCCACGCAATAAAAGCAAGCAGGTTTCTTCTGGCGAATCAGTCGTCACACTGGAATTTGGCCGCAAGCATGGGTACACCAAGAGTTTTGGAAGTTTGTAAATGGGCCTTTAACTGCCACCCTAATATTGGGGAGGATAACTATGGCGGCTTTTACCAAACAGCAATAGAGTATTATTGGAGAGTGATGTACAATAAGACAGTAGGCAAATAAAAAAGCCCCGGTTAAGGGGCAATTTCGTAGAAGGATAATTAATTACCCCCTTGCTGTTGCTAATGTAGCTACCGATTGGTTAGACACATACTGCACACCATGAACGTTAAGCCCAGATGGAGGAAGTGAAATAACCGAATAAACGTACTGGCCGCTTACAAGTGTGCCGTTAGGCAACGGGAAAATCTGCACCCCATCCGAAGGAAGGTTAGCAGTTCCGGGAGCATTGAAAGGGATAATACGGGAAAAATCTGTTTGACCATTTTGGTCGGTGTAGGGAGGACTACCTTGAATCATCCCATAGACGTTGGCGTTAAAGCCTGCTGAAATTGCCATGATAAAATGTTTTTAATTTAAAAAATGTATGAATGTATGTCGGCATAAAAGTAGCAAATTTTTAAATTTGATGAATATTTTTTAATTTAGAGCAAAATAACTATGAGTAAATTCTTCTTGGTAAGCCCCGGCAAAGAGCAGTTAGAGCATACTGATGTTCTTGAAATTGAGCAGCAAAAAGTCAAAAAGATAAATGATTCTATGACTGCCGTGGAAAAACTGGCAAAACAGGTATTGCATGAAGAAGATACCTTAAAGTATGTTGATGGGAGGATAATTGTTAAGGTTGATACGGAGGGGAAAAACCAGCACAGATTCCATGATGGGACAATTATCCGCAGGGAACGACAATTCAACAACCTTAACTTCCGGGAAACAAGCCCGGTCAATGCCATTGTGATTTCCTCAAAAGATATTTCAAAAAATGTGGAAATACTTGTAGATTACCATTCCATACATGACAGTAATAAGATTTTTAACTATAAAAATAAGTCTAAACAAATTCAATACTACTCCATAAAACAAGAAGATTGCTATTTGTGGAAAGATGAAAATAATGAATGGCAGCCCCTCCCACCATACGATTTAGGTTTAAGGGTGTTTAAAAAGTACGATACTATTATTTCTTGGATGAAGCCAGAAAAAATAAGTGATATGTTATTTGTTACTACCGGGGAATTTAAAGGCAAAATAGTCCAAACTTTAGTAGCTTGTGATTATGAATGTGTGTTTCAGGATACAAATGGCAGGGAAGGTAACAGGATAAGATTTCTTCCGAATGGGAATGAATCAGTAAATAAAGAGCCAGAAGCTATCTGCATAAGGTATGATTTGATGAAAGAACTTGAAGAAGGCAAGTTGCTGATTGGCTACACAATTGATGATTGTAAACCACTAAAAGATATTTAACATGGGCAGTATATTAAAAACAATGAAACCATCCGGTGATGACAACCCACCAAAAAAGAAAAAAACATCACAGTATGGATTGTATTCTGGCATAGTAACTGAAAAAGGGGATAACGATAACCCAACCTAAAAAGAATCCATTTCAAATATGGTAAACTACATGAAGAATAATAACCCTCCAGAATCAAGCAATCCATCAAATGTTTACAGACCTAAATTTTCACATATCACAATGGCGTACAAAAAGAAAAAACAAACAACAGTTTAGTTATGGCAGAAACATTAGAAGAAAAATGCACAAGGCTTGAAAAAGAAAATGCCGCTTATAAAGTTAACGGAGCAGTTGGATTATATTACGAGTTAAATAGGCTTGTAAATGAAACGATTAATTATACCAGAACCACATCTATTAGTAGTCTTCTTACGGAAGGAGAAAAAGGCGATAAGAAATTTGAGCGTACAATGGCATTAATAAAAAATGCAAAGGAGCATGTACTTGATTTGGAAGAAATAAAAAACAAACTTGGTCTTACCGGTAATGAATCTAAGGATAAAGAAAAAGTTCCATTTATTGAAACGGTAGCAACTAAAAGAGATTAAGGGTGGCTTTAGCAATTGATGTATATGGTTCTTTAATAACATTGCCAGACAATGATAAATCCTATGTAGAAACGTGGGGTACTGATGACCCTAAACTACAAAAATGGCGTAGAAGGGAATTGCCTGATTTTTTTGACGATGTAAAGAAGGATGAAGACGGAAACGCTTTATTAAATGTTCAGCAATCAGAGTATGCAAAAGAAGAAGTAAGGCGTTGTAAGGAAGGATTTTATTTTATGAGTAATGGTGTGCTTACCTACATAACAGGTAAGCATTATTTTT
>ERZ869925.766-NODE-766-length-19368-cov-5.914980_pt1 | contig 19368 bp, 20 predicted proteins | sample MGYA00579311_ERZ869925 | MGnify/ENA primary metagenome ERZ869925 (study PRJEB32216, sample SAMN09231817) | wastewater metagenome | place: USA: Maryland | collected 2016-07-30 | study: EMG produced TPA metagenomics assembly of the PRJNA472060 data set (Reclaimed...
AGGAATCTTTCACCACGATCTTGTAATTCGCAGCACTGAAGAATATCGACGCTTCGCCACGGCTGTCAAGAATCACCGGGTTCGTGTTGGGTGTACTCGCAGCAGCGGTGGTGTACGTTGCCAGTGGTGTGGTGGTTCCGGCAGCGTAGGTGTAGACCTTCCCGCCGACAAGGGGAATGCCCCCGGCAGTGAAGTATTGTTGCTTACCTTGGGGCATTAGTGCGGCCATGTCGTTTCCTTACTTGCGATTGCTCGCCATGTTATTCAATTGGTTATTGGTTTCGGATTGTCGGAGATGATTCAGGGTCTTCTTACCGGGCATCTTACGCGATGCGTCAGTGGGTGTCTTGCTCAATTGTTCCTGTAGAAAATCAAGGGTTCGCGCCATGGTCTCACTCGATGGTGGTTCACCTCTCAGCGGTGCAGGTCCAGACTCACCTTCAACCAAGGGTTTGCGCGCCCTGTCACGTGCTCTTGCGAGAGCGGGTTCGCGTGCTCTGATGTCAGCGAACGCTCTCTCCTTGTCCTGCAGCTTCTTGATGGTGTCCTGAATCCACTGACGGTCCATCATCTTTGCTGCGATCTGACTGCCTGACAGGCTGTTCATTTCAGGGACGAGCTGAACCACATCGGACATGGATGATTTCCAGTTCGCAAATTCTGGTTCTGACCCAATGATACGCACAGGGTCCACCTTCGGAGGGACAAGTTTCCCTGTCACCGGGTCAAGATCAAACTGTACACCTGTCCCCTGACGCTGAGGAAGTGTCTCACGCGATTGAGCACGCATGATGTCCAGAGCCTTGTCCATCTTGTAGTCAAACTCTCTGCGCTGCTTGACCCCGCGAAGTGTACTTTCAGCACTTGGTGCACCAAGCTGTGGTGTCGTATCAACTCCAGTACGAACATCAGCATTACCACGACCATGCACCCAATTCGGACGGGTTGGGGGTACACCAGCCTCTTGACTGTAATCGTATGGAACCAACCCGTTAGGTGTAGCGTTGGGTGTCACCGGGTTCAGGCCCACCATTGATCTGTTTGACAACCGCGCTGCAGCAGCCATTGCATTCGCGTTCTGAACAGCGGGGGTCATCATTCGCATGGCATTCGTGACACCCATGCCCTCACCAACCAGTACCCCAGTAAGTGCTCCGATTCCCGGATAACCAAGTGCCAGACCAACAAGGGAACCAGCAGCCCCGCCGACACTCAATCGTCTGGCGTGATCCATCACACGACCATGCTTTTCGAGAGGTGACACACCCATCGACTTCGGGAACAGGTTTGTGTAATCAGCAACTGTACCAACAGTACCCGTCATCATGTCATCGTAGAGCCTGCGCTTGGCAAGACCCGCAACGTCAAACTGACCTGTACTTGGGTTACGCACGGAATCCCAAGCATGAATCTGCGCCTTCCTTACACGTGCGTCACGGAGAGACTGAAGCAGATCGGGGTTTGTGGCCCCCACCGTATCATCAATCAATTGTTCAAGCTGTTTGGCAAGTGCCAATTTGGTCTTCGCTGTGTTGACCACCGATATATCAGGAGCAACCATACCACTGGTCTGAGCCTTCATTATGGCGTGACCTTCTTGTCGCAATTCCGCAATATCCGCCAAGATCGCAGCAGGACTTTTAGGGTAGGTTCGACTGTTGGTAAGCGAGTCAGTCTTTGGCGTTATTGACCGAACAAGGTTATCAACCGCAGCATTCGCCTTAGCGACCGTAGAGACATCTCCCGCGACGGGTGCTCTCTTGAGACCGTTCATCGCTCGAATAGCTTCATCGGAAACAACAATCTCGGGTAATGCTGCCACCCTTACGTAAGGGGCATCATGCGCTGCCAAAGCCCTTTCAATGACTTTCTTCCCGCCTGCAATGTCAGCAAATGCGGTGTTCACTGGTGCCCCTATATCCTCTGCGACAAGAGCGGGAATTCGGGCAGTATTAGCTTTGGAGGCATGTTCAATGTTGACCTCATTACCGAGTGCCTTGGACCTGAATCTGTTTCCAAAGCTAGGGTTTATGTTCTCGACAGGCGTGACAAGACCTAGTTTGTTGGCATCAATCGCTGTCTGCATCATCCCCGCATTACGAGCGAGGTATGCCTGTTCCGCAGCACCCTTCTCGATTGCTTTAGCAACCTGATACTCACCCATCTTTTTGGCGATTGTAGGTGCGGCCTTGACCATGCCGATACCAATTGCTTGAGGTACTGCCTCACGCAGCGCATTGGCTGTAACATTCTGAGGACTGTACGCGGGAAGATCAGGATTCGCAACCTTGTCGGCCAGATAGTTACCGGGCGCGCTTATCACTGCACCGGCAGCATTGTTCAATGCGTTAATGGGGTTCAAATTCGATGCACCAGCGACTGTGCGAGGTTGATATGTCAACCCCTCCTGAACCTGCCTCTGGAGTGCAATGGGGTCAACATCATGGTTACCAGTAACCATGTTGATGCCCATGCGAGCTAGCCCGACCACATCCCCCGCAGGTTTGGCAATCATCCCCGAAGCCATCTTTGCAAGGGGTTCCATCGCAACCCCAAACCCGATGTTCGGGAGAATGCCCGAATTTAGTTTGGGTTGCTGAGGTGCAATAACAGGTGTCGGCTGAGAGGGTGTAGCACCATCATCTGTGATCCATTTATCACCAATGAGATATGCCTTTACCCCCGAACCGTTGGTTGCAGACTTCAGGACTGGTTGCCATTGACCACCGATCAAGGCGACTCGCTCGTTAGTGTCGGGGTTCGTAGCAGTTTGTACCATGATGATCCTTAGTCTACGATGAATCCTGCGGGTGGTGCAACCCCACCAGCAGGTGCCAATGGTGTAAGTGTCTTGACCACATCCTTAGATCGTGATGATAGTTTCGTATCGAAATCCTTACGTTTTGTAGAAGACTCGTACTGTGTGCGTAGACTCGATAATTGCCCACCCATCAGTTCCTGTAGTGTGCGAACCACACCTTTCAACTGTGCTGGGCTATTGGCGCGTTTCAGCGAATCGCGGATTTCCTCCCTGTCCTTCAAAGCCATGTTGGCACCAGTCAGAGCTTTGGCAACTTCGCCACCAACAATAGCCTTAGCGGCATCGAAATTAGTAGGTGCTGCACTACCCGTCTGACTAGCGAAAGCCTGCGACACTGAGTTAAACGCTTTGATGTCATTGTTCTGCAAGGCGTCTGCCAATTTACCCATAGTGTCCAAATGGTCGATTGCGGTGTTAAACGATCTGACGCTTCTACCTTCTACGCCAGTATTGAACGCTTTGACGGCTGCACTTTGACCAGCAACATCCTGCTTGTTCGACACCACACTTCCTGCAGCGTCTGATGCACTTACCCCACCACCCATTGTCAATTCAGCAGCCCGAGTCAAAATCTGCTGACGAATCTTCGCCGCTTCTTTACCCATCCCTAAAGGTGGCATCTGACCCGTTTGTCTATATGTCTCAGCGACAAAGTCGATTGTTGAAGAATCAAGTTTTCCCGTGGCTGTTTCGGCATTAAGACGATCTGCAGCGCGTTTATTCGCGGCACTAATGGTTGCTGCTGTGTTGGCATCTACTTTCGGAGCGAGCGTTTCAGTGGTTGTAAAAGAACCATCCAGAGTTGAACCTATCCGTAAGCCACCACCAGGGGTCTGAACTGTCTGAAACTTCGGTGTCAATTGCTCAACAGACGAACCGGCTTTTCGCATTTCGGCTACTCGCTGTGCCGGGGTCATTGACAGATACCTATTAACCTCCGCCTGAGCTTGGTCGGCGGTCGCAAATCCTTTAATTACTGCATCCTGCCCCCACGCAACGACATTTGCATCTGACGGGTTAATTGACAAATTGCGCTTTGCAGCATCCATGAAGTCCTGCGTATCCTTCGCTGTCTTGACTTTGTGTCCGGCTGTCTTTGCGCCGAGTTCAGTTGTCTGTGCCTGCTCATGCTGCATTTTCACCCAGTCTGATAACTTACCAGCCATTCCGTAGGCGCGTTGTTGCTTCAGCGGGTCATCACCAGCTTCACGAAGGGAGTTGAGAAAATTCGTCTTTTCAGTGACCCCACGCCTGTACTCATCCATCTGCATCATGCCCAACTGGTTCTGCTGTCGAGCGTGTTGCATCTGCATCAGCTTGGCGTAGCTGTTCATCGGGTCTTCAATTTGGGGAGCCTTGACCCCGAGTGCAATTGATGCGTCAATCATTTTGTTCTCCATTTAGGCGACGGGGAAACCACTTGCACCTACGGCTCCTCCGAATCCGCCTTGTGCCCCTGAACCGAGCATTGACCCTGCACCACCCCCACCATACATTGACGCATTATTGAACTGGTTCATCATCGCATAATTACTAAGTGCGTTGATCCCCTGCCCGATCCCACCATTGATCGCGTTGGCACTCCCAACAGCGCCTGCGGCCATGGCGTTACCCTGACCCTGTATGGTGTTACCTACGTTGGCAGCATAGTTCTGTGCGGCACTCTGAGTCTGCCCCATCGCAGTCTGCCCGAGACCCGCCATGGATGCCAGTCGGTTGTACTGGGTGTCCTGCGCACCACGGTTCGCGTTGTACCCGGTCAGTGCCCGGTTGTAGGCGTTCCCGTATTCTTGAGATGCCGCTTCCTGCCCGTACCGGGTGATCCCCTTGAGCGCCGCTCCGGATAGCAGGCCGCCTCGGGCAGAGGCGGATCGGTCAAGAGCCTTGAGACCCTCCGACATGCGGAAAGCGTAACCGGGGTCACGGTTGTTATTGAAGTCATTCGCGGTGAATGAGAAGTTCTCAGGTGCTGCGAATCCGCGCATCTGACCGAGAGCATTGACACCAGCCTCGCGCCATGGTGTCTGATCGAGGCGGTTCTGGTCGTAGATTTCCTTCTGGAGCGCATTGGAGCGATCACCAGCGGCAACCTGTTTGTCGGCGGCGTCACTGGCGGCTCCAGCAGCCTTATTTGCCCCATAAGCACCACCGAGCAATGACCCACCTGCGACTATCGTCCCTGTTATAGGATCAGGCATGATTGAACTCCTTCAAATAATCTTCCAGTGTCTCACCATAAAGCCCCAAGACCTTGTGAGCACATTCCATCGCGACTTGCGGGGAGTGGCAAATCGAAACCACGGTCAGCACGACGTTGTAGTAGCTTGCCCTCCACGTAAACGAACTGGGTGTTGTGTTACCCTCACGTTCAGCATTATCGGACGCTTTCCACTGAAGTAGTGCGTCTTCCACGGCACCACTCAACCTTGTTGCGTGTGCTCTGTAGAACTCACTCGATGGTAGCCCGACAAGCAGTGTCCACATAGCCCTGTCCATATCGGCACGCGGGATCGGATCACCATCAGCGACATCATCGAGAAACTGCGTTGCAACCCACAGACGGATCAACCAGTCAACGGCAGGTGCTGGCAGTTCCAACCCCTCTCTGAACGCGGTGGTCAGCTTGTCAATCATGTGACCTCACGACCGGAAGCGCGAATCGAGATTGACGTTGCGGCACTGGCAATCGTACTGATGAACCCCGATGGTGCAAGCACTTGACCGACAAGCTCTGGGAACGTGTAGGTCTCACCAGCAGCCAGCGATTTAGTCTTGACCACCAGATTCAAGTCACCCGCAGAGCCTGCCGAAGTCACCAAGTTCACGCTCAGGGTAACAGCACCAGCGCTGTAGTTTGTCGCAGTGAACTTGTCGATGATCGTGGTCACATTCGTGGCCGTGTACTGGGTAGTCTGCGAACTCTCAGCGATCTTTGCGGGAATGAGTACCTTAACTGTCACAGTCATGTTAGTCCTTTACCATGCCGGAATATACCGGGTTGTTCCATTGTCGTTTATGCCGATCCACTTCGTCGGGTTTCCCGCAGTAGGGGCATTCAGAAGTGTTCCGATAGCAGCCCCGGCACCGTTGGTCAGTGCGGTATTCGTGGTGTGGAATGTCGCGCCGCCCGGAGTTGTGATGCTCGTAAATGTCCCTGTGTCAGGCGTTCCGCCGCCAATTGGGCCGGGCGCTGCGAACGTCGCGCCGCCTAAGAATGACGCATTCAGGTTGGCAACATTCGTTGTACTGGCAACTACAAGCGGCGGGGTTCCAGTCGCTACCGACGATGTAAATTGAGTCGTGACGCTCACACCACCCGTGACGCCGACCAGTAGCGACGAGAAGTCGAGTAACTTCGTCCCGTTGTACGAGTAGCCGATATTGTTCGCGCCGATTCGGTAGAACCCAGTTGCAGTGTCGGTTGTCCAGTACAGGCTTGGTGCAGCTACTGTACCCGCAGGGAATCCCCCGAAGGTAACGCCTGCAACGGTCCCGCCTGTGATATTGACCTTCTCCGCATTTTGCGCAGCTATGGTGCCAAGCTCAGCACGCGGGGTCAGGTCATCGGGAGGTACAGTCTGCTGTGCTGTCGGGGCTACTCCAACAATGTCAAGGAACTGCGAGTATTGAGCAGCGATCGAAGCAAGCTGCGACTGTTCGATTGCAGACCCGAGAACCGTGAAGGGGTCCACTGGGTTGGGTGCAATAGCCAGATCAGTGATAGTCAGGTCACTCGCACCAGAACCCGTTAGCGTGAACAAGTTCAGCATGAACCGATACCACTCACGCGAGATCAGTCCTGTCCGTTCGTCTATGAATGGGACACGCGGCGCGGGGATGCTTGTGATGTTAGGCATTGGTGCCTCCAGCGTGCAACTCAGCGCCCATGATAACGATCTTGGTAGGGTCAGTGCCAGATATTTCGTAGACACGATCCCGCAACTTGGTTGTCATACCAAGCCGACGCCAGATCACCCGCTGACCAGTCTTACCGATCCGACCCAGAGAAACAGAATGGTAATTGCTCCAAGTGTGACCACCATCGTCAGACCATCGCAACAGCACCTGTGGATCAGTTCCCTGACCAGTTCCGTCCAGCCCGACCCCCGACTCGCAGTTTAGTTGCAGGGAGTGATGGGCACTGCGGTTCAGGTTGTTCTGACCCGGAGGGATTGCCCTCCATGATCTGAGGTACTTCTGCGATGCCGCATTGTCGGTGTAGGTACTCAGCGAGTAGGTGTAAATGTTCCCATTCTCGTAGTCGCCCACGAAGGTGACACCAGTGAAGAACATCTGACACTGAGCACGGTGTCGGGTGAACTCACCATCGACAAACCCTGCGCGCTCATGCCACAGTTCAGTCGATACGTCGAACACCCAAGTCTTATCGGCAGTGGGGAATGTCAACACGTAGAACGAGTGGCCTTCCTGTTGGTACGTGAAGGCGATGGCATCGGTGATGGTCGAATAGCTTTGAATCGCGTACTCGATGGCATGAGTCGAGATGCGCTTGCCTGTGTACCCCACAGCCCGATAAACGATACCCGCACCACGGGCGTCCAGGCCGAGCCAGAACAGCGAATTGTCCAGCTTGGCTATCGAGTAGGGGGAACTGCACCCAAGCTCGTTGCTGGCCCCTTGGATGCGTGACAAGGGGAAGTCAGCACCACCGGAGTTATACCAGACCTCGACGCTGTTGACGCCGAACAGCCACAGTTCCCGGTTGTTGACGATCCCGGTGACTAGGTTGTCAGGCGCACCCTCCGCACTGGCGAAGTCCAAGGGATCAATGGATGTTCCATCGAGCAGACTTGTGACCCACACCTTCTGACTATTCGGTTCCACAAAAATAAAGTACCCGTCCAAGTAGGTCACGGTCACAGCGCCGGGAAAATCGGGGTCTGTGATCTGAGCGAACGCCAGTGTCGAACTGTTGTAGATGTAACCTTGCGGGTTGGCTGCAATGAACAATTGCGTACCGTTGTCAGCCATGGACACCATGCCAGTTCCAGCAATCGCACCGAGGGTAGTGATTACCCCACCGATCGTAATGCTGTACAGGTATGAACCGCTGACCACGTACCCGAAGCCTCCGAACTGCCACATTCCCCGGATCGGACCAAGACCCACAGCAGTTGTGTACAGAAGGCCAGGACAACGGTTCAGGAACCCAGTGGTGTTACCACCCTCGGGGATTGCCTCGGGGAACAGGTTCACGCAGCGGTTATCCGCAGCATTGACACTGCGCGCTACGTAGCTGGAGCCGAGGATTGGGGTTTTCACTTACATATTCCCAGCGAAAATATTGAACCGCTGACGAGTACCCACAATCGAGTAGGGAATACTCATCAGGTCCTCAGGGTTGTTCACCCGCTTGATCACCCGCTTCGCAGCCATGGCAATTCGTGCTACGTTCTTGGGTGGGTCAATGCCGAACTCGGACGAAAGCTCCACAGCGAGGTTGTACCGGAAGGCACGCAAGTAGCCGGGAGGGAAGGACAGAACCGTGGCAAGCGCCGCGGGTTGACTCAGTTCCTGCACACTGACGAAGTGCCACTCCAGCGCCCGTGTCGGAACTGGGTAGATGAACATCTCCAGATCAGGCATCTCTGGGTTCAACCAGATTACTTGTGGGTAGGTGCTCGTAACCGTCTTTACAGCGATACCGTTGTACTGCTGCTGGTTGATGATCTTGATGCCGTAGGAGATGCCCGTCGTAGCATCGAGGAAGTATGTCGAGTCGTCAAGCTGGACCGGACGCAGACCAACGAAGTTACCCGATGGTCCGAGTGTTCTGCTGATTGTGTCGGCTGGCCATGTGAACGTCTGATCTTGAGTGGTGAAGACACTGAGTCGTTCTGCGCTCCACGAGTCAATCATCTGATTCATGGCAGTGAGCGCATCATTGGATGTCTCACTCGATGGTACCTCACCCTCGGCCAACATGCCGATGAGTCGCAATGATCCATTGATCAGGTCATTTGCAGTGGTGCTCATTGTGTCCCCTTACGCTTGCGACGGAATATCAACTCATTCACGAAAGCCGCATCATCTTTAGGGGATGGCGTGTCGGGATTATATCTCACCCAACCGCTTTTTTCATCATAAGCAGCCTCTTGTTCAGAGATTGCCACCTTCGTCCCGTGTTGCGGGTGTTTAAGGTAAATTACCATCGTAAATCGGGGACCGAAGCCCCCGAACCATTAGGCGTTTAGACCGAGGGTCGTCAACGTCGCGCAGATGGTGTTCACTGTGGTTTGCAGTGTCGCCAACTGTGTTGTAGTCATCGCACAGACCGTAGTTGTGGTCAGGGATGCGATGGCAGTAGTGGTCAGCGCAGTTGATGGTTTGGTTACAGGTGTGGTGCCGAAGAAACCAGCAGTACCTGTAGCCGTACCCATGATCGCACCGTCAAGCTGTGGGTCGGAGAATGCGACCCCGACTGCTTTTGTGTTAGTTGCCATTTTGAGTCCTTTGTGGAAGATTCACCCGTGGATTACTAATTCATAACCCACGGGTGTTTCGATTAGGCCAGCGTGTACAGGGTCCAAGCACCGACACCCGTCTTACGAGCGCGGTAGCGATGGGTCGTACCTGCGGTTGCTGCAACGGTGGCCAAGCCGACGATGGTCCAGCCAGTACCCACAGCCAGCGTGATGACACCGGAGCCGGAACCATCAACGTTGATGACTGAGAAGTCGAACGAACTATCCACCTTGGCATTGACCAGCAGAGCCTCGGTCAGAGCCACTGTAGGCAGCGTGTAGGTCGCAGCACTGGAGCCGGGGTTACCCAGAACAATACCTGTGACCAGTTGTGCAATGGTCAGGGTTGCCGTTGCTGTGAGCGATGCAGGTGCTGCCTGCGTACCCAGAACCACCTCGTTTAAATTGCCGTCGCCAAACTGACGACCACCACCGATAGAAGGGAGAGCCATGATTTATTCCTTGATTGATTGTTTGGATGAACAGGGACCGAAGTCCCAGTCGATTAGCCCCAGAGACGGCAGGCCATTTCGGGGCGAATCACCGAGTAACCGTAGAGTACGTCGATACGGCAAGGCATCCGGTCGTTGTTGATGTCGTACTGACGCACGATACGCATCGAGATACCGTTGTGAACTTGACGCGAAGCCATGTCCACACCCTGGGGCAGCAACAGATCGGCAGTAGCCAACGTGATAGCGTCCTTGTGGTAAATCAAGTTCTGCGCGTAACCTGTCGTAGCAGTACCCAACATCGTCACAGCGGCTGTGGCGGCGGGAAACGAGTCCACTGTAGCCAGTGCATGCGCAGCGGTGTAGATCGCTGGGGAGATTGCCAGAGTACCTGTGGTGGTCGCAGTCAGGTCGGCGGTAACAACGAACTGTTGCAGACTACCCGTGGATTGACGAGTCTGCGGGTTCACCGCATAAACGTTAGCGATAGTGAACACATCGCCTTGTTTCCACGTCTTACCGGAACCTGTGAAACTGATGTCCAGAGTAGCCTGACCCTGAGTAGCAACAGTGCTGGTGCTGGTGATCGTGGTGCCCCAAGTACCCGTAGTGTGGTTGACCACGGACTGAGACATGTTGATCTCGTCGTAGCCCAGAACACCAGTTGACATCATGCCGTTAGCGAACTGCTTGGAGATAGTACCCGTTGGGTTGAAGAAGCCCTTCATCCCTTCGACCAGACCAGCATTGGCAGCGGGGTTAACCGTGGCGTAACGCGGAGACATAGGGGTAGCCATCTCGTTCAGCTTTTGTTGGGCTTGGAGCAGCACCAGCGAGGTCGCAGGGGTAGTTCCGGGAGTTCCAACCGACCCATAAATGCTCTTGTAAGCATTCGCAACATCTGCATCAACGGATGCTGCCAACTGGGACACGCGAGGCTTGAGGATCAGTTCAGCGAAGTCGTCCAATTGCATGGTCAACTCAGCCGACGTGAAATTCACGCCAATGTGCTTCTGGCTGGAGACAGTCAGAGTGGTGTACTGTTGGTTTTCGTCCTGCACCTGCAGGGCTGCGCCATCAGTGACAAGTGCGCGGTCCGGTTTGCGGATGCGCAATGTGGAGCCGATCTTGGCCCCTTCAACCGCGAAGGAGTCGTCGTATTGACGATTCACGTTGCGGGTAAGTACAAGGTTGTTCTCGAGAATTTCGAGTGCCTTGCGCGTGATCATGTCGATCGTTAGGATACTGTTTGCCATGGTTTTCTTTCAAAAGTAGTTAGCGATTACGAGCCTCTAGCAGCTTACGTTGCCGTGCCCGGTCAGCAGCGATCCACTCAGACGTTGACATCGTTTTGATTGACCGTGGGTCAGTCGTGTCATACGTCGGTGTTCCGATGCTTCTCGGGACAACTGGCGCGATAGGCGCTGGTGCACTCGATACCTTTTTCGTGGCGGGTTCTGCTACCAATTTAGCTTCAAGCCGCCCAATTTCTCTAGCTTGCGCGAGGGGGGTCAGTCGTGAGATACGTTCTGCTTCCTTCGGATTCGTGCCAAGGTGGTATGCCAACTCAGGTCCGATGTCCGATGATTGGATCGTCTGCGCCATCTCGGTAGTGATTCGCAGGTTGGGGTTGTAAGCCACCTGATCAAAATCAGTGTACTTTGCCCGGACCTCTTCTTCCCTATCGTGATACGCTTCGACAACTTCAGTTTGGTGTCGCTGCAACTCCCGCTGCGCAATCAGTTCTTCCGCCTTCCGATACGCGAGTGCTTCCGCATACGCATCGGGTGACTCGAACTGGTCGATCTGCGGATTGACAACTGCCGCTTGTGACGGCTGCGCAGCCTGACGCTCTCGATCCCATTTCCGTTGCTCTCTTGCAAGCCTCTTGCTGATAGCCGCATCCAGTTCCTCTTGTGTGAAGGTCTTGGGCGCTTCTACCTGCTCTCCCGGCGTTTCGACTACAGGTTCAGGTGTGGCCGCCGTGGCTACCTGTTCCGACGCGGGTTCAACCGCTACTACTTCTAACTCGTCCATTTTCGATTCCTGAGAATCCCTGGTGATTGCGCCAGTACAGTTATTGTCACTCAATATTGATTGGTTTGATGTAAAGATTACCGCCCGATGCGACCTGAATCGCACTCACCCGCCACGGTGCCCCCGTACCTTGCGGAACCTTCAGATTCACCAAGATGTTAGCGGGGATCGGAATACCATTTGCCGTAGTCGCGGTGACAGCCTCACCAACAACGACATAGGCAGCAGTCGTGCAGAACACACTGACACCTTGTGGGCCCGATGGGTAGGCTGCTGTTGCACCTGCTGTACCAGTGTAGGCTACGGTAAGTGCCGGGTAGCTGGCATCGCTCAATGGGTTAAGTAATTGCATGTTGTCCTCTTACATGGGGCCTTGCGGCATCTGTTGTAGTTCAGCTTGTTCATCCTCTTGAGGCAGCCCTTCAGCGAGAATCTGCCGGATGTACTGCTTCATGACGCTCTCGACTTCGGGGTCAATGGTGGCAGCAGACGGGGCTTGCGCGGCGTTGGCCAGTGCGGCAAGACGTTTAGTCTCCGCATCGTAAGCCCGGATGTCGTTGGCGAACTCATCGTTCTTCAGGGTCTGGTGCTCCATCGACTTCTGAACGTTTTGGAGCATCTGGTGCATCTGGTCGAGTTCCTGCCCCATACCCTCGATTTGCTTCTGTGCGGCCTGCAGGGCGGGATCGTCCTCTTTGGCGAGCAGCTTGGGGTCAATGGTCTTGGCGAAGCGTTCCGCGATCTCCTGCGCCCCCGGCCAGTCCATGTTCTTGATAAACAGGTCGCCAGCAACAGCCCACAGTTCGGGATTGCCCTGCAGCAACTGACTCATGGACTCCAGCGACTCTTGACGCTTGGTCATGTAGCTTGGACCAGTGGTCACGCAGACATCGTACTTACCCACGCCGGGGTTGTAAATTTTCTTGATCGTGTTACCCTGCTCGTCCACGATCTTCTTGACCGGAACGTCCTGTGAAGGGTCGATCTCAGCATGGTCAGTCTCACCATCGACTCCGATGATCCGGGCAACCCGGCGGGTGTCGTAAATCTTCGGGATCAGGTCCACGATCTGACGAGTGCAGTATCGGATGGCGCGCGCGAGGTTGTCAACGTAGTGATATGTGCCTGTGTCGGACTGCTTTTCGCGAGCAAGGATCGCCCGACCAGATCGCTCATTGCTGGTAGCACCCAAGCTGCTGTCATATTGACCCGTTGTGCTCTTAATGTCGTCCGATGCGCCGCCTTTGGCTTGCAAGAGGCCGCTGGACGCCATTGGAGGCTGGCTACGCTGCGGTAGCGGCAATGGACCACCTTGACCATCTGTAACGTCAGGATTGACCTCCAGATAGGGCCAATTGGCGGTGTTAGCAGTCTTCCACTGCGCCTCATAACCTTCGAACTGACCGCCGTACCCGATAAATGGTGCCTTGGGGGCAAGGGCGAGCATCTCAGCCTCTTGGGACACCCAGTAGTTGTACATACGCTGTGCGTCTTTGGCATTGCGTACCAGACCAGACACGTACAGACGACCCTCAACCTCGAACTCGTTCCCAATCACACGGATCACAGGTATCCACTTACCCGGCCATACCGTTTCGTCCAGCTTTTCATACCCGTTGGTCTTACAGTGCATGACGGTACGCACATCGACTGACCGGGTTTTGATGGGCTTGATACCCAAAGCGGCCATGTGGGCAGCATCAGGGTGGTTCGCCATCAGGGACACACCACCGGGGTACATGTTCAGCGTCTGCGGCTCATGCTTGATGTAGTAGTAGTCAGCGATCCGAACAGTCTCCTTGTTCAACCACGCTGATAGAGACTTGTCGCCTACAGCCTGCTGTTGAATGGATGACAGTGGTGTGGCATCCGGGTACAAGCGTTCAAACTCATCCTTCACCAACTCACTCGTAACGAAACACCACTCAGCATCTGACCCGCAGGGGTCTTGCATTGCGGGGTCCATGAACACGGAGAAGCTGTTACGGATGCGCCCGATCTTGATGTCCTGATCGAACGACTCCGGGTCACAATACTCGGTCAGGAGCCGGAAGTAGCCCTCTCCGTAAGTGACTTGTGCCTCACAGGCTGTGTCGTAGGCAACGTCTGCATCAGATATGTACTCGATATGGCGAACCATTCCGTCAAGTACGCTGGCCACTTCGGAGTCGGCTTGGTTGTCTGCGGGGATGACCTTACCACTGGGTCGGTTCTGACGCTGTTCATTCGTTACTTGCTTGACGTGCTGCGGGAGTTTGTTGATCGTGAGCGTTGGGCGAGCGTTGATGGTCTGACCTTGGACCGAACCGCGAGTGGAGAGCACATCGGCAGGCCACTGCCACTGATTGTCAGGGGAACCAGCGAGGAACTTCAAATCATCCAATTCGTCTTCACGCGAATCGGAAAGCGCACCGATGGCCAGGTCCAACCGCTTGCGCATGATTGACAGGAATTCCGACTGATCTTTGCTCATTGGTGTACCGTATTCCTTACAAGATCGCTCTGAATTTTAATGAACCCCGGACTTCTATCTGGAACTTCCAGCACATTACCTATCTTGGAATCATGAATAAACCCTAACAGATCGGCACCTATTCTCTGACCCTTCATGGACTCATGCACACCTATGGAATCAAGAAGTCCACGATCTAAACGAGCCGCCGCTACTGGTGTTCCATCTTTGATGACCTGCACACGTGTCCGGCCACTACCCGTTGCCTCAATTACCACATTCATACCACCCTTGAATGGTAGCACGGTTGTTGCCACAGGGTCTTTACCAAAATTCTTTGGATCACTTAACGCACGATTTAATATCTTTTCCCGAAATGTCGATATTGCATCAGGGGTCTTAAGATTATCCGCAAAATTACTGAACAACTTGTCATGTGGCGTACCAGCCTGTTGCGGGTAACCAATCATTCTACCGAAACCCTTTGATTGATCAGCCCTGTCATAGACGAAGGTGTTATTCTCTTTCGCCTTTAATAATCCTGCAAGATTCTTCTCTGCACTGGTGGCCGCTTGTGCAGCGGCACGTGCGGCGCTGGCACCCCTAGCTGCGCTGATTATTGTTTTAATTAGTGCCCCGGCAGGTAGCGCAAAACCGGAAGCTAGTTCAGCCATTGGACGCCTAACGTCGGACACCATCCCGGCATCCTGCATCTTCTGACCAATCCATTCGGAACCACCAACGGGTTTGTCAACAGAATACCCGAATGGTCGCATCACCATTGTCGCAAGATCAACAGGTGCGCCAAGCGTACCAGCAACCATTCCCCGATTCAATGTGTCGGTCATTGCGTTGAAACCTGATCGGACAGGAGATAGTTGATTCGTAACCATATCAGTGACCCATCCAACCCGTAGTTACACCTGCGCCAGAGTATACCCTGTTTGGCCGCTTGTCAACATACTCTTGTCTGTGGGCCACTGGGTATGCGAATGTGACGCACAGTGCGTCGGCAGCGTCAGGACTGGCCAACCCACGAGCCTTCATCTCCTTCTTACCTTCGATCTGGATCGCACCAGCCGAGTTGATCTTACGCAGCGGACCCGTCAGGTCGTTCTTGAGTAACCTGTCCGTGGTGATTGCAGCGGTCTTCAGCCACTCGCGCATCGCACCCCACATCTCAGCCCGTTTGTTCAGGTATGCAGCAGGGTTCTTCGCCTTCCAGCCGAAGTTCACCCCGCGAACCTTGTAACGCTGTTCTGTGAGCCTGTCCAGCACCCCGTAGCCCAGTCCACCCTCGTCGATCACGGTCAGTACGGGCTTGTACTCCTGTATCGCGTCGATCACGTTACCCACGGTGGTCATGGTGTCATCACCCTTGAACCGCTTGATCGCCACGATGTCCCGCCCCTGACGCACCACGATGACGGTACTGTCCATCCCGCCACGGGCCGGGTCCACTCCGATGACTATCGGTGCGGTAGCATCCTTGTACTTGGGTCTTTTGAACGCCTCGTCCACGGTCACAGGGGAGATAAACTGATCCTCCCCGGCGGCAGGGAACTCACCATAGACCTCAACTCGGGCCTGTATCGAGTCCTCACCGTACTCATTGATGATCTGGTCATAGATCGCCTTGTCGGTGCCCTCCACTGTGCGAGCGTCGATCACATCGGTCTGCCAGTAGTCCCGCTTCGAGTTGAAACACTCGAAAAAGTACCCGCTGTTGCGCCGTGGGTTGCTGAACGCCAGCCAATAGCGGTCCAATATCTTCTCGGTAAAGAACCCCGCAGCGACTGACCAGATGCCATCCGGTATCCCGCTGGCCTCGTCGAAGATCACCATCATCCCGCTCATGTTGTGGACACCCGCGTAGCTGTCCGGGTTCTCTTCACTCCACAGCTTCCCTTCAGCGGCCCAGTAGCGCGTACCCTTCTTCAGGTCGCGCTCCACAAGGTCGGTGAGCCACTTGGCCGGGACCAGCTTCGTAGCGCTCACCTCCCACCAGTGCGCGTTGACGATCATGGTCGCCCACTTGGTCAACTCACCCCATGTCACTGTGCGAAGCTGGTTCTCGCTGTTGGCGCTGACCACCACGCTGGAGCCTATGCGAGTGGAGAGCATCCACAGGATCAGCCAACTGACCAGCGCACTCTTACCGATCCCCCGACCAGAGGACACGGCCTGCCGGAGCGCGTCCATGTCCACCTGCCCCTGGTTCGCCTTGATGTGCTGTCCGATCCGGCGCAGTACCCGGCGCTGCCACCTGCGGGGTCCCTTGTGGTGCTCCAGCGGGGTGTTGGGTTGCCCCCAAGGGAACGCGAACAGTACGAAGTTCTCAGGGTCATCCGCGATCATCGGGTCCCACAGGGTACCCATCAGATCGCCCTCCTCCTTATTCGAAAAGATCGTTTTCTGCATTGGTAGGGGTCTCTTGTGTCGTGTAGGGTATCAGGTCGGTCACATCATCGTCGATGTTCTCCTGCCTGAGCATAGTCAGGCGCTGCTTGGCCTTCTCAAGGATCGGCACCAGACTGATCGAGCCCTCTACCTCGACTGATGTCTTGTCGCCATACTTCTTCCTGTTCCCCGCAGCCATGAGCCATTTCAGATTGTTCGTGATCAACTGGGAACGCTGAATGTCCCTTGGGATGCCATTGTCCGTGTTGCGCCCGTAGGACTCGTCGATCATGAAGTCGGCCCACGCTTCGGTGCGCAGCTTACACGCATCCTCATACGCAGCGAAACGATCAGTGTCTCTCTTGACCCAAGCGTAGAACTGCCTTGGTTCGATTCTTGAGTCGGTGTAAATCTTCTCGAAGATGTGCGTGATGTGCTCACCCCGGGCGATGTGATCGAGGATCGTGTCGAACTTACGATCGAACTCGAACTCAGCGAGTTGCTTATTGGTGATCGGCTGGATCGCAGGGACAGGTGGACCGTCCGACAGAACAGGTCCGACAGATCGGGGTGAGAGGGATTTGCGCTTTCGCTTCGCTGGAGTCAACCAGTCGGGCAAGTCGCCCCCTACGATGCTATTCGATTGAGATAGGGTCATAGTGAGTCGCATTCTACAAGGAATAACGTGTTACGTGTCAAGTGGGGGAGGTGGTTGTACTGAACCCGTTGGGTTACAGAATAATTTTGAAAAAATAAAAAAATTGTCTGTGATTCCAGCTAGAACTTAACCACCGCCGCGCGTGACCGTACTCCCCCTACCCCCAGAGGTATCCGAGAATCAAAAGATGCTAGCTCCATACATGTACAGCACACGCATCAATGATCCAACTGAATCGGGCACCAGGGTATCAATCACCATTGAATTGTGCACAACCCAAAGGGTCAGATATTCAAGGGTAAATGACCCAATGGGCACATTTACCCCACTATCAAAAGGATAGCATCTTTGACCACTGTGTATTCATCCAGTAATTATGATGCGTTACCCAAAGGGTTTTGTTGTATAAATGATACAGAAACAGCAGGTTTTGTGGTGTAAATGATACAAACCCAAAGGGTACAGGAGATATACCCCCATGGGTATTTTGACCGTTTTTGCGTTACCCTTTGGGTTATTGCTACAGTTTTGATAGCGAATTGTTACAGAATCCCTCGCGCCTGCAAGATCAAAAATTACTCTCTCTCTTTTATACGTTTCCCTTATCCCCATTTTCGGTGTTTCAGGGATTTTTGTGCATTTCGCTATCAATGTAATAGCAGGGGTATGTACTAAGGGTAAACCCCTAGAAGAAACTGGTTGAAAGATAACCCGCCGGGTTTATACTTCAGCCTGTCAGTTTTAATTCGTAACCTTAACTTTTCGGAGAATTTCAAATGAAAACATACCCGTATGAAATCGAACGAACCATGCGCCCTCAAATGCGACAGATCCGCGACGTCATCCGCTATCACTTCGCCCGTCGACATGACGGTCGCGGCTCACAATGCGCACGCAATTGGATTGCCGAATATAGGCGTGTTGATCACGCTTCGGGCTATTCCGAAGCGGTCAATCAGATAAACGCGCTTAAAGCCACGGAATAGCCCCTAGGCTGCACAATCGTAGGTAAGTTAAGGGGATAGTAGTCATCCCCATTAAAAATGGCTCAAAACGCCGCTAATGCGGTTTCGTAACGTAATTGGGGAAATTGAAATGCAAGCTATACAAACAAAATTCCTTGGTGCAACCAACACCAAACCATCTCGTATTAAGGCGTGGTGTGAAGTCGGGTCAATCACTATCAGTTACCCCCACGAGCTTGAGGAGCAACTGGCACACCATCACGTAGCCGATCAACTGCGGATCAAAATGGGATGGATCGGCAAGTACTACGGTCAGTTAGTCGGTGCTGCATTACCTGGCAATAAGGGTTATGCGTGGGTGATGTGCCCACTCGTTGACGCCATGGGGCACCTGTTGCAGTGGGCAGCTGGAAACAGAGGGACCAAAGAAGGTAATCCCTACGGCGTGCCTGAAGTAAAAGATGCCCTGATTGCCTTGGGTCGCGTAAATGGTTGCACATCACAACCCATGGACTCGGCTGATGCGTACGCGATTGATTTTAGGAATGCGTCATGAAATACCCAATCCAACTCATGATTGATATGGGCTTACGCGTATTTGTGCGCGACACTGAAAACCCAATGTACTGTTTTTTTACCGATGGGAAAAACATCGGATACGCGCAGTGGGGCGGTATTCGCGAAAGCGTTTCGAGTGTGCATAAGCCGAACAAGTCGACAGGTACAGGCTTCAGCGTTGCGGATGAAATTACACAGATGACACTGTTAGCAGCAATGCAGACAATCGCGCCACACTGGGCATCCGCCTCTGACCGCGCGTCAGTACGCAAGTACCGCGACATTGACGCCTATTTGAAGGCGTCGAAGTGGAATAGTGAACTGATAGAGGTGGTGAAATGAAAAACTATTTCAACATTGAATCTAAAACTCAGTCCGGTAGAAATAAAGGGTATTGTGCAATTGATAAATTTCGCACCGCATACGATGCAACTGGGCGTAGTTGGATTGTGTATGGCAAATCAGGCTATTGGATAGCTAGAGCTAATGTAACTTGTCAGGGGTTGAAAAGTTTACTCATCGGGTTTGAGACCCTTTATT
>ERZ869925.768-NODE-768-length-19354-cov-18.473237_pt1 | contig 19354 bp, 24 predicted proteins | sample MGYA00579311_ERZ869925 | MGnify/ENA primary metagenome ERZ869925 (study PRJEB32216, sample SAMN09231817) | wastewater metagenome | place: USA: Maryland | collected 2016-07-30 | study: EMG produced TPA metagenomics assembly of the PRJNA472060 data set (Reclaimed...
ACGTGGGATGCGACGTGGGATGCGACGCGGGCTGCGACGGGGGCTGCGACGTGGGCTGCGACGTGGGCTGCGACGTGGGATGCGACGGGGGATGCGACGGAGGATGCGACGGAGGATGCGACGCGGGCTGCGACGGAGGATGCGACGGAGGATGCGACGTGGGATGCGACGTGGGATGCGACGTGGGATGCGACGCGGGCTGCGACGGGGGCTGCGACGTGGGATGCGACGGGGAACCCAAACTCTTCTTGGTTTTCAAACCTAACCGAGACGATCCAAAAGTTGGCGAGCGAGATGTTTGGCGCGAGCGGAGCACGCGACGGGGTTCAGTGCGCGTACTACGCGTCATCAATGCTCAACGGTGGCAACCAGTGGGCAGGCTATCCCGCGTTCCTGTCATTCTTCCGACACATCTCAAAGCTGCCACTCGACTACTCAAAGTGGGAGCACTACGAAACACTCGCGGAACTGACCGGCCCGCGGTGGATGCACGCGGAGTTCTGCATCATCTCGGACTTTCCCGAAGTCCTGACCGTTGACGAAGGCAACCGTCCGCACAACGACGCGGGGCCTTTCTGCCGATGGCGTGACGGATTTTCACTCTACTCAATCCACGGTGTGCGGGTGCCGGAGTGGCTCTTCACGCATCCGCAAAACCTGACCGTGGAAGCCATCCACGCGGAGCAAAATGCGGAAGTACGCCGCATTATGGTGGAGCGATTCGGTCTTGCCAAGTACGTGCAGGCCGCAAAGTTCGAAGTGCTCCACGCGGACGAGGCGATAGTCAACGTGCCCGACTGGGTCGAGACGGCAAAAGGAACGCCGAAGTTTCTCGGGACGCATCAGGAACTACACGAGCGCCGCCTCCTGCGGCGGGACAACTTGCTGATTGTCGAGCTCAAGAACACGACGCTCGACGCGGATAAGACCCGACGCGTCTACCACGTGCCGTGTCACCCGGAATTGCGTCCGCTCCACATCGACGGGCGGCTCGGTAACCCGCAGGCCATGACCTGTCAAAACGCGGTCGCGTCTACGTACGGCATGACTGGTGCAGAGTACAAGCTTCAGGCGGAAACATGATCGCGCCGTTCTCTACCGCGGAGCTGCGGCGACTGAGCGAGGCGAACAAGCCTGGGCCATGGGGTCACTCGCGGTCAGGATACGTATTTACAGGTGGCGGTGATGCGGTTTGCCGAACTGATGTGCGCGATACTGACGAAGACGCAGGGCCCCTAATCGCCTACCTCGGCACGCACCGCGACCGCATCGTGGCGTTGCTGGAAGCGGCGGATGCGTTGGCGGCGGTATACGACGCATGCGCGTTCGGCGGCTGCCCCATGTGCCGGCCGATGCACGATGCGGCGGCTGACTACAAGAAAGCGAGAGGCGAGTGATGGTGAATTTGGAAAAGCTGCGCGGTATTGCCGACCAGCTGGCTGATGAAGACGAGCGCGCGTTGGCGACAATCGTTGCGGCCTGCGCTGACGAGCTCACCGCCCTGCGCGCGAAGGCTGCGGCGGGTGATGCGTTGCGGGAATTGGTAACGAAGTCTGCGCTAAACGGCTGGCTTCTCCTTCTCCCTGCGCAGGAACAGTTGGAGATTCTAAGTGCGCTTGAGTCGTGCGACATGGCAGCGGTGAAGCCATGAGGCCCGACCTGGACGAGCTGCGGCACCTACTCACGAACCTGCGACGCATGTCGCCGCATCTGGCGAACACGTGCAACGTGCTCGGTGTCGTCATCGCCGAAGCTGAGGCGGGGCGGAAGCTGCGGGCACGCGCTGCGAACTGGGAAGAGATGAACGACCGGGAGATGGCGGCAATGTTTGCCGAATACGACGCAGCGGTGGCGAAAGGCGGGGCGGAGTGATGCGCTGCTGTTGTGACGACGTGGGGCCCGAGCTGATGAAGTGTCCGCGTTGCGGGATGAGCATGGCACCACTGGGCCGGAGCGTTGGTGTGTACGCATGCGGGTCATACTGCGATTGTGCGGAACGGCTGTGGAACGAGCCGGGGTTAGACAACGTCATTGCGTTCCTGAAGGAGACGCAGAAGCGCAGCGGTCTCTGGCCCGGCGAGCGCTGGGGCGACTCGTTACCGTGCATCGGTGACGTGAAGTGCGAACGGAAGCGAGTGGAGGAGGAGTGATGGATCCGAAACACATATGGGTCTGCGGCGCGTGCGGCAAGACGAACCCGAAAGGGCGATGGGCCATGGCCGGCATGATGGGCTGGGACGAGTCGTGCGCCATGAACGCGACGCTGTGCTTGGCGGACTCGCTGAAGCTGCGCGAGAACGGGCGCGTGAGCTACGCAGATCCGGTGCCGGAAGACGTGGAGAAGGCGCAGCGTAAGGCGGAAGCCAAGGAGATGCTGGCGAAGAAGGAGGTGGTGTGATGGCGAAATGGAAGCGCGACGAATTCCGCAACCACTATGAGGAGGGGCCGTGAGCGACGACAAAGAGCTCCCCCTCTACCTCAGCCCGCGCGCCATCGCGGACATTCTCGGAATCCCGCTAGCCACAGCGTACGACCGCATGCACGAAATGGCTGCGTTCCGCATCGGCAAACACCTGCGCGTCAAGCGCGAAGACTTCATCGACTGGAGAGACGCATGCCCATCAAGAGACGAAAGCGCGGAGGCCCCTGGTACACGGTCGTCAAAGTCGACGGCCGCTGGGAGCGCAAAACAACGGGCGTCACAAGCAAGGAAGCAGCGCTCCGAATTCTCGAAGAGCGCGAGCGCGAAGCCGCAGATCCAGAAGGGCGAGCGCCGGCCGGGTCTTGCCCGTTTTGCGCGTCGCGAATCTCTGTGGTCGAGCGCGACGGCGTCTTTGTGGCTCGCTGCTCGCACAGGGGATGCGGGGCACGAGGACCGAAGCACCATGACCTGACTCGTGCGTGCGATCTCTTTTGCTGCCCGCCGCAGAGGACGGCTGGCGGCATGGGTGGCATCGATGCCGGAGGTGTGCTGTGAGCAATTCCCAGTGGCACGACGACCAGGCGACGGGCGAACGCGCGTTGCGCGAGCACAAGCGCCGCGCCGATCTTGACTCGCGACTGGGTGACGCGTTGCGCGCTAGCGGCATCAACGCGGCCGACGCGCTTGCGGTGCATGCGCTCTACGCGACAGCCGGGCAGTCGGGCTCACACCGGATCGTCTCGGCCCTGCGAGCCATCGAGGCATGGCTCAGAGAGGGAGGCGCGCTGTGAGCGACGAGAGTGTCTGCTCGGTTTGCTCTCGCCTCACCGGCTTCGGCGACGAGGACAAGGGTGAGCCCCCCGTGAATCTCGCCCGGTGTCCATCGCCAGGCGGCCTGGAGTGCCGAGCTGTCGCGCAAGCGGTTGCCCCGCTCCGACGCGAGAACGAGGTCCTGCGTTCCAACAGCGATCACCTAAGCTCCGAGAACGCCTCGCTGGCCAGCCAGGTCGAGTCGATGGCGATGCGCATCGAGAGTCTCGCCGAGGAGCTGGCTAAGCCTGAGGACGTGAGGCTGCGCGAAGTGCTCGATGCGCTGGACGGGCGAGCGGTCATCTTCGACGGCCTTGGCGAGCGCGTTGGGCACTTGCTCGACGAGATGGACGAGTGGATCGAGAGGGCTGGAGAGGCCGAGCGGTTGGCAGAGGAGCGGTTGGCCCACGTGAACCAGATGCAGGCGGATATCGAGGCTGAACAGCAGGGGCGGCTGGCGTGGCGGAAGCGTTTTGGCGCGAGGGAGGACGAGACGATGGGGGCGTTCCTAGAACGCCTCGCGACTATGGCCAACGTGGTTCCTGCGGACGTCCACGAGCACGGCTGGCAGTGGCGACCCACGGGCAAAGACACGGCGTTTGCGCCACCGTTCGGGACGATCCGGGTCTGCGGGGCCTGCGGATGCCTGGTGGCTGGTGGGCCAACGGCGTGCGCGCGCTGCGCGGAAGCGGGGACCTGATGGGCGCGGCGGCGTACAACCGAGGCTCACGGCTCGTCTCCAGAGAGGCAGACGAGCGCATGCCGGTGGCCACGTCCCGGGCGGACGCGCAGGCCCACAAGGACGAGATCGTCAGGCTGCGTGAGCAGGTCACCACGCTGGAGCGTGATCTGCGTCGCGCCCGCCGATGCCTCGCAGCCGAGCGAGCCGGACGGGGGGCTCTGCGTGCTCGACTTGCTGACGAGGAGAGCGCCTACGCCTTTGGAGTTGGCGTCCTGTGCGCGCTCGCGTTCCCGGGGAACGAATAATGAGTTCGTGCAGAGCAACGAACGCGAACGGGGGTGCTGTGATGGACCACATGTGCGCCGGCGCCAATTGCCTCACGTGCGTGCATCGCGCTGGGCTGCACACTCGTTTTGAGCCGCTGCCGTCTCGCATCTACGAGACCCTCTACGGCGAAGTGTGTGAGCGGTACGTTGAGCTGAAGCGCGAAACCGACGCGCTACAGGCCGAGCTCGCCGAATGGCGCGCGGGCAAGCGTCGCGTGTTCTGGCGGGGCCGGTACGTTGCTAGTTTTAGCGGACAGATAGAGCAGAGCTTTTGCGCGAAGGACGCGAAGAAGATTGCGAGGTCCTGCAAGCGACGCAAGGGCGGTACTGTTCACCGCGTCACGGTAGGGCCAGCGAAGCCGAAGGAGGCGAAGTGATGGGTACAGACGAACAAATCGCAGCTATGACACGAGCTTACTGCGAGGCAAAGAAGCGCGTCCACGACAGTCACGTTCACCGCGTCGTCGTGCGGCGGGTTGCGCTGCAGGCCGAGGCCGACTATCACAGGGCGTTCGTCGACTGCGCCGCGCTCCTTATCGACCTAACGAATCTGTGCGCCACGAAGGAGGCAGGGCGATGAGTAATAGGTGCGATCGATGCAACGAAAGCACGGACGAAGGGGCCGACCTTTGCGCCGAGTGTGCTGAGAGCATGTTTATCAAGCGAGGTGCTACAGCGGAGCGCGCCCGCATCGTTGCGTACCTGAGGCGCGAGGCTTCGGACGAGGAGATGTACCGGGACGAGGAGGCGTATCTCCGCGCCGCAGACGCTATTGAGCGGGGTGAGCTGGCATGAGCTTCACTACGGACGCTGTCATCAGTTGCTCAAGCGGTCGCACGCTCACGCTTATCAACGCGTTCTTTCCAGAGGGCGAAGGCTTCGTCAGCTGGCGCTCGCCTGAATCACCCGCTCGTCGTGTCGCACACCTCGTTCGACCGCATCGCGATCAGCAGGTCACTTGCCAAGGCGAGCGTGGAGCTGCCTGGCTCCGCTTGGCTCGACAGCGCGGTCGTAGTGCGCCGCCTCGCGGCTGGTACGGCGGTACGAAGCTGCTTGGCGACGGCTTCGCGGTAGGGTGTTTCAACTACCTGCAACTAGACGAGCTCAAGACACATATCCTTAGCCTTACTGGGCTTGGCGGTGAATACGTCCACCTACTTACACACCGAGAAGACCAAACGACATTCCAGGTTTGGCACCACGAATTCAGGCCAAGCTAACCCCCACAGAACGCCGTCCACACATCCTCACCCCCGTTGAACCGGTTGCAGTCCACATCGCACGCAATGCCCGCGACGCGGTTGCCTGGCAGGTTCGCCATCCCTCCCGAGAATTGCCACAGCGTCCACGCATCAGGCCGCCACGGGAGCGCCTGCATGAAAGGCACGTCCAGCGGTCCAGGGTGCGCATGTGCGGCCTCCCAGGTCATCGCAGGGGCGCCGTAGTTCTGGATGTACCGCGCGACCCATAGCGGGTGACGCGTTGCCGTAGGAACGAGCTTGAGCGCATTCGCCATGGGTGCACCCGTGTAGATGACCGGGACCGCTTGGAACAGCTGTTCCGCCTCAGCAAGCCACACGCGAATCCATGACGCCACGACGCTCGGGGCCATGCCGTCCATGACCTCGATGTCCAGCACCGGTGGCATCTCGCCCTTCGCCGAGCCGAGGCCGCTGCTCTTCTCGTAGAAGCGCTTCGCCTCAGCTGCGGCGTCTTGCTCTGTGGTCATACCTGGCGCCGTCTTGGGCTTGCCAAAGTGGTACGCCCCAGTGGTGATACCGGCCTGACGGGCTGCGGTGAAATTCGACAGGAACCGCGGGTCCGCGAAGTTCATGCCCTCGGTGCATTTCAAGTAGGCGCCGACGATTCCGTCTCCCGCGACGGCCTTCCAATCGATGGCGCCCTGGATGGCTGACACGTCGATAATTTTCAGCATGCGCTGCGGGAGCGCGGATTCCTCAGTATACGTGTCAGCGCTCATTCTTCGGTGCCCTCCTTTTTCAGACTGAATCGGTACTCGCCACTACGGCGAACGAGATACATGCTGCTCACCTCAGGCGAGACCATGCCGTCCCCCGCGCACACCTTGCAGTGCGGTTGCGTTGCAGGGACGCACGCAGGGCACGCGACCTTGGTTACAGCTTCGGGGTGCGTCATTCCTTTGCGGCAACTTGCGCCTCAGCGGTCGCAATGAGTGCCGCAGCGTCTGCCCCGTCATCAATGGCCTTGCTGATGATTTCTAGCGTCGCATGCCTAGCGCGCTGCTTTCCGCGAGACACAACGTCTAGCAGCTCTGACTCTTGCACAATGCCAGCATCAACCGCAGCCGTAACAGCATCCAATGTTTCTTTGGTCATGGTCAGTACTCCGGTCCGATTACGCGAACCCCTCCATTTGTGAACTCAAACACCCGGCTCTTGTTGACGCCAAGATTCACGGTCGTTCCGGTGCCGGTTGAAATCGTCAGTATCTTCTCTGTCGAACCGATGATGTTCTTGGTGTACGAGCGCGCCAGGCTGCTTGGATGCGGGAACGTAACGGTCCTCGTTGTGGCGCCTACGCAAGTGAATTGGATGGTGTAGTACTTGTATTCCGAGTCTGGAACCGTGTAGTTTGCATCCGTCATTGCCGACACAACAGCGCCATGACATCCATACGGAGACGCGTACCCACTCACGTCACCGACGACCGGGTTAATCATCCGTACTTCGGACGACTCGAGTTTGATGTAGAACGCGGAGTTTACCGCGAGCCAAACGTAAGCGGTCGCGCCGGCAATTACGCCATACGCTTGCTCTGTGTAAGACGGATTTAGGCCGTAGAACACGACGTCGCCAGCGCTTCCACTTGCGATGCACATGTTTGCCGTGTTCCCGGCATTTCGCGTTACAATTTTGTGTGTATTCTCAAGGCGAATTTGTCCAGTCGTTGGAGATGGACTTCCGCTTGTATGAAAATACCCGGTCGCGAGAATGTTGGTAGCGAGCGCGTCACCAGCCGTCTGTACGAGCTGCGACCCGAAGTTCGGGGATATTTTGGTACCAGCGATAGCAGCGGCCGCATCTACGTTCGCATTCACGATGTTGGTAATCGTGTTGCTGGATGCGCTGATGGTCTTGTTTGTCAGCGTCTGAGTGTGTGCCTCAGCCACCAGCGTATCGTTGCCTGTGAGTAGCGGCAGGTTAAGTACACGCGTTGCCGCGATGGCTGCGGGTGTAATCGTGTAACTGAACGTATCGGCCGGGTTGCGAATCGTCAGGGTCGTCTTGACGGTTGGCGCGGTGCCAAACATCAGCGAGCCAGTGCCCGTTTCGTCGGTAACGGCGGCTGCGAGGTTGGCGCTGCTGGGTGTGGCAAGCCATGTTGCTACGTTCGCACCAAGACCAGAGATGCCTGTCGAAATCGGAACGTTGGTGATGGTGTTCGACGCACCGCTGATGGTTTTGTTCGTCAGCGTTTGTGTGAACGCTTCCGTGACCATCGTGTCATTGCTCGTGAGCAGTGGGAGTGTCAGAGTGCGATTCGCTGCAATTGCCGCAGGCGTAAAGATGTAACTAAACGTATCTGCGGGATTCCGCAGCGTAAGCGTGGTCTTGAACGTAGGGGCGGTGCCAAAGACAAGGGAGCCGCTTCCGGTCTCGTCAGTAACGGCCGTCGCCAAGTTCGCGCTCGACGGGGTGCCCAGGAACGTGGCAACGCCCGCCCCGAGTCCTGACACCGCTGTTGAGATGGCAACGTTGGTGATGGTGTTGCTGGAGCCGTTGATGGTCTTGTTGGTCAGCGTCTGCGTGAACGCTTCCGTAACCATTGTGTCGTTGCCAGTAAGAAGCGGCAGTGTGATGGTCCGCGCCGCTGCGATGGCTGCTGGCGTAAACGTATACGCAAACGTGTTCGCCGGGTTGTTCAGTAGAATGCCGGTCTTGAACGTTGGCGACGTCGAGAACACGACCTCGCCCGTCCCGGTTTCGTCGGTCAGCGCGGCCGCCAGATTTGCGCTCGACGGTGTCGCAAGCCATGTGTAAATTCCGGTGGCCGCAGCGCGCGCAGCTGCATCGGCCACGCCGCCAGTCACGGTGTAGAATCCTGATCCCGTGGGAACGGATCCCCCGCCGGAAGCCGCTGCCCATCCAGTGACGCCCGCGGTGGTCGTCATGACCCACCCGTTGGTTCCAGCTGGCGCAATTTTGGACGGAGTGATTGCAGCGGACGCGCTCACGTCAGCGTCCACAATCAAGCTTGCAGCTGCGTTCTGGACTCCGCCAACGATGTGCGGGATGCCAGTTCCTGTTGGAACGGTACCACCACCACCACCACCACCGGAGATGATAGCGCCGGCAATGATCCATCCCGGGACCTCGTTGCTGTCGACCTCGGCAAACTCCTCCGCGACGTAGAATTGCGACGACTCCGACCGAATCGTCCCGCCCGATACCGTCATGAGTAGGTAACCCGTGTACGTACCGGCCTCGTCCACGTCACCCAGGACAAGCGAATGTGTAGCGGTCAGTCCCGTAGTTGTCTGCGCTGAAAGGACAGTGGTCCACGTCTGTGTTGCGCCACTAGGTTTCTTGACGACGATGCTGGCGGCGCTGACGGTTGTGAAATCGAAAGCGGCCAAGGAGCCGCCTTGCGACACGGTGACCCAGTATGTGTTGGGCGCGACTTGCCCTACCCGTAGCGTTCCAGCGGTCGGCATGGCTATCCCTCCTTGTATTCAAGGAATTTCTCTTTCGCGCGCTCGTTGGCGACGTGCTCTTCCATCGCCATCAGCGCCTCATCCTGCGACTTGCCGGCGTTGTGCGCAGCAAGGCCCGCAGCGATGGCACCAGCGGCAATCTCGGCAATCTTGTAGCCCACGTCGGACGCGCTCACTGTGCACCCCCGTCCACCGCGCATCCGCCGTCAAATGGCCGGCTGTAGCGCTCGGCTACTGACTTGCGACAGTGCACGTATTGGCTGCAGTTGGGCGATGCCTGCAGGCACCCTTCAAGCTCGGCAGCGTATCCAGCGGCGCGCCCCGCTGCGCATGCGGTTGCGACGATGGCCAGGGCGATAAGAACAGCGACAGCGTGTTTCATTGGTCGAGCTCCTTTGCGTCTTGCGGTGAGCGCAGGAAGACGCCAACCACGGTGGTTACGACGCCGCCAACGGCTGCGACGGCGACGCTTCCGAGCCGAGCCGCCAGGATGAGCGCCGCTAGCGACGAAACGAACAGAACGACATGTTGCCAGGTGAGTTTCATTTGTGACCTTTCGCTGCGAGATACGCGGCAGCAATTGCCGCAAGGATGGTGACGAGCTTGGTGGTCTCGCTGATGAGTCGCTTGAATGCGCTGCCTCGAATCAGTGTCAGGAGCGCCGACTGCTTGCGGTTCTCCAGCACCATGGCGGAGAACTCCGCGCGCACGTCGCGCACGTCATCGCGTAGTCCGTTGATACTCGTCGCATTGGCGTTCGTTGCGACGATGACGGCCGCCAAGTCGCTGGAGGTCTTCGCGTCAACCTCGCTCGCGTTCGCGTGCACGTGGTCGCTGTGTTTGACCCGTGAGTCTAGGCGCGTCTCGATATGATCGACACGACGGGACAAACCGGCGACGATTTCGCGTACCTCGAGCTGGTCTGAGGCAATACGGTCAACTGTGCGCTGCAGCTTTACTTGCTGAGTGACACTTTCAGTCCTTAGTGACGCAATTGCCGCTAGGATTTCGTCTTTTTCGCTCAAGATGACTCAAGTTTGTCCGTCCCTTGAAGCTGGGTGCCAATACTCGTCATGGGCCGTCGAGGAGCTGACGGCTTGGGTCCAGTTGTACCACCGTCTTGCGGTGTTGTCAGGTTGCGTTGCATCACGCGAATCATTCCGGGCGCGAGTGACGCGTCCCCTTGAATGTCCAGCACGATGGAGAGCTTGAGCCGCTGCTCATAGGGAATCGGCTTCCCAGAGTCGCGGGCTTCATCGAGCTTGCGTTGGGTCCGCAGCTGAATCTGCTGGAACGCGAGGGGCGCTACGGCCTTCAGGGTCTCGCAGTCCTCCCGGCGGACCTCTCCGCGGGCGAACCGGTCGAGGCACCCTTGCGGGTTGTCGACGGCTTCCTTGTAGCGGAGGAACTTGGCGGCCTGTACGGCGTCAATGGTGGGCTTTTGGTCGGGCGCCCCCAGTGTCGTGTAGGGCTTGGTCTCGACGGGCATCTTGGAGGCAAGGAACGACGCTGCGCGGGTCATGGTGTTGGCCATGGCGTCTGCGAGTTTAGGTGCCGTCTGTCGCAAGTCGCCTACCGCCTGGTCAATGCGTGCCTGCATGGCGGCGTTGTCGTTGGCGGACTTCACTTGGTCCATCGCAGTTCGTGCGCGGGAGATAACGTTGTCTCCACCAGAAGCGGCCTTCTTGGCGGCCGCAGCTGCGTACCCACGTTCTACGTTTTTGGCTGCGTTCTTGGCGATGATGCTGTCCGCCGCACCAGTTTTGCCGGCGGCATTCAGTAGCCCCGATGCAGCCTTTGCTGTCACATCATCGAAAGTGTGCATTGCCGCGAGTGCAGCGTTACGCTCTGCCATGCGCGACAGCATGACGGCCGCAACTGAGTTGCCTCGTGTCCGAGCAAGATAGTTTGCCCCGCTCATTGCGGCAGAACCGACAAGCGAACCAATGCCGCCGCCGAATACCGCGCCGGCAGTCGCACCAATGCCGCCCATAATCTTCTCGCCGAGGCCGAACGTCTGGTTTCCCTTGACGCGCTCTACGCCCGTCTCAGCCATTCGCTGAGCATTGGAAAGTAGTTGGTACTCGCGCTTGAGCGGTTCGTATACCTTGCGCATGCCAGGCGACGCCGCATCAAGGTGCCCCATGATTTGGTCTTCGAGGTCGCGCGCAACGGAGCTGATGGCCTTTTTTGCGTTAGAGTCGCCAAGCTTTCCAGCCTTGTAGGCGATACTTTCCAGACCGCGACGAGCCTTCAATAAATCGGATACTGCGACACTTCCGTCCCCGGCAATTTTCCCACCAGCATCAAGACTTCGTGTCAGTTTTGACATTGCATCAGCAACCGCATCGGCGGCGCCAACATGCTCCGGGCCCTTCGCAAGAAGCTCATTTTCCAGTGACTTCGCCCGCTTCACAACGTCAAGAAATGGAACGTGCGAGTCGGCGGCCTGAACAGCTTTGCCAATGGCATCACCAATGGCGTCCTTGTGTGCGAGGAGCTTCACTAGGCTCTCCTCTGCGTTGTCTCCAGCTGAGATGATGCCACGCTTGATAAGCAAGCTTCCCATCTCGCGTGTGCCGTCTTCACCAAGCGCCTTTACGGTCGTCTTGAGCGCAGTGCGGTCACCACCAAGCGCTTTTACAGCCTTCTCGGCCGCCATGTTATCAAGCCATCCAGCTGCGGCTTTTTTGTCGCCAGCTGTTGCGGCCTCGCCTACGCCGCGCTCAATCTGTTCAGCGGCGCCACTTGAAGCGGCTGCGGCATTGCGCACCTTGCTTGCAGCATTGACGGCGTCGTCGCTAACAGCGCCAAGCTGACGTGTTTCGGCGCCTGCAAACGACTTACTTGCGGCGCCCTCGGCCTGCTCTGCAATTGTAACAGCAGCGCCACGAGCTCCCCTAAGCGCTCCTAGGCCCGACTTCGCGAGAGACCCTACGCCTCCGAGGATGCCGCCGGTAACGCCACCAATCAGCGCATCTTTGCCAGCGGCGAAGAATATCTTTTGGGCTGCAAGCTCGTGGTCCTGAAATAGGTCGTCCGTCGTCTGCTGTAGAGCTCCCTGCAGGCCCATTTCGACAGCTTGACGGCCTGCGAATTGGAGTGCGGTTGCGCCAGCGCGACCCATTGCGCCACGGGCAAGCATGCCTTTGGTCGCGTTGATGAGTGCGTTCTCTGTTGCCTGCCCGAGCGCTCCGATACCGACGCCTGGCGTTGCTACAGCGGCATTTCCGAGCCCCAGGGTACGGAGGCCCGAAAGGCCCACGTTACCGATGGCGCTCCCTGCGATGTTTGCAGCGGTGGACCCGAGGAACTGGCCCGTTTTGGCTGCGAGAGGCGACTCTTCATCGAATGCGTTGGAAGTATCGCGGAACTTGGTAGCAAGCGCATCGCCCCCGTAGGCGCGAGCGGCCTCCTTGCCGGCAACGTCCGAGAGGCCCATGGTGGCGCCTGACGCGACGTTCTTGGTGAGGGTCGCGCCCTCGGGTGTGAATTTGCCGCCTTGCGCCCAGAAGCCAAGGTCGCCGGTTGCAACTTTGAGCGCCTTAGCGACAGTCGGCAGCGCGTCTACCTGCATCTGCTGCATGTCGCGCACAGTAGCGACAGCGCCACCGGCAGCTTGCACGCCCGGAAGGTCACCAGGCGCGACAGTGCCTAGCGTACCGTCCGGGCCCCGGACAAATACGTTCCCTTCCTTGTCGGTCGGGAGCGGCGGCGTTTCCTCTGCCACTACTTTGCCACCTTGAAAGAGGCCGGCATGTTGGGACGAAGCGGGCCTTCTGCTGAGCGAGCGCGAGCTGCTGCGTCTGCGTCAATGCGACCAATGAGCGCATCGTAATTGGTCACTGGACTGCGTAGTCCGGTTGGGTCACCGAAAATCTGCTCTGCAAGTCGCTCCATACCGGAGTCATACGTGCCGAGGCCCTTCATTTTTCCGAACGAGACCGAGGCCTGCGCTTGGAGTGACTTGATTCTACGTGCGTCTTCTGTGTTGAGTCCGGACACGTCAGCAGCGCCGAGATTCCCGCGTATCGCCTTCATTTCCTGCACAGCTCCCTTGAGTTGCGCCGCCGCAAGGTCAGCCTCGCGGTGCGCTTTGGCCTCCTCAGCTGTCGCCGCGTAGTAGGAGCTTCCGTCAGCGCGTGGAACGAGGCGCTTGGACATGTCCTCTTCTTTCTTGCCCTTGCCCTCGGCATCGACCTTCGCCGTATCACGAGCGATGCCCAGGCCTGCACCTCGAATGTCCTTGGATGCCTCGGTAACGTAGGACTGGAACTCCTTACGGGTCCCTTGCATCATGACGCCTGTTGCGGGGTCCTTCCACATCATGACCTGGCCACCTGCAGTCGGCTGCACATTACGGATACGCGCCGCGTTCTGGTCCATGCGAGCCGCCTTCACATCGGCAGAGTTGGCGTTACCGGTCGCGATGTCCTTGCTGGCCTGGCCTTCAAGCATGGCTTGACGTACCTGCGACTCAAACGATGCGTTGGCCAATTGGGTACGACGCTGTCCGCTCGCAACCTGGTCACCCTGCATCTCGCGCTGGTCGCGGATGGCTTGGCGTACCTGGTCGATATAGCCGCGTTTCTGCTGTATCTCGTCCTGCTGTAGGTTGATGTCCTGACGCTCCTTCGCGCGGAAGTCTTCCAAGCCTACGTTTCGGCCACCATTGCCCGGAGCAAGTGCGCCGCCAAGAATGGCAGCCATAAAGCCAGCAGCCGCGTTGCCTGCGTTCGACTTGTAGCGCTCAGGGTCCACCTTTATATCGCGAAGCTCTTTCGTCTCGCGGTCGATATCTTCAAGGCGCTGACGGTTCTGCTCGTTGCGTCCGCCCTGGTCGCGCTCTTCCTTTGCGGCGAGGTCCGCGTAGAACTTGGCGCGCTCGGGATACAGCGCCGCTTCATTCGCAGCAGCAACAGCGCTTGCATGCCCGAGGTCGAGGGCCGCATCCGAACGCATGTTTGTCGCGCCAATCTCGATTCGATGCGCCTTGGGGCCAACCATATCGACTTCGCCACCGGGCGAGCCTGGCGTGTTGACGACACCGTAGTCTAGCGGCGCAACCGATAGGCCAACCGAAGCGTCCTTGCTTTGCGAGCCTGAGCTCGCAGGCAACACGGGGCCACTTGCAGGACCTGATGGCGCGACGGTGGCCGTAGCTGGCGTTGTGTGATGGGCAACTGCGGGCGCTCCTCGGTCTGCCTGCTTGTACGTCACGGGCGCAATGGGAGCACCAGGAACACCTCCGAACATCGTTCCGCCTTGAACGGGCTGAACGGCTGGAGCGACCGACGCCTTCGCAATCATCTGCGCAACGTCCGGGTTACTCACGACGGGAGGCGGCTGGGCCACAACAGGCGCGGGCTGAGGCTGTGGCGCATTCGCGTTGGCGATCCACTTATTGACGGTGTCGTCATCTGGAGTCTGTCCACGCATCGCTGCAAGTGTGGCTAGCTGGAAAGCGGTAAGCATCAGTAGTTCTCCTTCTTCCGCCACCAGGCATCAGCATCATCGGTGTTGTTTTGCTGCATGCGGTCGCGTTCGTGCGAGCCAAGGGCAATCGTGGGCATCGTGGTGGCAACTGGAGCCGGCTCATCGGGAGGGCTAGGCGGCGGCTCCCCAGGCTCGGCCATGATGCTGCCAATGCCGTAGTAAGGCCCGCGTTCGGTTTGCTTGTACGGGTCAGACGGGGAGCTGTTGACCAGGTTGGTCAGGTAGCTCATGAGAGCCGGGTTTTGCGGCGGCTGGCCGTTGCCGCTCCGTTCAGCGTCGTAGCGCTTGTCGGAAGATGCGTTACGAGCTGCAAGAACCTCGCGCATGTACGGAGACAGACCGAATCCACCCTGGCCCCACATCAGCGCGGGCCTTTCACGTTGTTGGTGGCGTTGATGCGTGCCAGTTCGTCCATCAACCAGTCGCGCTTGGGCTGTGCGCTGACGACCGTGGGGGTAGTCGTGAGGGAGGCGAGGCCCTGTGGTTTGGATGGCTCCATCATGGCGTCATACGCAGCAAGGCCGGCCGCACGGTTTGGATTTGGGGTGAATTTCTCGCCCTGCCATGAGCCTGCAAGGTCGGGTAGGTCCTTTGCGTAGTTCGACTCGTTGGAAAAAGTTGCGTGGTTAGGCTTTTTGAACTCATCAGTCCAGTGCCGAGACTTCGGATCCGACATAACGCCAGCTTTGAACGCTCCTCGAAAGTCGTAATCCTCGCCGCTATCCCACTTGGGAACATTCTTTGCGCGCCACTTTTGGAATGCGGCTTCGTCTTGGTCGCCAAGCGGCGTATCCCATCGTCCGCCAGCAACCGGCTTCACACCAGCAAGAGCCGCGCTTGTAGCGTCCGCGCTTGGGTTCGCATTGGTACGGGTCAGCATCGCGATGAGAGCATCCGCCTTCTGGTTGGCCGCCGTCGCCTTGTCGTTGATGTGCGCATCGGCCGCCATGCCGGCTTTGATGGCCCCAGGCGCGCTGATGGACAAGAGCCCGTCCGGGCGCTGCTCGACGACGCTTTGGCCTACCTGCGTACCCGCAATGGCTTGCGCTGACGCCGGGCCCACCTGTTGCGTTGCCGCAGGGGTCCCGCCTACGCCGTTGTACTGATACGAAGCGGGCGTCAGGGTCGCGAGGTATTCCTCCATTGCGTTGGGGTTGATGCCGCGCACGTTCTCTTTCGTGCGAACGTCAGACATGAACATCGCAGCGCCAAGGGCCGCAGAGCCGATGCCCTTCATCGTGTCGCTGTTGCTTTGCGACTGGCGCTGGTCGTTCCCGGATGCTGCGTTGTAGAAGTTCCAGTAGTCCTGCCGGTCTGCCTTGTCCTTGTCAATCTGCTGCTGTTCGATACCAAGACCGTGCCCGGCCCATCCGCGTTGAGCCGCGTCCGCTTGTGCCTGTCGATTGTACTCCATCTGCTGCGCGCCAATGTCCTGCCCACGAATACCCGTGGCGCCACCCATATACGCATCGCGAGCCCGCGCCATTTCGTCGGCACGCATCTGCATAGAGCTGTTCGTGATGTCGGTCTGTGCCCGCGCCGTATTGCCCGCGGCCTGCTGTTGCGCCATAGCCAACGCCGCAGGACCGCGGGCGCTTGCTGCTAGCGACTGCTGCCCGCTTGCTGCCTGGTCCATCTGCTGACGCCCAAACATCTCCGCGCGACTTGGGGCGGTACCCTCAGCGGCGCGTCGGAGCAGGCCAAGGGCGCTCGTTTGCTCACCACGCGCACCTGCTGCGTTTTGGCCTTGCCAGTATGCAGCGTTGCCCGCGCTCTGTGCCGTTTGTTGATTGACGCGACGCGCATCTTCCGCCGTGTCAGTAGCACGTCCGTAGTACCCACGGTCCGCAAGCTTTTCCGTCTCCGGCGTGATGCCTCGTGCTGAATCAAAAAGACCCATGATTACCCTCGCGCCGTTTCTGGGAGGTCCACGCCGCCCGGTTTCGTCTGTCCTTCAATCGTGTAGCCAAACCACGTCACGCCCTTCGCGGTCGTGAGCGGGTAAAGCCCTGCATTCGTGGGTGTCGAGTCCTCTATGCGGAGCCTTACCGACATGCACAGCCGGTTGTTGTTGGGCATCGTCTCGACGTGCACGCGACCCATGTCCGTGTTTACGGCCTCGATAACGTCCGTCGTGGTGGTCTCCGCATCCTCAAAGTCGTCGCGGTAGTCGTAGGCCCATCGGACGATGACATTGCAGTAGTCCTCTTTTTTTCCGATGAGGATGGCGCGCGTGATGTCGACCTGTCCGTGCATGCCCGCGGGCTTGATCCACGCAGTCTCAATCGCGGAGGTAATCCAGGACGAGTTGTCTAAGCTGTAGGCGTACTCACGCCAGACGCGACCAGTCGTTTTCGAGCTCCGGTAGTAGTCGCCGTAGATGCTCAGCGCATGGCTTGCAGGCCCTAGCGTCGTCGCCAGCTCGCTGTCGTAGAACTTGTCAACCGACCAGACGCCCGTCTCGTTGATGGCGTAGTCAAACACGAGCGTGACCCCTGCCGTCTCAGCTGCATTCGTGCAGGTGAAATAGACGCGGCCCTCTTCCTGCCGTGATACCGCACTCGTGATGACCGGGTAAAGCGCCAGCGTGGACTGCACGCGCTCGCCCACCCACTGGACCATGCCGCCACGGGAAAGCACCTCGATGCCCCGGGTCGACTGGAAGAAGATGCCGCCGGGAGCCGCCGCGATGCTCCGATGCGAGACGCACCCGAGCTCGGTCGGAAGCTTCGCCGGTTGCGTGAACTCGCCAGCTGCGCCGTTCTCGCTGGGGCCGTCCCCGTCGATGACAAAGATGCGGTCCTTCTTGAACACGTACAGGCGCCCGTCCTGGCTTGCCAGTGCGGTGATTTTGCCGCCATCCGAAATGGGCAGCTGAAAGACATCACCCCACCAAGTGCCTTCGCCGTAGACGTAAGGAGCGCTCGGCCACAGCGTGTAACCGTCGTCGCCCACACCAATGATGCGGTCTCGGTGCGTAATGACATGGCGTAGGCACGGCGGACTCGCGTGCGGCTGCGTGGTACCCAGTAGCCCTGGCTGCGTATAGAGCTGCTCATTCGTGATGAGCGTCGCATCTGCCAGTGAATCGCTGTACGAAAGCCAGCTCGAGAACGAGCCGTTAGGGCCAGTGGTGAGCCGGTAGTAGGTGACGCCTGCGTTAGCAGTTCGGTAAAGCGTGACCGACAGGCCAGAGAAATGGTCCGTGATGTCTACCTGCCGGTTCGTCATGAACAGCTTTTGCACGGCGACTGTCACGCTTGCCTTGCTCGCAAATGCGCCCGTCTTGACAGGGTCACTCGGCGCGCTTCGGTGCATGTTGCCGCGAGCATCAACCCACTCGAACACCGCGACATAGCTCCAGCCCGTGCCCGTGCACGTGATGGCGCCAGCACCTGTAGGCGTGAGACTGTCAATCTGCGGGCGAATGGCGAAGTTCGCCTCGACGCACCGGGACCCGTCGTAGACAGACGTGAGGCCCGTACCAATGAGCGAAACGCCCTGGTACTCGGCCGCACTGTAGGCTTCCGCGTTCGCGTAGTCGAGTGTCGCAATCTCGACCGATGCAGCAAGCGGAGAGCGCTGCACCATGATTGGAAGCTTCACGATGTCACCGGACGCGATGACGTGGCATGGCTGCTTCAGATTGGCGTTCAGCTCCTGTTCACCATTGTGGACCTCGATGCGCGGCGCAATCGTCGCGACGACGCGCGGTAGTAGGTTCGTCGCGCTCATGCAGTCCGTCACATCGATGACGAGCAGCGTCTTTTGCGCATTCGGAGTGACGTCTCCCTGTCGATGCGTGACCGCCATCTGCAGCCGGCCGCTGTGAAGCCAAGGGCGCGAAGCGATGCTGGTGTTGTACAGGAACGGAGCGCTAGCAACACCCTGTGGTGTCACGGTTCCAGCGACGTTCCAGAAGATGCGGATTTGCGTTTCACCCACGGCGCTTTGCACCGCGACGGCTCCTACTCCAGTAGACAGCCACGAAACCGCGAGCTGGTAAGGTGCGGTACCGGTGGTGATGACAGCCGCGCTCGTCACAGTGGTCGCACCAGTCGTGGGACTGACTCCGAAGACGCGAGCGCCAGCCGTAACGGTGTTCGCAATCCAGATGACGTCCGAGCTTGAGCCAGCGATGGAGCAGCGAAGCACCGCGCTTGACGTAGGCGTTGCGCTTCCAATCAGCGTCCCGTCGTCCTGGTAGGTTGCGACCGTGAGCTGGTTGACCCCGCTCGTCAGGACCACGCCCCAGCTGCCGCCGAACGAGCCAGCATCGAAAGACTTCTGCGCCGCCATCGTCGAGAAGAGCGAGCTCGCGATAGTTCCCCAGCCACTTGCGATAGCCGCGGTGTTGAACGTCGACCGGTAAAGCGTTGTCCCTGCGGAATTCGCAAAGATGACATGCGCGCGCGTACCCGTGGTAGCAGCTACCACCTGCACGTCGTGCGACAGGATGCTGATGGCGCCATTGACTTTCGTTGGCGGGTAAACACACACACCAGTCGCTGCGTCGTACACGGTTGCGATAACCGCGTCCGCGGCGCTCGAGGCGGATGCAACGATGCGGTATCCGTTGACCTCCACAGCGTCAGCGCATTTCCAAGCAGCCATGATGCCGCTCGACCCGATGACGTTGTTTGCGGTCGTGTCCCGAGAGACCATGCACTCCGGAATCATGCCGACCGATTTCCAGGATGCAGCCTGCGCGCTGTACGCATCGAGGATGCCGCCCGAATCGACGGCGCATACGCTCCCGTTGTTCGTCAATAGGCGCACACAGGTGGCCCGAGAAGAGCCTGGAGACGTGATGCGCGCACTCGTGACCGAGGTGAACCCGCGGCGCTTTTCGATGGCGCCACGCTTAGTCTGGCGGCAGTTCTCAAGTACGAGAAATCCCGTGTTCGGGTCGAGGATTTCGG
>ERZ869925.770-NODE-770-length-19306-cov-43.064568_pt1 | contig 19306 bp, 18 predicted proteins | sample MGYA00579311_ERZ869925 | MGnify/ENA primary metagenome ERZ869925 (study PRJEB32216, sample SAMN09231817) | wastewater metagenome | place: USA: Maryland | collected 2016-07-30 | study: EMG produced TPA metagenomics assembly of the PRJNA472060 data set (Reclaimed...
AGCCACCGAATCACTAATTGAACTGGGTTTAAAATCACAAGGGTTATGACGATAGGATATTTTATAGGGTTTGGCGTATCCGCATTTGTATTAATTGAAAAAATCGGCAAACTATAACCCCAACTCCTTAATCTCAAATTCGGACGGCTTAAAATAACCCTCTTTTATGTTCCGTTGAATCACCTCCTTTGGAACAACAAAAATAGAAACGGGGATAATTGAGTGCCGACAATTCCACCCGCCTGCATTGGTGAAAATCGTTTTCTCATTGGTTCCCTCGATCTTTCCAGACCAATCCCCGTTCTTTTGAGGTAGTGATAACCCTTGCGTTTTTTGTCCGTTACCCCACGCTTCAATTTCCTTATAAAAGTAGTACTTATTGTGACGCTCCCCACAAAATGGACGGGTAGTTTTAATCTCGCTGCCTGAATAGAAAAACCACTTTGCCTCTAACTGTTCTGAAACTTGTGAGGTGTATGCCCTATCTGCTAAAGCAAATTGATCGTGTGCGACCTGTTGTGCATATTGCTGAATCTTGCCATCCACCTGATCGTCACCAACCACCAACTGCCGAATCGTTTTAAATGTTTCCTGAAACGAGGCATTGTTATTGACCGCTAAAGTAATTTGTTTTGAAATCGCATCGGCAAAGGCTTCATCCGTAATACCATTAATGAATATCTCAATAGCGGTTTTCTTGGAGTTCTTGACAATGTCCGAAGCTATTCCACCCGCCACAAATTCAGGGAAAGCCTTCTTTAAATATTCATCCGTAACACTTGCCTGCACATCAAATTCATCGGCAAAGTCCGCCACGATTTCCACATATTCGGAATTGAGTAACGCAGATCGTAGTTGTGAACGGATATTTTCACTAATGGCAAGGTTCGTTTTATTAAAAAGTATAAACCCGTCCGAATCCCGTTGAAGGGTAGAAATAAGATCGACCACTACAGGGAAAATCTCCTTTTGCAGCCTTTCCAGTTTAGAAAGCATCGCATCAGGAATCGATTCCAAACGGTCGGTTTTCTCCCTGATTAACTGCTCAATAGATTTCGTTTTTGCCATTAAGCCTGTCCGATAATTGCATTAATTCGCTCTTGTGCAGCCGTTAAAGCTGAACTTCCACCTTGTGGAACCGTTGCAGCCTGAGCCTGAGCGGCAGCAATCAGTTGTTGTTGTTGCTCCTTTTTTGGAAGCAGTAAGAAGTCGGGGTTTTCGGCAATCAAATTATTTACCAAGTTAATAGATGAATCATGTAAAATCACCTGCCACCTGTCAATGATGTTCTTTGAAAGACGTTGATTAATTTCATCATTTGACAAAACCAGTAAGTTGTCGGTTGTGGAAATTAGATCGAAAACCTTCTTAGATTCCACATCATTGTAATACAGTTTTTGAAGGTAGTTATAAATGAGCGTCTGAATCACAAATGCAGGTTGACACGCTGCCATTGCCTCGCTGATTTTCTTTAAATCGTCCGATTCTACAAACAGGTCGTATTTTACAGGCTCAGTAATAGTAGGCATCTGAAGATCGTTACCATAACGTTGTTTGCCGATCACCTCAATTTCCCATCTTAAAAGAGAAAACTTTTGTCGGGTGTCTGCTTCAATTGATGCCATGAGAGCCTTCTGATCTGAAGCGTCCTCTGTTGCTGTTTTCATTCCACCGCCTGCAGCCTGAGTGTCGAGCCGTTTCATGTGTAAGGTATCATACGTCTTTCTGAAACCGTATTCAATCTCATCCCGAATCAACTTTGGCATTTCGGCAGAAGGGTAGGCGTAAGTCATTGCCTTTGTTGGGTCAACCCGATCTCCCTGTTCCACATTTCCCTCTGGCTTAACGAGCAATGTTCCGTATGGCGAAATACGGTCTTTCATTCCTTTGCCATGACAGGAAGGGCAAGTTACTTTGTTGCCATTAATGGTGTGATACCCTGAACCTGCGCAACTGATTGGCTCACCCTCAATCTTAACCTCAAAGTCGCAAGGATCCCCTACCATGATGCGGTAAGGATAACAGGTGGTTGCCTTTATTCCTCTTAACATCGAGGCATCAATTAGCACATCATTCAACGTGTCAACCGCAAACATAAAGGGTGACATTTGTATTTCAAGATCACCGATCTGAGTAGATAGTCCGCCTACTGTTCTAACTGGTAGAATACCTGTATCATGTTGCCAATAAACAGCAATTGCAAATTCAAAATCAACTTGCTTTCCAACCTGAAATATCCTATAAATGACATTCTTGGTGAACGCATAAAATACCAATCCCGTTTTTGATGGCTTATCAAAATACATCACCTCGGACTTTTCAGCCGATTCAATGATGTAGAGTTCATCCGATTTATGCAATACACTTGTGCAATGGTAGAACTTTGGAACGGGTGAAATCAGTTCCGTTTGTGAAATAATTACCTCGCCACCAACCTCCTCGGTCGGGATGTACTTTGGCATGATAACAACAACCCCTTCTGCGTCCTGATATTTTAACGGTGGCAAGAACTTAAAATTGAAATAGTCCAATGAACCGTAATCAGGCAAATGATTGAGGTAGTATTCAAGTGAGGCTTCCTCTTTAAATTGACCTGTATTTTCAGGGAACTTTATTGAATAGTTGTTTTGATGTGTTGCCCTACCATAAGTATCAACAAAATCCTTGAAAACGGAAAGCGTTACCTGCTGATAGTTCTCCCTGATGTAGGCGGTTTCATCTGGCGTTTCGTTTGGCGCACGTTTCAAATAGAGGCTTTCAGGGAAATACCCTTTTTCGGCATGCGGTCTGATCTGATCGTAATATTGAGCAGCGAGAGCGTACCCATCATAATAATCAGGATATTCAGGAGCCTTCCAAGTTTCGTCTTTCTTTTGAATGTATCTCAAAGGTTTATTCGCCTTCTTCTTTATTTCAAGAATCGGCTTGAAAGCATCATAAACCAATTGTTCAGTTAGTTCCATTGCATGGTAGGTTTTTGTTGGTGGTGTATTGAATTGTTATTTTCTGATTTTGCCGCCTCTTGGTCTTGGCTTCGAGCAGCTTCCACACGCTTTGTTTTTCATAATGGGTTGAGTTTTTTATGAGTAAATATCGATGAATGAATTTTTAGGAACGTGTCGATTGGTTTTACCAAGTAGTAAGGTGACAGGCTGAGGAAAATCACCTTTGAATGACCGTAACCTCCTCCAGTTTTCAAGCAGCCCTTTATAGCCGTAGTACATCTCTTTGAACCTCACCGATTCCTCAAAGCAGTAGGAATAATGGTGATACTTTGGTGAAAGGTGCGCAACGGGTTTCTGATTCTCAATTACAGGCGGTTCATGAGTGATAAACCTTTCACCTTTCCATAGCCACAACCGAGTGTGCCAGTTATCTCCCCAATTACCTTTGCCGATCAATTGCCTTCCAAGTCCGTCCTTTCCGAGCAAATGGTAAAACTGAAATGCGCCTGCATTGCTTCCCGATTCGATCAATTCGCTTTCTGCAAGTGACAAATCGGCTGCCTCGAATTGTTCATCACAATCCACCTGCCATAAAAAACAGGAATTGGTTATGAGTTTTGCGGTGAGAATTGCTTCGTTGACCTGAGCGTCTTTGCTTTTCCAGTAAACGCCAGGTGAATAATAATGTACATTCTGGTTTTGCTCACATAGATTCATCATAAACTCATGAGTGCCATCCGTTGACCTTTGAGGTTTACCCAGATTTTTGCACCATGATGTAGAACCGCCTGCCCTTGCATGACCCTCAATAACGATCCAATGGTCAAAGTTTTTCACCATGAAAGAGGCAAAATCATTGTGTTTCAAATGATGTAACCCGTCATATATTATGGTGAAAGCGATTCTCATATTTTCAGTTTAGGTAAAATCTAAAGTATTTCACATTGATAACGCAGACCGTGTAAGCAAGCACCGAATCCATTAATTCCAGATTAATGACCTCGCACTCAGGTATGGTCGGAACTTCTAACATTTAACCTGAATGATTGCCGACCCGAATTTGTCGTTAGTTTCATAAATGATCTCATACTTTTCAGGCGCACTTCTGATGAGTTCCATTGAATGATAATGTTTCACATGATTGGTATCATCGAGAGCCAGTATGTATGAGCCTTTTGTAAGGGATTGCAGGTATTGAAATTCGATCGACCCGATATGACCTGCCGAATCCAAAAGAACAAGCTGAGGTGAATTGTCCATGAATTCAACCGCCCGTTTTAATAAATCGTCAGGCACGTTATGATTAAGTTCAGCCTGATATAAGTCATTACGGTATGCAGGTTGGTGATCCACAATCACATGATCGGGGTAGTCCCAAGTCATGCTTGTTGGTTTCATCGAGTGTGGAATTGATAATCCGTTCCAGATGTCAAATCCTAATATTTTGCCTGTGTTCTTTCGAGCCTTTTCAGTAAATTCTGGATTTACCTCGATTGATATGAAATGAAACGGTTTACCATGAGCCATCAACCCGCTTAAAATTGCTTTGGTAGTCCCTTGCCCTAAATAGGTACCTGTTTCAATCACTTTCGTGATACCACGATCAGCAATTAATTTACTCAGTTCAGAGGCAAATTCACCCGTTGAACTCATTCCATGTTTGCAAACTTCTTCGGCTATGAGCATGTTTCACAGTTTATTTACGACTTTCCAGTCTTTTGTAAGTATTGTTCGATCCCCTTTTAACGGTACCTTATCGGTGATGTAATAAATAAGATCAGCTTCCACGTCCAGACAATCAACGAAGTTGCAAAGTGACGAATCAATACAATGAATTTCTTGCGCATTTTCGATTACTTTTCTCCAGTCAAATATGGTATAGCCCTCAATGGGGGTAAACTCAACCACATTATCACTATCAAATTCAACGGGTGTTCCGTAATCCGATGCCCCATGCACCAAAATATAATCGGTACGTGGGTAAACCATATCGAACAATTCCAGTTCTTTTTGTAGATTCCTGTTATAAACCAGATTTGAAACCTCTGAAAGTGGAACCCCCATGATCTCGTATTTCATTCTAAGGAACGAATCGAGTTTGGGTCTTCTTCTGAGCCATTCTCTATGCAGCGGTGTTCTTTGGTTAATGCCAAAATTCGTATCGATTACACGAGAGCCAATGACAATATTTGAAACAGGTTTCACATAATCCACATACTCAAAAAGTGAATGATACTTTTCGGGGCATAACCAAAACATCTGATTGCCCTGATCCGCCAGATACTTCACAGCAGGGAGCAGCCGAATGATATCCCCAACTTTACCCTCTTGTATCAGCGTTATCATATTTCAGTTTGTTGGTTACATAAACGGGTATCACATCACCTTGCAGTCGGTCTTTTTCGGTATAGTTCCGATTGGAAAAATGGAGGTGATAGCTTTTAATCGTGTAGGCAGGGTTCAGTACATTGTACCCAGATTTGGTGAGTTCGTAAGCAAAACGATTATCACAGGCGGGCACTCCCATCACAAAGTCAATGTTTGCGATCGGCTTTATTTCACCTTTAAAAATCCATGTGTCCTGAGAGAATTCGTAATTGAACAGGACCGCTTTTCGGTTATGCTTAATGTCGTAACGTGAAAGTGCATAGCACGTATTTTCATCCAAATTCGTTTTGCACATTTCAATCGAATCATCAAAGAAGATGTCCGAATTAGCAATGATCGAAATGGTTGCTTTTAGTACGTTTGCAGCTTTCACGAAATCCGAAAACATGGGGCGTTCAAAAGGAATATTTAACACCTTTTCGTTTTCAAACCGCTTGTTTCCGAGGTTAATAATCTTGTCAATGAACGGATTATCAATGTTTTTATTCATGACCTCGATCAGTTCATTTGACCTTTTCAGGTCATCTGTATGATAGAAAGAGGTGAACAAATAGACCGTTTTTGTCTTGTCAGATTTTGTCAACTGAACAGGTACGGGTGGAATCGGCAGCTGTGGTCTTGAAACGGGTTTGATGTGCTGCAGCCTTTTCATGTTCCGTCTGACTGGCATCGAACCATTTGCGTGTTTGTCAGGCTTTATAATACCAGATTTGAAGGGTTTCAATCCTCTCATATTTGAAAGCGATTCAACCACCTTATCGTAATATTCCCAAAACATGGGTTTTACTTTCATCCTGTTCCCGAACATGGAAAGGAAGTAATGATCGTTTGCCACAACATGGGGTCGCTTGCTCTGGTTGTCACCGAACCACATCGAATCAAAACCAATGTGCGGTGATAGCCCGTGAATGGCTAAAGCGGTGTTGATATACAATTCATCGGGCTGCGTTCCACCCCAAACGTGCTTCAGGTTTTCAATGGGAATCGGATTATCAAAACAGGCTTCAATGGTGTTGAATAACTCCCTGCTTTTTTCTGACTTCCTGATAAATTGGATGCTGCTCTGGGTTGCGGGCAATTTGTGATCCTGATTCAAACCGTAGTGGTTCCAAATCGTCATTTTGGTAGCCCAGTACATTAAAGGCAAGTCATTGGGCGCATCAAAACCGTAAGTGGTATGAATGTAGGTCTGATAATCCTCTGAGCCATTAGATAGCCTTTCCAGAAGCGGTTCAATCGGCTTTAGGCAGAGTGCATCCACGTCCAGATACAGGTTGTTATCGTATGGCAACAGGTCGTAAATGGAAACCTTGAACCTGCCGGGGTCGCTTACATTTCCCTCAATTGGCAAAACCGCATCAAAAACCGATAGGTCTGTTACCTCTCTCATGCATGGTGAATCAGTCTGAGCATAGAGTGTAATAGGCACATTCGGTGAATGGTGCTTAATGGACAATGCGAGGTTATAAGCCATGAACCCATAACCCCGCTTTCCAAATGCCAGTAAAACGATCCCGCAGGTCATTATGAGGATTTATTCAAACACACCTGATGGGGTAGGAACCAAAGTAATGTTTCCTTTGAAGGAGAAGGTGATCTCGAAACGGGCAGCTTCAGCATCATCGCCCGGTGTTACAGGAGAACCTGTAAACGAAATTGTTCCATCGAGCCACATGCAAACATCATCCCATCCATCTTTAGGGCAAAGGCGCATGAGCATACCAGGAATAGTTACCCCATTTAGGAAGGGATTCCAGAAATCAAAGTTTTCCTCTGTGAAATTGTAATCCACAATGGTACCCGTGTAAGTGGTGTAGAGGGTTCTTTGAACTCCGCAAGGGGTGGTTTTTGGCGCAAGGGTAGCATCGCCTGAGTCAATCGACCCTGTGATGCTGAAAACTTCTTTTGCGAATTCACCTGCTTTTGCAGTAGCCCATTGAGTGCCATCGGATGGGTCAACGATGGAGTTTCCGCAAAGAGCAAACATAATGTCTGCAACTCCAGAAGGGCGGGGGCCGGAACAGTCAAGGGTAGCGACTTCGTGATCCGTCACGTTGTCGCAATTGGTACACAATTCTGACATGATTTTTTTGAGTTAAGTAATTAAGTTAAACTTGGTTAGAGTTTAGGCTTAGTTATTGACTCACCTATCTTTGTCAGACTGGTAGCAAATATACAAAAGTTTTTAAATGAAAAATATTTGGAGGTTTAAATAAAATTCCCTACTTTTTGAGGATGATTTTTATACTTAGGAATAATAACCTCTTTTACCGCATCGGTATGGATGCGGTAATTCACCTTTGCTAAAAATCTTCTATAATCCCATTCTAAATTATGAGCATTAGCCTCTTCATCTTTTAATCTTTGAAATTCCTTAATTAGATACAATTTAAACATTGGGCTTATCCATGCGCCAAATTCAAAAGCTAAATCCTTATGCGCAAATGTACCTCCGTGTTTTCCTGATTTTGAGGTTATTCCAATCGCACCTGTCTTTTCAGCCCACTGCTTAGGAGACATTACAAATCGATTTGTTCCGGTTAGTTTTAATAACCCCTCGAATTCGAGGGGTTTTGCTTTTTAATCCACATGCCTATTATACACCTCCGCCCCGTCTTTTATGGTTATCTGAATAGTAGCGGTCGCAAGGTTGTAATCCTCACGCCACTCAGGGGTATATGAATCGGGGTTCGCAACGTACTCTTTCAGGTTTGTGAGGTTCGTTCCAATCATCAAATGATCCATGTCAATTTGAGCCGACAAACAGGAATGTGCGGTATCAGATAGCCATTCGGTGGTGAACTGGTAAACTTTCATGCTTTCGGCATAATTTAGTCGCCTGTTGCCAGACCCCGAAACAGAAATATTTTTGTTCTTGTCCTGAGTTGCGCCCCAACTGACTGCCTGTAACCGCTGCTGAATTTTGTAGCCTGTGTTCTCAAATTCAAGACCGTAGGAAGGCTGATCGGAATAGCCCTGAATGAGTAGTGAGTTCGGGTGTTCTGATGCATAATGAACCGTTTCAGATAGATAGGTCGCATCAAAAGGAGCCACCCTTCGAACCGATACGTTATCAATAACGATGTTTCCAGTATGAGGCGCACCGTCCGCATTAAAAGAGGCAACGACCTGAACCCGTTGAAAGTTGGCAGGGGATGGGGTATTGGCAGGGTCATAACCTGAAAGGGTGAACGTATGTGTTCCGACCGTCTTATAATAAGCACCATACAGTTGCCCGTCCAAAGAAATGGTTGCCCCTATGCCGAGCGTGTCAGAGTTGCTAATAATGTCAAAAGAACATTCGTAATTCCCTGCCACTAAGTTTACATTTTGATCGTTTTTTAAGATCGGAAAATTGGTTTGACCGCTTGATGACCTCACGAACTTACAGTTGCTCGAATTGAAATCATACATGGTGGCATCATTATTCTTTGTCCAGTTGGGGCAATTACTACCTGAACCACCTGCAAAGGCACCATTTACCACTACTTCATCAAACTGAACGGTGCATGAATCCAGAATCTCAATGGTGAAACATCCATAGGGCAGGTTATCATCATCGGGATTGTAATTTAAGGTCACATATTGGTTGTAATATTCGAAGTAGGAGGAAATGTCGTAACTGTCCTCATTCAAATAGAGTGTAGCTTCGTAATCATTTTTCAATTCCCTCGCATCTGGCAAACTGATACAACCGTCAAAATTGGCTGATGGCACGAACTTCACCACCCCGTCCGCACCTGCCGTTTTATAGATCGTATAAGTGCCGTTTGCAGAAATAGCAAGACCCGCCATATTTGCCAGATACGGGGTAACAGTCCCTTGTGTCATGCCAGAAACGGTAAACGAAAGCTGCCAGTATTCGCCACTTAATATGTAATTGGAAACCGTTTCAATGAGCGATCCCGTTGTTGTTCCTACCTTACAAGCGATCCCGTCATTGATTTGCCAGTTGCCGTTGGTGTCCCATTTGTTGAAACTGTATTCTTTTAGGCTAATGGCTGAAAGAAAGAGGAAGTTTAACGAAACGGCTGAAAAAACAAGATCGGTATTATCTGAACCCGCATTTAAAACAAGGGCGTAGCTTCCATTTGCCGAAATCGTGATTGTTTGGTTAGTGGAACCCAGAAACACATCCAAAAAGTTGCCTGTTGTGATTCCTGAAACGGTAAATTCGAGTTTATAAGAAGTGCCTGATGTGAGTATAGATGGCTGAGTGAACGTATTTACCACTTCTGCAGGGTCATACGCCCAATGAGCCAAACCCACATCATATGTCCACGCCACGACTGGATCGCTTACCCAATCGCCATTCACAATTATTTCAGACCCCTCGGTGATGTCCGCAAATTCGGGATCGGCAACCTGATTGGAGTTGCAAGGGGTTTGGTAAAATTGAGCCTTTAATTCATCGCCAGGCTGCAACAGGAACTTATAATCACCGTTGCATGAAATCGGGTTGGGTGAATTCGGATCAGGGAAATACGGCTGATTGGGTCTAAGGAGTAGCGGCATTTGATGTAATAAGTTTGATTTGCGTTAAACCAGTTTGATCGTTTCGTTTCATTTCTTTAATCCATCCAAAGCGAGTGACACCGTCCTTTTCAAACGGATATAAGGCTTTCGGATTATTGACAATGGCTCTGAATGAATTAACAGGAATGGAATAGGGGAAGTCTGCAACGAGTATTCTGTAATTGTCGGACTGATTGGCTGAAAGAGTGATCCCACCTTCTGGTGTTCCATTACACTCAAAGAAGCTGATCGATTGGAACGTAACCGCCTGATAGTAAGGTATGGATGGGAAGTTACCACCGCCAGGCACATAAAGCCGAATGGTGATGAATGGAATCACAATATCACCCACTTGACCTATCATTGCGTGGTTGAGAGAAAGGCTGAAGTTACCGTTTGACCCTGAATTGTGAACGGCAACGGATGATGATTTTAAGGTCGTGACGCTCGAATCAAAATGTTCACACCCGTACTCAATCCGAAAAAATATGCCTGACTGCAGCCCCTGAACGGTGAACCGAACCTCACCGCCAAAGGAGTAGTTTCCATCGGTAGGAATGGTGTATCTACCCGTTGTCGGGTCATAATTATTATTTCCGTCAAAGTTGTTTCCCGTGATGTCATCTACAAAAATCGGCTGAGGAACATCTAAGAAACCGCCCCCGAATACAGGCGGAATAAAGACCGAACCGCCCGGCACATTGGGGTTGTTCGTAAATGTTTCATCCTGATCGAGTGAGGCGCGGAAGCCGTCTGAGCCGATCCCTAAAAAGTTGCCGATATTATTCTGTAAAGAATTGGAGTATAATGTTAATTTGTTGGCATTATTTAACCCGATGTTATAGTAATATGGCGGTGATTGCCCGTAAAATTCATGACGAACCGCCTGATTAGTGGTTGTATCTACCTGAACCAAAAAGATGTCATCAATGAAATCCGTCACCCCGCCCATGTAAGCCGAATTGATGGCATTGGAACTGATGATGAATTGGTTAATCAGGTTTAACTCGGTGTCTGTGTTGCATTGACCAAAGACGGGGAATGTTTCCTCTTTGAAGCCAAAATAAGAGGTCGATTCAACAAAGGTATATTCGGGTGCTGATCCGTCTATTGTTTTGTCCGAACCCACACGAACAAGTGAATACAGTTTATCTACCTCAGCATACATGAGCAGTTCTTTGATGTCTGAAAACCTGTAAACCTCGGTCGAATCAAAGAAATAGCCCTCATTTTCAATTCGAAGTATCGGGTTATCTGGATCGGTTGCATCAATAAAAAAGGCAATCGGCTCGGTGATTTCTGTTGAAACGGGAACCTTTTTAATCTCGTCAAATAGCTGCTGAAAGGAAGCCTCGATAGGAATGTCTGGCTCTCTTGTCGGGTTAATGATGCAGAACCCTTTTGTAATGAATAACTCGGTGTCGGTGGATTGCAAGAAGTCCGAATAGAACCCCACCTTGTTGTCTGTGATGGCTCCAATGAGAAACTCAAACACATCATACACCCTATACATTTTTACCTCGTTGCCGTATGTTCCTGAATCCGAATCAAAGAACTGAATATCAAAAAATGATGGAGGTGTGATGTTAAACTTTGACTTGGTTTTGTCAGAAGTCAGATAGGCTTTAATCGACTTGTTGTTGTTGATGTAGGAATAAAAGGAGTTGTCCTCAACCGATGTAGAAAGTTTAGGTTTTTGAAGGTCGAATTTAAGATCGGCAATTTTAATGATGCCCGTATAATGGAGGTAGGTAACTGAATCCGATATTTCGTCATAAATTTTCAGTTCAGCCTCCCCACAAATGCCAGTTTCCCAAAGTGATTTCAGGTAGGAATAGGCGGAAATGGTTCCAAGAGCAGGGTTGAGATTTCCGAACCAAACAAGGTTCACATCCTGAGTTACGAGCAAAGCACCAAGTGACGCATCCCGTTTGATGGCGGTTGACAGTTCTTTGTCGTTTTCGGGCTGATCCGTTAACTGCCCATCTATGTAGAATTTAAAAGCCATTATCTGAAATAAGCGTTAATGAATCCAATAAATGGGTCGGCTGCCCCATCACCACCGATCTGGGTAACAGTTACATAAACATCTGCCTTTGCCAGAGCCGTGATGTCGACCCAACCAGAACTAATCACACCCGTTGATGTGAGCGAAGTGGAAACTTCTGATGTTCCGATGTCAATGTAATCCCCTACGGTTGTTGAAAATGTGGTTTTGTACCTCAGCCTTAATCTTGGTGAATTGGCGGATGCGGACCCAGTAAGCACCCTCGTAACGAGCCGAACCTGAGAATAAGTAGTGAGATCAATTAAGGTGATGTCACGGGCAACAGCTGAAAGAAACGCTTCTGCATTAGCCTGATTGGTTAACTGCAGGTTGGTTGCGGTGTCACCGTAGAAGCATTGGGAAAACATTCGTTTGTAACCAGATAGGTCGAAAACGGATGCAGCGGTATAGTATCTGTGTGCGGTAGCTTGCGAATTATCCACACCCAAAAATGATTCATTTGAACCAACTGGCAAGATCGTATCTGTTATCCCATTATGGGAAAGCAGATCACCCTTTGCCGAAAGAATGTCGCCCGTGTTGATGTTTGTCCAAGCCGAATCAATGTATTCCTCAATGATCGATTGTAGGTCTGCAGCTGAGGTGGGATTGGAGGAATATCCGTAATTACTCACGTCTTGGTAATCCAGTTTCAGCACCCTGTTGTTGCCTCCGATTTCTGGAATGTTCCACGTCAGGGTTAAATAAGGCTCATTCACCTCCATGTCAAGACGGAACTTTGGAACATAAATATTCCGAAAGCCATCGGTAATGTAAATAAACCGCCTGTTATAGTCCTCTATTGCATAACTCATAACCTGCGCCTGTTAACGGTTAATCTGGAAGCGATCTTTTCTGCCAGTTCATCGGTGTTACTCATGGTATATGATGACGGGATATTGATCTTTGTCGGTGACTGATACGGGGCTGACTTGGCAACATTTTGAGCAAATGAATTGCCATAACTGGCTCTCGATTCGTGTTCTCTTTTCTGAGCCATTAATGCAGGGGCTACATAATGCTTGTAAATATACTTGTCAGCGTTCATGTCAAACATGGAATCCATCAGCCCTGCATACATTTTTGTCTGTTTGTTAGGCAGCACCTTAGCCCCGTCAGGTAAAAATACCGTTTCCTCTCCCTGTTCACCCACCCGTGCCAGTCCTGAGCCTTTCTTTCCTTTGGTTCCTTTTGCAAATGCAGGGATGGGTGATGCAATGACCGCAGCCGATTGAGCAGCTGCAAGGGCAATGATGAGTGGTGATAATGCCCCGAAAGTGGCTAGATTGGAAGGATTGGAAAGTGCAATAGCGGTATTGAGTGCAATTTGAAACAATGCGTTTGCCTTTTCAATGATTGCCTGTTGCCGTCTGATTCTTCTGATCTCTTTGTCTGCCTTTTTCTCGGCTTCCACCTTTTGAGCGTTCAGGTTTTTATTCAATTCCTCCTCGGTTCGGTTCGTGATTTGTCGATCCTCCAGAGCCTTTTTATTGGCTTCGATCTGCTCGTCAATAGAGTTGATGTCCGCTTCCTTTTGCTTAGTGATCTGCTCAATTCTGGCATTAGCGAAAGTGTTGTAAAGCCCTGTAAGTTCACCGAATAGTTGAAGGGATGATTTTAGGATTTCTTCGTTTGCGTCTATCCATGCGACCTTAACCCCCTCAACTGGGGATTGAACCGCCTTCCTTAACCGATCAATGACCTCAGCAATTGCTTCAGCTTCTGTTTTCCCTTGTTCAATTAAGGCATCAACCTGGCTTTGCATTTCAGGACGCAAGACAACATTTTGTTGAATCTTTTGCTCGGGCGCACGAAATAGCGGATCAACATTTCGCTTTTCATCAATTTCGTTGAGGTCTTTAACGAGTTGCTTTTCGAGTTCTTTGATAGTGTCGGCACGAAGTTGTCCTTGCGAGGTCAACTCTTTAGTTTGCTGTTCAAAGGCTGCTATTCTGCGCTGCTTTTCGTCCTCAATATTTTGAATCTGAAGCTGACGCAAAAAGGCAAGGTTTTTCTGGTATTCTGCAGCTGCCTTTTCCCTTGCTTTTATTTCATCCTCAATATTTTTGATGTTTTTCTTTGCAACATCATCGCCAATTTCCTTTTCCTTTTCACTCAGCTTTATTAAGTCCTCTGTAGACTTGGTTCTGATTTGATTGGATGATAAAATACGATCATTCAACGCCTGCTGAGCAGCCTTCTCCTGAATCAATTTCAGGTTAAAGTCCTCCAGTTCTTTGTTTAAGATGTCAAGTGCCTGAGAGGCGTTGTTGTATTCACGAACTGATCTTGCAAGGTCTGATTTGGAGGCGTTATCCCGAACCTTCTCTTCAATTTTTATCTGCTGTTCGAGTGCTTTGAGGTACGCTTCGTTAAATGGTATGCTATAAATTTTCTGAATATCCTTTGCCGTCTGCTGAAGCACCGCAATGGTTTTATCTGAGTTATCCTTCTGATCTTTAGCAATGCTTTCAAGGGTCAATTCATCTTTCGAGGAAATGATGGCTTGAATGTACTCTAAAAACAGCTTTTTAACCCGAACCCATGAAGGGGCAAGTTTTCCGCCAATGGTTTCCTGTAACTCATCCACCTCATTCTTCTGCTGCTCCAATTGACCTGTAAGGGTTTTGGTAGCTTCCTCTGCAGCCCCCTGAAACTTGGTAAGCCCTTCCATGACTGCGGACAAGTTCTCGGTTCTGGAAGCTACTGCCGAAACCTCAATTCCGTACTTTTTAAATTCCCTTCCATTTCCTTCCAATGCAGCACCGATCTGTTGAGCAGCAGATGGAATGTCTTGACTGGTAATCGTTGCAAAGTCGGCAAGTTTTGGAATGAGGTTCTCAATTTCATCAGCCGTTAAACCAAATGCTGCGAGTGCTGCCTGAGCCTGTTGAATAGAATCATCTGAAAAAACGGTGATCTTCTGTAAGTCCTCGGACTGTTTTATCAGTCTTTCGAACTGAACTTCCGACTCCCCGCCAATGGTCGTGATGGCAAACTTTAATCGTTGAGCGTTCTTTTCAGCCTCCAGAAATGCCTCAACCGATGCTTGCGTGAAATTGATAATTGCCTGAGTTGAAAACGCTGCTGCCAGCCCACCTGCGACCCCTGCGAAAATGTTTTTAGCCGATAAACCGAATGAAGATGTTTCATTTTTAAGGACGGCAATTCGTTTCTGCGATTCGGCAATTTTGGTGTTATAGGCTGAAATTTCGGAAACGGTGAAGGCTTTCTTTTTGGCTGCCTGTAACTGTTTGAGTTCCGCTTCCTCTTTTTTAATGTTCGCAAGTCGGAGTTTGGAAGCCTCCTGATCGGTCTTAGCGGTTTTCTCAGATTGCTTTGCCTGTTCCTTCTCGCCTTTAATTATATCATCCTGAGCCTCAACGAGTTTATTGAGGTCTGCAAGTGCCTGATCTACCTCGGATTGGTAACGAACTATTATATCTTGAACATCTGCCATTGACGGACTGTTTGATTTTGGGGTTCAAACGGTTATTGCCCGTCATGCAGACTGATGGCAAATATAAGAATAAATGGAATAAAAAAAACCACCAAATTTCTCAGGTGGCTTTCTGGTATAACTATCTCGACTCAAGAGATAGCAAATATAGGGATTATTTCGAATTAATTAGTTACTCATTTGACTTTTTGCATACTCATAACCTCCTCCTTTGGCATAATGGAAATTATAAATATAGGTGTAGGTTTTTATATACTCCTTTATGTAATCTTCTAATGATGTGAAAACACCGCCTGTACCACCACCTATTTTTTCTCCGCCTGCGACAACATCACACGACCACATACCATTTTTAAAATTGATTAGCAGTTCGGCTTCAACCGTTCCAATAAAAAATTTATGCCTATGGTTTATAATATCTTTGGTTGGATTTTTCTTTCTCATCCTATTTCCTTTTCAAAGGTTCAACTGGTTTATTTTTCTGCTCATCCTGTGACTCAATTCTACGGGCAAAGGATTCAAGGGCGGTAAGGAAAACGGAACATGACGATCTCATAAATTCATGGTATTTCACAGGGTCATTGTCCGAAACCATCATAACGTAGGCTTCTCGGTCTGCCTTGTGGTTTGCGATAATTTTGCGCCATTCGAGAGGCTCTGAATCCACAGATTTAGTCCGTCTATCTTCCTTTGAGATTCGTTGCATAATGCCATCCATTCGTTTTCGGTAGACCTCAAGTGTTCGTTTACCATCTTCAATTCCGGAATTTGAAAAAAAAAGAATGAATTTTTTCCTCGGTTATCTTCCTTGAATTGTTTCACCTTTTGTTCGTGGATCTCCTGAGAAAAAACATGGGGCAATTCATCTTCACGAACCGTCCACACGGCAATGAATTCATACATCAAATCAAGGTGAAATGGCATATTCACCCTGTCGGTCATTGCCTTTAAGATCGCTCCGATGTTCACAAAGGCGTTGTTTTTCTTACCTGAAAATGCAAGTGCCAGTTCGTTGGTGCAAGCGTTCACCATTTTGGTGGTTTCCTCTCCAGACAACCCTTTGCTCATCATCATCATGATGTCCATTGCCTTTGCCGTTCGCTCTAAAGGTGGTTGTAAGGTGGCAGCGGTGAATCTCCAATGCCTCATGCCTTTGCCGTCCACATAAACCATTGTCATGTTACGGAACCACTCCTCAGCAGAAAGTTTGGGTAAATCCTGCCTGACGAGCATCATAATCTCGTCTTTGTGCTGCTCGTAAATCTTTTTTAAGTCTACCTTTTCTTGTTTTTTCCCGAACATTAAACCTCCAAATTATGCACAATTAACCAATTCAATCCTGACGTTCCAATCCATGCGATGAAGTACATGGGGTCAAAACTTAGCCCTAAAAAGAGAAACCAGACTATCGGTGTCCAGAAAGTAGCCATACATGGAGGGCAGCCATAGAAAGGTTTTCGGATCATTTCAGGAAGAAAGCCATCCATCCAGTAGGCAAGTTTGCCAAAAAGCTGAACGTCTTCGATTCGATCATCCACCATGTTGTAGTCGTATTTAAACGAGGCATATACCCCGAAAATAACACAACTGTTCAGTAATATTGTGATTAAAAGGTCGGTCATGCCTCACACATTTTTGATGATAAATTTAGGTTTCTGCCATCCCAAACGAGCGACTTCTCAATGTTAAATTCAAGGCAGCAGCCTGTTTCGGTGGATGAATCAGGATTGGTTAACGTGAATGGAATCACCTCCATGCTTTCATTAAGTAGTCGGATTTCGTACGGGTGATTCATTAATGGCATGAGTGAGGTTAGGTCAATGATAATTCCAGTACCGCCCGAATTTGAACTTTCAGCCTGTTCCGTCCGTCCTGTTGCCACGTCTTTTAACATGACCAAAAACACATCGTTGTTATCCTCAACAGTCAGTCCGTACAATTTAAGTTCCTCGCCATCTGCAAGGCACTCAGGAATCGGGTTTATTTTTAAGCAGGTGTTACAGGGCATGGCAATTTCTTTTTTCAGTTCATCAAAGATACATCATTTTATTTTCAAACCCAAACTTTTAGCGATTCGGTCGATTTCTGGGTAGACAAAGTAATGTATTTTATATCGCTCGGTATCGAGAAAGTCAGCCCTTTGCGCCACATCTTTACGATCACGTTTGAGAATCTGCCCGTAAGCATCACATTGAACGGTCTTATAATCGGCAATTGTTCCTGGGCAATTGGTGGGGTGAATCAGCTTCTCAAACTTAAACTCAGGCTGTGTGGCTGCAAATAGCACGTAGTTACAATCGTTTCGGCTTCGGTCGTGAGTAGGGTTCGATTTCACGTAAAAGGCGGTATCAGGCAGATTCAGCAGCCTTTTGAGCAGCTTATAATTGGATGCGTTATCAATTTCGGCAATGTTCCTGTTGCGTCCCATCGCATCACCCGTTATGATACAATTGGCAATGGAGCGACCCAGTATCTCTTTTATCCTCTTTGCCATTGCAGGCACCGAGCCGTTATCAATGGTGGATTCCATGAAAGTATGGTCATGTAACCCGTTCTGATCTCGCCAAATATGAGAAAATGTGACGGCAAAAGGATTGAGGTTGAAGTCAATTGAAACGTACACCCGTTTGGAGGGTTGGAAGATGGCTTTGTTGGAGGTATGAACGTCCTGATTGAAAGCATGCGCAAATGGGTTTTCAGCATCAAACTCCACGAACTTGCCGTAAATTTCCTGATCGACCGCACTTGCAGACATGGAGCCTATCTCAATTTCAAGCTCTCTGATATCCTGCGCATTGAGTACGGGATTATCGTAAGAGGTCAAAGAAACCAGTTCATACTTCGGATTACCCTCCATTGCTCTTTTCGCTAAAGTATAGAACGGATGCTCTGAACCCGACTTCAATAACTTACCCTTTGGCACACCCGCAGCGATTAGCCTTGAATCTGGATAGTCCAAAAGCATGGGTAAAACGGTGTTGGTGTAAAGGTCTTTGTTCTTTAAAATGATGCCCGCCTCATTCAAGATAATGACCTTATACCCGAACCCTTCCCAGTTTTCTGGGTTATCGGCTGAACGAAAGTCGCACACATTCCCGTTAATTGTCAGCTGCTTTTTTTGCGACTCCCATTGATGTTTGATGTTATTCCGTTTGAGTTCTGGCAAAAAGTAACGGGTGAAGTATTTATCAATATTGGCATGAATGGTATCACCCCATAAAACGGGTGCGGTTCCGTCAATCAGGTATTCGATACAGGCATTTGCTGACCCTCTGGTGATTCCCGTTCTTCTGCCTTTAGTAACAATTTTGAATTTTACGCCATCCTTCCACTCAAAGAAAATAGGAATCTGGAAGTCTAAATACTGCAGGTCAATATTCATTCAACTTTCTTACTCAGAACCGTTCGGGTTATCTCTGTGATGGGGTCAGCATTCAAAGTCATTTCAGTTGCCTTGCGTTTAGGGTACAAATATTCAACCGCCTTGCCTGCCGATTGGCTCCTGAGTTCGGGAGAAATTACATACTCCTCGGACATATTTTCACCGAAGTACTTGGTGACTTTCTCTGACTTATAGCCCAAAGCCTTCCAGTCACCTTTAGCGAAAAGTAAAAGAATCTCAAAGGGGTTAACTCCGAGCCGTTTGGTCATATCCATGAGTTCCTCGGTCTTTTTATTTGGAACCCCTTTTGTACGACCTCCCCATTTCTTTCCAGTAGTGTTTGCCATAAAACTAACAATAAATTACTTTAGTTTTCAACCGATTACAAAATTAAGGCATCGGAACCGCTGCGACTTCATTCAAGAGGTTGATCCCGATCATAATCATTTTAGCGAGGATCACGATGAAAAAGATGACCTCAATTGAGTTGACCGACTTTGCGATCAGATACAGGTATTCATTGTCCTTTAATCCTTTTTTCATGTATTCAGATTTATTGGTGGGTGTAA
>ERZ869925.773-NODE-773-length-19153-cov-12.056289_pt1 | contig 19153 bp, 34 predicted proteins | sample MGYA00579311_ERZ869925 | MGnify/ENA primary metagenome ERZ869925 (study PRJEB32216, sample SAMN09231817) | wastewater metagenome | place: USA: Maryland | collected 2016-07-30 | study: EMG produced TPA metagenomics assembly of the PRJNA472060 data set (Reclaimed...
AGTGGGTCACGCACATCGGTGACGAGAGGCACGGCCATGGATACTGAGGTCTGGGCAGCGAGTGGGTCACGCACATCGGTGACGAGAGGCACGGCCATGGATACTGAGGTCTGGGGCATCGCGCGCGTCAAGGACGAGGCCGACGTCATCGGGCCGGTCGTCGAGCACATGCTCGACCAGGCCGACCGCGTCCTCGTCGCCGACAACACGTCAACCGACGGCACCCGCGACACGCTCGCCGACATCGCCCGCCGCGACAAGCGCCTCACCGTCCTCGACGACCCCGAGGTCGGGTATTTCCAGTCGCGGCAGATGAGCGCGCTCGCCGCCGAGGCGTGGCGCCGCGGCGCCGGCTGGGTCGTCCCGTTCGACGCTGACGAGTGGTGGCACACCACCGGCGGCGACCGGATCGCCGACGCGCTGCGCGAGCTCCCCGACCACTTCAGTGTCGCCGAGGCCAGCCTGTTCGACCACGTCGCGACGGGCGTTGACCCCGCGGACCCCAACCCGATCACCCGAATGCAGTACCGGCGCCCCGACCGCGGCGCACTCCCCAAAGTGGCGTGCAAGCCCATGGCCCCGGTCACGATCCACCAGGGCAACCACGGCGCCGACCACGGCGCCACGCACACCGGCGCGCTCATCATCCGCCACTTTCCGTACCGCACCGTCGACCAATTCGTGAGCAAGGTGCGCAACGGCGCCGCCGCGTACGCCGCGACCGACCTGCCCGAGCACCAGGGGCAGCACTGGCGCGACTACGGCAAGCTGCTCGACACCGGCGGCCCCGCAGCGATTGCGGACGTGTTCCGCGGCTGGTTCTGGGCAGCGGACCCGCACGCGGCCGGCCTCGTTCACGACCCCGCGCCGCTGTGAGCATCGAGGTCATCGTCCCGTGGCGCGCCGGCTGCGCGCACCGCGAGCGCGCGCTGCGCTGGGCGACGCGCCGCTACCGCGGCCTCACCCTCACCGTCGCCGAGTACGACGGCGACCCGTGGGTCAAGGCCATGGCCGTCAACCCCGCCGTGCAGCGCTCCAGCGCCAGCGTCCTCGTCATCGCTGACGCGGACGTCTGGAGCGCCGGCACCGCCGGCGCCATCGAGGCCGTCGCGAGCGGCGATGTGCAGTGGGCCGTGCCGCACACCGGCGTGTTCCGCCTCACCCCCGACGCCACCGAGACCGTGCTGCGCGGCGCGCACCCGCACCGCGGCATGGAAACCATCGAGCGGCCCTACCGCGGCATCATCGGCGGCGGCATCGTCGTCGCCGCCCGCGAAACCCTGCAGCGCGTCCCGCTCGACCCGCGGTTCGCCGGCTGGGGGCAGGAAGATGTCAGCTGGGGCAACGCGCTCACCACCCTCGCCGGACACCCGTGGCGCGGCCGCGCCCCGCTGTTTCACCTCTGGCACCCGCCGGCCGAGCGAGCAGACCGCCGATACGGCAACGAGAACGGCAAGCGCCTCGCGCGCCGCTATGCCACCGCGATGCACGACCCCGACGCCATGACCGCCCTACTGCTGGAGGCCGCCAGTGCTCACCGACCTGCTGACGCTCCCCTGCACCATCACGCGGCGCACGCCTAGCACCAGCGACCCCGACGAGTACGGCAACCGCGCGCCCAGCGAGGCGACCGTCACCACCGTCTGCGAGCTCCAGCAGCGCCAGCGCGCCGAGGACGACATCAACGGCCAGGTCGCGACCGCCGCGTTCCTGCTCATCCTTCCCGCCGGCACCGCGCTGCACACCACCGACACCGTCACCATCGACGGCGACGACTACGAGGTGCAGGGCGAGCCGTGGGCGGCACGCAACCCGCGCACCCAGGCCGCCAGCCACGTCGAGGCGACCGTCACGCGCGTCACGTCCACCAACGGGGGTGCGTGATGCTCCCCGACGTCGAGGTGCTCGTCGTGGCACACCTGCGCGACACCAGCGCCGTCACCGCGATCACCGACCGCATCGGCACCGAGCACCCGGACGACTTCACCGACCCGTGGGTCAAGGTGCAGACGCTCGACGAGCAGCAGGCCAGCCGCCCCGCGCTGCACCTCGTCGCGCCGCTCGTGCAGGTCGACGTGTACGCCGGCGCGCCCGTCGCGGGCGTCCCATCCAAGCGTGAGGTGAGCGAGCTCGCGCGCACCGTGCGCGAGGCGCTCGTCGCGCTCCCCACCGGCGCGCACACCGGCGCGGTCGTCACCGCGGCGACCGCGGCGCTGCGCCCGATGCCCGACACCACTTTCGACCCGGCGCGGCAGCGGTACATCATCACCTGCAGCCTCACCCTCCACGCCGCATGACCGTGCAGGCGCGCGTCACGTTCCGGCCGGACCCGCGCTGGCGGGACAAGCTGGAGGGCAGCGACGTCGCCGCTGGCGTGCTGGAGGGCGTCGCGCGCACGCTCATCAAGCCCGCCGTCGAGGCCGCCACGCCGCGCGGCGCGAGCGGGCAAGCGCATCGCAGCGTCCGCGTCGACCGGGACGGCGACACCGTCCGCATCCTCTCGACCGACCCGTTCTGGCACCTCATCGAGTGGGGCAGCGTGAACAACCCCGCGTATGCGCCGCTGCGCCGCGGCGCTCGCGCAGCCGGCCTGCGCCTGGACCTCTCCCAATTGTGAGCCGCAAGGCCGCAGCCACACCCAACACCCCCACCGGCCTTAGGAGGCCCACATGTCCAAGGACACCAGCGAGCTCGTCGTCGCGGGCTCGGGCAGCATCAGCGTCGCGCCGTACGGCACCGCGCTGCCCACCCAGTACAACACGGCGCTCAACGCCGCGTTCGACGAGCTCGGTTACACCACCGACGACGGCCTCACCTGGGGCAGCAACCCCACCGTCGAGAAGTTCACCGCGTGGCAGTCCCGCCAGCCCGTTCGCGTTGCCCTGACCGCCCTGGAGCAGCGCCTCACCTGCACGCTGCAGCAGTGGAACGAGCGCACGATCATCACCGCGTTCGGCGGCGGCGACTTTATCCAGATGCAGGCCGGCTCGTTCAAGTACGTGCCGATCGCCGACACCGAGCAGCTCGACGAGGTGTCGATCGTCGCCGACTGGCAGGACGGCACCGAGCAGTACCGGATCGTCATCCCGCGCGCGCTCGTCACCGAGAGCGTCGAGGTGAACCTCACGCGCACGAACCTCGCCGTGCTGCCCGTCACGTTCGACGTGCTCAAGGTCGCCGGCAGCGACGCCTGGAACCTGCTGACGAACGGCTCGCAGTTCAACGTGGCGTCGTAGCAGGGCGCCTCGCACATCCCCCCACCCCGATCCCCCCGAGGTACCCCTATGACTCCCCCCAGCAAGGCCAAGGCCGCGGCAGCAGACGCTGTCGCGGCCGGCCGCACCATCGACCTCGACGCCGCCCGCGCGGCCCGCGCCGAGGTCGACACCAGCCCCGCGCCCGTCATCCGCCTCGGCGGCAAGGACTGGCAGCTGCCCAAGGAGCTCCCCGCCGATTTCGCGATGCTCGCCGCGATGGGCGACCTCGTCGGCGCGATGAAAGCCCTCATCGGCGATGAGGCGTTCCCGGAGTTCTGGGCGATCGGCCTCAGCATGAACGACCTGGAGACCATCGCCGACCAGGCGCACGTTCTCTACGGCCTGGAGCCCGGAAAGAAGGCTGAGCCGGGGGAATCCTGAGCCTCGGCGCTGTCCTCCTGCAACGGTGGACCGCGCTAGAGGCTGATTTCCAGCGGTACTACAACCTCGACCTCAGGGTCGAGGTTCGCCGCACCGGCGCGCGGCGCCTGCTCGCACTCATCAAGGGGCTCCCGCCCGACTGCGCGAGCGCGCTCCCCGAGGAACGCTGGACGACCGCGCACGAGCTCACCGCGCGCATCGCCGAGACCGTCGACACCGTCGGCCGCGCGCAGCTGCAGGCCTGGACCGGCAAGGACGTCGGCAAGCCGCTCGTCATCGAACACCCCGGCCGCAAGACCGACGCGCCGCAGCCGCGGCGCGTGTCGATCGTCGAGCTCGCCCAACAAGAACAGCGGAGGACCGCCTAGATGCCCATGGGTTCCAAGATCGGCACCGCGTACATCGACGTCAAGGGCGATTTCTCCGCGTTCGATCGCGACCTCGACCGCGCCACCGGCGGCGGCGGCAAGAAGTTCGCCGCGCTCGGCGCCGCCGCCAAGGCGGGGTTCGCCGCCGGCGCCGTCGGCGTCGGCCTGCTCGCCAAGAGCAGCATCGACGCCGCCAGCGACATCAACGAGTCGCTGTCCAAAAACCAGGTGCTGTTCGGCAAGAGCGCCAAGGGCGTCGAGTCGTTCGCGACCCGCAGCGCGAAGGCGTACGGCATCAGCAAGCGCGCCGCCCTGGAATACACCGGCACGTTCGGCAACCTGTTCCGCGCGCTCGGGCAGAGCGAGCAGGCATCCGCCAGCCAGTCGGTCGCGCTCACCAAGCTCGCCGCCGACATGGCGTCGTTCAACAACACGAGCGTCGAGGACGCCCTAGAGGCGATCCGGTCCGGCCTCGTCGGCGAAACCGAGCCGCTGCGCAAGTTCGGCGTCAACATGAACGACGCCACCCTGCGCACCCAGGCGCTGTCTATGGGGCTCATCAAGAGCACCAAGGATGCCCTCGACCCGCAGACCAAGGCGCTCGCCGCGAGCGCGCTCATCGCGAAGCAGACGAGCGCCGCGCACGGCGATTTCGGTCGCACGTCCGGCAGCCTCGCCAACCAGCAGAAAATCCTCAAGGCGCGCCTCGACGACGCCAGCGCGTCGCTCGGCGCCAAGCTGCTCCCGTTCGCCGTCAAGGGCGCGAACGCCCTCAACGACCTCATCACGAGCGCGCAGAACGGCACCGGCATCTTCGCGACGATCGGCAGGGTGTGGGACAGCATCACCGGCGCGTTCAAGGGCGCCGGCGACCAGGCCGGCACCCTCACGACCCTCACGGAGACCCTCACGACCGTCGCGAAGGGACTCGTCGACATCGGCGCCGCGGCGTGGCGCGCGTTCGGCAGCACCATCCTCGACCAGCTGCGCAACCTCGTCACGTTCGCCGCCACCGCGATCGAGGGGCTCGCCAAGACCCTCGGCGGCCTCGTCGACCTCGTCGCGGGCGTGTTCACCGGCGACTGGGGCCGCGCGTGGGACGGCGTCAAGGCCATTTTCTCCGGGGTGTGGCAGGCGCTCGGCGCCGAGGTCACCTACGTCTGGGAGACCATCAAGAACGTCACCAAGATCGCCCTGACCGCGCTCGTCGCGATCATCAAGGCCGCCGCGCAGCCGTTCCTCGACGCGGGCCGCTGGATCATCGACAAGATCGTCGAGGGAATCAAGGCATACGTCGGCATCTGGGCGACCGTCGCCGGCTGGCTCAAGAACCGCATCGTCGACGCCATCCAGGGTGTCCGTGACGGGTTCGTCAACGTCGGCGGCTGGATCACGAACCGCATCAGCGACGGCATCAAGGCGGTCACCGGCGCCATCAGCGGCGCCGCGGGCTGGCTCAAGAACCGCGTCGTCGAGTTCGTGCAGCGCGAGGTCGACGGGTTCCAGAACATCGGCGCGTGGATCACCAACCGCATCGGCGACGGCATCAAGACCGTCACCGGCGCGCTCACCAGCGCCGCCGGCTGGGTCAAGAACCGCATCATCGACGGGTTCGACGCTGTCAAGGACGGATTCGTCGGCCTGGGCGGCACCCTCATGGGCTGGCTGATTCAGGGGCTCAAGACGAGCGCCAACGGCCTCGTCGGGTTCCTCAACGTCATCATCAAGCTCATCAACAAGCTGCCCGGGGTCGACATCGGCCCCATCGCGAAACTCGCGAGCGGCGGCACCATCAGCAGCGACGGCGTGCAGGCGCTCGCCACCGGCGGCCAGGTGCGCCGCGGCACCAAGCTCACGCACCCGACCGTCCTCATGGGCGAGGAAGCACCCCGCCACCCCGAGTACGTCATCCCGACGAACCCCGCCTACCGGGGGCGCGCGATGAGCCTGACCGCGCAGCTGCTGCAGGACATCGGCGTGCCGCTGGAGGCGCGCCGCGGCGGCGTGATCGGCCTGGCGGCCGGCGGCATCATCGGCGACGCCATCAAGGCCGTTGGGAACACCGCCAAGGGCATCCTCGACCTGCCGCTCGGCCTCATCCAAAAGGGCGCCTCGTGGATTCTCGGGCAGCTGCCGAACCCCGCCGACATGCTCCCCGACTGGCTCGTCGGGATGGGCAAGTACGCCATCAGCAAGGTCAGCGCGTGGGTCAAGGACAAGGTGACCGGCCTGCTGGGTTCCAGCAGCGGCGGCCTCGCCGGCGGCGGCGGCATCGTCGCGCTCGGCCGGCGCCTGCAGGGCATGGGGTACGCCGTCAGCGAGCACCCCGCGTTCGGCGGCGTGCATCCCGTTCACGTCCCGGGCAGCGCGCACTACGCCGGCCGCGCGCTCGACGTCAACGCGGACAACTTCCCGGGCGGTGAGCCCGCCGCCCTCGACCGCCTCTACGCCATGCTGCAGCGCCTCCCCGGCATCTCGCAGATCCTGTGGCGCGTCGCGGGGCATTTCGACCACCTCCACGTCGCGATGGCCCGCGGCGGCATCATCGGCGCCCCGTTCGTCGGCAGCTACAAGGACGGCGGCGTCGTTCCGCGCGACGGCCTGGCCTACGTCCACCAGGGCGAGACCATCAGCCGCGCCGGCGAGCCGCCCGTCGTGCAGGTGTTCATCGGCGAACGCGAGCTCACCGACATCGTCGACGTGCGCGTCGTCGAGAACGGCCGCCGGCAGGGCGCGATCCTCCGAGCGGGAGCCCTCGCATGACCGTCATCACGCTCAGGCCGTCCAGCACGGTCGACAACGACGGCGTGTCGTTCAACGGCGCGAGCGCGCACGCCACCGTCAACGACAACAGCGACAGCACCTACCTCAGCGCGTTCGGCCTCGGCGACAGCATCCGGTTCGCGCTGGACGACATCACCGTGCCGGCGGGCGCGATCGTCAAGGCGATCGCGGCGCGCCTGCGGTGCGCGTCCGGCAGCACCTCATCGAACGACCTGTCGGTGTACCTCACGTACGGGCTCGGCCTCATCGTCACGCGCAACATCACCATCAACTGGCAGACGCTCACCACCATCACGATCCCGCTGCTCGCAGACGCAACGGCGGTCTCGGACTCCGCGATCGACGGCGCGAACCTCGGCATCGAAAGCCCCGCAGGTCACGCAGCGCAGGCGCTCATCCACGAGGTGTACGTCGACGTCACGACCGTCGCCAAGCCGGTCACCGCGCCCGCCTCGCCCACCGGGACGATCACCGATACGAACCTCGCGACGGTCACCTGGGCGAACACGCTCGACAGCGACGGCGGCGCGCAGACGCAGTACCAGATCCGCGTGTTCACCTCGGCGCAGTACGGCGCCGGCGGATTCAACCCCGCGTCCAGCGGCGCCCTCTACGACAGCGGCGCGTTCGGCGCCGCGACGTCCCACGCAATCACCACGCCGCTCGCCGACGGCGCCTACCGCGCCTACGTGCGGGTCGCGCAGACCGTCAACGGCGTCACGCACTGGTCGGACTACGCGTACACCGCGTTCACGATCGACGTTGACCTGCCCGCCGTGCCGGACACCCCGACGCTCACCGTCGAGGACGGCCGCATCAAGATCCACGTCGAGGGGAACGCCGGCGGCGCCGCGACGACCACGCACCTGGAGGTGCAGCGATCCGAGGACGCCGCGACGTGGGAGCCGGTCAGGCTCACCACCGACACCGCGGGCCTCATCGCCGGCACCAGCGCCGACGTGTACGACTACGAGGCGCCGAACGGCACGCTGATGACGTACCGCGTGCGCGCCCTGCACGAAATCAGCGCGGGCAACCTCGTCGCGAGTGCCTGGGCGACCACCGCGACCGCCGTCTGGATCGACGACGCCTGGTGGCTCAAGTGCCCCGAGCGGCCCGCGCTCAACATGATGGTGTACCCCGCCGGACGCCCGACCCACCAGCGGCCCGCCCGACAGGGCGTGTTCCAGGCGCTCGGATCGTCCGTCACCGTGATCGTCGCGGACACGCGCGGCGCCGCGCGCGGCATCCTCAAGCTGCAGGTCGACACCGCCGCCGAACAGGCCGCCCTCGACGCGCTGCTCGACAGCGGCCTCACGCTCCTGCTGCAAGCGCCGACCGCGCACCACTGGACCGACCGGTACATCCGCCTCGGCGACCAGGACCGCGTGCCGTGGATCGACAAGGCGTGGATCGGCGAACGGTTCGACACGCTGCAGTGGTGGGAGGTCGCCAGGCCGCCCGGTGCCGTCGATTCGTGGCCGGCATGAGGGACGTCACCGACGCGTTCCTGCGCGCCGTCGCAACGTCGCACCAGGTCGCCACGCGCGTCGAGGTGCTCGACAACGACGAGGTCACCCTCACCATCGACAGCGTCGTCGACGGCGGCGTCACGCTCGACCAGACCGCCGCGACCCGCGGACGCCTGGACTGCACGATCGTCGACCCGGACCTCGTGCCCGGCGACCCCGACGACGCGCTCGCGCCGTACGGCAACGAAATCCGCGCGTACCGCGGCGCGATCGTGAACGGCGCCGCCGAGCTCGTCAGCCTCGGCATCTTCCGCATCGACGAAACGAGCGTCACCGACGGCACGACCGGCCTGGAGGTGCGCGTCGCCGGCATGGACCGGTCGGTGCGCATGATCGACGCGCGGTTCGAGGACACCACCACCATCGCCGCCGGCACGAACGTCGCGACCGCGATCACGACGCTCGCGCAGGCCGCGTGGCCCGCGGTGCAGACCAACCTGACCGCCACGCCCCTCACGACCCCGCTGCTCGTCGGCGAGGCCGGCGGCGACAGATGGAAGCTGATGCAAGACCTCGCCGCGAGCATCGGGCACGCGCTCTACTTCGACGGTGACGGCGTCCTGACGTCGCGGCCCGTCACCGTCCCGTCCGGCACCCCGGCGATCGAGCTTGCCGAGGGCGACGGCGGCGTGCTGCTCACCGCCGGCCGCCGCTGGACCCGCCAGGGCACCTACAACCGCGTCATCGCGACCGGCGAGAACGCCGCCGAGGGCACCACCCCGGTGCGCGGCATCGCGACCGACGAGAACCCCGCCAGCCCCACCTACTACTACGGCCCGTACGGCAAGGTGCCGCGGTTCTACAGCAGCCAGTTCCTCACGACCAGCGCGCAGGCGCAGGACGCCGCCGCCGCGATCCTCGCGCGCGAGCTCGGCACCACCCAGAGCATCGAGTTCGGCGCGCTCGTGAACCCCGCGCTCGAACCCGACGACCTCGTCACGATCCGCCGCGAGCGCGCCGGCATCGACGAGGCGCACATCATCGACACGCTCACCATCCCCCTCACCGCCGACCAAGGCATGACCGGGCGCACCCGCGCCGTGGTGACCTGATGGACGACGCCGCGCTGCGCCAGATCATGCGTCGCCTCGACCACCTGGAACGCACCAGCGTGCGCGCCAGGCTCGGCGAGGTCACCGACGACAGCCCACTCGCCGTCACCCTCGGCGGCGCTGACACCGCGATCGACAGCGCGCCGCACCTCGCCGACGTCGCCCTCGACGCCGGTGACCCCGTTGCCGCGCTCACGTACGGCAACGGGCTGCTCGTGCTCGGCCGCGTCGGCGACCCGCCCGCGTGGACCGCGTACACCCCGACGGTGGCGACGCTCGGCACCGGCAGCGTCGTGACCGCCGCGTACCTCAAGACCGGCCGGCGCGTCGACTACCACGGGCGCATCGTCTGCGGCAGCGGCGGCCTCACCGGCAACCCGATCACGATCGCGCTGCCGTTCGCCGCCGCCGCGCGCGCGCAGATCGGGTGCATGACCGCCAACAACGTCGGTACGCAGCTGTTCATCGGCGCCGCCACGATCGACAGCGGCGCGAGCGTCCTCAAGGGCCAGTTCGAGGGCGGCGCGTACCTGCACGCGGGCGGCCCGTTCGCCTGGGGCAACACCGACATCCTCACCTGGGCGCTCACCTACGAGGCCGCGGCGTGACCTCGTGCTGCGCCACCCGCACGCCAGGTTCGTCTGGTACAGGCTCATCAAGCCGCGCCTCTTGCTGGACCCCGTCGCGCTCGCGCGCGACCTGACCGTCGCCGTCCTCGTGGCGCTGACCCGCCCACGACGGCGCCCCTGACCCAACCCCTGGAGGTCAACATGAGCGTCACCTCACGCTGGCGTGAACGCCTGCGCATCCGCCGCGGCCTGGAGCGCGCCGCGCGCCGCCGGTACATCTGGCACCCGACGCGCCGCAACAAGGCGACCCTGACGCGTCGCCGCGAGCAGGTCGCCGCCGCCGAGCGCGTCCTCAACCGCCGCCGGCCGCTCACCCTCAGCGAGCGCGCCTACCGCGCCGCCACGAGCCTTGTCGGCATCATGGAGGTCGGCGGCAACAACAGCGGCGCGCAGGTCGAGAAGATCATCCGCGACGCCGGCGGCACCGTCAGCGACCGGCCGCCGTGGTGCGGGTACTTCATGGCGAAGGTCTACGACCTCGCCGGCAGCAAGCTCCTGCCCGACTGGCACGCCGGCGCGGTGCGCCTCTGGGACGACATCCCCGGCGTTCACGTCATCCCCGCCGCCAGCGTGCGCCGCGGCGACCCCGTCCGGTTCACGTTCGACCACATCGGCATGTTCGTCGGGTGGCGCCGCCAGATCGCCGGCCGGTTCGTGAAGTGCCCGCGCGCGCTCGCCACGCACGCCGAGACCATCGAGGGCAACACCGGCGCGTCCGGGGCCGTCAGCGACAGCAGCACCGGCGGCGACGGCGTGTACCGCAAGCTGCGCCCGCTGTCCCAGGTCGCCGACTACCTGAGGGTCACGCGCTGATGCGCCGCCGCCGACACGACCGCGGGACCGCCGACGTGGTGCTGCTCGTCGCGATCCTCGGCGGCACCCTCATCCCTGCCGTCCTCGCGCTCGGGCCGCCCGCGTGGCTCGACTCGTTCGCCGGGCACCTCGTGCTGTACGGCGGCGCGATCGCGGTCGGGTGGGGCATCTACAAGCGGGCGCACCGCATCTACCGCGCCGTCCTGGACGCCACGAACGTCGTGCTCGGCCTCGACCCGCGCGTCGATCGCATCGAGGCGCGATCCGACCGCATCGAACAACGCCAGCTGCGCATCGAGAAACACCTCGGCATCACCCCCGACCCAGACCCACTGGAGGACACGCCATGAGAACCCTGCTCGCAGTCGCCCGCGAGGTGCTCGCCGACCTCGTCAAGCTCAACCTGCCCGTCACGGCCGCCGCGACCGCCACCGCGATCGTCGGGTACGCCGACCTGTTCGGCGCGGACCTCTCGCAGCAGAGCACGCGCATCGCCGGCGCGCTCGCGATCCTCGGCCTCGTCGTCAGCTACGCGCAGCGCCTCCACGCGCGCATCCGCCCCTAGGTCGAGGCGACACGACCCCACCGGGGCTGCCGCGATGCCTAAGGGCAAGGCCCGCCAGTGGCCGGCGCGAGAGCGCCTGGCCGCCATCATCGACGAGACCGGCGGGAACGCGCAGGCCATGGCCGCCGTCATCGCGCGCGAGATGCCCGACGGGCTCCCCGTCGCCGCGCAGACCGTTCGCGACCTCATCCGCCGCGAAGGCCTGCGCGACCACCAGCAGCGCGTGCGCGCCCGCAACGGCGAGCACCCCGACGGCGGGAAACAGCCCACCGTCCCGGCGGGCACGCGCGCCCTGGAGTTCGACGACCCCGAGAAGCTCGGGAACGTCGCCGAGCTCATGCGCGAGAACGGCCTCAGCACCACCGACTGGCTGCCCGGGCCGGCCGTCATCAACCGGTGGGGCGATCCCGCCAACTACATGCGGCAGGTCAAGTTCCAGCTGTTCCCGCGCACCGGGCTGCTGCTGCCCGTCCGCTCCGACGGCTGGCAGGCACCACCCCGCAAGCCGCGCCAGGCCGCGGACGGCCGGCGCCTCACCGTCATCATCCCCGACGAGCACTACCCCCACCACGACCCCGCACTGGCCGACGCGTTCCTGCAGTGGCTGCGCGACCACAAGCCCGACCGGGCCATCAAGAACGGCGACCAGCTAGACCTGGCCGCGTTCTCCCGGTACCTCGCGAACCCCGAACACGACGGCGAACCAAACCCCACCCTGCAGGCCTGCTACGACGGCACGCGCGCCCAGGTCGTCGCCGCCGGCGACCAGTGCGAATGGGACTGGCTCGACGGCAACCACGAGGCCCGCCTGCGCACCGCGATCCTCAACCACCTGCGCGCCGCCTACAAGCTCAAGCGGCCCGACCCGCACCCCGACGACGGCGACCCCGACCACTGGCCCGTGCTCACCGTCCCGTTCTTGTGCCGCCTCGACGAGCTCGGCATCCGCTACCACGAGCCCCACGGCGAATACCACCGGTCGCTCGTCGTCATCAGCCCCCCCAACGGGGAGCACCCCGGCGTCGCCGCCATGCACGGCTGGCGCGTCGCGAAGGGCGCCGGCGTGTCCGCGCTCAAGACGCTCGACGACGTCGCCTACCACGTCATCGTCGGCCACACCCACCGCCAAGGCCTCACCAGCGTCACCAAACGGTCGCTCGGGCACTGGGGCACCGTCACCCTCACGGGCTGCGAGGCCGGCACGATGGCGATCACCCGCGACGGCCTCGGGCACGCCCCGGGCGGCCCCGACTGGCAGCCCGGGTGGGCGACCGTCACGACGTGGGAGGACGGCACGCACCGGTTCGACCTCGCGGAATACCGCAACGGCCGCGTCACCTGGCAGGGCTGGGACTACAAGCCGTGACGCTGCGCGACCTCAACTATGAGCGCGAGCTCGTCGACATCGCCGCGCGCTCCGCGGGCGTCGTCGGCAAGGTCGACGACCTGCTCGCGCTCGCGCAGCGGCGCGCGAACGAGCAGGGGCAGGTCATCCGCCCACGGCCGCGCGGCGGGTTCGCGACGGACCTGCGCGAAGAACTCGCCGACGCCGTCAACTACGCCTGCTGGTGGGTGATCACGATCCGCCCCTGGGTCGACCAGGGCGAGGCGTGGGCGTGCGACGAGTACGTGCAAGCGATGAGCGCCCTCGTGGGCGTGTGCATCGCATGGGAAGGCCTGCACCGCCGGCCCGCGTGACGAGGGCGCGACTCGACCATGTCGGGTCGCGCCGTCCTCACGGACGAACAGGGGATCAGGGACCGACAGCGCCCGTCACGCACCCGCGTGGCGGGCGTTCGTCGTTCTACGGGTCGAGCGTCGCGGGCTCACCGATGTCGGCCGGTGGGTCGAACCCGTGGTCGGCGAACCATGCGGGCACGCCGGCGGCGTCGGCGATCGCGATGAGCACGTCGCGGTCGGGGCTGGAGCGACTGCGGCCGAGGTAGCCGCGCAGTGTCGCCGCGGGGATGCCCGCGGCGTCTGCGAGCTCGTCTTGCTGCATTCCTGAGTAGGCCCAGGCAGCGCGCGCTCGGCGCTTGCGTTCGTTCATCTCGCGAGCACCGTACCGCGCCACCGTGCGCCATATTCGCTCACGTCTGCGCGGTAGCGCGCGATTGTGCTAAGGTGCGCGCTATGACGTCACTTCGCGCGCAAACGCGCTCACGCCATCACCGGCCCAACCGCCGGCTTCAGGGGCTGCGCATCAACGAAGGTCTCAGCCCGAACGCCCTCGCCTACCGCGCGGGCGTCAGCGGCAACACCGTCCGCATGGCCGAGGACGGGTTCCTCCCGAGCCCGCGCGTGCAGTTCGCGATCGCCTCGGTGTTCGACCTGCAGCCGCTCGACCTCTGGCCCATCGAGGACCAGCAGCCGTGACCCGCGCCGACCTCACGGCCGCGCGCCTGAACGCCGGGTACAGCATCCGCGGCCTCGCGCGTCACCTGGGCATCAGCGAACAGGTCGTGCGGCGCGTCGAGGCCGGCGCACCCGTCCAGCCCGCGAACGCCAAGCCGCTCGCGGACTTCTACGGCACCACCGTCACCGACCTGCTCGGCATGACCGACCGCAACGCCGCATGACCGACATCACGTTCGTCGCTGTCGCCATGGCCGTCGTCTGGGTGGCGTTCCTCATCGGCGGCCTCACCCACTTCTAACCCACCCACCCGACCCGAGAGGACACACACCGATGATGACCACCCCGGCAGCACCCACCTACGAGCAGGGCCAGAGGGTCCGCATTCTGAGCGAGTCGCTCGGCGTGCTCGACCCCGACAACGGCTACAGGTTCCACCCCGACGTTCATGTTCACGCCGGCGACGAGTGCCGCTACAGCGAGCCCGGGCAGGCCGACGGCTGGCACCACCTCACCTACGCGCTCGGCGGGACGGTGTACGTCGTCCCGGTCGGCCTCGGCATGATCGAGCCCGCCGACGACGACAAGGCCGCGCGCAGCGACGGCACCCCGCGCAAGGTCGGCGACCGCGTGCGCTGGGTCGGTCACCGCGCCGCGCCCGGCGCCCGCGAGCTCGGCGCGCTTGGCACCATCACCGAGGTCACCGACGAGCTCGGGTACGCCCACCGCTACCGCGTCAGCTGGGACGACGGGGTTTCGTCGACGGCCTGGTTCGACGCCAACGAGCTCGACGCCTCGACCATCCGCCGCGCCGACGACGCGCTCGCGGGGATGCGCGGCCCTGACGGCGAGCTCGGCACCGACGTCGAGCCCGAGGCCTACCTCGACCAGCAGGACGACGCGCGTGAGGCCGCCGCGCTCCAGGCCGAGTGGGACGGCGAGGCGTGAACAGCGAGCGCTACCTACGCGCGCAGCACGCCGGCGCGACGCGCCCGACGCGCTGCGCGCTGACCGGGCAGGCGCTCGTGCCGTGCCCGTGCGATTGCGACCCGCCGCGCGCGCACGGCCCGCACTGGCGTCGCGCGTCCGACGCGGACGCCGGGTCGCTGCTGCAGGGCGCTCTGCGCGCGCTGACCCGCAAGACCGCGCGCACCCCGATCCCTGAGAGCGAGGCCGCCTGATGCTCAACACCCTCGTCACCGCCGTCGTGTACGTCGCGGCGCTCCCCCTCGTCGCGCTCGGCCTGTGGTGGGCGTGGCAGGACTACCTCGACACGTTCCCTGAGGACCGTCACTGATGGCCGTCACGTTCGAGTTGAGCCTCACGGGCGTCACCGTCGAGGTGACCGACCGTCGCGAGACCAGCCAGCTGCGTCACGCCGTGATCGCGCTGTATGACCACGGCAAGCCGCTCGGCGTTCACGTCGAGCGGCCGCTCCCCGACCCGGTCGCCGAGCGCGCGCAGCCCGGTGACCGGTGGACCGTCGCGCTGCAGCGCGAGGTGGCGCTGTGAGCCGCGTGACGCGCTGCGCAGCCGGCTGCGGCGAGGTCATTGACCCCGACGACCTGTTCACGACGTGCGCGGGCTGCGCGGCCGCCGAGGACGAACAGCACCACGCCACGCGCGGCCACAGTCGCGCGCTCGATGTCCAGCCGCCCGGGCCGCGCCTCCCGCGCATCCCCGGCGCGCACAACCAGCACGTCCACAGAGCGGGTGACCGATGACCAAGACGTGCGAGAACCCGCGCTGCGCCCGGGCGTTCACCGCTGCGACGCGCCGCGCCCGCTACTGCAGCGACAACTGCCGCAAGCGCGCGAGCGAGCGGCGCTGCGCGCCGGCGTGCCCGGGCTGCGGCGCCCAGGTCAGCGCCCCCGGGCACGCCTGGTGCAGCGACTGCTACGAGGTGCCGCAGATCTGGCCGCGCGAGCTCATCCTCGCGCGCATCCGCGAGTGGGCTGACCTCCACGGCGAGCCGCCCGCGATGACCGACTGGAACCCGACGCGCGCCCGCGACGTGTTCCACGACGAGGCGCGCGCTCGCAGGTTCGAGGACGCGGGCGGCCACTGGCCGTGGTTCAGCATCGTGGTGCGCCGGTTCGGCAGCTGGAACGCGGCGATCGCCGCCGCCGGATTCACGGGCCGCGCGCCGCATGGCGGCGCCGGGAACAGCTGCCGCAGGCGGGTGGCGGCATGAGGCGCCTCATCGACGCGCTCATCGTGGTGCTCATCATCCTCGTGCTCGTCGACGTCGCCACCGCCGTCGCCGAGCCCGTCACCTGGCACAAGACCGGCGCGAGCGTGTACGGCGGCCCCGGCGACCGGTCGTCCGGCTGCACCGGCTACCGCGGCGAGAACCTCTGCGCGCTGTGGCGGTGGCGGTCGTTCGCCGAGCTCGGCATGGGCCAGGCGCTTGGCGGCCTCCCGAACGGCGCGCGCATCCGCGTCCTCTACCGCGGCCGGCGCCTCACGCTCGTCAAGCGCGACATCGGCCTCGGCGGCGGTCCCGTCGGAGGCCTCCCGCGCACCATTGACCTGTGGTGGCGCGCCGCGCAGCGGCTGCGCGTGAACGGCCTCGCGGTCGTCCTGTGGAGGCGTGTCGGATGATCCGCTCGGGACGGCTGCCAGCAAGCGAGATCCTCTCGGCGCGGTTCGTCGATTACGTCATGGACGACCCGTGCGCCTACTGCGGCGACCGGCAGGGCGACGTGCTCGACCACATCGTGCCGCGGGCCGCCGGCGGACCTGACGCCTGGGACAACCTGACAGCGGCGTGCGTGACGTGCAACGCGTCCAAGGGCGCTACGCCGCTGCTCGTATGGCTCGCGCGACGCCGAGGTGCAGCATGAGCGTTCACGTTATGTCGTGGGTGCTGCGCAACAGCGATGCGCGCCTCGGCGACCGGCTGGTTCTGCTCGTTCTCGCGGATCACGCCAAGGACGACGGCACCAGCGCGTGGCCGAGCGTCGCGACGATCGCCGACGAGGCACGCCTCAGCCGCCGCGGCGCCACGTACTGCCTCGGGAACCTGGAGCGCGCCGGCGCGATCGTCAAGACCGGTCAGAGCCGTCACGGCACCAACGTCTGGACCGTCGTGATGGCCGAGCAGCAGGCCCTCGACACGTCGACACCAGACACGCAGGACGCGCATTCTTTGCCCGCGCAGATTTTGCGTGGGGTGCAAGACGACGCGCAAACCAGTGAAGCTGTTGCACCCGATCCGTCAGAGAACCATCCTTCAACACCCCCCGTAGCCCCCCCTCAAGGGGGGGCACCCTCTCGGGCGGTCCATGGGGGTGGGAACGGCCGACGACGTCGTCGTCGCCGGGAGGACCCCTCAGCGACGCTGCAGACCGTCGCCGGCCGGTTCGCACCGGACGACCTCGTCGACCCGTGGACCCGGCAGGTGTACGCCAACCTGGGCGTCAATCTCCCCGACGGCGCGACGCACGCGGACGCCGAGCGCGCCTGCGCAGAGTGGACCCACGACGAGGACGCCGCCGCATGACGTGCGCAGCGTGCCCTCAGCCGGCTGACGAGCTCCACCACGTGGTGTACCGCCAGGAGCTCCGGCGCCTCACCGGCGACCCGGACGACACCGCGAACCTCGTGCCGCTCTGCCGCGACTGCCACGCCGCGCACCACCAGCGCGCCGAGCCGCTCCCGACCCGCGTGCTGCCTGACAGTGCGTTCACGTTCGCCCGCGGCCTGATGGGCGCCGGCATGGCCTACGAGTACCTCACGCGCCGCTACGTGGCGGGGAACGATCCGCGCGTCGCTGACCTGCTGGCCGAGTGGGAAGCGGCGGCGTGACGAGCCAGTCAAAGACCGAGCGGCAGCGTGCGCGCATCCTCGCGCGCCTGCGGGCGCACGGCACCACGCACGCCGGCGAGTGGAAAGACGGCGGCCGCGCTGTCGACGGCGGCCCGGAAATCACGCGCGTCGCCGCGCGAATCGACGAGCTCCAGCGCCCCCAGCACGGCGGGCACACCATCCGCAAGGACGGCCGCACCTCGGGGCGCCTGCAGATTTACCGGCTCGTCGACGTCAAGCACCTGCCGACGAGCCGCCGGCTGCCGCATAAGCCGTTCCAGACCGGCTGGCTGTGCCTGAACACCGCGTGCCTCACCAGCTGGCCCGCGGACTACACCGGCGAGTGCTGCGGCGACGACCGGCTGCTCATCCGCATCACCATCAACCCGCCGCGCACCGCGGCCCTGGAGGCAGCAGCATGACCGCCACCAAGGGCCGCCGCTACCCCGCGACCGTGATGCGCCGCGCTCGCGACCTGCGCGCCGCGGGCTGGAGCATCGCCGCCATCAGCGACCTCATCGAGCGCGAGCACGGCACCCGACCGGCGTGCCAGACCGTCCTGCGATGGGTCGACCCTGAGGGCAGCGCCCGCCGCGACGAGCGCGCGCGCGTGCGCCTCAGGCAGCAGCGCGCGAGCAGCGGCACCTACCGGTTCCGCCTCGCGGGCCGCGCCGACAGCGCCGAGTACCAGGCCGCGTTCATCCGGGCGCTACGAGCTCGCGGCGCGAGCATCACCAGCATCGCGATCACGTGCGACCTGCTGCTCGACGGCGACTGGACCCGCGAGCGCGTCATCACGGTGTTGCGCGGCGGCACCCCCCACCACCTCAGGCGGCAGTCGTGACGTTCATAGGGTCGGTGTTCGACGCCAGCTGCGACACGTGCGGCATGTCCTGGTCGGGTTCGGGCGCTTGCACCAACCTGCGCCGCGCCGCCCAGCGACACGCCGAGCGGGAGGGGCACCGCGTGCGCGTCGAGCGCGTGCAGGTGTACGCCTACGAGCACACGCCGCGCGCAATCGCCGACCGTGATCGGCGGCAGTCATGACCCGCGCCGAGCAGCAGGTCGCCGCGATCCTCGCCGAGCTGCGGGAGCAGGCGGCGCGTAATCAGGAAGTTGGCTACCCGGATGCTGTCGTCCACTTGCAGGCTGCTGAGGCTGCGGTTCACGCGGCAGCCGGCCTCGGCTCCCCTGACGAACGGCTACGAGAAGCGGCGACAGACACATGAGCGACCACACAGAAACGATCAAGGCGCGGCTGCGGGAGGATACGTTTGGGGACTACGTGCTTCTACCGGCGGTCCACGACGCCATAGATTCCGCCTTTGTTGCCGGGCTTCAGAAGCACGACGGCGGCCTGTGGGAGTTGGCGTTCGCTGCGGGCCGTGGCGCAGAACGCGAACGTATCGTGGCCGCGTTGGAAGCCGACTACCGCGCGAACGTTGCGGACGGCGCTGACGGCATCTACACCGACGGCCTGCATGATGCGTGGCGGCTGACTGTGCGTCGTGCGAAGCGTGACAATCTCATCAAGCCGGTGTCTGGAAGCAGCGAACCCCGAAAGGAAACGACGTGAGCGGACACCTTGACGGACCCCCGCCCGGACC
>ERZ869925.774-NODE-774-length-19148-cov-14.864610_pt1 | contig 19148 bp, 43 predicted proteins | sample MGYA00579311_ERZ869925 | MGnify/ENA primary metagenome ERZ869925 (study PRJEB32216, sample SAMN09231817) | wastewater metagenome | place: USA: Maryland | collected 2016-07-30 | study: EMG produced TPA metagenomics assembly of the PRJNA472060 data set (Reclaimed...
GATCGCGACGGCGTCCACTGCTGCGGCCCGTCGGACTGCCGGCGCGAGCATGCCACGAAGTTCCGCGAGACGCCGGCCGGGATCGAGATCGTGACCGGCGCCGGCGACGTCGTTCTGATGCCGCGCCACCTGGTCGGGCAGGGGCTTTACCCGTCGATCGACGACGGCTGGTGGATCTGCATCCGGGGCGGCGTGGTGCGTTGTGTGTTCAAGCCGTCGACAGGCGGCTGATCCGAACCCGGAAGGCGTCGCCGGGCACTTCGGCGCCACTCTCAAGGAGAACCAAGATGGCTCCCGAAGATACCGTCACGTCGATCGAAGGACGAACCGCCGAGGTTGGCGGCCATCCGCCTCAAGCCCTGGCAGCCGTGGCCAGCACGTCCGATGCACGAACCGTCAACAACACGATGCGCCATCAGTATCGCGTCCTGACCGACGCCGAGAAGGCGAACATGCAAGCGATCAAGGACGAGGGCATCCGCTTCCATGAACTCGTCAGCGGCCTCGGCAACAGCCGGGAGACGTCGCTCGCCAAGACGAAGATCGAAGAAGCCGTCATGTGGGCGGTGAAGCACATCACGGCCTGACGAACATGCGCTGAGGCGCACACGAGGTCGGGGACTGGAGCGATCCGGACCCGGCATGCCCGTCTTGGGCGTTTCCTCCCAAACTTGCGCCCGCTGGCCTCACGGCTGGCGGGCGTTTTTTCCGTTTGGGGGAGGCGCTGGCGCCTCAGCGAGCCGGCGCTCAACGTCGCCGCAGGCATCTTCCGCCGCGCTCTGGAGCGCCGCAGCAAGCTCCGCGATGTCGGCGGGCGTTGAGCCCTTCACCTCGTCGAGGAAGTGCTTGGCAGGGTCGATGCAGGCTTGGTCGACAGACGCCTCGGGCTCGACGCGCTCATAGACATCGGCGCAACAGGGCTCGACTGCGGAATCAGTGCCGCCGTCATAGATCGTCCCGATGCGGTAGTCGTTCTCGCTCGCCCATCGCGTGTTGGCAGGGTCGGCTACGTCGATTGAAGTGACGCGCCGCCAGCCCGGCGGGTGATCTTCGCCGATCCAGGTGGCGTCGCGGCACCCATTTCGCTGACCTGCCGGCCGATGGGTCAGGCTTGTGCAGCGGGGGCAATCATCGCCGTGCCAGCGCATGTAGCCGCACCTCTCGCAGCGGTCCTGTTCATTGAACGTCGCGCTCATGTTCATCCTCTTTGGCGTTCGGCGGGAAAGCCCTATCAACAGCGGCCGCCCATTCGTCGTAGCTGACCGTCCCCGGCTTCCCCGCAAGGCCCTCGACCAGGGGGCGATAGGCCGTCCGCACGTCGGCGCGCTTGAGCGAGTCGGGCATCACGATTTCACCTGAAGTCGATGGAAGGTGTTGCCCGGTCCCGTGAACAGTGCTCGGTGCCGAACCTGCGCACGCGCGCCTTTGGCAATCCGGCCTGCGTAGCGCTCCCATCGGCGGACAGTTACCTCGCCGCGCTCGCCTTCATGGGTGACGATGAAGTATTCGCGCTCGCGCCGGGGCAGCGGCCCTTCGGTGAACCAGACCGTTCCGCGCAGATCGCCCTTTGGTGGCGGAGGAGGCAGGAGGGTGGCGCTCACGACCCGGCCTCAGTCTTGGCGATCGAGGCCAGTAAATCCAACCCTTCGCCCTCGCGAACGACGACAGTCGCCGCGCCAATCGGTCGGAGGCCGACTTTGGGCCAGTCACGGATGCGGCCGTCATTCTCCTTGGCGTGACACCCCCAGAAGCGCGCACCCGCGTGCTTCGATTCCTCCGTCCACTCCCAATAGACGACGACGAGCTCTTGAGCGGCGGCCATCACGCCACCGCCAGCTTGTAGTAGGTCGCGACCGAAGTGCTGCTGGCGAAGGCCAGGAAGCCCGCGTCCTTCAGCTCATAGAAGGCGGCCATGCCGATGCCGCGCACCGTGTGGCCGGTCTTCTGTAAGCGATACTGGAACTGTTCGCGGCCCGTGTATCTGTTGCGCTCAAGGCCGTGCCGGAATTGGCCGCCGTCGGCCAGGACATCAAGGGCCTTGAGGGCGCGGGCGGAAAGAGCGGGGAGGTTGCTGGCGGCGGTCATTGGCTACCTCATCTTGCTTATCATATTATGATGTGTAATATACACACCATAGCATCATGCGCAAGAGGCTGGTAATGCGAAACGCAGGGAAGTCGACCGAGACGAGGAAGCCGGTGCCGCCAAAGCTGGAAGAAGAGAGCGCGACCGAACGCATCCAGATCGTTGCTACTGAGCGGTGGACGAAGCGTGTCGACGATTGGCGGCGGAAGCACCCGGACATGCCGAACCGGTCGGCGGCGATCAGGATGCTGGTCGAGCAGGCGCTGGACGGCGAAAAGAGCAAGTAGCGAGCAATGGGTAGACCGAAGATCAACTACGAGGAGACGCCAGCGCGTCTTCCGAAGGGCTTGCTGGCGCGGATTGGGGCGGTCCTTGCCGATGGTGAGAAGCGTGCCGACTTCATCCGCGAGGCGGTCGAGCGCGAACTGGAGCGGCGCGAAAAGGCGGCGGTGCGCGCCAAGAAGGACGGGTAGCGCGCCTCGATACGGGGATTCCCGTTTCGGCGGACGCGCTGGCGGCCCCGTGCCCGCCAGGTGGCAGCCGTCCGGTCCAGACGCACGCCGGGGCCTCCGGGCGCGATCGCGCCTGGCGGGCAGATTTCCGGGGGTGGCGGGCCCTTACCGGAGCCTGGCCGCGATTTGCTCTGCTGTTTCTCTGAAATAGGCGTTCTGCAGGATCCGCAGGTCCTTGTGCCCGCTGATCTTGGCGAGCGTCAGCACGTCGACCTTGCGGGCAAGGCGGGTCAGCGCCTCGGCGCGGGTGTCGTGAAAGTGCAGGTCCTCGATCAGCAGCCGGTCGCGCGCCTTCCGGAAGAGGGCGTCCAGCACGGCCGACGAAATCGTGAAGCACGCCTTGAGGTGGGCGACGGGCTGCAGCAGCCGGACGGCATGGCGGGTCAGCGGCACGTCGCGGGGCTTGCCGGTCAGGTGCTGGGTCTTGTGCTGGACCGAGGCGACCCGGCGGCGCAGGTCGAGATTGCCGGCCCCCAGGCTCAGGATCTCGCCCGCGCGCATTCCCGATCGCAGGCCGACCATGAAGGCCAGCGCGACCTCCTGCGACTTCGTCTGCGGTGCCTTCCCCGGCCTGTAGTCGAGAACGCGGCAGAGCGCGCGGACTTCGGCCGGGGCGACACGGCGTGTCCGCGGTGCCGGGTTCTTCGGGATCCGCAGGCCCTGGAGCGGATTGCCGCTCATCCACCGCCACTCCTCGCGCGCCACCCGGAAGGCATGCCGCAGCCAGTTCAGATTGCGCAGGACCGTCGCGTCGCTGACGACCTTCAGCCTCTCGTCGCGCCAGCGGGCAAAGTCTGGCGTATCGAGGTCGGCCAGCCGCTTGTCGGCCAGCCAGGCGAAGTCGCGGAGGAACGCCTTGGCCTGTCGTTCCTCGTGCGCGTTGCCGCGCTTCTTCGACATGACCTTGTCGACGTAGTCCTCGACCAGGTCGCGCAGCGTGTGTCGATCGGCCGGCGCCGCATCGAGTTCCTCTTCCTTGGCGACCGCCCAGGCGTTGGCCTCGCGCTGGGTCCTGAAGACCTTGGACGCTCGACGGCCGCCGACATACACCTGAGCGCGCCAGCCGCGCCCGTGCTTCCCCACCGATGCCATCGTCTCCCCCGTGCGTAATGACTTGGGGAAATAATGGGGAATCGGCGGCGAGATTGTCCAGTTTGAGGGATATCGCGGGATATTGGCGAGGGCGGTAAAGTGCCGGAGGGGCCGCAATTGTCCGCGATTTCCCTCTATGCGAGGAAGGCCGGGATAGCACCCGTGGTGCCCCCGGCCGGACTCGAAAATGCCAGTAAATACGGGGCGTTCAGGACGCCTTGCGTAAATTCTGGGGAGCAAGCAGCGCGTCGAGCTCGACGATCGGGATCAGCCCGCAGCCGTTCAGCGTCAGTTTCCCGGCGGCGATGTAGTTTCGGATCGTCTTGGGATGGACGCCCAGGATCTCGGCGGCCTGCTTCTGCGTGACCTGCGATGGCCTCGGGTGCGTCTCGGCGTAGAGCTGCACCGCTCGAGCGGCGATGCGTAGGGTCTGGTCGTCACTCATCTCGCTAGGCTCCTCTGAAATTCCTCGATAATGCAGGCGATGCGTTCCCATTCTTCTGGGTCATCGACGGACAGGCCGCGGTAGGCCCGGCCGTGCTCTCGCCACCAGGTCTCGAACTCATCGCGGGTGGACCATGGCCCGGCGTTCATGGCTTGGGCTGCACGTTCGCCTTAATCGACTGGATAACCTTCCGAGCGCACGGCCAGCAGGCCAGCATGCGCGTCGCCTGATAGGCCGGGCTGCCAAACTCAATCGCCTCCCACTGCTCCGGCATGCGCTCGCGGTCCTGCGTCGACTCTGTGTGGCAGAAGTCGCAGCAGTAGATCCATGCGGGTTTGATTGCCTTGACGGTCATGTCCCTATCCCTGGTTGCGTGTCGATGTTCCGCCGCTCGACGGTGAAGATGAGGGTGCTCATGCTGCCAGCCTTCGCAAAGCCTCGCGACGTTTGCACTCCGCGTCGTCCTCCTCGGTGACCAGCCATGCGATGCCTTGGTCCGGCTTTCGGAGCATCGCGGCGTCGAGCCGAACAGGTATCTCGTCGGGAATCATTCGCGAGGTGTATCCATCGCGGCTGGTGGCGGCGATGTCGATCGCTTCCTCGCGCCCGTAGCGGCCAGCCTGGGCGAGCGACGTCGTGTAGCCAGCCCGATCAGCCCGCCACCATGCGGCGTGCTTGTTCGACCAGACAAGATAGGCGTCACCGCAACCGATGGCGACGCCGTAGCGCTCGGCCATGACGGTGCGCGCGATCTCGACCAGCTCCTTGAAGAACGGCTCCCGGCCTCGGCCGAGGCGCCGCTTGATCTTGACGCAGTCGGCCGCGTGATATCCGAACATCCAGAATTTCCAGCGGGCGAGGGCGTCCCATGCCTTGCGCTCGGCATCGGCTAGGTCGGCCTCAAGGGTGGCGCGCAGATCGGGCGCGCTGAAGAGGATGGGGCGGTCCATGGTCATGCGGCCTCCTGCTGTAGCGCCTTCAGCCTGGCGGCGACGGCGTCGTTGACCTCGCGGTACAGCTCCGGCCGCTTGTCCTTCAGCCATGCCAGCTGCTTCATCTCGGTCTCGCCGGCGTGGGCGTTCAGGAGCGCGTCCTCGTCGGCGGCCTTGTTGGCGGCGTCGATCAGCGCCTTGGCTGCCGCCGTGGCGCGGTCGATGACCTCGTCGCCGCGCGCCCATGCCGCCAGCGCAGCACCGGCCTCTTCGGTGATGTGCTTGCCGTCAGGGAAGAAGCCGAGGTGCTGCTCCTGGATCTTGCAGGGCAGCTTGTGATTGACCCGGCCCGGCGCCTCGTTCGACAGCGTGAGCATGGTCGTCAGTTCGAACATGAAGCGCGAGTCGCCGATCGGCATCCAGCCCTGCGATTCCGGCCGTCCGCCAGCACCGACCTTCACCTTTTCCTCGGCGCGGAAGCACAGCACCAAGGGGATGCGCCGGGTCAGGAACGACGAGATCATCGCCTTGTGCGCGCCCTTGGGTTTGATCCAGCCCTGCATGTTCTTCTTCGGATCGTCGCCAGCGATCTCGTCATGCCAGGCCAGCACGCCACCTTCGCCGGCCCATTCGTGCGTCATGGAGTCGATGACGCAGACGGCATAGCCGGCGCGCTCGGCATCCTCGGCAGCCTTCGAGAACCGCTCCGGCCGAAAGGGCGGGGCAAGGTCTGCCACGTCGAATTGGAAGCGGTCGGAGTAGTGCGACATGCGACGAGCCTCGGTGTCGATCGCCGCGATCTTGCCGTTGGGGCCGGCGATGCCGCGGGCGAGCCGCAGCGCCGAGAACGTCTTGCCGCTCCCGGTACCGCCTGCGACGCCGACGAAGAGGCCGACCCCATTGCGTTTTGCTGGGCTGAACTTGAATTCGGTCAAACGTGCCTCCATCGCTTTCCGCTGCGAATCTCGCTGATGGTTGATTGAGAAACTGCGAAGCTTGCAGCCAAGGTGTGTCCCGGCTCGCGCGAGGCCCGGATCGCGCATACATCGCCGTCGGTAAGGTGAGTGGTGTGGTGCTCTTCGCCTCGCGGCGGCTTCGCGCGGCCCTTGGCGAGCATATCGATCACATTGTCCAGGGCTGAGCCGAGGAAGAGGTGATCCGGATTTACACAGCCGGGCACGTCGCAGCGATGAAGGACGCTCATACCTTCCGGAATCGGACCTCGATAGAGCTCCCAGGCGACGCGGTGTGCGACGCCGTTGCCGAAGTGTGGCCCCTCGAGAGAGATTATCCCGTAGCCACGCCGACGCACGCCAGCCAGCCAAAGCCAGCAACCAGAGTTCGGCTCCGGCATCCATTTGTCGTCGAAGCGTTCTCTCAGGGAGACGGGCGGTCGGCCGGGCATGGTCTACTCCGCCGCCAGAGGCCGCTGCCAGCGGCTGATCCGATCGAGCAGCGCCAGCCGCCGGATCTCGGTGCGGTCGGACCGCCATTTGGGCGGGTCGATTGCTGTCGCGGCGGACGGATATCCCGGCCATTCATCGCGCTCCATGCAGTCCGTCCAGCTCTGGATGCCGAGCCGAACCAGTTCCTCCGCCTCGGCAAGAGCCTGCCCTGACATTTCGTTGATGCTGAGGGCGTAGGGCGGCTCTTGCTCGATCACCAGGAACTTGAATTTCACGGACCGCACGCCGGGGATCAGCGCCCGCAGGCCTCGCTCGTAGAAAACCGCCTGCACGTCGTATCCCATGTCGAACGCGGTGCGCGCCCAGTCGTCCGGGTGCGCGCTGCCGCCAGTCGTCTTGAGATCGACCACGGTGATATGCCCGCCGCCGCGTGCGGAGTCCGGCAGCCAGTCGACGCGCGCACGGCACCAAGACGGCCCCTCCATCCAGACCAGCGTCGCCTCGGGCGTCCCCGCATCGAAGATGCCGGCGAGCTCGGTACAGGCGATCTGGGCTTTCGCGGCTTCGGCGAGCTCATTCACGCTGGCGAAATCCGCCTTAAGGATCGGCACTCGGCCGGCGTCTCGCGCCGCATCCCGAGCCGCCTGGGCATCCTTCGTGCGATAGTCCGCGGCCTCGATGATCTGGATGGCCTTGCCCTCGCCCAAAATAACCTTGTGGGTTGCGGTGCCGATATCCATCGCCCTCGTCGGCTTCTCGACCTCGGCCGCTTTTGCCGCGTTCAGCATCGGATGATTGAACCATGCGTGCAGCGGCGACCTGCTCACCAGCAGCTTCGCGATGCTCGATGAGAGCGACGGCGCGGGGCCGACGCAATCGGCGTGATAGTCGGCCTCGTCGATGTTGTCATAGATGCCTGGCTTGTCGATCATGCTGCTTCTTCCCTCTGCTGGTTGAACTCTCTGGCTTCGGCCTCGGCCTCGAAGCGCGCGTCGTCGCGGCAGCTCTGGGCCGTTGAAATCTCCCGCCGCTCGTCCTCGCGGCGATGCTCGGCTTCGTGCTCGATGAGGTCGTTCTGGTCGCGGCACCGGGCGTCGCACCAGGAGCACCGCGGCGCCTCGGGATTGTGTCGCGTCATGCCGGCACCTTCGGCGGCTTGAGGTCGAGGTACGTCAGCCGCCCTGGATGCTTCCCGTCGGCTGGGTACTGCGCCGGGCGCTCGAAGCCGCTCTGCTCCCGGATCACGACGACGAGCGGCCCGACGGCGCCCTTCAAGTCGTGGCAGATCACGCGGTAGGGCCAGCCGTTGGTGGTGGTGCCGGTGTCGCCGGTCTTGAAGGCGGGGGTCATGCCGGTTCCTTCGCCGCGCTCGCGTGCATCGCAAGACGCCAGCCGTCGCCGCTGTAGTGCGGCCCCGGATCGGCCTTGTGCTGGGTGATCAGGCCGCGGTTCCGCATGCTGTCGAGGATGCGCCAAAACAACGTGCGCTTGTGCGGCGGGTGGTATTGCGGGAACGGTTCGCGAAGCTGCGCGGTGGTGCGCTGGCCGTGCTTGAGGGCCACCAATACAGCCGCCTCGACTTCGGCGCTCATTTCGCGACCCTTTGGCAGCTCACCCGGCTACCCTTCGGCAACACGTTCGCCTCTGATGCCGCGTCGAGCAGGCAGGCCGTATGGCCCTGCGGCTTCCCGCGCGGCCGGCACGACACCGCGCCCTCGCAGACCCAGAGCTGGTGCGTTGCCGGCGACCGGTCGTGGTCAGCTGCAGCCCGTGCGCGCGGCCCGAAGGTCACGACCAGCATGACGCCCATCAGCGCTACCGCCGGGCCAATCAGAAGCCAGTTGCGGGTCATGGCCGCACCTCTGTCACCGAGTGCTGCAACCCGGTCTGTAAGTGCAGCGCGTCGGCATGCGCCATCGCGGCAGTGATCGTGCCGGTGAACGGCTCGCCCTTGTCCTCCTGGATGACGCCGTCGATGATCGGGCGAATCCACCAGAGTGGTGAGCCGTTGGCCCGGGCGCTCATGGCGTAGCCTCGGCCCAAAACTCGCGCGGCAGCTTCATTTCGAGTCGAAACGAATGATCGACGTAGGTGTCGACGTAGTGCAGGACGCGACCTGCTGGTGACACCGACACGGTGACGATGCGGCCGGGCGCACCCCAGCGCAAATGCGGGCAGTCGATGGTGCGATCGCCGATCTGGACTCGGCCGGTCGCCACAAAAACAAACGGCCCGCCGTACTTGATGAGCCCTTCGCTGGCGTGGAACATCGACCACGTGAACGCGGCTCGGAGCATCTGTTCGGTCGGGCTCATGGGGCGGGCACCTTGTCCAAGCACTGCACCGGATGACCTGACCAGAACGTGCCTTCCTGATCGCAGGTGTCGCAGCGGTACAGCATCCGCGTGGTCCCCAGCGCGTAGACAAACCCGGCCGGACGCAGGATGCATAGTTCGGTGAGTGGCCGGATCGGGGCCTTGTCGTCAGTCATCAGTCGGCCCTCACCTCGGCGACGGAAGCCGCCATCGCCGCGTCATGGCATTGGCCGTTAAGCTTCAATGCTTCGTGATGCATCGGCGAAAATTGAGCGCATCGCGCCACGAAGGCTTGGGCTTCGTCGTCCGAACGGAACGGCGGCTCTAGCTGCGAGTACCGCGGATCATAGCGCCACGTGCCTTCGTCGAATCGCTGGATTTCGTATCGGCCGTCGTCGCGCAGGGACAGCGTCCAGCCTTCGTGTCGGGCGACTTCTTCGCGGTACAAGGTCGGGGGAATTTTCGCGTCACAGCCGGGGCTCATCGCGCGCTCTCCGTCATCTTGAGCGCGGCGAGGGCCATGTCGCGGATTTCCTCGATGTGCTCGGCGATCAGCGCATCGTCGCTCGGCACGCGCTGGACGACGCAGGATCCGGCAAGGCCGGATATCTTCGACAGCGTCTCGCGGAGCATCTTCTCGCGCGGGTTCAGCCCTGCCTCGAACGCGCGGCCCTCTTGCCATGAGACAAACTCCGCGCGTTCCAGGGCGACCCTGTGCGCGTCAGTCTGAGCATCTGTGGTGTCCATCAGGCGGCTCCCGCCGGTTCGACCGGCTGCCCGGCGCGCTCGGGCGGCCAGCAGATGCGCGCGACCTCGCGGCTGCCCGGCATCGGGGCCGGCGTGACGCAGCGGGTCAGGTCGTCCAGCCACACCAGACGGTCGGCGCGCTCGCCGTCGAACCGGACAAAGGCCTTGCTCGGCGGGCGCAGGAACGACGGCACGACGCGGGTGATCTCACCGGCGCCGTAGGACTTGCAGGTGTTGGCGTGGGTGACGCGCTCGCCTGCGGTGAAGGTCGGGAACATCGGCTCTCCCTCGGGCCCCGCGATGGCCGACGCCGTGGGGTGGCGCCGGCCGGTCGTTCGCGAGTCCTGCCGGGTGCGGCCCGGCCCGTGTCGGCGTGGTGCCGACAGGGAGGGACGTTACGGCGGGAGCAATCCCGTCGTCAACGGGAAATTTCCCGCTGCGCCTTGGCGCTGTTCAATCAACCGGGCTGCCCGGTTCCTACATCCGCGCCCAAACGCCGACGACGCGGCCGTTAATGTGCGCCTCGTCGAGGGTGCGCTCGTAAGCCATGAAGTTCTTGTTCGCGCTGCTGATCCGCACCTTGAGCGGGTCGCTGTTGGGCACGACCTCGACGAACTTCAGCACCAGGGCGAGGCCATCCCAGACGACGAAGATCCCGGGCGGAGATGGCACTTTGTCCTCAATGTCGACCATGACGCGCTGGCCGGGCCATAACGTCGGCTCCATCGAATTGCCCTTCACCGGGATGATCCTGATGTGCCCGGAAGGCACCCCGTAGGCCTCGCGGAAGCTGGCGGCCGGCATGGTGTGAACGCCGACGACCGCGCCGCTTTCGTGCGCGGCGAGAAGGGCGGTCTCGCCGTCCGTTCCCATGCCGGAGCCAGCATGCACGTCCAGTTCGTAAATTGAGACCGTGTCGCCGACCGCTCGCGCTTGTCGCGGCGCGCTGCGCTCTCCGGTGAGGTCGGCGAGCGTGCAGCCCAGCACTTTTGCGACCTTGGCCAGGCTATCGTGACGCGGCGCGATCGACTTCTTCCTGAGAATGTCGCGGACGAATGATGCGCTGAGCCCAGCTCTCACCGATGTGGTCTTGGCGTCGAGGTTCAGAGCGTCCATGCGCCTCTGGATCTCGCGTATCAGGCGATCAGACATGCGCCGCACCGTTCCATGACCGCGCGGCAGGGCGGAAGCGGGATCATTCCCGTTGACGGAGGGAAAGTTCCCGTTTAGCTTTCCCGCCCATGTCAACCATTTCCGCCCTACTCGCCGAGATCGAAGCCTTTTGCGAAGAGGCCGGCATCGCCGAGGCTACTTTCAGCACCCGCGCCGTTAACGACGGCAAGTTTGTTGGACGGTTGAGGGAAGGCGCGAACGTCACCGTGGCCCTTGTGGATCGCGTCAGGGCGTACATCGCCACCGAGCGCGCCAAAGCCACGCCTACACGCCGCCGCCATCCCCGGAAGAAGGCGGCCTGAGCGATGACCGGCGAGCGCCTCGGCCTGGTCGACGAGCTGCGCGAGCGGACAGCCGCCGTCGTCGCCGCGAACCCGCACCTGTCGGTCAAGATCACCGGCAGGGCGGCGCCGGTCGACGCGCCGCTTCCCGAGATCCGAACCCAGCCGATCTTCCCGCGTGGCCGCTATATCCCGCGCTCGCTGTCCGAGCTGATCGACGCGGTCTGCCTGCTCACCGACATTCACCGCGATGCGCTGACCGGCACCGGTCGCACCCGCCGGCTGGTCGATGCCCGGTCCTGCGTCGCCGTGCTCGCCGCCGAGTTTGCCCCGCACCAGAGCTATCAGGCGATCGACGACGCCCTGCTGCGCGGCAGCGGCTGTTGTGTCTGGTATCGCGATCGGCATGAGGATCGCCGGAAGCTGTACCCCGAATATGCCGCTCTCCATGATCGCTGCCGCGCCGCAATCCTGCGAGGGTTGCCGTGATCGGCGCATCAACCGAGGGGGCCGGCCGGACCGCTTGGGGCGCCTTCACGGGCAGCGGTCCGGCCGAACGCGGCGGTTGCCGCCCATCTGAATTCGTCTCCCCCTGCTGGGCTCTCCCCCGAGGCCCGGCACGCGGCGGTCGGTGCGTATCTGCCGGCCGCCGCACCCCTATCGGCGTCGCCCGCGAAAATCTTGCCCTCACGAACCGCACTCAGCCTGGCAGCGATTCGGTTCGTAAGGGTCCCAAGAGGCTTCCATGTTTGGTCGCTCTTCATGTTCACGAACATGGAGCAACCGATGTCCGGGTTTCCGAACAAGCCTTCCTGCGATCAGGAGAAGTCTGCCGTGAGCGCGACCGTTAGAGCGCGGGACATGCTGTGCGACCTCGCCGGCGCGCGTGGCTGGAACGACACCCGCGAGTCCTGGCTATCGCGTGGCGCTCGACGCGCTGGGCTTTCAGTCCGCCGCGCGCGGGCGATCTTCTACCAAGAACCAATAAGACTGGATGCGGATGAATACCTCGCAATCGAACGGGCTTACCGCGATGCCCATGCGGCTGTGGCGGCGCTTCAATCACTGGCGGGCGATGCGGATCTACGCGCAGGTCCGGCGGATGCCGCATCGGGCAGCGGCGCTGACCGCGAAGGCGGACAGGCTCATCGGCAAGAACGTCCGGCCGCCGATGCCGCTGTTCGATCACCATCAAGAGGGCCGGTGAAATGACCTGCGCCCCGACCTTCCCGACCCCGGCATCCGAGCTTGCCGAGCTGGCCGCCGAGTGCTTGGCGATCGAGCGCCATCACACCGGGATGTTCTCGGCAGCCACCGCTGCCAAGGTCATGCGCGACGCGCTGGCCGATCACGCCCGCGACCTCGGCATTCCTGCCAACCAGATCAGCGCCGCCGTCGAGGCGGCGATCGCCACCGCGAGCAAGAAGGAAGTCACCACCTAGCGTCCGCGTACCCGCGCGCCGGCAACGACCGGCGGGCGGTTCAACCCTCTAACCAAAACGGAAACCGACCATGGCACGCAAGCCGAAGAACCGCCGCGAAGAGAACCTGGCCGACTTTGCCGGGCCGAACGCCGAGCAGGAGGCGATCGAGACGCTCTCGAACGCCGCCGCCAACGCCAACAAGAAGGCCAAGGGCAAGAACGTCGGCGAGGCGTCCGACGAGACCGTCGGCATGCACGTCACCCTGATCAAGGCCGCCGAGATCGAATGGCGCGAGCTGCGGGACAAGGCCACCCAGGCGCAGGGCGTGCTGCGCAACCGGTACAAGGTCGCCAAGGGTGACGGCGTCGATGTCGACTCGCTGAAGCTGGCCTTCCGGATCGCCGAGCGCTCGACGGGCGAGGTCGTCAGCGAGCAGCGCAACGTCGGACGCTACCTGCGGATCATGGGCTCGCCGCTGGGCACCCAATGGTCGCTGTTCGACGACGCCGACGAGGTGGGCGCCGACGGCAAGCCCGCGGCGAAGCCGGGCTTCGATGCCGAGCTGCAGGGCCAGCACGCCTGGGCCAATAACGAGCCGATCTCGAACAACCCGTTCACGCCCGGCACCGACGAGTTCGTCGCGTGGGAAACCGGCCACAACAACGCCATGGCCGCGTCGGTGCGGAAGATGGGCCCCGGCGAGGCCTCGGCGCACTGATGCTCCTGCTGGCCCTCGACCTCAGCACGTCGACAGGCTTCGCCCTGATGGAGCGCGGCAAGCCGCCTCTGCTGGGCACGTTCCTGCTGCCGAAGGTGCCGCCGGGTGACAATGCCCGGCGCTACGCCGCGCTGTGGCGGTGGCTGCACGACATGCGCGCCACCCACGGGTTCGAGGCGCTCGCGTGGGAACGGCCGGTGGTGCCGATCCGCGCCGGCAAGACCGACGCCCTCGACGAGCTCGAGCTGCTGATCAGCCTGGCCGGCATCTGCCGCCTCTTCGCCGGCGTCCATCACCTGCCGCACACGCACATCGCCTGGCAGGACGTGAAGATCGCGCTCACCGGCAGCAAGTTCGCGAAGAAGCCGGAGATGATCGCCGCCGCCATGAAGATCGGCTGGAAGCCGGCCGACGACCACCAGGCCGATGCCGGCGGCGTCGGCGTCGCCGCGATGGCGATCCTCAATCCGAGACAGGTGGCAGCATGACCCGCCCGCCGAAGCCTCCGATCGTGCACCGCCTCGAGCAGCGGCGCGCCAGCCGGTCCGACTACGACGTTGGGTCGATGTTCTGGGCGGCCGTCGCGGTGCTGGTGGCGCTGGCGGGCTGCATCCTCGTGGTGGGGTGTCGGTGATGCGCGGGCTGATCGGCTGCGAGAAATCCGGCGTCGTCCGTCGCGCCTTCCTGGAGCGCGGGTACGACGTCTGGTCCTGCGACATCGAGCGGGCCGAGGATGGCAGCAATCGGCACATCGTCGGCGACGTCCGCGACCATCTTGGTGACGGCTGGGACTTCCTGTTCATCGCCCATCCGCCGTGTACCCGCCTCTGCAACAGCGGTGTCCGGTGGCTACACAAGGCGCCGCCCGGTCGGACACTGGACGACATGCAAGCCGAGTTGCGGGAAGGCGCCGCGCTGTTCTCCGATTGCTGGAACGCGCCCATCGACATGATCGCGATCGAGAACCCGGTGATGCACCGGTACGCCAAGGCGCTGATCCGCAACTTCGTGCCGCACGCTCAATCGGTGCAACCGTGGGAGTTCGGCGATCCCGAGGCGAAGCGGACGTGCTTCTGGCTCAAGGGCCTGCCGCCGCTGGTGCCGACGCATCGCGAGAAGCCTGCCGATATCGCCCATCGCGTCTGGCGGATGCCGCCGGGTCCGGATCGCGCCCGTGAGCGCAGCCGGTTCTTTCCGGGAATCGCGCGAGCAATGGCAGTCCAGTGGGGTGCGGCCGCAACGGCGAGGCTGGCAGCATGATCTACAACGACATCGCGACGATCCCCGGCGGCCGGTATCGCTGCATCCTCGCCGACGTGCCGAGCCATTTTTCTGGCGGCACAAAAGGCCGGCCTCAGCACTACAGCAGGATGCGGGATCACGAGCTCGCTGCGCTGCCGATCGAGCGGCTCGCACACCCCGATGGATGTTGGCTGTTCTTCTGGGCCACGTCGCCACATGCGCGGACGTTCTGGAAGGTCCCGGAGGCGTGGGGGTTTCGCTTCAGTGGCCGCGGCTTCGTCTGGATCAAGACCCTCGAGTCCAACGGAATGATGCCCAGGCTGTCGACGAGCACCGGCTACACCACCCGGAAGAACGCGGAGGACTGCTGGCTCTTCCGACGTGGCATGCCGAAGCGCAACGCCCGCGACGTCCACGAAGTCATCATTGCCCCGGTGCGCGAGCACAGCCGGAAGCCCGACGAGCAGTACGAGCGAATCCGGCGCTACTGCAGCGGGCCAAGACTCGAGCTGTTCGGTCGCCAGGCGTGGAAGGGCTGGGACGTCTGGGGGAACGAAGTCGGGAAATTCGATCAAGAGGAGGCCGCTTAGATGGCCGACCAATTGCCGCCGCCACCGGTGCCGGCCGATGCGGACCTGACACACTACGACAACATGCCACTTGAGGTCCGACGCCTTCGCGACAGCGATATCGCCGGCTCGGCTGACGCGGAAGTCTTCCGCTGCGCCGTCCTGCTGTGGTGTGCCGCCTGGCATCAGGTGCCGGCCGGCTCGCTGCCCAAGGATGACGAAGCGCTCTGCCGGCTCGTCGGGCTTGGTCGAGACCTCCGGACTTGGAAGAAGATCAAGGCCGGCGTCCTGCGCGGCTGGCGGGAGTTCGCGGATGGCCGCATCTACCACCGCGTCGTGGCCGAGAAGGTGATCGACAGTTGGAACAGCACCCGCCTTAACCGCTGGGCGAAGGAGTGCGACCGCATCCGGAAAGAGAACAAGGCGCGCAAGGAAAAGAAGGAAATTCCGCTGGATTTCCCGGAGCGGCCCGCCGCCATTCCATCGGAATGGCCTGCCGTTTCCGGCGGTATTCCTACGGAAAACGGGCTGAATAGAATGGAAGGGAATGGATGTTTAGAGAGAGCCCCTACAGGGCTCTCTCGTAAACCGAAGGATCAAACATCACCACCTGAAGCCGCGCGCGAGAGCGCTGAGGGCGCTCACACGCACGACGCCATCGCTCGAATCGCCAAGTCGAAGAGGATGCCATGACCGCTCAAAACTCAATGGGCGCGCCTGTTTTCGAGCGCGAGCCACCGCAGAATTTCGAGGCCGAACAGGCGTTGCTGGGGGCGATCCTGGTCAACAACGAGTCCTGGCGGCAGGCGCAGGAAATTCTGCAACCATCGCATTTTGCCGACCCGTTGCACGGACGCATTTACGAAGCCCTTGGTCGGCTTATCGAGCGCGGCCAGGTCGTGAACGCCTTCGCGCTGAAGACCTACGCCGAACAGGACGAGGGCCTGAAGTCCGTCGGCGGACCAGCATATCTGGCGCGGCTGATGGTTCATTCGGTGCATGCTGTAGATGTCCCGGCCGTGGCCCGAACGGTGAAGGATTGCCACACTCGGCGCGGGCTGATCTCCGCACTCAGCGATGGGCTTGCGGCCGCTTATGACACCGCGCACGAGCTGTCCGGCGGCGAGCAGGTCGAGGCCGTCGAGCGGCGACTTTACGAGATCGCCGACGGCATGACGGGGCAGGGGTTCCGGCCCGGCAAGGCGGTCCTCCTCGACGCCGTGAAGGCGGCGGAGATAGCACACACCCGCCCAGGCGGTATGACCGGCTTGGCGACCGGATTTCGCGATCTCGATGAACTCATGGGCGGCTTGCATCGCTCCGATCTGCTGGTGCTTGCGGCGCGGCCGTCGATGGGGAAGACCGCGCTGGCCACCAACATTGCCTTCGCGGCAGCACGGAACGGCGAGGGCGTCGGCATCTTTTCGCTCGAGATGTCATCGGAACAGCTTGTCACCCGCATGCTGGCCGAGAGGGTCGGCGTCCCGTCGGAGCGGATCCGGCGTGGGCAGCTCAATGCCGCCGAAATGGATCGTGTCATCGCAGCATCTGCAGAAATGGAGGCTCTGCCGTTCTGGATCGACGACACCCCGGCTCTGACGATCGCCGGCTTGCGCACCAGGGCGCGGCGCCTCAAGCGCCAACAAAAACTCGACCTGATCGTGCTGGATTACCTGCAGCTGATCGACGGCGGCAAGCGTCGTGCGGAGAACCGCGTGCAGGAGGTTTCCGAGATCACGCGCGGGCTCAAGACCTTGGCGAAAGAACTCGATGTTCCGGTGCTGGCGCTGAGCCAGTTGAGCCGCGCCGTCGAGAGCCGGACCGATAAGCGGCCGCAACTCGCCGATCTCCGGGACTCCGGGTCGATCGAACAGGACGCCGACGTCGTGATGTTCATCTATCGCGAGGAATACTACCTCGAGCGCGGCAACGATGCCGACCGGGCCCGTCTCGGCGAAGTCGCGGGGAAGGCCGAACTGCATCTTGCCAAGCAACGGCATGGTCCGACGGGCCTCGTCCACCTCAACTTCGATGGAGCGACGACGCGGTTCTCCGATGTTGATAGAGGCGATTCGTGACCGATCCATCGTCAGCGCAGCGCGCCCTATACGCGGAATACCTCAAGAGCGCCGAATGGGCGGACCGGCGCGATAGGGTCATGGCTCGGGCTGGTGGCGTCTGCGAGGGCTGCAGGGAGCGCGCCGCGACCGAGGTTCATCACCTCACGTACGAGCACATCACGCAGGAATTCCTGTTCGAACTGGTCGCGATCTGCGGCGAGTGCCACGCCCGTTACCACGGGCAGCCGGCCAGGCCGAAGCCGACATGGACGCCAAGGCATAGTGGCGTTCAAGAGCGGCTATCTCCGGGAGCAATCGCGAGGCGCGCCAGGCTCGCGGACCTGGCCGCTCAGGCCCGCGCAAAGCTGATGGCCGGTCCGTCGCCGGAGCACGTCGAGGAGCCGCTGGGTGACGAGCATGCGGAGGAAGCGGCATGAAGCCCGCGATGTTCCACGAAATGACCCACGTGCTCGGCGCGCCCGATGGATGGGATGCCAATGCGAACGGCGAGTGCCTCGGCCTTCCCGTGGCAGCCGATCGCGAACAGCAGACGCTGACGTCGTGCTGGGTTCTGGAGCCGGATGAGGTGGCGCTGATCGCCCAGGGTGGCCGCGTCTACCTGACCATTCACGGCCTCTGCCAGCCACCAGTGGCCCTGACCGTGAGGGCGAAGGAATGAGCGAAGGGCCGAACATCGTCGGACTGCCGACCAAGCCGAACGAAATGCAGGCGGCCGTCGAGGCCATCAAGCGTGATGCCCAGGCCTTCATCGAAATGGGCGCTGTCATGGCCCGAATCCGTCGCGCTCACTTCACGGCCTACATCGCCGAAGGCTTCACGCCAGCCGAGGCGCTGGAGCTTTGCAAGAAGGTGACGCTGTGAACCGCGCCCGCTACGTCGAGCATCGGATCCCGACGTCACTGGAGCGGCATCTGCCGAGGCAGCCGGTCTCTGAAGGCGCGCTGCGCAAGCTGGTAGCCGAGGCGCGCCAGGCCGGTGTTGTGGTGTTTCTCGAGGCCGATCTCGCCCGACTGCCTGACATCTCGCGCCGGCTCATCGAGACCGAGCACAAGCGGCTTTGCGAGCGACGCTGAGAGGAACCAACAATGGCAAAGCCCAAGAAGTCGAAGAAGATCAAGAAGCGCTTCGGTCGCGATGCTCTCGACTGGCAGGAGCGGCATAGTCCGACCGTCGAGATCGCGGTCGACGATCCCGAAGGCACCCGCAGGGCGAGGCGCAACCTCACGCGCGCTCGCCAGTCCGAGGCGTGGCGGCACAACCAGCTCGACGCGATGCAGCAGCAGGCGCAAACCGAGATGGATGCAGCATACCGGCTCAGGTGCTCGGGTATCGGGCCGTCCAAGTCGAGCTATGGGCCGCGCAACGGCCGCGGAGCACCGGCCGAGAACAGAACGCTGGAAGATACTTGGGTCGCCTGGTGCGAACAGGCGATCGGACGCCGCATCATGGTCGGACCCGTGATGGACCTGCTGTTCGAGGTGACGACGCTCACCGCCGTCGAGCGCAACCACCGACTGCGCAAAGGCCAAGCCTTGATCCAGTTCAAATCGGCGCTCGATCTCTGGTCAGAGTTACGCGGCTGGCTCCGCGGGCCACGGATGCAGTCAGGACCGAGCCTTTTGCCGGAGGCTCCAACCATACATCTTGACAAGTGATGAAGAGTTGACCCCATATACGCTAGTCTTGTGCAACGCGCCCGCCCGGGAAACCTGTGGCGGGCGTTTTCGTGAGTGGTGACGGCGATGCCGACGATGCCGCCTCGTCATCGACCACCGGGGCAGCCGACCCGAGAGCAGGCCGAAGCACGACGGAAAGCGGCCATCGACCAGCGCAGGCCACCGCCTGCCGAGCGTGGGTACGACGCAGCGTGGCGCCGCACTCGCAAGCTGTTCCTCGAGCGGTATCCGGCCTGCTGCGAGCCGGGCTGCAACCGACCGGCGACCGACGTCGACCACATCCAGAGCGTCCGAGACCGGCCCGACCTTCGGCTGAGTTGGTCGAACCTCCGACCCTACTGCCACCCGCACCATTCCCGGCGCACCGCCCTCGAGCAGGGGTTCGCGCGGCGAGCGACGCCCTAGCCCCCAGGGGGGGGGGTCGAATCTCTGCCATAGGGGGGCGGCTAC